>Ga0315548_1000396_pt1 | contig 40780 bp, 49 predicted proteins | sample SalMarSW160110MG_2_FD_202540 | JGI IMG/M metagenome (GOLD analysis project Ga0315548, IMG submission 202540) | Salt marsh sediment microbial communities from the Plum Island Ecosystem LTER, Massachusetts, United States - Salt Marsh Sediment SW1601-110 ... | reverse complement strand
TGTGCCCCCCCCCCCCCCCCCCGTCTACGTCTGACTCCGTTCGTAGTAGGCGCTTCAGCGCCATCAATGCCAGTTTGGGATACCCGCATGTGGCGCCCAAATGGCTCAAGTCGAGTTTGCCTAACGTCGGTCGTTTCACCATTTCTCTTTGCTCCTGAACTGATGTAGATATGGCCATAGTTAGGCCATCTTATGAAGCCTCCTCATGTAGAACTTGCGCCCCTCATACTCAGTCTCAACGAGGCGTCCTTGTTCAATCAACTTGCGAACGGCGGTCCAGTCAGCCCTGGCCCGCGCCAGGAACTCGCTCACCGCATCCTCCCGCATAGGATGTACCGACGTGATGCTCAGCAAGTCTTCCTCGACGTTGCCGGTAAAGGCGAAAGCATTGCCTTCGTACCCGACCAGATGCTCCACGCGGTCCACTTTCTCGCTGAAGACCTGATAGGCCCGATTGATGACTTCCTCATCGGGGGGTTGTACCCACTCCTCCGCCGGCGGCCTGGTCGGGATCGCCAAATAGGCTGTGGCAGGCTCCAGGCGAGCCAAGAATCCGGCCACATCTCTGATCTGGTCGTCGTCATCGTTGACGCCTTCAACCAGCATCGTCTCCGTCACCAATTCACCTCTGAAAGCCTGCGCAAACTTGAGTGTTCCGTCGAGAATCGAGGCCAGTCGCAAAGTGCCGTAGGGCCGGTCAATCTTGCGCCAGATCTCCCTCCGGGTGGAATCCATTTTCAGAGAGACCCAATCCGCCCCTAGCAGGTCCTCTTTCACATCCTCGCGTCCGATCAGGGAACCATTGCTGATCACGGCGATTTTGATCCCCAAAGGCCGCAGTAGCTCGATCTCGCGGCCGAGATTGATGTCCAGGGTGGGCTCTCCATCGGGCACGAAAGCGAGATAGTCAATCGCCTCCCCGGCCTCTCCTGCCTTTTCGACCTTGTCGTGGACATCCCGCAAGACGTTCTCTGGCTCGTAGAACGCACGACGCGCGACCTGCATTTTGATGGTGCGCCCTAGCTGGCAGTACACGCAGGAATAGGTACACACCTTGGGCGGGATATTGTTGATTCCCAGGCTGCGTCCCAAGCGCCTGGACGGAACGGGGCCGAAAGCGATCATACCGTCAATCCCCCCTGACGAATTGCCCATCTACTTTGAGCGTACGACACAAGTCCAAGATTCGAGCCCCCAGTCTTTTGGCTGCTTCCATAGACTCCAAATCATCCCTTATCTCTCCCGGTTCGAAGGCTATGCCCGAGATACCACGGTTAGCGACAATCATGTCATGTTTCAGGAAAAAGGAATTGAGGGCCGTAATGGCACCTTCAGCGCCATATCTTCGCCCAACAACGACCGCGGCGCCTATTTTATCCTTTAGCTTTCCTCTGATCGACCAGGTTCGGTCGATAAAGGACTTTAACTGTGCGGTCACATTATTGAAGTACACAGGGGTGCCGATAACTATGGCGTCCGCGTTGAGAATCTTGGGTATGACTAGCGTTTTCATGTCATCGTCGATAACGCATGAGCCATTTTCCCGGCACGCCCAACAAGAGCTACAGGGCTCAACAACGTAATCGGTTAGTTTTATGAATTCACCCTCAGTATGATTCAAGATGAAATTCAGTAGATAGTCTGTGTTGCTTCTCTTTCTCGGACTACCTGAAATGTACACGATATTCATGAGCCGAGTCTCACTTCCAGTTTCTGTCGAACAGCACACAACTCGAGATCCGCTTGACAACGTGGGACCTCATTCATGCCGTTCGCTCTCCGTTTTATCCAGATTCTCAAGCATCATGCTTAGCTCGCTGGCCTTCATGTAGCCCGCCACCTCAATCTCCTGCCTGGTTACTCCCTCCACCTCGGCCACCGCCGCGCGGATGGAAAGGGCCAGCGACACTGCCAGAGGGCATAGGGGGGAAGAAGGACGAAACTTGTAGCGAACGACGCCTTCCTCGTCTACCCCCAGACCCTCGACCAACCGCATGCGCATCACGTCCACTCCCGTCTCGGGGTCAATGATGGTGGAGAGACGAGCAAGAATGGCCTCGCGCAGAGCATTCTGGTTCACCATCGCTGTTCCTCCCTACCAGAAAGAAGCCGCTCTCTGATCCGCGACCACATCTCTCCAAGCGCCTCCGTTACCGTCCCGTCTGCATAGTCCGTCACCGGCTGACCATGCACCATGGCCTCGGTCACGACGGTGTCGTAGGGAATCCGTCCCACGACTTTGACGCCCCGTTCTGCGCAAAAGGCCGCGATTCCCTCGCACCGGGCCAGGTTCAGGTCCGCTTTGTTGATCGCCACCAGCGACGGCACGCCAAAGTGATCGGTGGTGCCCAGAATGCGCTCCAGGTCGTGCATGCCGGAGACCGTGGGCTCTACGACGTGGAGCGCCATATCCGCGCCCGCGCTGGCGGAGATGACCGGGCAGCCGATGCCGGGCGGCCCGTCCACCAGCAGCAGTTCCGCCCCGGTGTCCACCGCCCGCAGGCGTCCCTGCTGCTTGACCAGCGTGACCAGTTTGCCAGAGTTTTCCTGGCCGGCGAAGAGATGGGCATGGAAGAGAGGGCCAAAGCGTGTGTCTGAGCGGAACCACATCCCGGCATGCTGTTCCTCCAGGTCGATCGCCTCGTCGGGACACTGGTAGTAGCAGGAAGCGCACCCTTCGCAGGCCAAAGGGTCTACCCGGTACGCCTCGTCGCCAGGAGTCACCGCGTCGAAGCGGCATACCTCGGCGCAGATGCCACAGGTGGTGCACTTTTCGGGATCAATCACCGCCACTTGGCCACCCATGAAGCCGTGCTCCTCCTGCTTGACTGGGTCGAGCACCAGTTCCAGGTTGGCCGCGTCCACGTCGGCGTCGGCCAGGACAACGGGCAGTTCCCGGGAAGCCAGGTGGGCCAGCGCCGCCGCGACGGTCGTCTTGCCGGTGCCTCCCTTTCCGCTGAGAATGACGAGTTGCTTCATCATGCGCGTGCTCCTTTCCTGTCCACCACCAACCGCGCGATAGCTGCGTACAGAGCCTGGAACTGCTCCCGGTAGTCCGGCAGGACCTCCACCAGCGGCGTCCCCTCCGAGTACGCCTCGGCGATGCGCCGGTCCAGCGGGATGCGCATCAGGATGGGGATGTCCTCGGCCTCGCAGTACTCGTCCACCCCCTGATCTCCCACCCCATCCCGGTTGACCACCACGCCCACGGGCAGGCCCAGCTCGTCGCGGGCAACCTCCACCGCCAGCCGCAGGTCGTGCAATCCAAACGGGGTCGGCTCGGTGACCATCAGTACGAAATCCGCGCCCCGCATACTCTCGACGACGGGACAGGCGGTGCCCGGAGAAGCGTCTAGGATGACGAGGCGGTCGCCAGGCTGCGGTGGGATGACCCACTGCTTCAACTGGCGAATGATGGGCACGGCCATCGGTTCGCCCACGTTCAGTGTGCCCTGGGCAAACTCGATCCCGTCCACCCGCCCTCGCCCGATGGTGCCAATCACGTCCAGCACTTCGTGGATCGCTTCTGTGGGGCAGTTGAGGGTGCAACTACCGCAACCGTGGCACAGTTCAGGGAAGACGAGCACCTTCTCTCCAACTACGGCGATGGCGTGATACTGGCACACCTCGGCGCAACGCCCGCAGTAGGTGCACTTTTCGAAATCCACCTCCGGGATCATCTGGCCCACCTCGCGGTGCTCCCGGATGGTGGGTTTGAGGAAGAGGGCCGCGTTCGGTTCCTCCACGTCGCAATCTAGGAACAGCGGATTGGCAGAACCGACGGATTCCTGTCCGGCCGCCAAGCTCAGCGCCAGGTTGACGGCGACGGTGGTCTTGCCCGTGCCCCCTTTACCGCTCGCTACTGTGATTATCATTTGCCTGCTCCATTCCACTCTTCTCGGTAGGTGGCCTCCAGACGGTGTAACGCCTCCTGATGCTCGATCCGACATTCTGGACACTCTTGCAGATGTTCCAAAACCTTGGGGAGGAGATCAGCGCCACCATGAGCCAATAACTCGGAGTAGTACTCCAACACAGCAAAACATTCGTCACAGGTCAGTTTCGCTGGATCTGTTAATAAAAGTCGCCACAACGGTCTCGGCATACTCAAAACTCCACGACAGCCCCCGCCGGGCAGGCGCTCACGACGGACGGGCCAAGTGTCAGCGTCAGAGCGATGAGAGATAGCGGGCCTCAACGCCCACGACTCCTGCTTTGGAGGCGGGACAGTCGAGCGAACCATCAATTGACGTACTTGAGCAATTCTCCTTCCAACGCATGTCTGGGCAACGCGCCCACCTTGGTGCCTACCAACTGCCCCCCCCTGAAAATCAGGAGAGTAGGAATGGACATGATCTGATACCGCCCCGCTACCTCACGATTATGGTCCACGTCCAGTTTTCCAAAGACAATCTGGCCCTGATAGTCGCGCGCCAATTCTTCAATTACAGGAGCGACCATCCTGCAAGGAGCGCACCACTCGGCCCAACAGTCCACGACCAACGTGGGGTACTTCTGAACAGCCTGATCGAAATTGCGCTCCGTCAGGATCAGTGGCCCGGTGGGGACATCCACCAGCCGTTCGGCCAACGCCCTCTTGGCTTCCTCCGCCTCCATGATCTCGGCATAGCGGGACGAACCGTAGCGCAGCACGTCGTCAACAAACTTGGCTTCGGGCTGTACGCCGATGGAGACGGAGTCCATACCTCCATTGAGCACCTGTTGGGGAACGGAGCTGACGTTGAACTGTCTGGCCAAATCCATGTTCTGTGACGCCTCCACGCACTCGGACTCCACCCACCCCTTGGACTCAATGGCAATCTGGTGTGCCAGCAAGACAGCACGGGGACAATAGGGACAGTTTGGCGTGACATACACCTGGATGGAAACATCGTGATCTACGTTCTGGAGTTTGGCCCTGGAATCTCCCTGGAGCCCACTCTCCCCGCGCGAGACAAGGGAGATGGTCTCGATAAAACCTCCTGCTTCCTGTCCGACAGGAGCGCCGGTGTATTTCACCTTATATCCTTGGTTCCATCCGATGAGCACGGTCGGAGTTCGAGTGATGGCCAACCTGGCCACCTCCTCATCGCTGTCTTGATACACTGTGGGTGCAATTCTGCTATCCAACTCGCTCAATTCCTCACACAATTGGACTGTGAAATCACAGTATTCTTCATTCTCCGGTCCTACGAAGACGGACAGACCTACCTCGTTCTGGAGTTCTCGTTGAAACTTCTCTCTCAGTTCTCTCCGTGATCTCTCGTCAATCAGTTGCTCGCTCATTTGCCGTTATTACTCCTTTTTGAGCCGCCTCCAACTCGATTATCAACCGCCGCGGCGACCACGACGGGACGTGTGTTACCTGGGCCGCGTTCATTACAGGCGACCAGGTGCCCAGCACGCGCGAGGTGCTGGGCACCGTTCATCTGTACCCTATGTGCGAGTCATCTGTGTGCCGCAGTTGGGACACTTCTTCTGATAGCAAGGCTGACCCACTGTATGCGGCACTCTGTGCCCACAACTGGGACAGACGCAGTCGCCGCCCGGCCCGGCAGCCTTGGGACCACCCATGCGACCGGGCCCACGTCCGCCGCCGCGACCAGCGCCGCTGCCACGTCCGCCTCCACCTCCACGACCTTGACCCATCTCAATCACCTCCTCTTTACTCTGATCGTTCTTCCGATCCAACAGTGATCACCCGCCCCACGCCAACTCTGACAAAGTCGCCCCCATATTCCTCGGCGAATATCTGCATCGCCCGGTCGCCCGTACAGTGACACGGTGCCACCTTCCGCACGCCCAGGTCGCGGAAATCGGCGATGATGCGCTCAACCTGCCGCCTGCTCGCGCTGCCCAGGTGGAAGCCACCTATTACGACGGACGCGTCCGCCGCCACCTCGCCGCCAACGCTCTCTTTGGCCCAGCGCACCATCTCCACGACGCCGGGATGGGCGCAGCCGGTGACGACGACCAACGGATGTCGTTTATCCGCCGGATGTATTTTATCCGCACCGTCCGCAGTCTCCACCGCCAACGCCTGCTCGACGATGCCCGAACCTACCTCGCCGGTGGTGTAGAAGCCGGGCCGGATCTCCACCGGCCCGTCCACTTCGACCAGGGTGGTGAGCGAGCGCACGTCCGCCTTGAACTGCCGTGGGAACGAGCGGGGCACATAGACCGTCGGACGGACACCCGTGTTCAGCAATCCCCCCAGCCCGCCGGTATGGTCGCCGTGGGCGTGGGAAAGGACCACCGTTCCTATCCCCGCCGGGTCGATTCCCATCCTCTCCATGTTGGAGAGCAATCTGCCAGCGTCCCCGCCAGTGTCAAAGAGGAGATCGTCGCCCACCAGGCACGCGAAACCCCACGCAGAGGCCAGATTGGGGTCCAGCGTCTTGTTATCGTAAACAACGGTGATTTTCACTTTCTGTACCTCCTGACGCTGCTAAAGCACCTGCCACGTACAATAGAGCAATTGAAGACCAAAAAGGATGAGGATACCGCCGCACACCATCCTGAAAACCCTGAGATGCCTCGAGGATTTGAACACCTTTTCGGGAAGGAGACCGACCAGGGGGCCAAGTACCATCACGGGAACGATGGTGCCTATTCCAAAGCAGAGGGCGTAGGCCACTCCCTGAAATACGTTCGTCGCCGTGCAGGCAATGTAAGTGAGGATGGCTACCAGGGGCACGCAGGGCGAGACGCCGATGAGAAAGCCCAGGAGCGCGGTTACTGCGCCCCCACCCCCATCCACGACATGCTTCCTGAAAGTGCGGTGGAGTGGTAACTCAAACCCCTTACCCAGGACAACGAGCACTCCCACGAGCACGATGAAAATGGCCATAGCCAGGTAAAGATAGCCCGATCTATGAGGGGGGAAGAAGCGGTTGATGGAAGCAAAGGCCACGCTCGCCAGTCCCCCCAGGATGGCGAGGCCGAGAAGCCGGCCGAGTGAGAACATCGCGCTCATCCTCAAGCCCTCCCGCCACCCCCCTCTCGTGGCGGCAATGTAGGGCAGAAGGACGGGGCCACAGAAGGCCAAGCAAGGACCCCAACCCATGCCTATGCCCGCAGTCAGCAACTTAAGCGCCTCCACTTTCTTTTTCCTCCTCTCGGCCCCCCTCCCACGGCCCCGTTGCCCCTGCCTCGTTAGGTGACGGCCTGGATGCCTCAGTCTCGAATCTCCAATCTCCTGCCGACACCTACCAGAATGAAGTCGTCCCCATAGACCCTTTCGAATGTGCTGCGGGCCAAATCGCCGGAGCAGTGACAGGGGGCTACCCGCTCCACCCCTTCATTCCTGACCCCCTTGACGATATTCGTTACCTGCAAGGGATTCATCCAACAGAGGTGAAAACCGCCCAGCACCAGATAGATGTCGTCATCCAGCAGGTCTTTGGCCTCCCTGACCACGTTCACGATCCCCGGATGGGCGCAGCCTGTGATCACCACCAGTCCCCGCGACGTCTCAATCACCAACGATTGTTCCTCTATCAGCTCCCCGATTTCCCCTGTCGAGTAGACACGCTCGCAGATTTGCACTGGCTCGTGGACCTCAATGAGTTCCGCCCCGGCCTCCCTCACGGTCTCCTTGATGCTCTCGGGGAGACATTCGGGCAGGTAGACGGTGACGGCGTGGTTCTCCTCCAGGAAGCCGGTCAGCCCACCGACGTGATCGTAGTGGACGTGTGAGATAACGATTACATCTACGTCCCGGGGGTCAATCCCCAGCGTGCGCATATTGCGCAGCAGCATCGCGCTATCGCCGCCGGTGTCGAAGAGGATGGTCTTCTCCAACCCCTCCACCAGGCAGGAGAACCCCCAGGCCGTCTCCAGACGCTCGTCGTATTCGTTGTTATCGTAGAGGATGGTGATGGTGACGCCGCTGGCCTCCATGGGCATGGCGGTGGGCACAAGAGGAGTCGAAGTCGGGGCAGTGGCAGACGTGGGCGGCAGCACTGCGCCTTGAGTCTGCACAAGCGTCGGTGTAACCGCCGGCGCGGACATGTGCGTTGGCACGACGGTTGGCGTCGACGATGCACATCCGGCGACCAGCAGGCCCACCAAGCCCACCAACACCTCTCTCTTTACCTTCATCGCACCACCTCCCTCACCGCCCCCGCCGGCGATGACGCGTTCGGCGTCCGCGACCGGCAGCGCCTTCGCCTTCAACCGCAGACGGGGCCTCTGTGGCCGACGACGGCCTCGCCCCGGCGGACGGCCGCGTCAGCCAGCGCCCCACTGCCCGGGCCAGCGCTCTCCCAGCCTGCGCCAACAGCCCCACGCCGGTAGCGACGACGACGGCGCCGGCGGTCTCTGCCAGCGGGCTGGGCTGCCGGATGGCAGGGGCCGGCCGCTCTGGGACGGGGACGAGTTCGCCCCGCACCACGGGCTGGATGGCGCCCTCCGGGCAGGCATCCACACAGGCCTCACAGCCGGTACACGCCTCCTCGTCAACGTGGGCCTTGCCGTCTACCAGGGCCATGGCCCCGACGGGGCACACGTCCACGCACGCGCCACAGCCCGTACAATGGGACACATCTACCCATACCGTTTGTCTTTCCATCATCCTATCTCCTGACACCCAACCCGGACAAGCCGGACCCGGAAAGGCCAGACTCGCCAGGTTAGGCCCTATCGCTCACAATCAACACCATCCCGATGAAGCCTCCCCACGGCAGGCGGGCCTGCGGCCACGGCCAGCCGCGAGGGAACAGCGTGGACCGCCACACGACGCGCGCCCGCTCACCGGCGATAGACCGCGTGCTACCTCCGGTAGCCAAGCGCTTCAACTCGCCCACGCCGTAGAAGCGCGCGGCGTCATAGACCGTCGACCGAAAGAGGCCCACCAGCCGCCGCTGCAGGCCGAGCAGGCTCCAGCGGTTGAGCACGCCCAGCACCATGCCACACCGCGCCACCCGCAGGGCCTCCGCCAGCGCTTCCTGCGGCCGCTCCAGGAACTCTAGCGTGGTGACCAGCGCCGCCAGGTCGAACGCGCCGTCGGCAAAGGGAAGCCTGTAAGCATCGCCGCGTGCCAGAGGGATGCCGTCCAGCGCCCGCGCCTGGGCCAGCATGGCCGCCGAGAGGTCCAATCCCACCGCTGCCAGCCCCTGGTCGCTCAGCCAGCGGGTAAAGTGGCCGGTGCCGCACCCGATCTCCAAAACGCTGCCCGGTCGAGCAAAGGCTTGCAGCAGCCAGCCCAGAACGGCCTTCTCCAGCTCGTCGGCCCGGCGTCCCTCCGGCGTCTCGTACCAGGCTTCGTAGTGTGCGGCCACGTTCTCGTCAAAAGTCACCTCATGCCTCCTGAGGCTCATGTTCCCAAAAGCGGGCTATCACACGTAAACAATAGACCGCGAGTTGACTACGCAATCCAGGCTAGAGAGCCGGGCGAGGCAGCAGACCGGCCCTCTCAGCAATAATGGGCACAGCACTTTCCCACTCAATGGCCATGATATGCACGCCAGCCACGCCGGGGATCTCGCGTACTTGCTGGATGATTTCGACGCAGATATCGACCCCCTCTTCCTTCCAGGCGGCGCGGCGGGCCTCCTTTTCCCCTCGGGGAATGCCACTGATGGCAGCAGCCATGCGCTGCGCATACTCGTCGGGCACATCCATCCCGGGCACGTTGGTGGCCATGTAGCGCGCTGCCCCTAGCGACTTGATAGGCGCTACCCCAGCCAGAACGTAGATGTCGTCTAGCAAGCCCATGTCACCGGCACGTTTCATGAACTCGGCGAATCTGGGCACATTAAAGACGATCTGAGTCTGGATGAAATCAGCCCCTGCTCTCACCTTCTTGGCCAGACGATAAGGGCGGTAGTCAAAGGGAGCAGCAAAGGGGTTGCATGCAGCGCCGATAAATGGACGGGGCTCTACATCTATCTCTTCCCCGCACTGGAACTTTTTCTCATCCCGCATATCCTTCACTATCTTGACAAATTGGATAGAGTCAACATCATAGACCCCTTTGGCCTGTGGGTGATTGCCAAAGGACATATGATCACCGCTGATGGAAAGGATATTATGGACGCCGAGTGCTGCAATGCCCAATACGTCCATTTGCAGGGCGATCCGGTTTCGGTCGCGACAGGTCATTTGCACAATCGGCTCCAACCCTTCCTCTTTCTGGATGAGACAGGCTGCCCAGCTTGCCATACGCACCACGGCTGTCTGCCCGTCGGTCACGTTAAAGGCGTCGGCGTACCCCTTTAAAATCCTGGCCTTTCTCCGGACTACATCCGCATCAGCCGACTTGGGCGGACCGAGCTCAGCGGTGACGGCAAAATGCCCCGCTGTGAGAACTCCTTCCAGATTGCTCTCAGTTTTCATAACCCGATCTCTCGCTGGCCGGGATCGAGGGGCATAACTCGATCTGGCGAGGTCTTTGCATCTCGCTCCAATCCTTGGGCTCCCTTATTTCTGTCAACCTGTCGAGCAGGCCAAATGCCTTCAGCCTTTCATAGATCGATACCCAAACGCAGTCACGCTCAGGATCTACCTCGCACTTGCTATCCTTGGTTGTTCCCCCGCACGGCCCATCTAGTATCCCCTTGGGGCATTGGGTCAGTGGGCAGATGCTGGCGAGCCGGCCTAGTTCACACTCTCCACACTGCATGCACTTTTCCTTGAACAGAGTAGGGCCTCCTCCCATATGGCCCATGGAGTTAGTTCCCGGGCAGACAGGCTTCTGAAGGCCAAACGCCTTCTCCAGGACAAACTCTCGCACGACCTGCAGCCCATCACCGCATGCCAGCACCAGGACAGCATCACACTCTGTGATCTCGCGGCGATACGGGCTCAAACGCGCCGTGATCCAAGGAGCGTAACAGGTGAACTCTCCAAGCGGCGGCGCGATGGCCGCCAGAACCTGCTTGCCATGCTGTGCCAAGACGTTTGCCATCTCTTTCACCTCTGGTTCCCCGCCAGTGTGAAAGATCGTAGCACAGCCGCCGCATCCAACCACCACTATCTTTTCCCTGCCCTCGAGGTATTCAAGGATCTCTTCAAAAGGCTTTTGCACTTGTCCAATCACCGGTTTCCCCTTTTGCTTTGCCCCCTCCAATCTGGCGACTCAGCTTACGGCCTTCTCCAACTCGTCGGCCCGTCGTCCATCCGGCGTCTCGTACCACGCCTCGTAGTGAGCGGCGACACGCTCGTCGAAGGTCACCTCACGCCTCCTCGGGCTCAGGGCAAGCGTTGGAGAGCGTGACTACCATCACGGCGTCCCCGCCCTCTGCAGCTTGGTGGAACGCCTCCTGCAGGGCGTCGAAGATCACCTGCTCCTCCCCCCAGACCAGGGTGCTCATCTCACCCACGCGGGTCTCCAGGCTATGCTCGCGGAAGATGCGCACCGCCTCGCGGACGGCCGGTCCAATGGAGTTCCGCCGCAGCGGATAGAGGCTGACTTGCGCTGTTATCATGCCCATCTCAAACACCCCGTTGGTCTTGAGACATCAGACTATCTGCCAGCAATCCCTTGAAGCGGTCGAGGGTGATGGGAGAGAACTCCACCTCCAGGCCGGTCCAGTCGAACAACTCCAGAATCTCCTCGGCGCGCTGCGTCATATATTCCTCGGCGAGGCCGAGACCGTCCAGGACGATGATCTTGTCGTAGAACCCGGGAAAGTTCGCATTGGCATCCGCCTCATCCCATCCAAAATACTTCTGATAGACCGTCTTCCAATTCTTGAGCCAGCCCGGCGTGAACCACAAGATCTTGTCCTGCCTCCCCTCGCTGATGCGCTGCCGGTCCTCGAAGCCGGCCAGCATGTCGTAGCCGTATTCCCCCTGCACCCTGACGATCCCCTGGCCTGCTTCCTGCAAGATCGAGTCCACCCGCTTGAGCGGCTCGTCGACGCTGACGTAGCACTTTTTCCCATACACGACGATGATTCTGCGGTCGGGGCACTCCTCTCTCGCTTGATCCAATCTCTTGAGAAGGTGCTCCTCCAGCCTGTCCGGCAGAGCGTGCAGACCCGGCGGCGTGAAAAGGATCCGGCGTGGATCTATAAAGCCGCTCTCCGCCAGGTGGGTCATCTCCGGGTGCAGCATTCCACAGGAGATGATGCAGCAGTCCTCAAATGTGGGTTTGTTCACTTCAGCCATCGCGTTGCCCTTTCTGGAGACACACGGCCTCCTAGCCACTCAGCGTTCAGGTGGGACCAGAGCTGCAGGATCCGCGCACGCTGCCGCTGCTGCCTGCCCCACCAACGCCGAACAGCGATACAGCCTTTTTTACTTTCTGGCTTCCACACTTTGGGCAGGTAGGATTGGTTTTCTGTGAGGATGAACGCACAAACACCTCAAAAGGCTCATCGCATTCTTCACACCGATATTCATAGATTGGCATACGCCTTCTCCTTCAGACCGGTTTGTCCTTTTGATCGCCGGGCACCCCTTCGGGAGAGTCGATGGTCACCCTTTTCAGAACGATCAAGCTGTTCATCAGATCGATGCTCTCGATCTGGGCCTGGAATAGCCTGCTTTCCCCCAAAAGGGTGGTCAACTGAAGCCCGCCGTTTGCAGGCTTGATCCAGGCCACGTCCTGCATCACTTGTTCCCGTTGGCCGTCATCCTCAATGTAGACCGTAGCTAGGCACATAATCCCCCCTATAACAACTGATCCAGTATTCTCCCAATGTCCGTCTCCAACTTGTCGCGACGAACTGGACGTCCCTCCAGGCCAGACTGGAAGATCTCCGGCTCATAGCCGATGGATCCAATGACAGAGACATTTCTTTTTTCCATCTCCTTCCGCAATCTCGAAGCGATCTCCTTGGACCTGATTTTGTTGAGGACGGTCCACACGCGTTCCACCCCAACCTCGGCAGCGAGGGCGCTTATCTTTTCAGCGAGTTCCAGCGAATCGAAAGAGGGCTCGGTCACGATGAGCACGCTGTCTATACTCGTCTCAACGCCTCTGCCAAAGTGCTCTATGCCGGCCTCCATGTCAACGACGACTATCTCATCCTTTTGCAGTGAGAGTCTTTTCAGGAACTCGCGGCTCAACACCCCCATGGGACAGGCGCAACCCTCAAGCGACTGGAGGATCTTGCCGATGCAGACTAATCCGATACCGTCTCTCTCCACGATATAGTCGCCGGGGAGATCTGCGACGCGAAACTCCTTCCGCGTCAGGAGGTTCTCTTCATGCTCTGTTTCCTCGGAGAACGTCGGGAACACCTCCTTCTTTCCCCCAACCAGACCGAGCAAGGGTTCGGGCCGCTTATCAAAGCCGAGCACTCGATAAAGCCCTGGGTTTGATTCATCGGAGTCAACGACTAATACCTGGCGCCCTCTGTCTCGTGCGCCATGTGCCAAGAGGGCGACGACGGTGCTTTTCCCGCTGCCTCCCTTTCCACAAATTGAGATCTTTTTCATCCACATTCCCTTTCTAGCTATTGATCAACTTACCACTACACCCTCGCCCTCCACGACGCGCCCGACAACCCAGCAGGACTGTCCCTCTCGGTCGAAAAGCGCGGTGAGCTGCTTCAGCTTCTTCTCCGGCACGGCGATGAGCAGACCGCCGGAGGTCTCCGGCGTGTAGAGAAGCATCTGCATCCACTCGCGGATAGAGGGCGCAAAGCGAACGTGCGGGGCATAACACTTCCGGTTCCGGTCAGCGCCAGCGGGAAAGATCTGCTCCCGGGCGTATTCCCTCGCCCCCTCCAGGAAAGGCAGGCTCTCCAAACTGAGATGTATCCCCCCCCCGCTCTTTTCGGCCATCTCCTGGGCGTGACCAAGCAGAGCGAAACCGGTGACGTCGGTAACCGCATCTATGCCCACTCGCTGCATCAATTGGGCGGCTTTTCGGTTCAGCGTCTTCATCACCTCCACCGCTGCCCTCACGTGATTCGGCTTGGCCATTTCCCTCTTGAGTGCGCTGGCGATGATGCCTACGCCCAGAGGCTTGGTCAGAATCAGCACATCGCCGGCCTTTGCTGCGGCTTTGGTGGCGACGTGATCGGGATGGACAAAGCCCACCACCGCCAGGCCATACTTGGGCTCTTTGTCTATCACCGTATGCCCCCCGGCCAGGGCACCCCCTGCTTCGGCGATTTTCTCGGCCCCTCCGCGCAGGATCTCACTCACCATCTCCGAAGGGAGATCAATGGGAAAGCCGCAGATATTGAGAGCCAACACCACCTCGCCACCCATGGCGTACACGTCGCTCATCGCGTTGGCGGCGGCGATGGCCCCATAGTCGTAGGGGTCGTCAACGACGGGCGCGAAAAAGTCAACGGTCAGGATGATGGCCCGTTCACCGCTGACGCAGTAGACGGCAGCGTCGTCGCTCACCTCTAGGCCGACGAGCAGATCGGGATATTCTTTGGCGGGAAACATCCCGCTCAACGGGCGCAGCACCTGCGCCAGGGACTCGGGTCCCATCTTGGACGCTCAGCCCGTGCCGCTGGCCAGCGCCGTTAAGCGGATTTTCTCCATCTCAACACCAGTCTGTAAGCCATCGCTACGCTAACCTTCCTTCTGAATAGGATGTTTCGTTCCCAGCGTTTCTGGTACTGTGGCCAACAGAGGGACTCTAAAGAAGAGGTCGAAAACTATGGGAATGACAAAGACGTACATAGGGCCAAGCTCCCTCCATATAAGCCCGCCAATGATGGGGGCAGGAATCGTGACCAATCCCGTGAAGAGGCCGAGCAGTCCTCCCCACCTCCCTTGCTGCTCAAGCGGAAGGAGTTCCAGGGTCATGGCGTTTGTAGCGCCAGACGAGATGGAATAAAACGCCAGAAAAACCGCCGACAACACCAACGTGATCGGGCCGGGAGAAAAGGCAAGAAAAAGATTAGAAGCATACCATAGCGGTGTGAGCAAATAGATGATGCGCTTTCTCCCAATTCTATCCGCCAGTCGGCCCACAGGAATGCCGAAAACGAGTTGCGCTACAACTGTAGCGGTCGCCATTACGCCCAAAAGGTATTGATCCGCTCCCTTGATCTCGTGGGCGTATAGCTGGACAAACGGTCAAAACAGGGCCATAGGCAACGAGGTGAGAGCGGAAATGGCTATCCATCTCCGAAGGTTCTCCCTTCCTTCGAAAAGATGACGAAAATCAGCGACAAAGCCGGCCCTGGTCTTTGCGTCGGCAAGTTGTTCCCGTTGAGGTTCGCGCAGTTGGGCAACCACGAGAAGAAAAATGAGGCCATACCCCGCGAACTGGAGAACATACAAGGGCCGAATGCCTTCAACCGTCATGCCTCCGAAAACTGTCACCAGGTAGGCGCCGATGAGGGGTGAGATCATGCGGGCTGTCGAGGCCAGGGTGCTGCAAACGTTCTGTGCAGTCACTCGATCTTTGCTTTGCACCGAATCCGCGCAGATCACCCTGCACCCCGTGTTACTCAGGCTCGTGGCGATGGAAGCAAGGATAGCCGCCACAACGAGGAATCGCCAATCAGGTGCTAGCGCATAGAGCAAGCTCCCTCCCGCTGCGAAGACGATCGCCAGCAGGAAAAATCGTTTGATGCCGTGGCGATCCATCAGCCATCCTACGGGCGCAGAAATGAGGGCACTGATCGCACCGCCCACGCTGCTGAGAGAACCCAGTTGCACAGAGTCGGCTCCCAACCCCACGGTATATATCGCGCCGTATTGACTGGTGAGGCCAACTAGAAAACTATTCGCGGAGAGGCGCGCCGCGCCCACCCGATAATTGTGTTTCTGCCTGTAGATGAACTCTCTAATCCTCCCAGCTACTCTACCGACTACGTTCACTTTATCCTCCTGCGAGTCCTGCAAACCGGAACATCCATTCCTCCCATTGTTGCGCTGTGCTACGTCACGCCCTCCACAGACACATAATCCCGATAGCAGCGCGTATCGGCGTCGCCGCGAGCGTAGGCCTCGTGCCAGCCTTCGGGCACGGTCATCTCTTCGTACAACTGCTCGCGTCGAGCCTCAAGCAGGCGACGAGGACGCTCCATGAAATCCGCAGCACAGGTCACCCGCTGGCCCGTCTCGGACGACAGGCGATCTAGCCAGGAAAGCCCCTCCTCGCAGCGCAGCAGGTGATGGTCGAGAATCAGCGTATCCACGTGGCGGGCCAGCCGCCGCGCGTTCTTCCAGGCCATCTCCCGGTGCTTCGATGAAAGCCACGCAAGATAGAGGGGCGGCCCGCCGGCCAGCACGATGTCCGGCTGCCAGTCCCGTATCAACGATACAGCCTCACCATCGAGAAGTTGGATGTCCGAAGCATGCACGAAAACAGTATCCTCCCACTCAATGCGGGTCATCATCACCGTTCCAAGTTTGGTATTCGGTCTCCCGTGCGGCACAGGTAGGGAGAAAGCCAGTAGCCCATCCCTTTGCCCCTCCACATTCGGAAGACTCCTGCCCAACACCTTGCCTAGAGACTCCCTGCGGCGCAGCATGTTTTCCGAAAGCCCTTTGGGTCCTTTGGTCCAGAGCTGAGCCGTTCGGCACAAGGGCGCTGCCTGTTGAGCTTCAAGCTGATATGGATTCGCGTCCGGCAAAGGGACGTGATCCCCGTGGAAGTGGCTCATTACCACATCGGTGGCATCCTTCAGTTCTGCCAGTATTTTCCGGCGCACCTGCTCCCCAACCGCCACCTGCGCTGGATGGGGAAGCAACCCGTGGCGCCGGTAGCCCAGCGCCAGTCCAGGATCAATGACGATTTTGCGGTTCTCGACCTCCACCACACAGGAGAGACCGCGTACTCCCACCGACTCCGCTCCAAGAATCTCAATATGCATGTCATGCCCAGGCAATCGTGAACTCGCTACTTCTTCGAATAGTCCTTCTCACCAGCGCGTACTGGCACTGTGAGCCGATTCTCCTGAGGGACAAAGGGGCATGTGTACTGCTCGCTATATACACACCAGGGGTTATACGCCCTGTTGAAGTCGAGAATCCACTTGCCATCGGCGGTGCAATTCTTGGCAGCGTCGAGATCGAGATACCGCCCTGCGCCGTACGTTTCCTGACCGGACGTCGCGTCTCCGAACGGAACGAACAGTTGCTCCTCTTCAGCATCGCTTTTGTAAGCCTGAAGCACACATTCCTCGCCACCGATCTTGAATCGGAATTCGCCCCATCTGACAAAGTCCCGTTCCTCGCCCTTTGTGTATGCCATCCTCACCGTCTTTGTGTCCTTGTGCTCGTGAAGCTCAATCTCGAACCTCAAGTCGGGGTCGGGCGGGTAGTAGTCGAATCCCTTGAACTCAGCGCGGCCTTGGGGAGGGATCGGTGATTGCCAGTGCTGCCCGAAGAACCCATCTTTCTCCCTACGCTCTCTCTCGATCTGTGCCTTCCACGCATCAATTCTCATGGCAGTTTGTCTCCCTCTTTACGTCTAACTTCTTCGCCCCCAACAACCGTACGTAACCAAAGTAGTAGCGATGAACTTGAAAATCACCAAAGCCTTGCCGCCAAAAGACTGCCCGCCAGTCCCGCCGCACAAAGTCGGTCGCCAGAGGGCATTCGATATGGCGAAAGGCAAACCGCACGGGCCAGAAAGATTGCTCCGGCTCGAACTCGCCATAGTCCAGGATGAGAAACTGCCCGCCAGGCCGGAGCGCCCGGTAGACGTTATCCACGATGCGCAGTCGATCCTCCTGGACAAAACCATGCAGGACGAAGGAAATAAAAGCCTTGTCGAACTCATCACGGTAGGACAAGGGCTCCTCGATGCGCTGCTTCTCCATCGTGACGTTGGAGAGATGCTGGCAGCGGCGTCGGGACTGCTCCAACATCTCCGGCTCGATGTCCAGCCCTACAATCCGCCCTTCACCAGAGAGATAGCGGGCCATCAAACAGGCGTTGCGCCCGCTACCCGATCCCAGATCGAGAATGGCGTCTTCCGGTTGGATCGCCATATCCCGCACAACTTGGCGGATAAAGATGGGGTAGGTGCCGCCCGTGATAAAGTTCATCAGCGCGTCGTAGTAACGGGCCTCCAAACCCTTGACCTCAACCTTGGAGTCCGAACGGCTGTACGTCTGGTTCAAACTAATACCTCGCTTTCTCCAAGACCCTAAAGGTTCGAGAGGCCTTTGGGCCTGGCAGCCGTCGCGTCAACAGCGCCTCCATACCGATAAACGGGACCAGAAACCCCCGTGCCACAGTGCGCTGAAAGTTGCGCCGCTCAATGGTCGTCAGACGCACACTCACCGTTCTGATGTCCTCCCAATGATGGGTATAGCCTTGGGCCTTTCAACCCGCTTCCGGCGCTCCACAAGATCGTGTATTTCTTCAAAGGACTCGGCCAACTCGTGCATCGAGTCAAAGAGGGCATCAACCCTCGTCACCACCGGCTGGAACTCGGTGTTATCCCTCATCCTCACGAAATTCGGGCTTCCCCTCCTGCCTAAGACGACTTCACAGTCCTCGAATATCCCCATAGCTGACTTTAGCTTTCTGACGTCGCCATGCTTGCTCTCATTCTCGTCCTCCTTGGGCGAGGTGTTCTTCCTCTTCTCCACGAGAACCGACCTGCCGTCCTCAAAGAGATCGAAAATGTAAAAATCCCTTGCCGTCCCCATATGATCGGAGATGATGTTCTCGCCGTCGTTCGAGCCAAGAACAACCCTTATTTTCCTCATATTCCTCCCTCGTCAGTCCGGACTGAAACTCTTCGCGTTTCCACACATTCGGGTACTCGCTTTACATCATTTGGATTGCCTTTGCGGGACAGGCCTGAGCACATAACCCACAGCCAACACACATGGCTGGATTGGGATCGGGCATTTCATAAGGAGCTTCTTGCTTGAGAACCTTTTGGGGACACGCAAGCACGGCGAGGCAGATACCCCCGTCGCATTTCTCGGGTTGACATTTTCTATAATCCACCACGACCATCTGCTTTGGCACTGTGCTTCTCCTTGGCTGCTTTGTTCACCTCACTCTCCAATTCCTCCTCCAGTTCATCCAATTGCTGGAGCATCTTCGGCGACACCGAGTGGGCAGGCCATCGACGCTTCAGTTCGGCTATCTGCCTTTTCAGCTCCTCGATCCGTTCTCTACTCATCCGTCTCTCACCGCCTCCGCTTTCTTCCCCGGCCTCGGCCCGCGGTGGATGACCTGGCCTTTCGATTATCGGTGGCGTAGAAACCTTTGCCTTTAAAGATGATTCCCGTGGGATGGATGACGCGACGCACCTCGCCCCCACACTCCGGGCAGGTCTTTATCGCATCGTCCGTGATAAGCTGTTGGCGTTCGAATCGCACGCCACAGACCTGGCATTCATACTCGTATAATGGCATATCTGACTGTCCTCTGCGTCATCGCGTATCCTACCGTCGACTCAAGCCCGATTTGCGATAGCCTCTCGCAACGTACTCACTGCCAATCCAGCACAGTGGACGCTCTCGTCGGGCAGGCCATCCAGGGCTTCGATCAGGTCTTCCGACCGGACCTCGCTGGCTTCATCCAGCGACATCCCCTGTAACATCGTTGTCCACCAACAGTTCGCGCCCCACGCGCTCCCACAGGCGGGCGAGATAGCCAGTTGCTACCATCTTGAATTCACTCTTTCAGCCTCCACGAGCAGCTCCAGGAGAATCGTCGCCGCCCGCTCGACCAGCACGGCGCAGGAGCCGAGGCCGCCCGGCACGTAGACCACCGTCTCACGCAGCCTGGCGCACTGCGTGTCACCGAACTCGGCCAGGAAACGCCGCCTGTAGCGGGTGGCGAGCGTGAGGGCCGGCCGGTCGCTCTCGCCCAAACCCTTGCGTCCGAGCAATCCACCAATGACCAGCACCCCACCGCTCAGCGCGCCGCACATCTCCTGCTGAGTATCGCCCACGCCGCCTGCAAAGCCGGTCGCCATCCGCGTGCACTCCGAACTCAGGTCCCCCAGCACATGCTCGCCCACGACGAGCAATATGGCCTCTGCTCAGTGGTAGCCCTGGTGGACCAAGTCGCCGGCCCGCGCGCCCCTCCCTCTTGGCATAGAATCCTCAGTCACCCGACAGCCCCTCCTTTCTCCTGTGCCCTCCAGCTACCAACGTCCCCACTGGCGGCGTGCGCATCGACCGCGACCTCGCCGGCCATAGTTCCCACGGCTGGATGGGATCGGTGCAGGTGCACGTACCGGTGCCGGTTCTTGCAGCGCCAGAATAGCCCCATTCGGGCAGGCCGAAAGTCAAGCCTCGCACTCCCGGCATAGACCCTGCTCGACTTGGGCCACACCATCCACCAGCCGTATGGCACCGGTCGGACAGGCTTCGACGCACAGGCCGCAGCCTGTGCAACGCTCCTCGTCAACATAGATCACTGTTACCACCCCTCAGAACTTGATCTTTCCCTTCCTGAATCCCTTGAGCGGCGACAGCATCCCCAAGATCGTGCTTCTCACGATTCCGGAGATAAAGGGATTCATCGGCATCGACCGCCCGTCTATCTTGACCTCCGTAGTCGGCTGCAAGGAGATGCAATCCTCCACGCTGCCGCTTCCGGAGACGATCTCGCGGGCCAGGTCGTAGCAGGTTTCGTGGCCGCAACTGCCGCAGTCGAGATTGGGCAACTTGAAGGCTCTCTCCTCCACCAGGTTGGCGATCATGCCCACCTCGTCCCGACCGAAGAGAGGGACGGCAACCCCTCCCATCTGGTCGGCCGGTCCGACGGCGCAGATAGCCAGGCCGTCGAATAGGTCTTCCGACCGATCATGGTCGGCATCGTCCGGCTCTCCTCGCAGACAGACGATTTTGGGAAAGGTCTTCTCTTTCTTGAAGCCCTCGACGAGAACGGTGTCCGCCTCCAGATAGGGTATGATGTTCTCCAGGCTCAACGACTTCTTCCAGAAGACTGCCGACTCCTGCGGCGAGATAAACCCCACCTGGCTGACAGTTTCCCCCAGCGCGACGGTGTCCTTCCCTGAGAGGTCCAGGTGATGGGATGAGTGCTTGATCACAGCCACCTCATGGCCCCTGTCAGTCAATTCACGGGCCAGGGCATGGGCCAGCGTGGTCTTGCCGCTGTTCTTATACCCGATAACGCCCACGACTTTGAGCATCTTTCTCCTCCACAAAGACCTCCGAGGCTTCAGGCGAACCACAGGTTCGCACAACCCCTGAGAGCCGGGTTCAATCTGCCGTCAACCTGTCCAGCCGGCCCATGGCCTCGGTCAACTGCTGCTGCAGCATCTCGGCTTCCTCCCGCAACCGGCCTATCTCGTCCTGCTCGTACTCGCCTTCGACTGAGGACTCCTCGTGGTCGTGTCCAAGGCTCGTGCTGCACGGTTCGGCCCCCTGCAACTCCCCGCCCAGGTACTGCTCCAGGGCATGGCGCACCGTGCCCGTGGCACCAGTCGCCGCCTGGATGCCATACTGCTGGAAGAAACCGATGGCCCGTCTGCCCATCCCGCCAGCGAGCATCACGTCGGCTCCATGGCTTTTGATAAAGCCCGGCACCTGCCCTGGCCGGTGTTGGCCATAGGCGGGATTCTCCACAGTGTTGACCTGACTTACCTCTCGCCCGTCGAGATCCACCAGAACGTAATAGGGACAGCGCCCAAAGTGCGGACTCACCACACTGTCCAATCCGTTGCTATCGTCTGCCGAAATCGCGACGCGCATCGGTTCATTCCCCCTTCTCCAGCCGGTCGAGCCGCGCCATCCCCATGCCCATTCCCATGCCACGTCCCATTCCCCGGCCCATCCCCATTCCGGCGTGCGCCTGGACATTGGCGTCAGCGATGGATTGAAGCTCGCCTGATTTGAATGCCTCGACGGCCTCTCGCACCGTCCCGCCGCCGAAAAGGTAGATGGGCACACCGGCGGACTGGAAGACGTTGAAAGCGTTGGGGCCCATATTACCGGTGACCACCGCCTGCGCCCCGCACTCGACGACGAACTGGGCAGCCTGGATGCCTGCTCCCCCGGCAGCATTTATCGCCGGGTTCTCGACACTCTCCAATTCCATCGAATCTGTATCCACGAAAACGTATGTGGGGCAGCGCCCAAACACCGGGCTGGCCGGCGCGTCCAGGTCGGCGCCATTGGCCGATACAACGATCTTCATTTGCGTTCCTCCTAATGAAAGGTATAATCGATTCTGCCGACCGGACGAGGCAGCAGACAACTCCCTCGGAGTAGCCACAAGTTCCTCACTTGGTTGGGGCCCCGGGGCGGGTGGCTAAGCTTGCGGCACCGTCACCCGCCCCGATGCGTCTTGCCCGTGGCCTCAGCTACTCTTCCTTCTCGAGTTCCGCGATGCGCTGGCTGATGGCGTCCAGTTCTTTCTTCAGCATCTCAGCCTGCGACTTGAGGAACTCGGTTTCCTGCTCCGGCGTAGGCGGCGCTCCATAAGGGCTATACGCTGCAGCCGGCGGTGCTCCCCAGGCCGGCGCGTACCCATAGCGGGCCCAACCGGGCAGACCAGTGGCATAGTACATGTTACGCCAACCGCGACCCCGGCCACCGCCCCAGCCTCCGCCACGGCCCCGGCCCATGCCGAAGCCCCGACCGGGCATCGGGTTCGCGTAGCCGGGCACATCGTAGCCGGCGCAGTAGCCGGCCCTACGCCCGGTCATCGGTCCCATTCCCCTGGGTCCAGTTCCATCTCCTGCTGGCATCTCGTTTCACCTCCTTCTATAGGGCCTAACCAGACCCTTCCTTGCACGTTGGGCAAGGATTTCCACACGCGTGACTTCTCTTGGGTTCTGGCTTGGCCAGGTTAGGATCTACTAAAGCGCTGCACTCATTACGACGACTACCATCGTCCTCGTCCACGTCCTCGGCCGCGACCCCAACTGCGCCCTCGTCCCCATAAACCTCGGCCAAAGCCCCAGCGAGGGCGACCGAAGCCGTATGCGGCCGGATAGCCTCCATAGTAAGACTGCACCGGAGGCGCATAAGGGGCACGGTATGGACCATATCCGGTGTATGCGCGGCCATACGGGTTGCACCAGCCTCGCGCTCCGCCGGTCATCGGTCCCATCCCGGCCGGTCCGGTTCCATCGAATCCTGGCATTTCACTCACCTCCTGGTATCATTGTATCATTGCTCACCAACATACACGGCTCACCAGCGGGTAAATCGCTGGCCTCGCCCTCTGCGCGCGCCGCGGCCTCGCCCGCGGCCAAACCCGTGCCTAAGCTGCCCCATCGGCCGCAGCCAGCGGGCAAAGCGAGCCTCGGGCATGGGGCGGGTTACCGGAGCCCCTAAGCGCACCGGGGTGCCCTGCACCCCTGCATATCCGTAGGGTGCTTGCCCCGACTCGGGGATTACCAGCGCACAGTATCCCTCGCCGCGTCCGGTCATTGGCCCCATACCTTGCGGTCCTGTTCCATCAAATCTTGGCATATCATCCACCTCCTTCTGTTGTCAATCGTGCGCCAGCCGCGTCTCTTCGTTCGTCAAGAGCGTCATCTTGGCAGACTGGCAGTTTGCCCTGCTTTCCCCTTAAAACATCGGCGTGCTCGGCCGCGCGGACGCCCGCTCCGTGATCTTCTCGGCGATAGGCTCGAACACATCCATTGTGTACTTCTCAATTTCGCCAGCGTCGCAGCGGCAGGCCAGTTCAGGGTCCAGCGGCAGTTGTCCCAATAGCGGTACGCCCAATTGATTCGCCGTGTGCATCGCCTGGCTGGGACCAAAGACCTCGATCCGCTCCCCACACTTGGGGCAGACGGCGTAACTCATGTTCTCCACTAGACCGACGGTAGACACCTTCATCTGATAGGCCATCCTGGCCGCCTTGCGCACCACCATCCCGGCCAGGCCCTGCGGCGAGGTCACCAGCACCACCCCGTTGAGTGGAATGGACTGCATCACTGTCAGCGATGCGTCGGACGTACCAGGCGGCAGATCCACGATCAGGTAGTCCAGTTCGCCCCAAACCACATCTTGCCAAAACTGCTTGATCGCCCCGCTGATGAGCGGTCCGCGCCAGATGACGGCCTCGTCCTCATTGGGGAGCAGCAGATTAATGGACATCACCTTGATACCTGCCTGCGTCTCTGCCGGGATGATGCCCATTGGCCCCATCGCTGGAGGTTCGTGAAGGCCAAACATCTTGGGCTGGCTGGGGCCGGTGATATCGGCGTCGAGCACCCCCACCTGCTTTCCCTGCCGGTTCAACGTCACCGCCAGCAGCGCCGCCACCGACGACTTCCCCACACCGCCCTTCCCGCTCAGCACAGCCATCGCATGGCCGATCTTGTTCATAGACTGAGCTGGCTTCGGACCGCCCTCGGCCTCCGTCATGAACGCAGCGCGCTCCTGCTGGCTCATTTCGGCCAGTTTCACCTCGACCTTCAAGTTGGCGTCCAGCGAGGTTACCGCTTCCCGTACGCTGCTCACCAGGTCGTCCTTGATGGGAACCTCCTTGAAGGGCAAGACCAGGGTAAGCGTGACTTTCCCATCTTCGACGTTTACGTCTCTGATCATCTTCAATCCAACCAGATCGCGTTGTTCGATCTCCGGGTGCATCACTTCACGTAGTGCATCGACAACTTGTTTATCTGTGATCATTCTTCTCCCTCGAAAGTTGCTCATTCCAGGATTGTCCTTTGTTTATCGGCTCATTCTTTCATCATCGTCAGCAGCCGTTTGCCCGGTATCTGGCGGAAGGTGGCCCCCTGGCTCACGGCCCGCAACGCGGCCGGCACGTCCACCACGCATGTCCCTGCGACGGCATCCACGCCATGCTCGAACAAGACCGGTGAAAGCGGAGCGCTGGCGCCGAGCAGGATGACGTGCGCCCTCCGGTTGCCTGCATCGGGCCGGCACAGGGCGATTAGCTCGTCGAAGGTGTGGTTGATCAACGATGTGCCGGTGAGCGCCACCACGTCCGCCTGGGGCAGCACCTCGGCCGCACGCTCGGCAGACAGGTCGCCGGGGCGGGGATGCAGCTCCAACACCCAGCAAGTCTTTGCCACGCGTCGTATCCGTTCTACGAAGGGAAAATGCCCCACGATGGCCACCCGCCGTCCGGCTCCGCGCTCCACGACCACCTCTTCGGCGTTGACCTCTGTGCAGGCCGTCTCATCGACCTCCAGTAGCGCGTTGAACGCTGCCGCCCCGATGCTGGCCTCCAGGCTACTGGACGAACGCAGCCACTCGGCCAACTCCCGCCCGCTGTGCTCCAGGAGACGCCCGGCGTCGGCCACCGGCGGGCCTGCTTCGTGGGTCTCCCCGCGCAGCGTTGAGGCCAGACCGCAGCGGACCGGATCAGTGTCCAGAACCACCGCCGTCCAGAAAGCCCCCACCAACACCTGGCGAACAGGCGCGTCGGTATGTAGGCTCCCCAACAACGCGTTAATGATGCTCACCTTTGCCTTCCTCCATGTGAAGACGGTACGCCCCTACCAGGCGATCAAGCATCTTCTGGGTTTCATCCAACTCCTGTACCCACGCAGCCAGCACCTCGTCCCCCAGGGCGGTGATGCGATAGACGCGGCGAGGTGGCCCCTGGGTCTGTTCCTCGTCCCAGGTCGAAGCGACCCATCCTCGTGCTTCCATATCGCGCAACGCCCGGTAGATGACGCTGGGGGCAATCTCTCCCAGACCGAACTCCTCCAGGTGCTCCAGCAAGGTGTAACCGTGAGCAGGCTCACGGTGCAGGAGCAGAAGCAGCGCCGACTCCCGCATCCCGGTCGTCCGGCGACCACGTCTCCGCCTTCTCTGACCTTTTCCTCGCATCCGTCCTCTTCCCTCACAGGGTCCCCAGACCCCTATTCAACGAATCGTAGTATACCATACTAGGTGCGAGATGTCAATAGCTGAATAGTATATAGTTGAGTCTCATATAGACGAACAATATATAGATAGGCAGCACGATGACCGAGGCTTGCAGGCAACAAAAAAAGAGCCCCCATACACACACGGGGGCTCTCAGTGATGCCTTCTGGTTCAATCCCGTACCTAGCAGGCCTCGTCCACCAACTGGGCGAAAGTCTGAGCTGGCGATACTGCCTTCTCCGCCAAATCCCCTACATCCTTCATCGCCTCCGGCACCAGCACCGTACGCAGCCGCTCGCCAAAGGCCTCCTTGCACTCACGCCACATCTGCCGGCCGGCGTCGTCCCGGTGAGGCACCAGGTACACGCGCGGGCGTGCGCCCGCGCTGGAGAACCCTTGCAGGAACTCGACGCGCTCCTGCTTGACCCGGCTGCCCAGCGTGGACGCCGCCGGGTAGCTCCACTGCCACACACAGCAGCAGGTAGTCGATCGGTCCCTCCACGATGAACACCTCATTGTGGCTCTTCACCCGGTCCTGGCCATACAGTGGCTTGGGCGCCCCGGCCAGCGTCAGGTACTTGGGACCGAGGGCGCCGCGCGTGCCGGGCACGGTGCGCCCCACCAGGTAGATGGCCCGATCCCCCCATACTTCCGGGATCACCAGCCGTCCCCGGTACCACTCCCGTCCGCGCGAGTCGACCAGCCCCAGATCGGCAGCCAACTCCTCCGACCAGCCATGGAACGCCAGGTAGCGCTTCAGCCGCCCGGCGGCGTAGCCCAGGCGAAACTCGCGCACCGTGTCGGCGTCCAGTCCGCGGCCGGAGGCATAGGCCAGCGCCTTTGGGTTTGCCAGGAGCGCCGCGTGGTACACCACCACCGCCGTGATGAGGAGCGCGTAGTGTGCGCGGACGAGTGGTCCGCCCGGTCAGCGCGCGCTCTTCAATGTTCCGCTCCTTCAGGGGCGGCGGGGGCGTGGCCCTGGGCGGCGAGAGCTGCCCGCCGCCCAAGCGCCGCCCCGCCTCCGGAAAGGGCACCCCCTCGGCCTGCAGGCGGGTGACCTCTGCCTGGGCCTCCTCCCAGGTCTGCTCCACCAGGAGGGCCTCCCCCTGGGAGCTGACCTCCTCCCCCACGAGGGCTCGCAGGGCGCGGGCCTTCTCGGCCTGCAGGAGCAGAAAAACCCCCGCCGGGCGACCGTGGCTCAGGAACGACGATCACCCAGGCGAGGGATTCTGACAAACCACTACCAGCCGGCGCTGCTTTCCTTTTCGCGACCTCGGCCAGCCGGTTACTCTCGTTTACGATCTCAGAGGGGAGCGGTGTTGCACTTGCGGCTCAACCGTGCGCGTGCGGGTAGAAACAGAATCAAAAAGCATAACCATTATAGGGCAGTTCTTGCTGTGCTGTCAATAGGCCAGGACAATGCATTTCTGAGAAAAGATTCCACGCGTTCGAAGTGGACATAGGGATTGCAGGGCTATCGGTCGCCCATTTGCCCAGGGCAAGGATAGGAGTATACTAGCAACGGCAACATTTGATCCGAGAGGTTTTTGTGAAATGACTTTCTCCTTGGATCAGACACCAGGCTCTGTACAAGGCCCCCAGGGCTTCCGAACCCTTGGCCTGCGCTACACCTACAACACGGGCAGCTACGACCTCGCACGCGAGTTCTTCATACGACTGTTGTCGCAAGCCATATCCTATGACCGTGGCGTGGGGTATTTCAGCTCAGGCTGGCTGCGGGTCAACGCACAAGGGCTGGCTCAACTCGCAATGCGAGGCGGACGAGCCCGTTGGGTGATCAGCCCTCAGCTCTCACAAGAAGACATTGAGACGTTCCGCAGAATAGCAGACCTGCAAGAGTCTCCCAAGCACATCCAGGAACTGGTGCAAACCGTTGACGAACTGAGAACGGCCCTGGAAAATGACACCCGCAATACGATGGCCTGGATGGTAGCCGATGGGTTGCTCAAGTTCCGCTTTGCTGTTCCCGTGGGCGAGCTGATCGGCGACTTTCACGACAAGTTTGGCGTCTTCCGTGACGAGTTTGGCCAACGAGTCAGCTTTCTGGGTTCCTACAACGAGACAGTACAAGGTTTACGCAATTACGAGTCCATTCGCGTCTTCTTTTCATGGGAAGCGAGCACAGCCGAAGCCGTGGAAGAAGATGAACAGCGGTTCGCGCGCATTTGGCTCGGCCGCGAGCACAACCTGCGGATCTTTCACCTGCCGGAAGCCGTTCGTGAGGGAATCTTGGCCCTGCGGACGGATGACCGCCCCTACCCCAAGCCTGAACCCCATCGGCTCTCTACAGTCAGCCTCCCTGGGATCTTTCCACGGACCTATCAGGAAAAAGCCATTGAGGAGTGGGAGAAAAATGGGCGACGCGGGATCCTGGACATGGCAACGGGCACAGGCAAAACTATTGTGGCTTTGACGGCAATCACTCGCTGTGCCGATGTGGGATTCATCGTGATTGGCGCGCCGACCAACTCGCTGGTCACCCAATGGTTGGGTGAACTCGAAAAGCTCGAAGGCATCCACTCCCCCGTCGAGGTGTCCGGCAACTATCCCAAGTGGCCCGAAGAACTCTTACCCCGGCTCAGGCTGGCAATGGCCGGAGGCACCCATGGGCGACCTTTTGTGTTCGTCGGAACATACAGGTCGCTTTCAGGTGACCGCTTTCTTGCCGCCTTAAATCAAATCCAACCTGCCAACGGTCTGGGACTGTTGGTCGCCGACGAGGTGCACAACACAGGGGCCGCGACCTATCAACGCCTGCTTAACCCCAACTTTGACTGTCGATTAGGGCTCACGGCTACGCTCGAACGAGCCTACGACAAAGAAGGCACCCAGGTAGTTGAAGACTACTTTGAGGGTGTAGTCTACACGCTTGGCATCGAGGAGGCCGTAGACTCAATCCTGTGTCGATATCACTACGACGTCCGTTTCGTCGAACTCACGGAAGACGAGTTCGACGAATACCAACGTCTGTCGCTACGAATCGCGAGTTTGATGGGCCAACAACCGAGCAAGGATGCGCAAGAAAAACCCTCGGGTCAGCCTGATGAACTCACGATCTTGCTCAATCGACGGGCTGGCATCGTCAAGCAAGCCCGGGCAAAGTTCGACTTTCTCGCGGAACTGGTCCGCCAGGTCTCGATCAACAAATGTCTGGTATACTGCGCTGATATCGAGCGGGTACGCGCTGTCCAAAGATTGCTAACTGAGGCTGGCATCTCCAACCTGCCCTATACGTCAGAAGAGAGCGCCTTTGCCAGGCAGACCGCCTTGGATCAATTGCGGCGGAACGATGTGCAGGCTGTAGTTGCGGTCAAGTGCCTGGATGAAGGGATCGACGTACCACAGGTCCATCAAGCGATCCTTTTGGCCAGCAGCACCAGCGAGAGGGAATTTGTGCAGCGTCGTGGCCGGATTCTCCGCAAGGCCGAAGGCAAGCAATATGCGTATTTGATCGACGTTTTCACCATCCCTCCAAAGCAATATTATGAGAATCCACCCACGCTGCTTTTCAACGAGCTAAAGCGTGCTAGAATATTAGCTCGGGCGGCAGACAACCGCTTTGAAGCCGAGAACAGGCTGATCGAAGAGCTGTTGGCTTTTGGGGTTCCTATCGAACAGACATTGGGAGCTTGATATGGACGATGGACAAGTCGACGACATTCTCAAGGAACTGTGCAAAGAGCACAACGTGCCGGTCGAGCTGATGCGCGAGATGCTGGAAGAGGAGCGGAACGTTAGACACCTCAAAAGACGCAGGGGGATCGCCGAACGGCTCCGCACGATGATCGAGAAATCACTTGGGGTCGCAGAATGAGCTTTCATTTCCTCCGCCTAACTCTACGCGATTGGTTGGTATACGAAGGCGAAGTGAGCATAAACTTTGGGCCATCTCAGGATGGACGAAACATTTGGGTGGTCTATGGTTTGAACGGCTATGGGAAGACTTCACTGCTCCGAGCCATTCAGTGGCTCTTCCACGGACAAATGCCAGATCGTCACATCAGAACCTGTTTCAACCACCATGCCGTGCAAGCTGGACGCAATGAGCTGAGCGTATCGGCAGAGTTCACCTACAATGGCCAGCATTACCATCTAATCCGGCGCGCCGAGGCTTCTATCAACGACGGCGAGGTCGTTGGTTATCCCAGGGAAACCGTCGAACTCGCCGTTGACCGAGAGGTTCAACAGGCTGGTATTGCCGACAAGATTGACCAAATCCTCCCCAAAGAATGCCAGCAGTTTTTCTTCTTTGACGGCCTCGAAATCGAAAAGTACGCAACGGATACGCACACCGATGAAACCCAAGAGGCAATAGAGACCGTGTTAGGTATCCCAGAAGTCCGCAATCTGTGCAATGATTTGGAAAAGTTGAGTCAGGATCTCGAAAGGGAACGCGATCAGTTATTGCGCGACCAGTCAGCCTATAAGGATTTGAGCGAACAGAAGGAAGAGGCCAAAGTCGAGTTGGACGCAGCCAAAGAAACGCTCCGAAACCTAAGAAGCCAGTATAGCAGTCTACAAGAACAAATCGATAGGTTAGGGGAACGCGCCAGCACGCTGGAACGAGCACAGGACGAGATCGCATACTTGCGAGACTTGCGCCGGCGCAAGGAAGATCTGAAAGAAAGACTGGATAACTATGAGGCTGAATTACAGGGGTATCTGAAGGTCGTGGCTCAACGCCTGGTGTTTCCTTTACTAAAGGAACAATTGGATCGACTCCAAACACAGGTGAACAAGGCTGAACGCACCGGCGAACGGTTGGCACATGCCAAGGCCCAAACAGAGTTCATAAGAAACCTACTGAATGACACGCTTTGTGTGTGCGGCCGCGAACTGGATAAGGAAGCCCGCCGATTTCTGGAAAAGCGGCTGGAAGAGTTGGAGGATCAGCTTGCCAGCTCCCGGCGTTTACAGGAGCGAGTGGGAAGTTACACTGTAGCTGTGACAGAGCTCAAGGATCTGGAGAGCCGTATTCGTTACATCGAGGGATTAGCAGACCCGGATGTGATTCAACGTGCCCTGCTGACAAAGTACAAACTTCAAGTCGATCGGGAAGAAGTCGAGCAAGAAATCGCAATGCGCGAGGAAAAGCTCAAGGGGAGCGAGGACGCCGATGTAGGACAGGTCTTTATCACCCTGGGAGAGAAGAAGCAAAACCTGGCAGAAATGGAGGAACGGATCAGGAACGCCGAGGAGGAGGTCAAGAAAGCAGAAAAGTTTCTCGACGAGCGCCAGGATGCCCTTAACGAAGCCGCCCGAGCCATCGATGATAAACGCCGCGTCGTTGACGCCCTACAGCTCACGCGAGATGCCCACGCAGTAGCCCGTGAGATGGTCGAACGATTGCTCCGGCTACGCCGCGACGCCATTGAAAGGCACATGACAAACGTCTTTCAGATGGTTACGAACAAGAAACAGGAATATGACCGGATCGAGTTGGCCGAGGATTTTGCGCCGTGCATCGTGACCCACAGTGGCCAGATGATGAAGCGAAACGAACTCAGCGCGGGCGAAAAGGAAGTGATAGCCTTTTCATTCATCGCCGGGCTCAACCAGTCCACACAGACCAACGCGCCACTAGTGATGGACACGCCCTTTGGCCACCTGGACGTCAGTCATCGCAACGGGCTGCTGGAAGCTTTGCCCAAGCTGCCATGCCAAGTGGTCCTTCTGGCCACGGATCGGGATCTCCCCGAAGAGGAATTGCCCAACCTGGCATATTGCCTCGGTGGACGCCTAGACATCATCCGCGACGAGATCGGGGAGAAATCCCGTATCGAAACCACACCCCTATAACGAGGTGCATTATGGCTAACCTTGAGACATTGCGCCCTTCAATTACCGACCAAGACTACCTAGATAAGCTTTATGATATGGGCATCTTTGAGAAAAAGCTCGACGTGTGGGCCTATTGTGTGGCGTACGCTTTGGGAAACGGGCTGGCACCGGCAGGGAACCGCGGCTCCCAGATGGGATCTGACCTGGTGCACCTGGATCACGAGATGGTAGAGACGCTGATCGTCGCTGTTCAGGCCAAGAGCGAAGAGAGGATGACCGACACCGCACTGCTAAATGAATTATCCGCCTATGCCAGTGCAGGCATTGCTAGCATACGTCAGCAAACTGAGGGGAAGAGCCGGACAGAAGTCTATGAATTCTTGCTAAGACAGATTGCTGATTCGAGCGGTACGGTAAACTGAAAGGTATGCTTTTGCGAACAATACCTGTTGGCATTTAGCCCATAAGGAGTGAGATCAGCTAATGGTAACAAAGGCTCAAAAAAAAGAAGGTTCTTGGGATGCTGGAAGGGTTCTTCAAGCGTTAGGACGCATAGGCTACCATCCGGTTTATGCCTTATTGGACATTGCAGACAATTCGCTATCTGCAGAAGCAACCCAAATAGCGATTAACATAGTTACGACTGGTGATCCCGATCAAGAAAAGGGCGGACCGAGAGCTATACTCTCTTCATTCTCAGTCGTAGACAATGGTTTTGGAATGAATGAGGCAGGCCTAGCCAATGCTCTTACACTGGGTTCTTCTGAATCTTACTACACAGAGGGAACCCTAGCAAAATTCGGGCTTGGTCTAAAATCAGCGGCCTTTTCGCTGGGAGATCGCCTTGAGATCATTTCCAAGCAATCCACAGATGATACAGTCAGAAAAGTAGTTCTCGATCGTCAAGAGATCGTTAAGGCCGGCGGAGAATACTTTTACACCATAGAGTCGCCAAACAAGGACGATCTTGATGAGCTAAAGGCACACAATTCCGGAACAATTGTTCGTATCACCAAAATCCATATTGCTTCAATGCCCAGAGCCTCGGAGATTATCGAAGAATTAGTGAATAGAGCAGGCGTTGTTTACTATTACTATTTGTCGGGAAAAGTCCCAGGAAAACAGAACTTGGAAATGACCATCAATAGCATGTCTGACGGGGATATTGATGAAACCATGCCGATTACTCCAGTGGACCCTCTTTTTGTGGATGAGGCTCAGGATAATCTCGATGAGACAAGTTGGGATGGTACAACAGTTCAATGGATTACTAAACCTAAAACAATTCAACTAGATTTAGAGGGAAACGCTTACGCTGATTTGGAAATCACCCAATTACCACACCCGCCCTCTGTAGCTCAAGCCACTGGGGAAAAGAAAGAGCAAAAAGCATGTAGAGACAACTACTTAATTGGAGCTGGGAATTACGGCATCTATATCTATCGCAACTATCGTCTGATCTCCTGGGCAGATCAACTGGAGGGCCTAGTACCTCGTGATAAGAATCTGTATGCATTCCGTGGTCGGTTATTGATTAGAAGTGAAGCAGATGACTTGTTGAATATTGATGTTACTAAGAGCAGGATACAACTCTCGGAAATTGCCTTTGACCATCTGCTTCCTGAAATAGATGAAGCGAAAAGTAAAAGTCAAAAAGCTTGGAAACATCGAACTGAGGTTTTGAAAGATTTGTCGACTTTAGGAGCACGAGAGCAGGTAAATGAAGAACTTAATCGTGTCGAGGCTCTTGTCGAACGTGATGACAGGCTTGATGAAGAAGTTGCTCCTCCAGAAGAGAAACACAAACTTGAGACCCGTCGGAAGGCGGCGATCAAGAGAAAACCTGCCTCCAGTCAGGAGGCGCAGCTCTTACGGGAAGAAGGGCAAAGGTATCAGTATGTAGATCATCTTGACAATGATCAACTTTGGGAGAGAGCACATGATGCTGAATGTGGGCTCTATGTCCGAATCAATAAACGGCACAGATTCTTCCGAGAAGTAATTCAGATTCAAGAGGAAAACGAGGGATTAGCAAAGGCCCTAGGGGTACTGTTCTTTGGTTTAGCAAGAGGCGAATACAGTCTGGTTTACAAATCGGAAACTGATCACAATCTATGTGAAAATATCTTACAAGAGTTTCGGGAAAGAGTAGGAACAGAACTCTCCGAGATTGTACGATACTTGGATATCATCGCCCTCTTCGGTGACAATGAGTGAAGCCCTACAAGTGACCATCCCAAATGGAGCGATTGCCTGGCATCGCGGTTATATTTATTTGGTATACTCTCCCGAGTTCCGGGCTGCGTATGTGGGGCAAACAGTTTCCCGATCTGGAGCACTTGGGCGGTTAAGTCAACACTTAGGAGATACCAACGCCAATAGCTTTCGCCAAAACGTTTGCCGATACTTCAAGTATCAGCAAGCTTACCTAAAAAAGGTTGAGTTCGCAGCTGTTCCCCTCAGCCAACGTTCGGAATTCCACGGCAAGGGGCGCGTCTACCGTGAGGCAGTTGAGTACCTCTTACAAAGTCGCCTAGTCAAGTACATCGCTTCTCACAAAATCCAAGTGGTTGTTGTTTCAAATGTGAGATTCAATGCCTATTGTGATATTCCTTTCATCCAGAAGGAAGCAGACACCCTCGAAGAATTGCTTTCAACTTGGTTGTCTGTTGTGGCTACGAGAGTTTAACCCCTCTTCAGGCGATCCCTTGTAGCTTCTTCGCCGATTCTATCAGATGGTTGATTGATATATGAACCTGCTGATCATTATTGAATCGCCCCACTCCGATTCTGATCGTACTATGTGCTTGCTCCTCCCCATATCCGAGCGATAAAATAACATGCGATGGCTCCGGCGACGCTGATGTACAAGCTGAACCGGTCGAGATCGCCACTACATCTTTTAGATTCATCACCAACAGCTTAGCATCTATTCCCCGCAGGCTGACGTTCAGATTATTGGAAAGCCGTTGCGTTGGATGCCCGTTCAGTTGAACTCCCTCAATCTCCCCACTCAAGCGCCGGTACATCTGCTGCGTCCAGCCGCGGAATCGCGCAGCATCTGACTCCATCTCTTGGCTCGCGATCTCCAGCGCTTCGCCAAACCCCACAATTGCCGGGACGTTGAGCGTTCCTGAACGGATCCCTCGCTCGTGTCCACCCCCATAGATTCGCGGTTCCAGCTTCACCCTTGGATTGCTGCGTCGGCGGTAGAGCGCTCCAATTCCCTTGGGGCCATAAACCTTGTGGGCCGAGAGTGACATCACGTCAATGTTCATCGCCTGGACATCCACTGGGAGGTGCCCTACCATCTGAGCCGCGTCGGTGTGGAACAAAACCCCGTGCTCTTTGGCAATCACTCCGACCTCTTCCAAGGGAGCCAGCGTGCCTATCTCGTTATTGGCGGCCATAATCGAGATGAGAATGGTCTGGGGCGTTATGGCCCGGCGCACGTCGTCAGGGTCAACTAGGCCATACTGATCCACAGGCAAATACGTCACCCGCTTGCCCATCTTTTCCAACTGCTTGCAGCAGTCCAACACCGCCTTGTGCTCGGTCACACAGGTGATGATGTGATCGCCCTTGTCGGCGTATTTCTCGGCCACGCCAAACAAGGCGATATTATCCGACTCTGTCGCCCCACTGGTGAAGATGATCTCTTCGGGACGGGCATTGATGACCGCAGCGATTTGTTCTCGCGCTTTATCCACAGCGCGCTTCGCTTCAATTCCATACGCGTGATCACTGGCAGCGTTGCCAAACTTTTCTGTGAAGTAGGGAAGCATCGCTTCGACCACACGCGGGTCGACCGGCGTGGTGGCGTTGTGGTCGAGGTAGATCAACTCTTCTGCCATTTCAGTTTCCGGCGTTTCCTACGCCCACTTCCGCGCAGGCATCCCTGGGCATTAACTGTGCCAGGTCATTCAATGAGCGGGTGCGCTTGTAGAGCAGCAGTACGCCACGATTTACGTGCGCGCGGAAATGATCGGCTAGGTCCTCATCGTCAAGGGGTTCACCATCACGATGGCAACGTTCCTTGATTAGCGCTACGAACAAGGGGTCCCATTGACCGGTTAGTGTGTGGCGGTTGATCTCCTTTTCCGTGTCGTCGGAATAGTCCTTGGGGTCCGGGCTCGTTGGATCATTCAAGGAAAGGCAAAAGCCAATGCGGCACAGAATGTTAGGCGTCAGACCAGTCCGGGCCTTCAGAATACTAAGGCGATGAGCGACTTCTTTACTGATACGTAGGCGATTGAGCTTCATCAGGCTGTCACCTTTTCTGAAACCGCAGAGACCGCAAGCACATCTTCACGGACAATAGTTTTTCCCTGAGAGGCGTCATAATCTAGATGGTAAGCCCGCGAAATCGCCGGGGTCAGCCAGGTTAGCATTTGGTCGTCGACCTCGGCGTCCGTTGCCAGTAGAACAACTTGGTGGCTGGCTCGCGGGAAATAGTTCTGGACGAGGCTCAGGCGATGATCGCTATCCAACCGCCCCAGAGGTGTATCCACGATCACGGGCATTGGTGCGCCCGAAGCTTCTTTCAACGCCCACATTGTCGCCATAGCCAGGAGTTGTCTCTCGCCAGCCGAGAGTTGCTTGAACCCAAAAGGATGCCCCTGACGGTAAAGAGTCATCTCGAAAGTTACAGGGTCTATCTCAATAGCATCCACCAAGTCCGCTTTGCGACACAGGTCGCTGAATCGAGCGACCAGCTTCTTTTCCAATAGACCGATCTTTTCCTGCTGCAGATCCCTCGCGTATTCTTCGAGTACAAGCTGTGTCTTGCCTACCAGTTGAACCCGGTGATCGCTTTGTTCTTGCTCCACGATCTGTCGGCGCAGCCGCTCTCGCTGATAGCCCATCTGCTCCAGCTTGTAATTCAGACTTCGCACCTGCTCTTCTAGATCGGCGGCGGTTTTCTGCAAACCACCCAATTCGCGGTTAAGCCGTTGCAGCACTTCGACCAAGGGCCCCAAGGTTCCATCGGCTGGGACGAGCAACATCTTTTGGTTGACTTGTTCAAGCTCTCGTTCTAAATCATTCAGATGGCCGATGGCTTGGAAAAACTCCTGAGGTGCTTGGGTCGTGGCCAGATCAATCCAGTTTAGCAATGTTTGCCGATTCTGCTCGGAGACTCGCAAGATTATCTCTTTTTTAGAAATTTCGGGTATCTGAATGGTCTGTCTCAGGGTAGACGTGAGCTTGGCGAGGATTTTTCGTCTGGCGGCGCTGTTCACATCCAAGCCGGTATCGGCCCAAAACTCGGGTGTCGCCAGCTCACCTGAAACTCGCTCAATCTGGTCAGCCAAGACTTGTTGAGCCGCAATGCCTTGTTCGTACTCTGCCTCCAGGCGCAAGCGTTCAGCAACCCAGAGACACATTTGTGGGGCAATCGCGAAAGGCATCAAGCCGTTGGTCAGTTCTTGTGCCCGGCGACGCTGCAGGTCAATCTCTGCCTCTAGCCGCTCTCGCCTCAGTTTTAACTCACCCAGGCGCTCGGCGAACCAACTTCCCTCGCTGGCGATTTGCTGCTCCTGTTTGACAATAGCGCGGCGTGCTTTCGCAATTGCCTTTTCATTCGCCCGTTGGTCGGCCCGCAGGCCAGAGCGCTCGTGCTCCAGTGCCGATATTTCTTCGGTGAGCTCATACAACTGATCCTGTAAAGGCTGCTGGCCTTGCCTGGCTCTCTGCCGAGAGAGGTAAATATCTAGGTCCTTCTGCAACTGCTCCACCAAGTCAAGCCCCAACAGGGATTTGACCGTTTCTGCCAACAGATCGCTGCTTGTACCGTTTTCGGCCAGTGTGTATAGTCTCTCGCCATCGAAAAAGAATAGATCGGCCACGCCGGGTGGGATCAACTCGCGCAGGAAGCTATCCCTCTGCTCTCGGGTCTGTAGATCATCTATCTCTTTCCCGTCTTCCAGGATGTGCACATATTCCCTCACGTTGCCTTGAACAACTTCCCACTCGCGCTCAATATCGTAGGTTCTCTTTTGCCCCTCACTGACATAGTCCAACGACAACTCAATCCTGGCCTTAGTGGGATGTCCATTCGCTTCCAGGGGAACGTGAATGCGTCGTGCCATGTATTCCTCATATGCAGACCGGCTGACACGACTTCCTAAAACCAGGGAACCGTGCAGACATAGCCGAACTGCTTCGATGAGCGTCGTCTTGCCAGAACCGTTTTTCCCCCTGAGCAGAATGATCGGGCGGTTAAAGCCATTGCAGGGTTGAGGTGTCAGATCGAAGGTCTGCTCCCCATATATTCCGAAATTCTGCAGTTTGAGTCGATGGATAATCATACGTTATCAGCCGCAAGTACTGCACGCTGCTTGCGTCTTTCTCCCGCTTCGTCTTGCACTTCCTCTAGGGAACGCCAGTCTTCACTCACGATTTGTTCGATGGTCTTGTGAATCAAACCCCGGCGGCGCATACCATAGTACTGCCACTCGGCGTCCAACAGCTTTTGGGGAAGTCTCACCGGCACATCGTGCTTTTGCGTCACTCGCGTCAACAGGTCGAGCTCCATCTGCCCTGGCCTGCTCACATCGTTGACTTCCCAATCCATTGTCTGGCCTGTTACCTCTTTGACGATCTGAGGCAAGGAGTCATTCCAATCCTGGCGCTCGGTCAGCCACAGACGACGGATCTCGCGCAATTCTCTTTCGCTGACAAGTTCAAAGTTTCGATCGGATTTTTGGACCTCGATCTGCGTCTCAAGCAAGCGCCTGAGCATCTCTTTTGAAAATTCCAGCGTATAAGTGCGCCACAGCAGTCCCCTATCCGTGATCCTCACGCGTCCATTTCGACCCTTGTACTCTCGCTGCATCGGCTTGACGCTGGGATCCTGAGTAGAAGCTAGCCAATCCCTGAAATCAAGCAAGGGGATCATCCATTCCTCCCCAGAGTCGATCATCGCTTCCATCGACGTATCCCGATCGACCACGGTGCATACCCAGCAACCGAAGCGACTGTTCCCACAAGGAGGCGTAGTGTCGTCCACGACCATTGGGCACTCACCATCGTTGGCCGATTGATAAAGAGCGCGTAAGCGGCGATTGTCACTTCCCCAGGGAGAAGGAACACTGAGTAAGTAATTCCAAACATCGTCTACTGAGAAATGCTCTATCGGCATATAAACCCAAGCGCCAGACAGTTTACTGTGCCTCGAAAGTGTGTGCCAATCATAGTGGTGTTTACCAACTACCCGATCTCGTGTATCGCTCTCTCCGCTACGCATACCCAATGCCAAGATCACTTCTCCATACTCAGCGGCTTTGTCCAATATGAAGCGGTTAGAGGCATTGATCTTTAGCCGCTCGGTGCACCAGCGGAAAAGACTATTTGGCGCAGGGTATCCACGCCCTATCAGATTTACCCAAAAGGTGTCGTCCAACGTTGGTGTCAGCTTATGCGCCTCAACAGGCATGTTTTGTTCCGAGGCTTGCTCGTTAATCAGACGCAAAGTTGTGTCAACGTGATCAACAATCACCGGCGTTTCTACGAGCGTGTCCGAGGATATAACATAAACTTGCTTCTTGCGCTGTTCGATTGGAAGTTCAGCCAGGGCATACCAAATTAACTGTAGGGTGGCCGTTGAGTCCTTGCCACCACTGTACCCAACGACTAAAGGATGAGGATAATTCAGGTATACGTAGCGAACCTCCTCGTAGATATCATCCAATGAGTGGTACTGGAAAACCGATCCTTTTTCAGACATATTAGGCCGCGCCCCCAGGATGTATCATAACCGAATCACCGACTTTGGCAATTGCCGTCATTCCTGCGACCCCTCTGCCGGTTCCCGTCCGTCAAACAGCAGGGCAAGCATAGCGCAAGCGCGTTTCTGCTGCACATCATCCATTTTGCTCAGTTTCTGTATGGAGGAACGCAACTCTGGGGTGAGGCGGTGCAAAAAGGTCAGGGCGGGATCCTTTTGCGACAGATCACTGTACTCTTTTAGCATTGTTGCGACGAACTCTGCAAGACGAGACCCTCGCCCCCGCCCTACCTCGTACTCTTCAGCCTGGGCAGTCTCGACGAGCCGGCGCTTGAGTTCCTTCGACACATAGAGAGAGGTGTAACCGTCCTTATTCACAACAAGATTCTACTCTAAACCTATAGATTTGCCAATTAAATCCATAGATTATCAGCAATGAAGAATAAGCACCCACTTCAGGGTCAATCGAGCAGGTTCGGCGTGCGTGCCAATACTCAGCCTCGCTTAGAAAGCCGCAAATCGCGCAAAAACGTGCAGTATTCTTCATTACTGGATGCTTACAGAGTCAAGATACCTTGGAGGCAGAGAAGGGAATCCCCTAGAACAGCCGACTTATCATCCTGGCTGGCACGGTGTATAATATCGTCAACTGCTCTCTTCGCGCGACGAGCCTGAGGCCCGGCTGCAGTGTGCTCCCAATGGCCGCCTGTACCTGACCGGGGTCTACCTGTCGGCCTGGCAGGGCATAGACCTGCCCCGCCAGTGGGACAACTCCGACCGCGAGCCGGACAACTGGCCGGAGGAAACTCTGGCAGATTTTGCCGCGCGGGTGCGCCGGGCGCTGCGGGAGTGGGAAGACTGCCTTTCGTATCTACACTCGGAGGTAGCCAGTCGGACAGGTAGAAAATAGTCCCCTATACGTTCCGCGTGTGGAACCCATAGACGCCAACAGTTCTAGCCTAAGCAAATACTGCCCGGCGATCAGAGGTAACACCGGCATCACGCCCAAGAAGGCAATAGTAATAAAGACTGCACTGTCGATGAGCGTGGATACCGTGTTGCTGATAAGTACCCGTGCCCACTGATATCGCCTCACCCGCTCTCGCCACCAGGCAAATACCTGTACGTCGATCAGCGTGCTAACCAGGCAGGCGATCAGGCTGGCCACCACGATTCGCCAAGTCGAGTCCAACACCCCGGCAAAAGCGGCTTGGCCTTCGTCGCCGTAGAACGGCGCCAGCGGAAGCCAGATAGCGAATTGGGTATAACCAGCCAGCAATAGATTCGCCAAGAAGGCGGCATATACTACGTACCGTGCTCCTTGTTTCCCCAGGCGCTCATTGACCGGATCGATAAAGGTGAAGGTGAGCGCGCAGATGAAAACGGTGACCGGCACGACGATATCACAGGGAAGAACTATTGGTTTGCTGGTAACGATTTGGAATAGCTCAACAATACGGTAGTGTCCTTGGACAACTGAGATAATTGCTGGCATACTATCAGTGGATTACATCTCCCTTGGAGGTGAGAATGAAGCTGATAGCATGCCTAATCATATTGTCGTTGATTGTCGCGTTTTGGT
>Ga0315548_1000395_pt1 | contig 40844 bp, 37 predicted proteins | sample SalMarSW160110MG_2_FD_202540 | JGI IMG/M metagenome (GOLD analysis project Ga0315548, IMG submission 202540) | Salt marsh sediment microbial communities from the Plum Island Ecosystem LTER, Massachusetts, United States - Salt Marsh Sediment SW1601-110 ... | reverse complement strand
GCAGCAAGAGGCCATTTTCGCAAGCAATATAGTGGATTCAGTTGCAAGTGTTGCATCCTATTGGCAAATCGTATGAAAAATCGTCGGCGGAAAGTCAACACAGATTCCTCTCCGACAGGCTGCTAGCGATTGTCTTCTGCTGCTACGTGGGATTCATAATGATAGCTTTGATCCCCGTAAGGACTTCAATCGAAGAGATAAAACTCAATGATAAACAGATCATGAAGATCTGGTACGAGACTGATCTGCAGCACCCTTGTCCTAACATACATTATGAGATTACTCGAGCCAAAGAAGTTATCGTTCCAGCGACAAGGGTTGTGGTCTGGGGATGCAAGCCTCCCCACGACGTCCAGGTTGCATTTGCTCAAGACGGGACCTTGGTCTGTGTGTATGACTCAGAGCTGTGGGATCATGGGTTTTTGATTCTCTACAATACTCAGACTGGTGAAGCGTGTCCTGGCGCAAGTCGCTGCGAAGACTGGAAGATTCCCTACGCTCAACTGAGAGCCGAGAACCCGAGTTTGCCAGAGGTGATTGAACTGATGATAGATGATGAGTGAGCGAGCGACCCTCAGTATCCGCATCTCCGCCCAAGTTGTGGTCGGCGAGGGGGGCGCTTCCCATATCGTCACTTCTGAACCGGACGCGAGGTTTTGCCTCATCCGGCATTTGAGCGCCAAGGTATAGCTACTGCGACCCATCTCCGTCTGTTGCCTGCCAGAAGTACGGGAGCAATTCGATGAACGACGCGACATCAAGTGGAAAAAGAATCCTGCTGATAGACGACAGCCCCGTCGTCGCCGACACGGTGCGGGACGCGCTGGAGCCCTTTGGGTATCAGATCGCGTGGGTCGAGGATGGGGCCGACGTGCCCGCCGCGCTGGCGCAGCGCGCGCCTGACCTGATCCTCCTGGACGTGATGATGCCTGGCGTGGATGGCTACGAGACCTGTCGGCGCTTGCGCGCCGATTCCAAGACCGCCCACCTGCCGATCCTGATGCTGACGGCGCGGGCGGAGGAGGCGGACAAGGTCGTGGGTCTGGAGCTGGGGGCCGATGACTATCTGGCCAAGCCCTTTGGCGAGCGGGAGTTGCTGGCGCGGGTGCGCGCGCTCCTGAGGCGGGTCGCCCGCGCGCGAGCGCCGACGCAGACGTTGCAGGCCGGCCCGGTCACGCTCGACCCGGCCAGCCACCAGGCTCACTGCGCGGGTACGCTGCTCGACCTGACTCCCGCCGAGTTTGAATTGCTGCACACGCTCGTCCTCAACGCCGGGCAGACGCTCAGGCGGGAGACGTTGATCGAACAAGTGTGGGGGTACGACTGGTACGGCGATGCGCGCGTAGTCGATACGCACGTCCAGCACCTGCGGCGCAAACTGCGCCAGTGTCACCCCGACGATGAGGAGTTGATCGCCACCGTGCGCGGCGTGGGTTACCGATTCGCAGCCTGAGGAGGAAACGATGCGCAAGGGCAGTGTCGTTATGCCGCTGTGGTTGGGCTTTTTCACCATGGCGGCGTTCACGAGCTTGATATTGCTGGGGAGTCTTTATTTCTATGCAAGGCAGCTCTACTTCAACTTTGAAGATATCCTGCAAAGTCTTGATGACAAGTTAGTAGCTGCCCGCCTACAGTCCAGCCTTCTGGAAGCGCGATGGGCCGCGGACCGCTACCTGGCGAGCGGCGATCCGGCGCATCGGGCACAGGCGGAAAAAGCCCGCGAGCAGGCGGAACGGTATCGAGGCATTCTGCTGGAATCGGTAGAGGAGGCCGAGCAGGATACCCTCTCCGCCAAGTACCAAGTCTACGACGCGCTGCTGGACGGGATGCTTTACTATTCGAGCGAGACGGGCGATCCGCAGGCCTACGAGGGCCAGGTAGATGCGGCGCTCGACGATCTCCTGGAATCCACCACGACGATATACGAGCGTGCCCACGAGCAGGTCAAGACAGACCTCGAACGCTACGGCGATTTCTTCCAGAACGGCTACCGGATCGCGGCAATTGCGGGAGGTGCGCTGATATTCCTTGGCGCAGCGACAGGGCTCGCGCTGGCACGGCGCTTCATCACCGCGCCCCTGGAGCAGCTCACCGAAGCCGGGCGGCGGCTGGGAAGCGGAGACTTGACTGCCGTGCCCGAGATCCCCACGTCCAACGAGATCGGCGCGCTGGCCGGTTCCTTCAGGCAGATGTCCGGCAGCTTGGCCCAGGCCATCGAGCGCATGCGTGAGACCTCTGGCGCGCTGATCACCTCCGCGGACCGGCTTTCCACATCGGCCACCAACCTGAGCGGTCTGGCGCGCGGAACGCTGGCACAGATGGAAGAGATCGCTCAGGGAGCCGAAGCGCAGCGCGAGCAGATGCGCGTCGCGTCGGAGGTGGCGACAGGTCTCGCCGCTGCACTTCGCCAGGGGGCAGCGCAGGCTGGCGAGGTCGGCCAGGCGGCGGGAGTCGCACGGGCCAAGCTGGAGGACTCTGCCCACACCGTGGCGGTGCTGGACCGGGAGGCGGAGGAGATTCAGAGCATCACCGCCGTCATTGAGCAGTTCGCCCAAGAGACCCACATGCTCTCGCTCAATGCGGCCATCGAGGCGCGACGGGCGGGGGAGGCCGGACGAGGCTTTGCGGCCGTCGCCGACGAGATGCGCGCCCTGGCCGAGCGCTCTGCCCGATCCGCCAATGAGGTGGCGCGCTTCGGCGCTCGCGCGCAGGCGGAGATGGAAAGCGTGGGCCGGGCCGTGAGCGACGTGCAGGAGGCGGTGGCCCAGACGGCCGACTTTGCCGGGCAGACTGTCGAAGCGGCGCGCCAGCAGGAGCAGGACACCGCCCACCTGGCCCGCATTGTCGAACAGGCCGCTTCGGTGAGCGGCACCCACGCCCAGATCGCGGGGCAGGTATCGGCTGCCGTGGCCGAGCAGGTGGACGCCATCACCGAGCTTGCCACCGCGGCACAGGGGTTGGCGGGGATGGCAGGGCAGTTGGAGGATTTGTCGGCACGCTTTACCACACATCGAACGTGAAACGTAAAGCGTGAAACGTAAGGTCTTGCACGACAAGTATTTGCGTTTTACGCTTCGCGCTCTGCGAACCACGACCTATGGACGAAGTCATCATCTTTCGCCTGGGATCATCTGAGTGGGCGCTGCCTGCATCCACGGTGCACCAAGTCCTCGTGCCTAGGCCGGTGACGCGCCTGCCCGACCCGCCACCCCTCGTGTGCGGCCTCGTCGCCTGGCGAGCCAAGGTATTGCCCGTGATCGCGCTGGGGGAGCGATTGGGCTGCGACGACCCGCCGGTTGACCAGTGCACGCTGCTGGTGACCGAAGCGGGAGGAGAGCCGATCGCACTGGCAGTGGATGAGGTGATGCATCTCGCCCAGTCCGTGGAGATGAAGGAAAGCGGTGCACGATTGCTGGACTTGGAGCAAGTGTTGGATGGGCGATGATCAGGACCGGCTCGCACACCGCCGCGCCACGTTCGCGCGAGATACCCGCCGGAGATTGGCGACGCTGAGCGATAGCCTGCTGGCGCTGGAACAAGACCCGACCGACCGACCGGCCCTGGACGAGGCGCTGCGGGCGCTTCACACGCTCAAGGGCAACGCCGGGCTGGTCGGCCTGGAGACGTTGGCGGCGACTGCCCACGCGCTGGAAGGTGTGCTGTCTGACCCGTCCACGCTGCCGCCGTTGGCGCTGTTGCTGCGCGGCCTGGACGCGCTGAGCGCGATGGTAGCCCAGGTGGCGGAGATGGTGGGGCAGGACGGGCCGCCGATCCCAGTTGTCGAAGTGTTGGGATCGCCCGGGATTGACGTCTCCCCGGCGCCAGCGAGCGCCCTCGCGCCGGCCAGCACGCCAGGCAAGGCACAGCTGTCGCAGATCTCCGCCTCGGTGCACCACCTCGACAGTCTCCTGGAACTTATCGAGGAATTGAACCTTGCCCACAGCGAGCTGGCACAGGCCCCCAGGGAGATGCTGGAGCGCCACCTGGCCCGCCAGCGCCGCCTGCTGCACGAGTTGCACGACACCGTGCTCGAAATCCGCCTGCTCCCCGTGGACCGCGCCTTTGAGGGTTTCGAGCGGCTGGTGCGCGATCTGGCAGAGAGCCTGGGTTGTCAGGCAGTGCTGGCGATCGAGGGAAGCGAGACAGAGATCGACCGCTCCGCCCTCGACCCGGTGCGCGAGCTGGTGATACATCTCCTGCGCAACGGTCTGGCCCACGGCATCGAGCCGCCGCAGGAGCGAGAGGCGGCGGGCAAACCGGCCACAGGTACGATCCGGCTCGCTGCGCGCCAGGAAGGGGAAGGTGTCGTGATCGAGGTGGCGGATGATGGGCGCGGGCTGGATCGGCAACGGGTGGCGGAGCGGGCAGCGGCGCTGGGATTGTGCGCTGGGGAAGAAGCGGCGACGATGCCAGACGATCAATTATGGACATTTCTGTCCCAGCCTGGATTCTCTACCCACGGCAGCGTCGATCGGGTCGCAGGGCGCGGCGTGGGACTGAACGCGGTGCGCCAGGGGGTCGAATCATTGCGCGGGCAACTGGAGATCGCGTCGCAAGCCGGGCAGGGAACGACCGTTCGCCTGCGGCTCCCGGCGATGATGGCACTGGAGAGCGTCGTGCTGGTCGGGGTTGGGCCGGAAACGTACGCTGTGCCCGAAGCATTTGTCGATCGCGCCTGCCCAGCCGGCGAGGTGGCGCACTTGCCGACCGTTGACCTATCGAAGCGGCTGCAGGTGGCGGGCGAGATTCCCGCCTCCGAACGCACGCTGATCCTCTGCCACCGCTCGGAGGGGGCGGTGGGTCTGTTGGCAGACGGCGTAGTCGGGCGCGAGACGGCGGTGATCAAACCGCTGCCCCGGCGCGCCCGCCGCTTGGACCTTCTCGGTGCCATCGTCACCGGCGCGGGGCAGGTCGTGCTGGTGCTGGATGTCGAGCGGCTGTAGCCCTCTCATCATTCCCCCCCTTCCACAAATCTCCACACGACCTCCACGTCGGCGCGATGGAATCTCCACATGCCCCTGATATACTTGGGCAATGGTAGAATCAGACCATCGACTTACGGAGAAAGAACCTGCGACATCGAGCAGCGATGCAAGACCGTCCTGGCTAACCGGGAAAACGGTGTTTCTTCTGCTGCTGATCCTCGTCGCCATCGCTGCGATCATCGTTCTGGCCTGGGTTGGCCCGATGGCGGGCAACGATCAGACGAACGTCACCCTGGGCATTTGACCCTCTGCACGACCTCCGCAAAACCTCCGTACTGGCGCAACCGAGTCCCTACATTCCTGTGCTATGCTACTATTGAACAAAGGTGTCGCCGATCGCATGTAATAGACGGAAGGAAATAGAGGTGGTTTGATTGAGGAGGTGTGCGATGAATCGCTTGGGAACAGCTATTCGATTGATCTTTTGCCTACCGGCGATGTGGATCATGCTGGCGGTGATAGCCATGGTCATCGCGGCTAACAGCGAGCCCTTCGTTGACATCCTTCTCTACGCCGTCGAGCGGTTTTCCCATTGAGCGAGAGAAGGCCGGTTCAAGTAAAAGGCCGGGCTGATCGAGCCCGGCCTGCAAGTGTGCAAAGGGTTTTCCTCAGGACATTCTCGTCTGCTGCAGGCGCACGCTGTTCCATTCCTGCGCTTCCGCCAGATTCTCGTACAACGTGCGGCTGAACCCCGTGACGGCCAGGAATCGGTCCAGGAGGGAGCGCTCGATTTCGGCATCGCGGATCTGGTTGTAGCCGTTGTGCATCAGCGCCAAGTCGAGGCACAGGACCTTGTCCAGTGCGTGCATCATAGCCGAAAGCGGCTCTGATCCGCCGTTCTGCCGTACCTGGGCCACTTCTAGCAGCTTTTTCCGCGTCAACCCTTCCAATAGGATGACGTCCTCGAACGTAACGTCAACTTCGATCAGCCTGTGTACCAGCGCCTGACGCGCCTGGGCGTACGCTTCGTCGAACGTGCCTTCCAGCGGCCCCGTCAGCCATTCTTGGAGCACGCTGTGCAGACGCCCGACGAAGCGAGCGTTAGCCAGCAACGGCTGGGTATTCTTGAACTGCACCAGGTACTTACCAAGCCCTTCGACTATCTCGTGGAGATCGGGGTCTACGCACTGGCGCAGTCTGGAGATTTGTGTATGGTCAACGTCGTCCCATTCGACACTTGCCTTGACCTTGTCAAACCAACCCATTGTCATAGGGCGACCCCTCCGCCCGCCCCCGTCGTCTCTTACCGGTCCCGCCCTGCTCTCGCCGGTATCGTTCCTTTGTGCTGACATTCGATCGCTTGCCTCGCCTGCGAGGCAAGCGTAGGATACCACACAACGCCGAGGCGGCGGGTTGCGAAGGAGTTACGGTTTGGTTACGGTCGGGGACGTCAATCTGTCCTGGGGTTGCCGCTGGCGAACATGTAGCCGACGCCACGCATGTTGATGATGTACTTGGGATTTGAGGGATCCTTTTCCATCTTCTTACGCAGGCGGCGGATGTGAACCCGGATGATGGCGCGCGCACCCCAGGCGTCTGTTTCGTATCCTTGGGCCTGTCGCACCAGTTCCTGCGGGCTCCACACCTGGTCTGGGGTTTCCATCAAGCAGACCAATATCTTGAACTCGGTAGGGGTCAGATCCAGAAGCCCTTCTCCCAGCGTGACGACGTGTTTCTGTCGGTCCACCACAACGTCGCGAATCTGGATAAAGCGGCTGGGTTGTGGAGATATCGCTTCCTCTGTCTCGCTCGTGCCTTCAACCGCTGCCAGCTCGGAAAGCGTCTGCTGCAATTGGGTCACCAACTGCTGGCGCTTTTGTTCCTGATGGTGCTTCGTGAGCCCCTTGCGCACGCTTTCGAGTATCTCCGGCACGGACGAGGGCTTGAGCAGGTAGTCATCCGCGCCTTTCTGGATAGCTGCGATTGCGGTCTCAAGGGTGCCAAAAGCTGTCAGCAGGACGATGACCACGCTGGGGTATTGCTCTCGTACGGACTCGGTGACCTGGAGCCCGTCCATCCCGGGCATCTTGATGTCGAGCACCATCAAGTCGAACGGATCGCTCTTACTCAGCAGGCTTAGCGCCTCTTCGCCGCTGGCGGCCGTGGCGACCTGGTAACCTTCCAGTCGCAGTATCTCTGCCAGAGAGATGCGGGCCGTGGCCTCATCGTCTACTACCAGGATGCGTGTTGTTTGCTCTGCCATATCTCTCACTCCATCTCTTGTGTGGGGGCCTTGCTGCTCTCCGCAATTGGACGCATAGGCAGCCTCACGACAAAGGTCGTTCCTTTCCCGGGTTGGCTCGAAACGTCGATCTCCCCCCCATGTCGCTCGACGATCCCGTAACTGATGGCCAAGCCCAAGCCGGTGCCGTCAGCCTTGGTCGTGTAGAAAGGCTCGAAAAGATTAGCGATTTGCTCTTGAGGTATACCTGCGCCAGTGTCGTGAAATCGCACCACTGCCCACGCGCCGCTCTCCGAGAGCATCGTCTCTATGTGTAGGTCGCCGCCCGATGGCATCGCTTCGACGGCATTGATGACAATGTTCAAGAACACCTGGGTGATCTGGTCGGCCACCAGGGGCACGGGAGGTAGATCGGGCGTCAAGCGGGTATGCACGCGGACGCCGCCGTGCTCCAGTCGTTTCTGAGCCAGGGCCAGCACGTTCTGCACGATGCTGTTGATGTCGGTGGGCGCTGCGCCGCCGCGCGAGGGTCGGTAGAAATCGAGCATGCGCTGCACGATCTCGATCAATCGCTGCACCTCATCCTGGGCCATACGCACGAATTGCAGACGTTTGTTGTCTTCCAGGTTCTGGTGCAGGCTCAGGTGCAGGCTGTTGTGGATCGCCTGTAGGGGGTTGTTGATCTCGTGGGCAATGGATGCGGCCAGGCGACCGATGGCTGCCATTTTCTCCGCTTGCACGAGTTGCGCCTGCGACCGCTCCAGTTCCTCTGCAAAATCGGTCAGCTCGCTGTACAGGTTCGAGTTCTCCATCGCCACCGCGACCGAGGCTGCCATCGCCTGAAGCAACTCCAGGTCTCGCTCGGAGAACTCACCGTCTAGCTTGTTGATCACCTGGATGGCACCGATCACCCGATCATGGACCGCCAGCGGCACGCAGAGGATGGAGCGGGCGGTGAGTCCCGTTTCCTCGTCGGCCTCGGCTGAGAAATGGGGGTCGAGCTCGACATTGTTGACCAGCTTGGGCCCGCCGGACTGCACGACGTACCCCGCGATCCCTGTTCCTGGTGGGATCGTCCGACCGGAGAGCCATCCCCGTCCGGGACTGAAGGTCGTGCGAAACACCAGTTTGTCGGTTTCCTCGTCCACAAGCACCAGGGAGCCGGCTTCGACCTGGAGAATTCCCTGGATACCCTGTATCGTTGCTTCCAGGATCTCGTCCAGATCCAGACTCGAAGTGACCACGCGGCTGATCTCGATCAGGGCCGCCAACTCCTGATTACGCCGTCGCAGCGCCTGCTCGCTTTGGCGAACGCGCATGACGGCATCGATCCGCGCCAAGAGTTCCTGCGGATCGAAAGGCTTGGTGATATAATCATCGGCGCCCATCCCAAGGCCCAGCGTCTTGTCGCTGCTGGAGTCAAGAGCGGTGGTCATGATGACCGAGGTCTGGCGAATCAGTGGATCGGCCTTGATCCGGGCGATCACTTCATAGCCATCCATCTCCGGCATCATGATGTCCAACAGCACGAGATCGACCTCGCGTCCAGCTTTCGCCTCCTGGCGCAGAAGGTCCAACGCTTGCTCGCCGGAGTGTGCGTCCTCTATCTCGCACCGCACCGACGATAGCATGTTTCGCATCAGCTCCACCATGTCGGCGCTGTCTTCGACGATCAGAATGCGGGGGATCATCGTCCTTCCGTTCTCGCTGTGTCCTCCACGTCAAGCGCTTCGATGTTCCACAACTCACTCGGCGCGGTGGCATCGACCGCAAAGTTCACCACGTGCGGTTGGGCTATGGCGATCCGCAACCGCATGAACAGGGGGATGGCGGGCAAGTCTTCGGAGAAGATGGCTTGCACTTCTCTGTGAAGCGTCTCGTATTCTGGGGTGCCAGGCAGCGTCTGGAGCGCAGCCTGGCAGGCAGCGTCGTAATCGGGGTTGCTATAGCCACTGGCGTTCTTCCCATACCACCGCCAATTTTCCGGTATTTCAGAGGACAAGTAGTATTCGCACTCGGGGAAACGGTTGAATTGTCGCCTCGTCTCAGCCAGGTCGAACTGGCGACCGAAGAACGGTCCTTCGGGACCGTCGGCAAAGAACCTCCACGAGGGCACGGGCTCTACATCGACACGGATGCCGCAGTCCGCTAGGTTGGTCTTGACGATCGGCGCAACCTGTTGCGGGATCGCATCGTTCTCCGATTCCGATAGTGGTACCAGCAAGGTGACTTCGAACGGCGTGCCGTTGAGGACTCCAGAGATGTTGCGGGCCTCGCGCACGCCGTCCTCGTTCTCGTCCAGCCACCCGACTTCCTCCAGCAGGGCCTGGCCTGCTGCCGGGTCATAGTCCCAGTACGCGATTTCACCGGCGGCGTAGAGCGGGTGCATCGGCGACAGGTAGCTATCGGGCACGATGCTGCGGCCAAATGTGACCTCGTCTACGATGGCCCAACGGTCGATGCACTGGGCGATGGCCTGCCGCACCCGCACGTCTCCGAAGAAATCTGGGCGTCGATACTCACGAACCGGCGTGATACCCAAATCGATCTGCTCCCAGCTATCGCCGGGGACAGAAACCACGCGTAGCAGCTCTTTCTCCTCCGCCTGGATCAGCATCGGCATCAGCAAGTCGAACCCGTCGTCGTGGGTGCCGATGTCGCACTCGCCCGACATGAGGGCCGCCGCCAGCTCCGGTGCGTCTGCCTTGAAGCGAAACTCGACGCGCTCCAGGAGCGGCAGCCCATCGTCAGCCCGGAAGTAATGGGGGTTTGGAGAGAGCGTGATGTGATCCCCTGTCACCCATTCCTCGACGACGAACGGCCCCCAACCCAGCGGGGTGCGCCGGGTGTCTTTGGCGCTCAGTAGCGAGGTCGGCGAACGGCCCCTTAACTGATGGCGCGGAAGCGGGGCGAAAAAGTTCAAAAAGTACGTGGTAGGCAGGAATCCGGGTACCCCGACCCATTTCGTGCGCCAGTCGCTCTGGGCGTAATAATTGGCCGTGCGATCCGTCAGATAACGGTTTCCCGGCGTGGCGGGGTCGGAAGCTATCTCGAAGGCGAAAGCTGAGTCTTGCGCCATCAGCGGTTCGCCGTCGGACCAGGTGACGTCCTGCCGCATGTGGAACGTCACCTCCATCCTTTCCATCTGCAGCGGCTCGCCCTCGAACTCGATGGCACACTCGTCGCTGTAGCAGCCTGCCGGGCGAACGCGCATGCCCTCGGCCAGTTCTACCACGTCCCCCGATGCGTTGACGACTGTGGTGCCTGCACGCGCTCTGACGGTGCTCGTGATGGCGTCTCCGTCGGCGAGGCTGGGCAGTCGTTCCAGAATCACCGGGTGGTAGTTATAGTCTCGATAGTCGATAGGGCCGTCGTAGATGGCTTCCATAACGTGCTGCGTGGCTGGCACCTCGGAACCGCTGTAGAGGTACAGTGAGTCGGGCTCGCCCGCTACGCAGACGGTGAGCGTTTTCGGCCCTGGGGCGGGAGTCTGTGTGGGCGTCGTGGTGACGATGACCGTTTCCGGCGGGACTGTCACGGCGACGGTCACGATCTGGGGTGTACAGGCAGCGAGCAGCAGGACTGCCGCGATTAGAAAGGACAGAGCATGTTGCCGTCGATGCAGCATCTATTCCTCCTCCTTGGGGATCGAGTATAACATTACACGGGCCAGAGTGCAACCTCTCCGGCCCGTGGTTTTGGCGCTCCACATCTCTTTGCTAGAAGTGCTAGATGAACCACCAATCGCTCATCGCTCGTCATCCCCTATGGCATATAGGAGGCCTCTTTCTTGTTCCTCGACGACTGCATATAGCCTGCCTGGCACCAGTGCGCCTCCTTTGACCCAACCGTCTATCTCAAGAGGCATAAGCCAAACGGGCTCTTCACGTTTGGGGGCGACAGCGAGACAACTCAGTTGAGAGGCGCCAGAAAAACTCTGTCCGCCGCAGATATAGGCCGTGTCGTCTCTATCGAGCGCAATGACTCGACCTCGATTGAGTGGAACGCGGGTAAAGCCAAGCACTCGACCACCCGTATCCAGCCAGATGAACCCGCTGAACCTATAGAACAACCATACTGTCTGATCGTATGTGACACCAGCATCGCTTGGTTGAGTCAGTGTGCCGAGCATTCTGGTGTCCCACTGCGTGGTTTCCAGGATCTCGATAGCCGACCCATTTCGGCGCCACAACGAGACCTTGGCCGCGTCGCGCAGATAGGTGCGACCATCCCCTCCCACGATGTACTGGTCAACATTGGCCAGTGTCTCCAGGTTCACCAGGGAGCCATCCTGAGCGCTGAAGGGAACCTGTTTCCAGAACAGAAGCTCCTCACTCGGCGCCACTTGGAGCGGCATCGTTCGATAATCGTGAGGGGGACACGTTCTCCACAGCGCTTTTCCCTCCGGCGACACAGCCTGCGCACAGGCCCTGACGCCATAGTGGATTCTCCCGTCGGGAGCGACGATGGGGCCGGTTGTCGCAATACTGTTCTCTGTTTCCGGTTGGAACTGCCACAGAAGCGTGCCATCTGAGGTGAAGACGGACAGGCCGCCTGCCTTGTCGGCTACATAGATCTTTCCTTCGGCGTCCAGTGCTGGGCTTCCAACCCCGGCGGCGGGCAAATGTGCTTTCCAGAGGACGCTACCATCGGTATCCAGAGCGAAAAGCGATCCGCCTTCCGATGCAATATACACTGTGCCATCCGCCGCGACTACCGGACCGCCGGAGAACCTTTCAGGATCCTCGAACGTCCACTGAATCGTTGGACTGATAGGCCCGGTTGCCTCAGTCCACAGTGTGCCGTAGGCATCGTGTCGCTCCATCGGCCAGAGATGATCCCCGGGAATCACCAACTCGAGCCCTGGCTCTGTAGGTCGCTCTGCTGCCTGCACTTGCCACCAAGCCAGGACGACGGTGAGTGTCAGGAGTAGCAAGCCAACCAGGGTCGTAGAGACGGTATGGGCCCTGGCCCAATCGGAGATGGGCAGAAACACCTTCTGCTCCAACCATATGCCGGCGTGGCGCGTGGCGGCTGAGACGCGCTGGCGGTTACGCGCTTGATCCAGGCTCAATCTTAGCCGCAGTCCGTTGCCCAGCATGTTGAAACCAAGGACGATGGTGAAAATCGCGCTACCTACAGCAGCCATCGCCCATGGAATGCCTCCTAGCCCCAGTCGAATGACGCCCAAGTCGGCAGTCGCCAGCATCTGTCCCAATTCAGGCATGCCGCTGAATTGGCGGGCTACGTAGTCCTCTATCTCGATCCACATGTCTCCGCCGACGAAATAGCCCAGAAAGCCCAGCCCTGCTGTGATCATCAAGGTGCCGCTGATCTCCAGCGCAAGCAGCATCCACACCATGGGCATGACCTGCCGCAGGACGTGACCAAGGATGATCTGTAGATCAGATTGGCCAAGCGCACGTGCCGCTTCGACATATTGCTGACCTCTGACCAGATGCGTCCGCTCTCGAACCATCCTGGCAGTCTCTGCCCATCCGTTCGCAGACAGGCCAATGAGGAAAGCCGCCAATCCATACTCTATGCCCACCGCAGTGATCGTGACTAGCGCAACCATCAGAGCGGGCATAGAGAGCGCTCCAGAGATCACGGAGTCTAATAGATGCCCCGGCCAACCGCTGGACCAACCGGCCACCAAACCAACCAGGGTCCCCAAGACCAAACGCACGAGGGCGACGATGGCGACCAGAATTACCGTTGGGCGCACTGCCCAGAGCAAGCGACTCATAAGATCTCGACCACGAGAGTCCGAACCGAGCGGAAAGCCGGGGACGGTGAAAGCAGGGAAGGGAGCCACCTCCCACCCGTCATCAACCCGGATGATGGTGTGCTCCTCCAATGGATCCCACCGTGCCAAGTCTGGTCCGACGATGGAAAGCACGATAGTAAGGAAGACGATCGCCCCCCCCAGAATAAGTGCCCAGTTTCTTCGGCTTGGCTTGGAGCTGAGTGCCATCGTATCCGCGCTGCCAGTCCCTTCCTCCTCCGTGGCACGTTGTCTTGGATCGAAAACTTGCACGAGGATGTCAGACACGAGATCCATCACGAGGAAGAGCGCAGCAAAGACCGTCAGCACGGTAGCCACGACCGGCGGATTGAGAAACAACGGCGAGCCCATCGACCGGCTCGTCCGTCCCGGGACCAGGGCCAGAGCGAACAATTGCCCCAGGCCGGGCCAGTTGAACAGCCACTCGACGAGGATCAGCTCGCCCAGCAGCAGGCGGGCCGAACCGGCGACCGTGAGAACCACTGGCGCGAGGACATTGCGCAGCACGTGCCGCCGGCGAATCGTGCTCCAGGATTGACCGATGCTGCGCGCTGTGAGAACGTACCGCTTGCCGAGCTCTCTTTCTACTAGGCCGGCAGTCATCTGGGCGATCTGTACGGTGGGCCGCGCCATCAAGGCCAGGGTCGGTAGCACCAGGTGCTCATCCCAGCCAAAGCCCTGCATGGGGAAAGGGGTGCCAGTGTTTCGCGTTAGCGCGTAAAAGAACACCGCCGTGATCAGCAGGCTGCCGATGTAAAAGCTCGGCATGGACAGTCCGAGTGTGGAGAGAAACGTCAGCCACCGAGAGGTGGCTTTTTCCTCTGACCGGACGGCCCGCAGTCCCAGCGTCAGGCCTGCGGCCACACTGAGCGTCAATGCCACCGCCACCAGCCCCAGGCTGGTCACAGACGCGCCCGCGATGGCACTCGCGATGGTTTCTTCTTCGCCGGGTATCGTGCCGAATTCCAACCGAAGAGCGCTCTGGAGATAAGCGGCGTATGCCTGCGGGAGTGGCTCGTGGCCCGACTGCGCGGCCAGGTACGGAATCCGCGAGGCACGAACCGGCAGGAAAATGTGGGCGTAGGCAAACCCGAGGAGGTTTACCAGCAGCAGGACGATTGGAATGATTGCAAGGCGCCGCAGAACAAACCGAGTCACAGGAGGAAACCTCTTTGCTTACTGCAATGCCAACAAGAATAAGGCGTGGAGCACCCTCTCCACACCTGACTCATCAGTCACAGAAACACGCTCACGGCTCTCCCAGACCTTCCTGCTGGCTGACTTTCTCAGCCGCCAGCATAATGGTGTCTATGCTCCGTAGCTCCAACGGAGCACCACGCCCTCTGTTGAACACGCGGTTCCGTGGCCCGTGATGGCCGCTCAGCGGGATGTAGAACACTTTCGATGGGCCGAACGCATACCAGCTGTGCACACGAACGGGTTCTGCATAGTGAGCTTCTACCAGCCTTCCCTCCATCCGAAGCTCCTCCAGCGTCGTGTCGGAGAGGCCCGCCGTATTGGGGTAGGCAAGGACGTGAGGTAGGTCCTCTTGGAGAGCCTCGTTCAGCAAGGTGTACCCGTCGGAGCCTGGCTCCACGCGCACGTGTTCGCCGTCCCAATAGAGATCGATGAAAGAGGCATCCGTGGAGAAAACAGGCAGGAACCACAGCGCGTCATTGACCATGATCGCTGTCATGCTCCATACGATGAATAGAATCACGAACAGTGCGGTAAGTACCAGTGGTAGCAGGGCGGGCTTTTTTCTCACACCTACTCCTCCAGTTCGCCGAACCAGTCAGTCACCGACTGTCCGCGCGGCGGCGCACAAATGGCGTGCCATTGGCAGGGATCACACTTTCCAACAGGCAACGTAGTGGTCGCCACCCTGATCCACGAACGCTGGCTCTTCCAGTTTGCACTGCTCGCCTGCCAGCGCACACCGTGTATGGAACCTACAGCCAGGGGGGGGATCGACCGGGCTGGGCACGTCGCCCTCCAGTATGATTCTCTCCCGCTTCGCCTTTGGATCCGGGATGGGGATGGCCGACATCAGGGCCTTGGTGTATGGGTGCAGCGGGTTCCTGTAGAGCTCTTCGCGATCGGCCAGTTCGACGATCTTGCCCAGGTACATCACGGCCACGCGGTCGGAGATGTGTTCCACCACGCTGAGGTTGTGAGCGATGAACAGATACGTCAGCCCGTGCTCCTCTTGCAGGTCCATCAGGATGTTCAATACCTGCGACTGCACGGAGACGTCCAGCGCGGAAACCGGCTCGTCGCACACAATGAATTTGGGGCGCAGGACGAGCGCACGGGCAATGCCGACGCGCTGCCGCTGTCCGCCTGAGAATTCGTGCGGGTAGCGGCGCGCGTGGTCGGGCCGCAACTGGACTTCGTTCAGTGCTTCGAGCACTGCCTCGTACCGCTCCTTGGAATTACCCAGGCTGTGAACGCTCAATCCCTCGGAGATAGACTCGCCGATGGGCATGCGGGGATCGAGGGAGGAAAAGGGGTCCTGGAAGATGATCTGCATATCGCGTCGCAGTTGTTTCAAGCCACGTCTTCCCAGGCTGAAGACATCGCGGCCCTCGAAGGTGACTTGACCGCTGGTGGCCGGGATCAGGCGCAGGATCGTCCGGCCGGCAGTAGTCTTTCCACAGCCGGACTCGCCCACGAGCCCCAGTGTCTCCCCACGCTTGACCGCGAAGCTGATCCCATCTACAGCTCGCACGTGGGCTTGAACGCGCTGCAGGATGCCGCTCCTGATAGGAAAGTGCTTTACCAAGTCCTTGACAATGAGCATGTTCCCATTGCGATTGTCTGTCGTCGATGCACTTGACTGTTCCATGCATTCTCCTTCCAAACAGCTCACCAAGCCTAACTGTACAACCAGCAGCGCACCACATGATCATGCTTGACGGCAGTCAGCTCAGGCTCTTCCTCTGTGCAGCGGGTCAGCCCATGTTCGATCCGTGCCTCGCAGCGGGGTGCGAACTTGCACCCCGGCGGCAGATCGACCAGATTTGGCACGGTCCCTTTGATCACTTCCAGGCGCTCCTGGACGATGCCCAGGACGGGTATCGAGGCCAGCAGGCTTCGCGCATAGGGGTGCAGCGGTTCCTCGAAGAGAGTATTCACGTCCGTCTGTTCGACGATGCGCCCGGCGTACATCACCGCCACCCGCTCTGCCATTTCTGCGATCACACCCATGTCGTGGGTGATGAGGATGATGGAGGTATCGAGTTTGCTGCGCAGGTCACGCATCAGGTCCAGAATCTGCGCCTGGATCGTCACGTCTAGCGCGGTGGTGGGTTCATCGGCGATGAGCAGTTGTGGGGAGCAGGCAAGTGCCATGGCGATCATGACCCGCTGCGCCATGCCGCCCGAGAGCTCGTGGGGAAACGAGCGGGCCCGCTTTTCCGGCTCCGGAATGCCGACTACGCGCAGCAAATCCACTGCCCGATCCCAGGCGGCTTGTTTACCCAGGCCCTCGTGAACCTCCAGTACTTCTGCGACCTGCTCGCCCGCGCGGAACACTGGGTTGAGGCAGCTAACAGGTTGCTGAAAGATCATGGAGATACGGCTGCCGCGCAATTGGGCTATCTTGGACTCATCCATTGTCAGCAGATTCTGGCCGTCGAACCAGATCTCACCGGCCTCGATCTCGCCGGGTATGCCCACCAACCGCATGATGGATAGGGATGTCACGCTCTTTCCACAGCCCGACTCCCCCACCAAACCCAGCACCTCGCCCCGTTTCACCTCCAGATCGACGCCGTCCACGGCTTTGACGATGCCGTCTTCGGTATAAAAGTACGTCTTGAGGCCTCGGACTTCTAGTATTTTTTCGTTTCTCTGAGTTTCCAATGTGCAGATCCTCCGACAACCGATACACCACCTACATCTTCAAGCGCGGATCCAGGGCGTCGCGGAGCCCGTCCCCGACGTAGTTGAACGAAAGCGTGGTCAGGAAGATGGCTAATCCAGGGGAGAAAACCTTCAGCGGCTGCGTCCACATATCCTGCTGATACTCGTTGAGCATGTTCCCCCACGTGGCGACCGGTATCTGAACGCCCAGCCCGAGAAAGCTCAAGGCTGATTCGTAGATAATCATTCCCCCCAGATTCAGCGTCGCGTCCACGATCAGGGGGGGCAGGGCATTGGGGAGCATGTGGCGCAGGATGATGTTCAGGTCAGACATCCCCAGGGCCCTGGATGCCTCGGTGAACTCGCGCTCCCGCAGCGAGAGCACCATAGCCCGTACCAGCCGGCACGGCGTCATCCAGCCGAGGACTGATAGCACGATGATGACGATCACGGTGCTGCTCCACTCCGCAGGCAACCATGGAATACGGACACCGCGCAGGATGGCCGAGAGGACGAGCAGCAGAGGCAAAACAGGCAGTGTGAGCATAAACTCCGTGACACGCTGGATGAGCGTATCCACCCAACCGCCATAATAACCGGAGATGGCGCCGATGAACGCACCGGTGGTCTCTATCAGGAGGACCACCGTGAAGGAGATGGTCAGCGAGATGCGCCCTGCGTAAAGCAGTCGGGAGAAGACATCCCGCCCGATCTGATCCGTGCCCATCAAGTGTTCCAGCGAGAAAGTGGCGTTTCGAGTGGACATGTCCGGCTTGAGAGGATCGTAGGAGGCAATGAGGGGAGCGAACACGGCGGCCAGGACGAACAGGATGATCAATGCCACACCCGCCAGTGCGAGTTTGTGACGGCGAAAGCGGCGCCACACGATCGCAAAATACCCCTCGGGCTTTTCCGTCAAAAGGGTTTCGGCTTCTAACTCGGCGATACTCATGCTCCATTGTCTCCTTCACTCGCCACCCGCCCCTTTTTGGCGTGGGAACCTGGCGAATCATCCGGGCTTGGCCTAGGCAGGCGGGAGGTGCGCGTCGCAGACTGCTTCGCGCCGGAAACTACTCCAGGCGGATGCGCGGATCGACGATCATGTACAGGATGTCGCTCAACAGGATCGACACCACGACCAGGATCGCGGTAATCAGCAGGATCATCATCACCACCGGCCAGTCGTCCTGTAACAGCGCGTTGTAGTACAGCCGTCCGATGCCGTGGTAACTGAATACGGTTTCGGTGATGGTGGCCCCTCCAAAGACGCCGGGAAGCTGGAGGGCTATGACGGTAATCAGCGGGATGACCGCATTGCGTAATGCGTGTCTGCCGAGCACGATGCGCTCGCGCAGGCCCTTCGCCCGCGCAGTGCGCACGTAATCCTGCCGCAGCACCTCCAACATCGAAGAGCGTGTGAAGCGGCTCCAGTTCGCCATGTAGAAAAGGCTCAACACAATCGCAGGCATCACTATGTGCACAAGCCGGTCTACCAGCCCGCCAGGGGCAGCGTTCAGATAGTCCAGGACCTGTCCTGCCGGGGCCCGGCGGGGCATAACCACGCCCCCGGCTGGCATAAAGGGCAGGCCCCACTCTCTGAACTTGTAGGAAAAGACCAGGATCATCATCAGCCCGAACCAGAAGACGGGCATCGACGAGCCGAAGAAACTAAACGTCGTGACGGCATAGTCGAGCCTGGAGTACTGCCTCACTGCCGAGAGGATCCCGATGGGGATAGCGATCACGAGCGAGATGACGATCGACAACGTCATCAGCGAGAGCGTATTGCCCAGCCGGCTCTCGATCAACATCGTGACCGGCTGACCGACGGCCAGTTTCCACGAGGTTCCCCAATCCAGACGCAGCACACCACGCCGGTCGTCGTGGAACCCTGCCCACCGGCCCAGCAGGCCCCGGTAGGGGTTGAACAGCCAGCCGACGTCCATCCAGGCACCATCTTTGGGGCGGGGGCTCGCGCCTGGGATCACAAACTCGGTGTCCGCGGTGGTGTGGATGATCACCTTCTCGCCTCCCACCCTCTCGGTGCGCATGTCTGGCCCCAACATCTCGATGACGCGGACCTCGACGGCGTCATCGGGACGTTTGCCGGTAGGAGAGGCCTCAATGTAGGTCGCGTGAATAACCCCGTCCTTTTCGTCGCCGCGCACCCAGAGTGTGTAGCCGGGGTGGAGGAGAGCGATACCCGGATCGCACCAGAAACGGAAGGTCTGCTCCCGATCACCCTCGCCGACCCGATACCCCGCCCACGAGAGCGACATCCAGTCCGCGCCCAGCCAGTCGTCGCCGATGAGCCAGACGATGTACCGTAGCACCAGCGGCTTATCGATCCCTAGATAGGCCTCCAGCCGCGCGATGTCGGCCTCGCTGATGCGCTGCCGCCGGTCGGCGCTGGCTGCGCGAAGCCCGGAAAGCGGGCCGCCGGGCGCAACGTTCAGCAGTGCATAGATCGCCATGGTGGCGAGCAACACCACCAACATCATTTGAAGGAACCGTCGAATCAAATACCCCGTCATTCTTTACACCTTCGTCCTCTCGTTTACCGATACGCTGAAACGCCCTCGCATCCCTGTCAGGGCGCTTCAGCGTTCCTGCAAACCGCGCAGCCAACAGATGCGGGTTGTATCTAGCAACAGTTGGTGGTGGCAGTGTCTGTTCGAGGCACTGCCACCACCCTTACAGCTAGAGACTCACCTGCTACTCCTGTGTTTCGACGAGGTCAAAGTTCTCGATGTTGAACATCTCGGTGTTGCAGGTCGGATCCATGATGAAGCCGCTAACCTCCGGCCTGGTGGCCGCGACCTTGAGTCGCAGGTAGAGCGGGACCACCGGCAGGTTGTTGGCGAAGAGCTCCTGAGCCTTCAGATGGTTCTGCGTGTACTCGGGCGTGCCCGGTAGCGACTGGAGCGCGGCGTTGCACACCTGATCGTACTCCGCATCGGTGAAGCCGGGATCGTTCTGCCCGGCCCAGCCGTTATCATCGGAGGGGACTTCGGAGGTGATGTAAAGGTTGCAGGGCGGCTCCACGCCGGTCAGCCAGGCGAACTCGCCCAGGTCAAAGTGGCGGCCAAAGAGCGGCCCCTCGGGGCCATCGGCGAACCACTCGTCGGCGGTCAGGTTCTCCAGCGTCACGTCAAAGCCACATTCCTTCAGATTGGCCTGCCCGATCTGCATGACGTTCTTGCGTAGGGTCGCGTCGGTGCTGCCCCACTTGAAGGCCAGCGGGGTGCCCTCTTCAGCGCCTTCCACGCCACAGCCGTTGCACTCGCGGACGCCATCTCCGTCCTCGTCCGTCCAGCCCATGTCGTCCAACAGCGCCTGTGCAGCCGCGGGGTCATAGTTCCACTCCTTCACGCTGTCGTTGAAGAACGGGTGGTTCGAGGGCAGATAGGTGTGGATCACCTCGGAGCGGCCGTAGAACAGCTCGTCCACCATGATCTGGCGGTCGATGCACATGGCGACGGCCTGACGCATGCGCGCGTCCTCGAAAAAGTCGGGCCGGGTGGCGGCGTACTCGTCCACTGGGTTGATGCCAAAGTCCACGTGCTCCCAAACCGTACCGGTGACGATGGCGGCCTTCAACTCGCCGGCCTCATCCTTCTCGATCAGCAGTTCGAGCAGTTGGTCGATGCTGGTATCCTGGGTGATGATGTCGCACTCGCCGGCCAGCAGGGCCGCGACGGCTACGTTGGGATCCTCGCCGATGATGCGGTAGACGATCTCGTCCACCTTGGGCAGTCCCTCGTCGGCGCGGAAGTAGTGCTCGTTCTTGACGATAGTGATGTGATCTCCTGCTATCCACTCTTTCATAGTGAAGGGGCCGTACCCCATCGGTAGCCGCGAGGCCTCCTCCGATTCGACGATCTCGGCCGCGGACATCTTGCCCAGCACGTGCTCGGGTAGCGGGATCCAGATGTTGGTGAAATAGGTCGAGTCGAGCAAGCCCGGCAGGCCGGTCCAGACGATGGTCCGATCATCCGTTGCCTCGTAGCTGGCTGTCCGCTCACCGGCATAGCGGGTGGGGCTGGGCGTGTCGGGGTCCATGTACAGGTTGAAGGAATAGACTGAATCGCTCGCCTTCACCTTCGTCCCATCAGCCCAGGTCATGCCTTCGACCAACTTGAAGGTGACGACCATCTGATCCATCTCGACCTCGCCGCCGGTGTACTCGACGGCGCAGTCGGTGGAGCGGCAGCCTGCAGGCCGGATCATGACGCCCTCGGCCAGCTCAACCGGTTCGCCCGTGTCATCGATCACCTTGTCGCCGGCCGTGGCCGTCGTAGTGTCGATGACCGCATCGCCATCCTCCAGCGAGGGCAGTTTTTCCGTGATGGTCTCGTGGTAGCCGAAAGATGTGTCATCCACAGCACTCGGTGTAGCGGCTGCGTCATATAGCGCCACCTGAACGTGAAGCGCGGCCAGCATGGAGCCGCCGTGGATGTACAACGTGTCCGGCTCCTGCCCCTGACAGATGACCAAGGTCTTGGGCTCGGCCTTTTTCCCGCACTGGCACCCAGATACCACCAGCGTCACCAGGGTCATCAGTCCGAATAGAGCCAACAACTTCCTTTTACTAGACATTTTCCTCCTCCATATGTATTTGCACGTGCAATGTGTCGTTCTTTAGTACACCGTGTCTGACTACAGTCCAACTCTTTTCAATAACCGCACCACCCCCTTTCTAACCTAAGAACCATGCTTGAAAGTCGGCATCCTCTTCAAATCAACTGTATTCGGGCCGCCATCGGGCTTTGCCAGATCGCGTGGCCGATTGAGCGAGATCGCGGGCCCAGTCCGGCCATGACTCGGAGTGAGTGGGGTATGGCGGATAGCAAAGTTCTCGCATCCGGCAGGATGCTCAGAGACTGGCGCCCAATAAAGTGCAGCACTGTTTGGGAGAGGACAACGCTGGAGCGGGATACTCGTTTTGTGCGTTAGAATCACGCCGAAAGTATAACACTTCCTTTTTAGAAATGCAAACCGTGCAAATTCCCTGTAACGGCTCCGTTGGCGGCTTTTCCGCATCACTTGTCGTCGCCGGGAGATTCGGCTGCCAGCCGCTCTAGAGACTCCCGATCCTCGGAGGTCAACTCTGCACGGGCCAACAGGTCTGGGCGGCGCTCAAGCGTGCGGCGCAGGGCCTGCTCGCGTCGCCAGCGGGCGACGGCAGCGTGATTGCCGGAGCACAGTATCTCCGGCACCTCCCATCCCCGAAAGACGGCCGGGCGGGTGTAATGTGGCCCCTCCAACAACCCTTGCGCATGAGAATCCTCGAGCGTAGCACCGGGATCGCCCAAAACACCCGGCAGCAGCCGGGCCACGGCGTCGATGACGACCATCGCGGCCAACTCGCCGCCGGTGAGCACGTAATCGCCGATAGAAATCTCGTCCGTCACCAGGTGCTGACGCACTCGTTCGTCCACGCCCTCGTACCGCCCGCAGATGAGCACGATGTGTGAATGGCGAGCGAGTTCGGCGGCCACGGCCTGGGTGAAGAGCCGTCCCTGTGGGGTCAGGAGAATGACCGGCGCATCCGGCTCCTCCGCTGTGATCGTTTCGACGGCCGCAAAGAGCGGCTCCGGCTTCATCACCATCCCCCCGCCCCCGCCGTAAGGAGCGTCGTCGGTGATGTGGTGTTTGTCTATAGCATAGTCGCGGATGTTGTGTAGAGCTATGGAAAGCAGCCCTTTTTCCTGGGCTCGCTTGAGAATGCTTTCGTCCAGCGGGCCGCGAAATATGTCGGGAAAAAGGGTCAGGACATCAAAATGCATCGCCGAAGACCAAGACTAGCTCGAAGGGTGACAGCAAAGCACGAGTGATAGGAAACCTACCAAGTGGCACAAGTATACCAAGAAACCGGTCGAGTGTCCATGGCCCGTTCAGGTACAGTGCTGCGCGAAGCGAGTCTACTCTGACTATGGCAGCGCTTCCTGCAGCAGCCGCAGCCAGTTGCCGCCCATGATGGCAGCGATGTCCTCATCGCCGCACCCCAGCTCTCCCAGGGCAGGGGCGATGCGGCCCAGATCGGCGATGGTGTCCATTCCTGCCGGGATACTCTCGGCCCCGAAGCCACCATCGAAATCGGAGCCCAGCCCCACGTGGGCCGCGTCACCCACCACCTGGCAGACGTGATCGATGGCCGCGGCCACGTCGGCGATGGTGACTGCCTCCCTGGGATCGTCCTTCGACCAGCCGGGCCGCAGGAAGGCATTGTACAGCACGATCCCGATGACGCCGTCTCGTTCGGCCAGGCGGCGGATCATCTCGTCGGAGAGCTGGCGCGGGCCGGGGACCCGGGCGCGCGGGTTGGCGTGACTGGCGATAACGCGTCCCTCAAAACAATCCATCGCCTCGAAGAAGGCCCTCTCGGCCAAGTGGCTGACATCTAGAATCAGTTCCAGGTCGGCCATCGCCTCCAAGAGCGCGCGCCCGGCGTCGGTGAGCGGGCCGGGGGCGCTATCTCCACCAGCGTAGCGTGAACCTGTCGTCCAGGAGAGGCCTACCAGTCGCACACCCCGCTCGAACCACATCTCGACCTCGGTGGGTTCGCGGATGGGGTCGGCGCCCTCCATCAGCGGGACGATGCCTACCTGAGGGTTTTCACCCTTCCAGCTTTCCAGCGCAGCGTCGAGTTCGGCGCGCCCTCCAATCAGCGCGATCTGCTCGCATTCGTCGGCCAGGCGGTGATAATAGTCGAGTTGCGTCTGGGCCAGGCGATGGGCTTCGTCGGCGGTGGTGTACGTGCATGGGGTGGAGTGGCCTGGACGAGATGGTTCGACAAAGATGGTGCCGCAGATGATGGCTATGTGGCCCTCCAGCCACTCGGGCAGGCCCAACGTGCAGAGACCTTCCCGCAAAGGCATATCGGTACTCTGTTCTAGGCGACGAGTCTCAAGCGCGCTGCGGCGCACATCACGGCCTAGGGCCAGTGCGCCATAAGCGATATCCTCGTGGGCGTCTACGATGCACATACCCCTATCTTTAGGTCTCATCCCAATAAGTTTACCACAAGCGGTGCGTTTGACAATCAGGCGTAAGTAACTATACTAGGGTTCAAACAGATCCCCTCTTGGGTGTTGATGGCAAGCAGCGCTGATTTTACCGCAAAGACGCCGGAGTGCAAAGGAGGCAAGGGTGACTTGGCACTGAGGAAGGTACAGATCACTCATCATCACTCAGCGGGGCGAGCATCCAAAACGCGAAAAGGCCGGAACATGGGGCGCGAAGCTCGTGAGTGGGAGGAAGGCGATGATTGACGGTTCGTGGCTGGTTATGAGTCAAGGTCCTCAGCCCGGTCAGACTTTCATGCTCGACCGGGACTGGATTACTGTGGGGCGAGATCCGAGCAACGATATCGTGATCAGCGACCCGCAAGTTTCGCGGCAGCACGCGCGCATCACGCGTCAGGGGCAGGCACTGATCATTGAGGATGTGGGCAGCACCAATGGCACCTTCGCCAACGGGGTGCGGCTGACAGGCTCTCACGTGTTGTCCAACGGCGACGTGATCGGCCTGGGAGATGGCGTCACGCTGACCTACTACGAAGTGGGTGTAGCGGCCGACGTTGCCGAGACGGTCGTCGGGCGGCCGGGTGGCGCCACGGCACCGCCTGCTGCAGCCGATGCTTCTCAGGAACGTTTTGATGTTCCTCCCGCAGTGGCGGCCGGCCCGCCGCCGCCACCGACCGCAGTGCCAGCCGCGCGACCGGCTACCTCGATACCACCAGCCGCCCAGCAGGTCCCACCCGCTTACCCGGTGTACCCCACGCCACTGCCGGGAGAGGCGTCTGTCGAAGGTGGCAAGAAGGGCAAGCCTACCTGGCTTTTCATTGGGTGCGGGCTGCTGGTGTTGCTGGCCATCCTTTCCTGCGCCGCCGCGGTCGCGCTCGACGCGCTCGGCATGCTTCCCGATTTCTTCTACGAGCCGATCCGCTGGCTGGGGCTGGAGCCGTACGTTACCGGCTGGTGAGTGCCCGATCCAGCTTCGGACGCTAGACAAAGATCTGAGTTGCCTCACCTTGCGAGGGCTTGCCCTCGCAGGGTTTTGTTTTCTGCGATAGCTTCCAAGAATTGTTGGGTGAGCGCCTTGGTGCCCGGCTCAACGTCGCCTGCCGGCCCCACGCAACCGGGGCAGCCGTCGGCGCAGGGGCAGCGGCGCGCCACGTCCAGTGCCGCCGCCAGCAATTCCTCGTGAAGCTCATACAGCCGCACGCTCAGACCGGCCCCGCCCGGCGCACGGTCGTACAAGGTGATGGTGGGCAGGCCAGTCTCCGGGGCGCAGGCTTCCACCGCCGAACCCAAGTCGCCTGGATCGCACATCAGGTGCAGGGGGGCCAGGTTCCGCAGCAGGTAGGCCAGGCCGCTCAACGCCCCCCGTGCGCCCCGCGCCCGCTCGACGCGGCGGTGGCAGGCCGGACAGAGGGTGATGAGGTTTTCCAGTCGGTTGGCCAGCTCGTACAGGTCGTTTCCGCCGGGGACGTAGCCGAAAGCGCGGAAGGGAGTGATGTGGTGAACGTCGTGCTGGCGGCCCTCCCGCTCGGGCGCGCCGCACTGGCGGCAGCGGCGACCGTCGCGGGCGCGGGCAGCGTCCCGCTGGGCAAGCCAGTTTGGGCCATACTCTATCAGTGTCGGCAGCACGCCGGCTTCCTGCAATTGCTCCGTGAGTTCCTCGGATAGCGCCACCCAATACCCGGTCGTGCGCAATTCCTGTTCCGGCAGATCGATGGGCGCCCAGGCTAACGTCTCGTGGGTGTAGCGCTTGATCTTGCGATAGCCGGTTGCGCGGGTGGTCACTACCACTTCGCCATAGCCACGCATAGTGCCCCCCCTGTCCCTGCGGGACATCCCCCCCGCCTGCGAGGGGGACTGAGGGAGGGCGTATTCCTCGATGACCTGCACATCCGTCGTTGCTGAGGCCCGCGTGTAATAGTCCAACTCCGCAGCCCGCACGAGGGCAACACCTCTCTCCCAGTCCAGCGACTCGACCACGTAGGGCTCGCCGCCGTGCAGGTAGACGGCCCCTTCGTGGATCAGCACAGGTGCGCTGGGGCGATCCATCTGACCGATCACGCGCGGTGGATCTTCGCTCACATCCTGGATGACGACGTTGTCGGGCGTGCCGGTGCGCAGGGAGAGGCCCGCTGCCGGATAGCCCTCGCCGATCCAGGTGTAGCGTCCGTTCGCGCGGTGTAGCACCTCCTCCTCGGTCAGCGCGTCCAGCATTGCTCCGACATCGCCGATGTTGCCGAAAGGCTCACCGGGCTCGAATGGTAGCTCGAAGGCCGCACAGGCCAGGTGGTTGGCCAGGATCGCCAGGTTGTCTGGATCGAGTAGGGCCTGCTCCACCGCCTGCCCGAAAAAGTAGCGCGGGTGCGTGACCAGATACTGGTCGAGCGGCAAGGCGCTGGCGACGAGCATGGCGGCCGAGACTCCCGCCCGCCGTCCGGCCCGCCCGGCCTGCTGCCAGGCGCTGGCGATAGTGCCTGGATAGCCGGCCATCACGCAGGCGCTCAATTCCCCGATGTCCACTCCCAGTTCCAGCGCGTTGGTCGCGACGACGCCGCGCACTTTTCCCTCGCGCAGTCCCTGCTCGATAGTGCGCCGTTCGTGAGGGAGGTAGCCGCCTCGGTATCCTTGCACAGCCTGGGGGTCTTGGCTGGAAGCAGCGACCTCGTCACGCACGTAGCCCAATAGCACCTCGGTGGTCATCCGCGCACGGGCGAAGACGATGGTCTGCACATCGGCCTGGAGCAACCGGGCGGCGATGTCCTTCGCAGCCAGTGTCGCGCTGCGCCGGATGCCGAGTTGCGGATCGACGAGTGGGGGGTTATATAGAATGAAGTGTTTCTCGCCCTGCGGTGCACCGTCGTCGTCCACCAACGTGACGGGCCCTTCGACCAGTCGCTCGGCCAGCTCGCGCGGATTGGCGATGGTGGCGGAGGCGCAGACGAAGCGCGGATCGGAGCCATAGAAGCGGCACACTCGGCGCAGCCGTCGCAGCACGTTCGCCACGTGCCCGCCAAAGATGCCGCGATACGTGTGAAGCTCGTCGAGGACGACGTAGCGCAAGTTGGAGAAGAGCCGCGCCCAGCGGGTGTGGTGAGGTAGGATACCCGTATGGAGCATGTCGGGATTGGTGACAAGTAGGCGGACATCGCGACGGATCGCGGAGCGGTGCGACGAGGGCGTATCTCCGTCATAGGGGTAAATGAGGATCGGAGATTGGAGGTCTGCAATCAGCAACTTGCAGTTGGCAATCTGATCGTGCGCCAGCGCCTTGGTTGGAAAGAGGTAGAGGGCGCAGGCGGCCGGATCGTTGAGCAGGGTGTTGAGGATAGGCAGATCGTAGGCCAGCGTCTTGCCGGAGGCAGTCGAGGTCGCCAGCACGACGTGCTCCCCTGCCAGCGCTGCCGCCATCGCCTGGGCCTGGTGGGTGTAGGGCTGTTCGATCCCTCGGCCTTTGGTGGCGGCGATCAGGCGCGGATCGAGCTCCGTAGGCCAGGGGCCCGTGCGCGCGGGCCGAGGCGGGATGCGTTCCCACGCCGTCACGCAGCGCATAAAGGCCGGGTCTTGTCGGAAGGCGTCCAAGACGCTGGATAGGCTCATCGCGCACCTCGCCCAGATTATAAGCCTTGGGCCGGAGAGCGCAAACGGGGGATGCAACCTGCTCTCCCCACCTGCGTATTAGGATTCAGAGAAGCTGGCCCCTGCACGCCTGCACGCCAGCGCACTATGCAATATCTTGTACGAGGAGGTGAATGCAAAATGAAACTGCTCATTCGTTGGGTCATCACCAGCCTGGCACTCTTCGCAGCCGCCTGGCTCGTGCCGGGCATCCGCGTCGAGGGCACGGCCTGGATCGTCTACGCGGTGATGGCGATCATCCTGGGGCTGGTCAACGCCATCGTGCGCCCGCTGCTCAAGCTCTTGACCTGCCCGCTCATCATCCTCACTCTGGGCCTGTTCACCCTGATCGTCAACGGCGTCACCCTGTGGCTGTCGTCGCAGATCGCCGTCCACTGGTTCAAGGTGGGATTCTACGTCGACAGTCTCTGGTCGGCCTTCCTGGGGGCGCTCATCGTCAGCGTCGTCACCGTCATTCTCTCGGCATTGGTCAAGGAAGATAAGGGGAAATAGCGCATGCATGCGACAATGGAAAACCACGGGCTGCGCAGACAGAACGGGATCGTTGCAGGTGTCTGCGGGGGTCTGGGAGCGTTTTTCGGCATTAGCCCGTTTTGGTTCCGCCTGCTCTTTGTGATCCTGATTATCCCAGGCGGCGCGCCGGGCGTCCTGCCCTATCTGCTCCTGTGGATCATCATTCCGAGGAAACGCTGAGCGCGGGCCCAGCCGCCGGACAAACGTTACAGTCCCGGAATGTTCCTGTAACGGATATGAAACGTTCTCCATGCTCGTTTAGTGTATACTATAAACGTCAAATGGCTAGTTGTACGAACGATCAAGATTTCGCACACTAGCTATATCAAACTCCTCCTTTCCTTTCTTGGCCGTGCCTGGGAGCTAACCACCCCGCCCTGGTTACTCCCAGGCACGCCGCCTGTATTGCACACGCCGTGCCCCTTACTCTCTTTCACTCGGCGGGTTTTCCCTGCTTTGCCTGAACTTGTCCTCGTCCTCTCGCGCCACGGTTGGTCATTTGTCATTGGGCGTCGTTTCTGCTATCATTCCCACGATGTCCGAACAACTCCGCGGCACGGTCGAGCGCGTGACCTTCTACAGCGAGGAGACCGGCTACTCCGTCGTTCGCCTCAGCGTCACGGGTCAACGTGACCCTTCGGGCCAAGCCTCAGGCCGAGGCCTCGTGACCGTCGTCGGCAATCTCCCGGAGGTACAGCCCGGCGAGAGCCTGCGCCTGGAGGGCGAGTGGACGACGCACCAGCAGTACGGCCGGCAGTTCAAAGTCGAACGCTGCCAGCAGGTGCTCCCTGCCACCGTCGAAGGCATCAAAAAGTACCTGGGCTCGGGGCTGGTCAAGGGGGTGGGGCCGGTCACCGCCGCGCGCATCGTCCAGCGCTTTGGTGCCGACACGCTGCACGTGCTCGACGAGGAGCCGCGCCGGCTGCGCGAGGCGCTGGGCGTGGGGAAGAAGCGTGCCGCTGCCATCGCCAAAGCCTGGGAGGAGCAGAAGCATATCCGCGAGGTGATGCTGTTCCTGAGCAGCCACGGCGTCACCACCGGCCTGGCGGTCAAGATCTACAAGACCTACGGCGACGACGCGCTGAGCGTGGTGCAGAGCGACCCCTACCGTCTGGCCCGCGACATCTGGGGCGTGGGCTTCAAGACCGCTGACAAGATCGCGCGCGATCTCGGCTTGCCGCCCGACGCGCCCTCCCGCGTGCAGGCAGGCGTGGCCTACGCCCTGGGTCAACGGGCCGACGAGGGCCACGTCTACGCGCCCGAGCCCGACTTGACGAAGGAGGCCACCGAGCTGTTGGAGGTCCCCCCTGAGTTGGTCGCCGACGCCATCGAGGCGCTCGATGCCGAGGAGGTCGTCCACCGCGAGACGCTGGTCTATCCCCCCCCTTCGTCCTCCCCGTTTCACGGGGGGGATAGAGGGGGAGCGTCCGTGCGTGAAACGCGCGCGGTCTACTTGGCCCCCTTCTACTATGGCGAGATCGGCGTCACCAACCGGCTACGAGCGCTGGTCAAAAGCCCTGCCACGCGGCTGCTTCCCTTCCGCAGCGTGGATTGGGACAACCTGCTGCGCCAGGTGACCCGTGACTCTGCGGTCGAGCTTTCTCCCCAGCAGCACGAGGCCGTGCGCGCTGCCCTTACCCACAAGGTGACCGTCCTCACCGGCGGCCCCGGCACCGGCAAGACGGTGAGCGTGCGCACCGTCATTGCAGCGCTGGAGGCAATGAATTGCCGCTACGCCCTGTGCGCCCCCACCGGCCGCGCCGCCAAACGCCTCTCGGAGGCCACGGGCCGCCCGGCCAAGACGGTGCACCGCCTGCTGGAATACTCCCCGATGGATGGCTTCCGCCGCAACGAGGAAAATCCGCTGGACGTGGACTGCCTGATCGTGGACGAGTCCTCGATGCTCGACCTGCTGCTGACCAACCACCTGCTCAAGGCGGTCGATCCGGCGGCCCACATGCTCTTCGTCGGCGACATCGACCAGCTTCCCAGCGTGGGCGCGGGCGACGTGCTGCGCGACGTGATCGCCTCCGACCGCGCCGCCGTCGTGCGGCTGACCACCATCTTTCGCCAGGCCGCCGATAGCGGCATCGTGGTCAACGCCCACCGCATCAACCGTGGCGAGTTCCCCATCCTCAACGAGTTTGACGACTTTTACTTCTTCTCCAAGGAAGACCCGGAGGAGGCCGCCGACCTATTGGTGGATGTGGTGCAGCACCGCATCCCGGAGAAATTCGGCTTCGATCCCGTGGACGACGTGCAGGTGCTGGCGCCGATGTACCGAGGCGCGTGCGGCGTTCGTAACCTCAACACGCGTCTGCAAGAGGCGCTCAACCCGGCCTCGCCGAAAAAGCCGGAGCGGCGGTTGGGCGGGCGATTGTTCAGGGTGGGGGACAAGGTCATGCAAACGACCAACAGTTATTTGCGCGAGACATTCAATGGCGATATCGGACGCATAAAGGCCATCGACCCGGTTGAGCAGACGCTGGCGGTGAGCATCGACGGGCGGCCGGTTGTCTACGACTGGGGCGAGGCCGACGAATTGGTGCACGCGTTCGCCGTGTCGGTGCACAAGAGCCAGGGCAGCGAGTACCCGGCAGTGGTGATGCCGATGCTGACCCAGCATTTCTTGCTTCTACAACGCAATTTGTTCTACACTGGGATCACGCGGGCCAAGCGGCTGGTCGTGCTGGTAGGGACGCGACGGGCCATCGCCATCGCCGTGCACAACGCCAAGGTGCGTGAACGCCACTCGGGGTTGAGCGTGCGGCTTCGAGAAGTCTAGGGAGGAGGTGTTATTATGAAGGTCCTATTCATCGGCGGGACGGGCACCATCAGCTCGGCCTGCTCGCAACTGGCCGTCGAGCGCGGTATCGACCTGACCCTGTTCAACCGGGGCGAGACCACGCGCCCCATCCCGGCAGAGGCGTGCGTCCTGCACGGCGACATCCGCGACCGCGCGTCGGTGGCGAGCGCGCTGGGCGATGCGACGTTTGACGCGGTGGTCAACTGGATCAATTTCACACCCGAGCAGGTCGAGGCGGATATCGGATTCTTCCGCGGCCGCACTGGGCAGTACGTTTTCATCAGCTCGGCCTCAGCCTACCAAAAGCCCGTCGCCAGCCTGCCCATCACCGAGTCCACGCCGCTCGATAACCCTTTCTGGGCCTACTCGCGCGACAAAATTGCTTGCGAGGAGCGGCTCGTGCAGGCTTACCGCGAGGAGAAGTTCCCCATCACCATCGTGCGCCCATCCCATACGTACGATAAGATGATGCTGCCGGTGCACGGAAGATACACTGTCATCGACCGGATGCGTAAGGGGAAGAAGGTGATCGTACACGGTGATGGTACGTCCCTGTGGGTGCTCACCCACCACCGGGATTTCGCCAAGGGGTTTGTGGGATTATTGGGTAACCACCACGCCATCGGCGATGCGTTCCACATCACCTCCGACGAGGTACTGACGTGGAATCAGATCTACACCATCCTCGCCCACACCGTGGGTGTGGAGCCTAACTTGGCCCACGTGCCGTCGGAGCTCATCGCCGCCTTCGATCCCGAATGGGGTGCGGGTCTCCTGGGCGATAAAGCCCACAGCGTGATTTTTGACAACGGCAAGGTCAAACGGCTCGTGCCGGACTTTGCGGCGACGATCCCCTTCTCCCGGGGAGCGGAGGAGATCATCGCCTGGTTTGAGGCTGACCCTGCGCGCCAAGTCGTGGACGTGGAGGTGGATGGCTTGCTGGATCGCATCATCGCGGCGTACGAAGCGGCCTGGCCGGAGGTGTGAACCAGGGTTCAGTCAATAGCAAAAGCGAGGGCTGCTGAATAGCCCTCGCTCTACGTTTCGCACTATCGGCGAGCTTTACGCCGCGCCCTTCGCCATCTCGGCCAGTTGGGCAAACGTGCTCGCATCCTGCACGGCGATGTCGGCTAGCACCTTGCGGTCCAATTCCACCCCGGCCTGCTTCAGCCCGTGGATGAAGGTGCTGTATGAGAGACCGTTCTGCCGCGCGGCTGCGTTGATGCGCACGATCCATAGCCGCCGCAGGTCGCGCCGCCGGTTGCGACGGTCGCGATAGGCATACGCCTGGGCCTTCATCCAGGCCTCGTTGGCCCGGCGGAAGAGGCGACGGCGAGTCCCCCAGAACCCCTTGGTCTGGCGGAGCATTTTCTTGTGGCGGTAGCGTCTTCTCGTTCCTCCCTTGACTCTCACGGTACTACTTCTCCCCCAAGTATGGTGCCAAGCGTTCCACGCGCCGCTTCAAGCCCTTTGATTCCACTGCTATCATTTCATCGAAGAGGCGCTTGGTGCGCTGGCTCTTCTTGCGGCGCAGGTGGGACTTGCCCTGCTTGGTGCGCATCAGCTTGCCCTTGCCACCCTTCGTGCGGCGGAAGCGCTTGGATGTTGACTTGTGTGTCTTGATCTTTGGCATTATCCTTCACTACCTTCCTGGCTATTTCTTCGCCGGTGCCAGAATCATCAGCATCGTGCGCCCTTCCCGATCTGGCTGGTGCTCGACTACCGCCACGTCGGACAGTTCCTGCACGATCTCTTGGAGTTGCTCGATCGCGATCTCCGGGTAGGTGATCTCGCGGCCCCGGAAGCGAATGCGTACTTTGACTTTCTTCCCTTCCTCCAGCCAGCGCCGGGCATTCCGAACCTTGAACGACTTGTGATGGTCGGTCGTTTTCGGACGTAACTGTATCTCCTTGACCTCGATCTGTTTCTGCGCCTTCCGCGACTCCCGTTCACGCTTCTGTTGCTGGTACAGGAACTTGCCGTAATCCATCACCCGCACAACAGGAGGGTCTGCCGCTGGCGAGATTTCAACCAAATCCAGTTCGTCCTCTTGTGCCAAGGCCAGCGCTTTGGACAGAGATGTGACGCCCACGTGGTCGCCGTCTTGTCCAATGAGCCGGACCTCTGAAGCCTTGATCTGATGATTGATGTGATACTTGATCTGGCTGTCAGGAGTATACTTTTTTCTCTTAATTTCGGACTACCTCCGTTTGGTTCGTAGAGCCATTGTCACAATGGCTAGGCACACATGAGGTGATGATAACACAATTGCAAAAAGGTGTCAAATCGCCGGGCCGCAGCTAGAGAAGTTTTTTTTCCTTTATGGCTCCCTGAGCCAGCGCGATAAAGTCATCTAGCAGCATTGCCCCAGGTTTCTGCCCGTCGCGCATCCGCAGATTGACCTGATCGGCCTCCATTTCCTGGTCACCGACGATGAGCATGTAGGGGATCTTTTCCATTTGCGCGTCACGGATCTTGGCCTGCATGCGCTCGTTCGATTCGTCTATCTCCACCCGCAGGCCAGCGGCCTTCAGTCGCTCGGCCACCGCACGCGCATATTTGACGTGTCGGTCGGCGATGGGGATGATCTTCACTTGCACGGGGCTCAGCCACACCGGGAACGCGCCGCCGTAGTGCTCCACCATGATGCCGAAGAAGCGCTCGATGCTGCCCATCAATGCCCGGTGTACCATGTATGGTCGGTGCTTCCTGCCGTCCTCGCCGATATAGGTCATGTCGAACTTTCCGGGCAGGTTGAAGTCGAACTGGATCGTCGTGCACTGCCACGTGCGGTTGAGGGCATCCTTGATGTGGATGTCGATCTTGGGGCCGTAGAACACCGCCTCGCCCTCCATGCGTTCGTAGGGTAGACTGCGCGTCTCCAGGGCTTTGGCCAGCGATGCCTCGGCCTGTACCCACATGGCATCGTCGCCGGCGTACTTCTCCGGTGTCTTGGGGTCGCGGACGCTCAGATCGAAGCGGAACTCTGCGAAGCCAAAGCCCTGCAGCAGGTTCACGCTAAAGTCGAGCACGCGCAGGATCTCGCCCTCGATCTGCTCGGGCGTGCAGATGATGTGGGCGTCGTCCTGCGTGAAGCCACGCACCCGCATCAAGCCGTGTAGCGTGCCGCTGCGCTCGTAGCGATAGACCGTGCCCAGTTCGGCCCAGCGCAGAGGCAGCTCGCGGTACGAGCGTTTCTGTGAGTTATAGATCATGATCTGGAACGGGCAGTTCATCGGCTTGATGTAATAGTCTTGCCCGTCGACGTCCATCGGTGAATACATGCCATCCTTGTAGAACTCCAGGTGACCGGACGTCTCCCACAGGTAGGAGCGACCGATGTGCGGCGTGAAGACGATGTCGTACCCGCCTTCGAAGTGCAGCTTGCGCCAGTAATCCTCCATGATGACACGGATACGCCCGCCCTTGGGATGCCAATGGGCCAAGCCTGCCCCCGTCTCCTCGTGGAAGCTGACCAAGTCGAGTTGCTTGATCAGTCGGCGGTGATCGCGCTTCTCGATCTCTTCCAGCCACTCGAGGTGCTTCTTCAGTTCCTTCCTGTCCCTCCAGGCTGTACCGTAGATGCGCTGGAGCATGGGACGACGCTCGTCGCCGCGCCAGTAAGCGCCGGCTACGTTGAGCAGCTTGAATGCATTGGGCTGGATATTTTTCGTATTGTCCACGTGGGGCCCACGACACAGATCGGTGAACGATCCGCTGGTATAGATCGAGAGCTTAGGTTCTTCGTCCAATGGCTCGCCATATTCATCTGTGCCGGCGGCGAGGATGCCGTCGATCAGCTCCAGCTTGTAGGGCTGATCGGCAAAGATCTGGCGCGCCTCTTCTTCGGAGACCTCCTTGTACACAAAGTCGTGCCCTTCGGCGACGATTTCGCGCATGCGGGCCTCGATCTCCTCCAGGTCCTCCGGGGTGAGCGACCGGGGCAGGTCAAAGTCGTAGTAGAAGCCATTCTCGATGGGCGGGCCGATGGCGACCTTCCCCTCGGGGAATTTCTCCAGCACCGCCTGGGCCATGACGTGCGACACCGAGTGGCGCAGCCGATGCAAATAGTCGTCGTGTTTCTCAGCCATTTTTCCACCTCCCTCTGACTAGAACAAAAAAGACCCCCGCGCCTTGGGGCGCAGGGGTCTCCCACGTGGTTCCACCCAAGTTCTGACGATTGGCTTTGCCAATCGCCGCACTCTTTTGGCTGTAACGGGCCATCGCGGGGCTCCATACTCTCGCGCGATTTCAGGAACCCACTCCCGGGGGGTTTTCTCGGCCGTCCGGTCGAGGAAGCTTCCACCCAAGGCTCCCCCTCTCTAGGACCCTCACAGGCCGATACTCGTCCCGGTCAACGCTTTTACACTCTTGAATTGGTAGTTGTCTGAGTGGGCGGTACAAGACTTGAACTTGTGGCCTCCACGATGTCAACGTGGCGCTCTGGCCAACTGAGCTAACCGCCCAAGGTGCCCGAAATTATACCATCTCCACCACCATTTTGCAAGGATGCCTCGTTGTGTTACAATTTACCCGATGGAGACGGATACTACTTGGGGTGTCGTGGGACACGAGTGGGCGGCCAAGCTGCTGCGGCGGGCGGTCGAAGCCGCCAGTGTGTCTCACGCCTACCTCTTCACCGGGCCGCCGGGCGTGGGCAAGACGACGCTGGCGCGGGCGCTGGCTGCCGCCCTGCTGTGTCAGGGGGAGGGGGATCAGCCTTGCGGCAACTGTCGCGGCTGCCGCCTGGTTGCCAGCGGCAACCACCCCGACCTGCACATTGTCGAGTCGGAGCGGCCCGGCGACAGCTTAAAGATCGAGCAGGTGCGCGATCTCCAGCGCCAACTTGCACTCACTCCACTCGAAGGGCGCTGGCGCGTGGCCCTTCTGCGCCGCTTCGAGGAAGCCACCACCTCGGCCGCCAATGCGTTGCTCAAGACGCTGGAGGAACCTCCCTCTTACGTCGTGCTGTTCGTGCTGGCAACCGATGCCGACCGATTGTTGCCCACGATCGTCTCCCGCTGCCAGCAGGTTCCCCTGCGCCCGCTGCCTGTGGCGCTGGTGCGGCAGGCCCTTGTCGAGCGGTGGGGTGCGGAGCCTGGGCAGGCCGAGTTGCTGGCGCACCTTTCCGGTGGGCGGCTGGGTTGGGCGGTGCACACGTTGGAGGATGAAGCCGCATTGCAGCGCCGCGTGCAGCGCTTGGACAATCTGGGCGATCTACTGGCTGCTTCCACCACCAAGCGCTTTCGCTATGCCGAGCGGCTGGCCCGCGACCCCGCCGCGATGCAGGAAGTGCTCGATCTGTGGCTCGGCTGGTGGCGGGATGCAGTGCTGCTAGCCGCCGGGGCAGATACGCCGCTGACCAACGTGGATCGCGAGGGCACCCTGCGCGACCACGCCCGCCGCTTCGGGGTGGAGCGCAGCACGGCGATGGTGGAAGCCCTGCGCAGTGCCATCGACCGGCTCAAGCGCAACGCCAATCCGCGCCTCGCGCTGGAGGTGTTGATGCTCGATCTACCTCACTCGTAGGAGCCCCGGCAGGTTTCAGAAACCTGTTGCCTCTCGCAGCCGCTTGGCGCATTCCATGGGTACGTAAACTGAGCCGAGCGGTGCTCCCTCCTCGCTGTCCGGCCCGTGAAAGTCGGAGCCGCCGGTTGCGAGCAGCCCGTGCTCTCGGCAAAGCCTCAGTAGCATCTCGACATCATCCGGCGAGTGATAAGGATAGTGCACTTCCAGGCCGCGCAGGCCATAGCCCACGAGCTCTGGGATGCGCGCCACGACAGCCGGACCGGAGTGTGCAGGATGTGCCAGCACCGGCACGCCCCTGGCCTCGACGATCATCTGGATCGTTTCCTCGGGTGCCAGCCTCAGGCGGGGGATGTAGGCCGGGCATCCTGGGCCAAGGAGACGTCCGAAGGCATCTTGAACCGACGTCACATGGCCCCGGCTGAGCAATGCCCGCGCCACGTGGGGTCGCCCGACGCTCTCGCCGCCTGCAAGCGCCTGCACTTCCTCCCACTCTAGCGTTATCCCCATCTCGCGCAGCCGTTCAAGCATTTGGTGAGCGCGTCCCAGGCGTGAGTCCCGCATAGCCTGCAACCGATCGTTGAGAAAGGGGCTGTGCGGATCGACGTAGAATCCCAGGATGTGGAGCGAGGCCTGATTGCCCTCCGAGCTTACCTCCACCCCGGCAATGACCTCTAGGTCAGTCCCGGCAGCCGTGGCCTGGGCCTCGGCTACGCCGCTCACTGTGTCGTGGTCGGTGAGTGCAACGACCGCCAGGCCACGCGCCAGCGCCATAAGAACAGCCTCCGACGGGCTCAACACGCCGTCGGAGGCTGCGCTGTGGATATGCAGGTCTACTCGGCTGTGATGTTGATACACTACCTACCGCTAAGCGTCGAACTTGTGAGGATCGCTTTCCACTGCAGGCACGTCGGATGCTGGTGCCTCGCTGAGGCTGGCCGGATGCTTTTCGACGGTCAACCGCACCGCCGTCCTCTCCTGATTATCGATCTCCACCTCGACAAACGATGGGAGGCAGATGATGTCGATCCCATCCAGTTCCAAGTAACCACGGGCGATGGTTATCGCCTTGACCGCCTGATTGACCGCTCCGGCACCGATGGCTTGTACATCAACGTGTCCCCTCTCTCGCATAACGCCTGCGATAGCACCTGCCACCGCTGTCGAGCGAGATGTGGCCGCGACTTTGATGATGTCCATTGCACACCTCCTTGTGCTGCCTTGGCCTTGATTCCATCAACAACCCGCCCTTGACTCTGGCAATCGCAATGCGGTCCGTATCTGCCAGGCAACCCCCGAAGGGCTGCCCCGGTGCGGTTCGATTCGGCAAATCGCGCTGGTATTATGATACACCAAAAAGAAGCATCGTGCAAGCGTTAATCAAGTATTAATGGGATGTTAACCTGGTGTTGTCGCGATCTACAGGCCGTAATCCGCCAAGTCGATCGATGCATACTCCGCTCTTTCGTACCCCCGCCGCGCCTCGCCCAGCGGGGCCGTTGCGTCCAGTCCCATCTTGGCCGTGCGCGCCTTCTGCCCCGGCGTGTGCGTGGCCGAAGGGTCCAGGCTGCTGCTCGGCTGATCGGTGAGGACGACCAGATCGCGGTCGGCCTGGAAACGGGTGGCGATGGCCCACTCCACATCGGTGCTGTCGTGTATGTTCACATCTGTATCCACCACGACGACGTGCTTGAGCGACGTATGCCCCTTGAAGGCAGCCCAGATTGCCCGCCGCCCGTCCTCCTCGTGCTGCTTCTCGATCTGCACCACTGCGTGCAGCCAGGAAGCACCACCGGGGGTGATGTAGACGCCTGTGCACTTGCACGCCTCGTTGACGGCGGCGAACATGGTTGGCTCGCGCGGCATGCCCATCAGGTTCTTGTGCTCCAAGCCCGCAGGCAGCAGGGCGTGAAAGATCGGCTCGCTGCGGTGGGTGATGTGATCGATCTCGATCACCGGCTGGCGGCGCACGATGTCCATCGTCCCGGTCAGGTCGGGGAAGGGCCCTTCTTCAACCAGCGTGTGCGTGATGCGGCCCTCCAGGATCAGTTCCGCCTCGGCGGGTACCTCAAGATCGACCGTCTGGCACGTGACCAGCGGCGTCTCAGCCATGGCGTTGGCGATGGATAGCTCGTCCACGCCTTTTTCGGGGCTCATTGCCGCCGCCAGCAGCACCTGGATGGGACAGCCGATGGCAATAGCGATCGGCACGTCCTCGGTGCCTTTCTCCCATGCCGTGTGGGTCCCGCGCTTTTCCACCAGGCGGGCGGCGAAGCGCGCCGCGCCGCGGCCCTCATCCAGCCGCATCAGGCGGTGGAAGGCGATGTTGCGCCCAAAGTCGGGGTCCTTGATCACTGCCACGCCGGAGGTGACGTAGGGGCCGCCGTCATCGGGGTGGTAGCGCGGGATGGGCAAGTGCGTCAGGTCGACGGCCTCCACGACGACCTCTTGGCAGGGAGCCGATTCGACCAACGGCGGCGGGGTGGGGTTGGCCAGCGCGCCGGCCATGCGCCCGACCAGCTCGGGCACGGCGCAGCCCAGCGCCGCCGCAAAGTGTTCGCGCTGTGCGCACATCCCGGCGACGGCGCGCCAGCCGGGAAAGCCAGTCAGCGCGTCGAACAGCATCGGCTTGCCATCAGTGGCCACCATCACGCGCGCCAGCTCCAGGTGCGGATCGACGGCGCGTTCGACTTCGAGCAGCGTACCCGTCTCTTTTGCCCAGGCGAGAAAATCTCTTAAGTTCACGTCGCCTCCTCACCAGCGCCCGCGATGCACGCACGCCTCGTCGTACTGCGTGCGTGGCTCCTTGTGCTCCGCCGGGTGGCCGATGGAGATCAGGTTGAGCGGGACGACGGTCTCCGGGATGCCGAGAATCCGTCGCGCGGAGGCGACGCGGTCATCCCGCGGATGCACGCCCAGCCACACCGCGCCCAGCCCCAGGGCCGTGACCGCCAGCAGCAGGTTCTCGGTGGCGGCGGAGCAATCCTGCTCCCAGTAATCGGAGATGGCCGGGTCCCCGCACACAGCGATGCACAGCGTCGCCTGGGCCAGCATCTTGCCGTAGGGATGTGCCTCCGCCAGGGCGTCCAGCGTCTCCCGCTCCGTCACGACGACGAAATGCCAGGGCTTGTTGTTGCTGGCGGAGGGGGCAGCCGTCGCCGCTTCCAGCAGCGTCTTGATGTCCGCCTTGCTCACCGGCTCGCCAGTGTACTTGCGGATGCTGCGGCGTGAAAAGATTGTCTCGATTAGTTCTTTGCCCATTGCACGTCTCCTCTCAGGTCTGCAGACACAGGAGTACCGTCAATCTTACTCTTCAATCGGTTGTGCATACACCCCAAGATGATTAGCCACCGGTCTTTGGCGCATCGGAACCCGCGTATGAATCGGGGAATTCAGCACGCTTGTCCCTTTGCCATCCGAGATCACCAGCGTGCTGGAACCGCCTCCGTCCAGGTTGAGCGCTCGATCGGCTTCCAATTCCACTGCTATACCTGCCAGCTCTTCCAACGTCACACCTTCGCTGTAACTGCGCTGTCGTCCATCCACGACGATCAACCACAGCGTTTCTCCTTCCTCGTCCACAGCAACAGCGGTACGAGGGTGTAGTCCTCCGGCGTCATGCTGAACCACGGATTCTCCATCTTTGACCAGAATCTGACTCCCCGCCAGGGCTTGAGAAGTTCCCTCCAGACAACCGGATTGACTGATCTCCGCACGCCCTGCTGTGATGCAGATGACTGGCCACTCTTTATGGTCGGAGTACATTTCGCCATTCGAGGTTGCCAATCCCGTCACGTCCACCGGCTCGCCACTATGTGAGTAGTAGTCCCATAGGAATGAACCAGCACGAAAAGGCACGGAGAAGCTCCCGTTAATTGCAACTTGCGCACCGAACTCCTCCAGAAATTCCGAAGTAGTGCGTGCAGTCACTTCCAAGCCTTTCGAGCTATCACCGGGTGTGACCAAGAAGTCAATGCCTGATGTCTGCAAATCGATCTCAATAATGTGAATCATCAACGGGCGTGGCGTTGTGCGCGCCTGTCGCACATACAAGACGCCTTGGAACAGCTCAGCGGTGCGATTCGTTCGCGGGGGGCGCAGCAAGCGAACTGCCACGAACGGCAGGGAGGTCACCAGAGTCAGCAGTATCAGGACGATCAATACGCGTTTTGCATGCCTAGGCATTTGATCCTACACATCAGGCGCGGCCCCGATGCGGGCCAACTCCTCCTCGACCACGCTCTCGTCCAGCTTCTTGAACAGCGGCTCTGGCCGGCGCAGCGCTTGCCCGGCGGCCATTGCCGCTTCCAGCAGCGTCTTGATGTCGGCTTCGCTGATCGGCTCGGCGGTATACTTGCGGATGCTGCGCCGTGAAAAGATTATCTCGATCCTAGCAGCCTGTCGGAGAGAGGACTTCTCTCCGAACACAATTGGCGGTAAAATTGCGGTCATTGAACACGTCTAAAACTCTTGGCAAGGGGTGACGTTTATGGCCCGCAAATTCAAAACGGTTGAT
>Ga0315548_1000390_pt1 | contig 41240 bp, 43 predicted proteins | sample SalMarSW160110MG_2_FD_202540 | JGI IMG/M metagenome (GOLD analysis project Ga0315548, IMG submission 202540) | Salt marsh sediment microbial communities from the Plum Island Ecosystem LTER, Massachusetts, United States - Salt Marsh Sediment SW1601-110 ... | reverse complement strand
AGAAAAATTACACATGTAGATCATGTGGTCCATATAGAATTAAAAACAAAAAACTACAGGTTCTACATTTTCTACATGTTAAAAAATGGTGTGTGGGGTTGGGTTTAGCGGAAAGCGGATGGCGAATAGCTGATAGCGTAATTTACCATTTTGCTTTTTGATTTTTGATATTTAATTTAACAAAAAACAATTAGAAAAACTAAAGAATTTAATCTTTACGAAAAAGAGTTAATAGCGTTATTATCTACTTAATAGTAGTACCAAACGAAAATAATTTACCGGGCATCTTATCAATGAGAAATTTAACTCCGGTCTTAATAATATCTTTGTGATAATCAAAGCGAAATCTTCCTTCTAACTCTCCCTTTATCGATGGATTTTTGCTTAAGAATTCAAAAAAATTATCAACCATTTGGGAAGTCATTTTTGATGCTAAGTTCCGAACAATAATTCCGTTTTTTATCTCGCCCCCCATTCTGCTTTTCCAGATACTTTCATACTGGCTGAGAAACTTCGCGGAAAAATCATTCGCTTTAGCTGCCTTAACAAGAATTTCCTTCGCTATGGAAGCTCCAATCAAGCCGTAGTAGATTCCTCCTCCGGTTGTTGTTTTAACCTGGCCTGCAGCCTCACCTACTGCGATTATCCTTCCACCGAATATTCTCTTTGAATTACCGCAAGCAATGGGAGCTTTTTCGACCTTATCGATATCGACGGTAAATCTACCATTACTCTTGGATATAAGATTATGGAGTGATTCCTGACTACTGCTCTCCGAAAGCACTCCCATTTGGGTATGACCATTTAAAGGAATTATCCAGCCGAAAGAACTTAAATCCGGTTTATTCAAAATATAAACTTCCACAGAACTATCACCGTTCCCTCCGCTCGCTTCTACCTTATTTCCCCATAGTAAGTTGCCTGGCACGGAGATACCTGTTTTTCGGTGAAGAGAGAAATCGGCACCGGAAGCAATAATAATACATCTCGCGCTTTTTTGTAATTCTCTACCTTCCTGTAAATATTTTACCGAAATTCTATCTTTTTCTTTCAAGATGTCCAATACTTTACTTCCCAAAAAACTCTCGACTCCCGCTCTCGACGCTTCTCCAAATAGTTCTTTGTCGAATATTCTCCTGTCCGCAATATATGCAAAAGGCTCTTCTTCCGAATGCTCAAGCTCAATTAGCGACGGCGAAAAAACTTTAAGGGAGGAAATACCCCGTATGATTGCTTTTATGGGTAAATTGAAGCTTTTGTAAGGTTCTTTACCGATAATACCGCTACAGATTACCCCTTTTCCAATTTCTTTTTTCCTTTCAAAAACACCTACAGAATAACCCTCTTCTACGAGTGACTTTGCCAGATATGAACCTATTGGACCTGCTCCTACCACAATAAAATCAAAATCCATTGTAACCCCAATATATATAAAGGTATCACTTTCGCAAGTGTTTAGCTAACAAGACTTTTGTAAAAATTTTTTATAAGAATATCTAACTGATTTTGTTGCAACCCACATAGGATTTTATGTTTTTTATAGTGCGGTTAGCCGTAAGCGGTACGCCGAGAGCAATTTATCGACATTTGATTTTTGCATTTTAGTTAACCGTATTATTCTTCGATTCTTACAATTTTAAAACCATCAAAACCGCATGCCACATAAAGCAAATTGCCGCCAACATATATACCGGATACTTCTCCGGGAAAAACAGCTGTTCCTTCAAGTTTTGGATTAAAAGGAATCAATATATTAAAGACCTCTACCAGATTTTTTTGAACGATATAAAGATAAAAACCTGAAACGAAAATATCTCCGGTACCTATGTAAATGCCTGGCATTTGTTGTACTAAAGGATGCTCAATATTCGATACGTCCGAAACAAGTAGCCCTTTCCTATCTGAAGAAGCAAATATAAAGCGACCATCAGTAACAACTTTACCGACAGAATCGATAACATTAATCCATAAAGGTTCACCAAGAGAATCAGGTTTCGAAATCTGTAAAATCAATATACCCTTTTGGGCAGCAAGATAAGCATATTCGTCCACAATTTCAACTGACTTTACATAATCGGATTTCCAATTCGATATTTCCTGCGGGAAAAAGGGCTTCGAGATATCAATTATACGTAAACCTCCCTCTCCCTCAGCTACATAACAATAATCGCCCGATACTTTTAAGTCGAGAGAAGAGCGATTTGTCGGTATAAAAGAAATCTGTTTGGGATTTTTTTTATCCCGTATATCGAATATTCTAATTCCTCCCGTCCCGTCGGCGACAAACAACTTGAAGTCCTTTACGTCAAGCGAGTAACTGCACCCCATCGACTCTATCTCGGAAATCTTTTTCGGCGAATGCGGTCTGGAAATATCAAAGATATGAATGCCTCTTTTCCCGGCGACCAGGAAACCATACCTGCCAATGACTTTCACTTTAGTATAAACGGCATCTCCTTCATATTCTCCGATAGTCTCAAAGGAAAGATAAACGGAGAACAAACTAAAAGGTATAAAAAAAAGTGATAATATAAAAGAAATAAATCTTTTCATAAGCAAAATTATATCAATAAAATTTCGAATGTCAACATTGAATTTAGCTCTTAGTAGTTGGCTGTTAACTTGAATTAATATAGCAACATACAGTATACAGAGAATAGTAGATAGTTTCGGGTTTCGGGTTAAATAAAAACAATAAAATACGGGTTGCGTGGTTGGGTTTAGTGTTTTTCGTTTGTTTCGTGGTTAAATATTTTTTCTTTGTGTCTTCGTGTTTTCGTGGCTATATCTACAAGTTTTTCTTTATGAAAAAATCGAACAAGTGTATTCCGAAAACCGAAACAATACTCACTACTACTCCCGCAATAACGACTCCTAAAAGTACCGCTAAAAAAGACTTTCTCTTTTTAAGTTTAAAAAACCATGCGCCGAGAGTACCGGTATATGCACCTGTAGCCGGAAACGGAATAGCCACAAACAAAGTCAACCCAAGATATCCGTATTTTTCCAGTTTCGGTCCAATCTTCATGCTTGTTCTTTCAACAAAAAAATCAAAAGTCCTTCTGTATAATTCCAATTTCATCAATAATTTATGAATGAAAGCGAGAAAAAAATAAAAAATAGGGAAAACGCAAACGTTTGAGACAACGGCAATCGGAAAAACGATAGTTAAAGGAAGACCATATGCGAGACCCAAAGGAATACTACCTCTAAGTTCAGATACGGGAAGAAGAGAAAAGATAATTATTTTTAAAATCGGGTTCATATGGCTCCTAAATATGGAGGTGAGCGGAGTCGAACCGCTGACCTCCTGCGTGCAAGGCAGGTGCTCTACCAATTGAGCTACACCCCCAAAAAAAATGGGCCTAAGTGGAATCGAACCACTCACCTCTCGCTTATCAGGCGAACGCTCTAACCAACTGAGCTATAGGCCCGGTACGTTCGTAAATATACAGGAGGCAAAGAAAATGTCAAGAGCACAGTCAAGAGCATAATAGGCATACGATAACCACGGATGAACACAGATATACACTCCGAAATAAAAATTAAATCTGTGATTATATAACAGCGAAATGCAAAAATCGAATATAAAAATGTAAAATTACAGACCAAAATTCAAAAATGAATGAAAAAATAGAAACAACGAATTACACGAATAACACTAATATTAAAAAAAGACTTTGTTTCTTACATTAATAAAAAATATTATTCTTAATTTATTTGTGTAATTTGCCTGCCCCGTAAGGAAGGATGACTGTATCGGGGTGCTATTTGTTGTTGAAAAAATGTGGTGTTGGGAGCAATGGAAAACCCATTTTTTCGGTTAAATATTTTGTTGTAAGAAAGAGTTAATTGTGAATTTTTATCTGTCATTTTGATTTTTGCTTTTTAATATTTAATATTCTGTATTATGTGAGTCTCTTGCGTTCTCCGAGGAGTACTATATCTCTCAAGTTTTCTATATTTTTTGCCCTCATCCATCTCACCATGAAATCTCTTTCGCTTATAATCTGCGCTATAGAAGCAAGGGCTCTAAGGTGGAAATTTCTTTCGTCTCGCGTCCCCACAAGGACAAAAACCGCCTTAATTTCAGGAGTATCTGTTCCGAAATTTATACCTTCTTTACACCTTGCAAGAAGAATATCGAAGTGCTTTTCGCCTTTTATTATTATATGAGGTATTGCTATATCAGGATTTATAGCGGTTGGGCTCTCTTTTTCCCTTTCCATAAGAAGCCGGTAAAGCTTTTCAGGTGGTATATCAAAAGACAGAGAAAGTTCCTTTGCAACTAACTCGAAAAATTTCTTTATCTCTATTTTTTCTTTAATATCCAGCACCCTGCATTTTTCAACCAATTCATCGAAACGGTCCTTCTGAATTTCGTCCCTCTCTCTAATGATTCCCTTCAACTCATCCTCAAGTGAGTGCGATGTCAATTCTTTAGCTGTAATTCTTTCGATTAAGTACAACAAAGCATATTCCTCTTTTACTCTTAATCTCCCATAAATTAAGTACGTAAGAATAGCTAATGATACCAGAACGAGAACAATCATCAAAACTTCCATTCCCATTTCGAAAAGCAAAAAACCGCAACCCAACATACCTACTGTCTGTATAAAAGGATAAAGAGGACTCTTAAAGCGGGGTCTATAATTTTGAACTCCACTTTGCCTCATAACTATTACGGCAATACAGGAAAAAAGATAAGTCATTATAAGAACAGTCGAGGCAGCTTCTACAAGTATATCTATTGTAAAAAATAGAGACAATATCATCACCGTTCCTGTAAAAAGAATAGCCATATGTGGTGTCTGGAATTTTCTGTTTATTTGTTGAAATATACCCGGCAAAAGACCATCACGACTCAATGCAAGCGGATATCTTGAAGCCGCCATAATACCTGCATTTGCCGTAGTAATAAAGGCAAGAATCGCGGCAACACTCAAAAGAATCCTACCCCATTCTCCCATAAAAACCAGCGCCCCATCAGAAAGCGGCGTCATAGAATTATCTAAAGACGAGGCCCCAAGCACTCCTGAGGTCACAAAAACAACCAGCATATAAAGAGCCCCCACCGTTACAAGAGAAAGTATCATTCCTAAAGGTATCACCCTATCCGGATCTTTCACTTCCTCTGCGATACTTGCTATCTTCAGCACACCTCCGAATGAAACGAAAACAAAACCCGCTGTGGAAAAGACCGCCGGTATCCCTTTAGAAGCAAAATCTTTAAAGTACTCAACTTTTATGTTTGGGATGCCGAGAATCACATAAAGAATCATCAGACCAATCAAAAAAACAACCAGAGCAATTTGAATTCTACCTGCTTCTTTGATTCCTATTATATTTATGGCTACGAATATTACACACAGGCTTATGGCAATGAGGTGTATGTTAAAATCAAACAAAATGCTTGTAAATGCAGCCATACCAACCAGAGCAAAGGAGCTTTTCAGACACAAAGAAAACCACGTCAAAAGACCGTCAACAGTTCCAACCGCCGGTCCCATACTACGGGTAACATAAAAATATGTCCCCCCGGCTTTCGGCATAGCCGATACAAGTTCTGCCTGAGAAAACACACCGGTTAAAGCAAGGAGCCCCGCTAAAAAATAAGACATAATTACTGCTGGTCCTGCCCTTGCATGGGCAAGCCCGGGCAAAATAAAAATTCCGGAGCTTATCATCGCACCGGAAGCAACACAGAAAATATCAATAAGATTAAGTTTTTTAGCCAATTTTGGATTCGTCATAATACATTATAATTATGTGATTTGAATATGTCAAGTAAACCAATCGTTAGGCCGTTAAACCGTTAGGCGGGCAATTAGTCAATTGGCAACCATCAAAGCCAGCGACAAACACCCTTGACAAAATTTCCCTTAAGAGTAAGTTGCTTATAAGGAGATTTTATTGCTTATCTTTGTCAATATTAGGTTTACACAAATATCGGCAATAATGAACTTAACAATTATTTTATTTGCTGAAGGGTCAAATAAAAATGACTAAAAAAAAGAAAAAGAACAACCGTAAATTTCCGGATAAAGCTTTTGATTTGTTCTCAACAATCAAAGAAATAAATACAGCAGGTTGTTTTTTAGACCCGAAAGGAAATTTTATTTCCTCGAATCGAGCTTGCGATGGTCTTTTTGGTATCAAAATGGGTAAACTGGTGGGCAGGAATTTAAAAGAGTTTATAAGCCCCGAAACCTTCAAAATAATAAAAAAATGGAAAAAAGAAACAAATAATGTATCCGAGTTAGAAATCTCCATAGGTCATGGGAAAAAGAAACTTATCCTATTTGATTTTTCTCCGAAATACGACGATAACGGCAAGTTTATCGGTTTTTTAGTCTTTATCGAAGACATCACCGTATACAAAAAGAAAGAAGAAGATTTGCTTTCCAAGTGCGGTCTGCTGGATTCGCTTCTGGAAAATCTCCCTGACCCGATTTACTTCAAAGACAGAAATTCCAGATTTATAATAGTCAACAAAGCTAAAGCTATGAAAGCCGGTAAAGACGAAAAGTTCTTCATCGGTAAAACGGATTTCGACTTCTTTCCTAAAGACCAAGCAAAAGAGATGCTGAAAGACGAAAAACAAATACTCGAAAAGGGTAAAAAGATAATCGAAAAAGAACAAAAAGTAACAAGAACTGGTGACAAAGAAGAATGGACTTTGGCAACCAAGGTTCCCCGCTATGACAGTGAAGGAAAAATAATCGGGACTTTAGGTATTTCAAGAGATATTACGGAAAAGAAAACATTGGAGGAAAAGCTCAAGGAAAGAGTTGCCGAACTCGGAAAAGAAGTCATTTTCAAAAGCAACCTGCTTACTTCTCTACTCGATAATACACCTGACCATATTTACTTTAAAGATAAAAAAAGTCGTTTTACTGCCGTTAGCAAATCCCTGGCTGAATGGCTCGGTACCGGAAGTCCAGAAGATATGATAGGTAAAACGGATTTCGATTATTTTACTAAAGAACATGCAGAGCCAGCTTATAAAGATGAACAGAATGTAATGAAAACGGGTAAGCCTATCGAAGGTAAAGTGGAAAAGGAAACTCATTCCGACGGGAGAATAACCTGGGTTTCGACAACAAAAATTCCGAGGTTTGACGAAAAAGGAAATATAATCGGGACTTTAGGTACTTCAAGAGATGTAACACTGCAAAAAAAAACGGAGGAACAACTAAAGGAAAGTGAAGCAAAGAACCGGGCAATTCTTTCCGCACTACCTGACCTGTTATTCCAGGTCAAAAAAGACGGAACTTTCATTTCCTACTATGCCACAGATAAAGATGTACTATATGCAAAGCCTGACGAGTTTATAAATAAAAATCTACAAGAATTGCTTCCGAAGGGTATAGCTTTGCGGAGTATGGAGAGTATAAAAAAAGCAATCAAGAATAACGAAACTGTCAGTTTCGAATATAGGCTTCCGGTTAAAGGAGAAATGAGAGACTGGGAGGCAAGAGTCGCTAAAAGCGATGAAGATATCGCTATATTTCTGGTAAGAGATATAACCGAAGTGAAGAAAGCTCAAAAGGAAATAGCCAGATTGAACGACCTGATAGAACAGTCTTCGGACGCGATTATCCGCATGGATACCGAAATGCACATTGATTATACGAATGAAGCGACAAAAGAGTTATTCGGCTATCCCTTTTCCGAAATCAAAGGAAAGACACTTACATTTTTAATTGCAGAGCCGGATTCCGAAAAAATTCAGAGAGATATTTTTGAAGAAGTTTCCGTAGGCAAGATATATTCAAAGGAGCATTTAAATATAAAGAAGGACGGTTCGGTATTTTTCTGTCAGATGAAAATTATGCCACTTTTAGATAAGAACGGAAAACTCTATGGTTATATGGGTTCTCTGATGGATATATCCGAAGAAAGAAAAGCGAGAGATGAACTCGTTTTCCGAAAAAACTTGTTGGATTCTCTTTTAGAGCTCACTCCCGATGAGATATTTTTTAAAGATACCGATTGCCGTTTTTTGGAAGTTAGCGAGTCAAAAGCAAAGAAGTTTTCAGTTGCGAAAGAAGAAATGGTAGGTAAAAGTGATTTCTCCTTTCTCGAGGAAGGAATCGCAGAAAAGTATTTTGAAGAAGAACAAAACATAATGAACAATGTGAATCCTTTATTAGACCAAGAAGAAAAAACTTTAAATCCTGACGGTAAAATTCGCTGGATTTCCTATTCAAAGGTTCCCCGTTACGATAAAGAAGGTAACGTTATTGGCCTTATCGGTATTTCACGAGATATCACAAAACTCAAAAAAACAGAAGAAGAACTACGTAGAGAAGAAGAACTTCTATCGAATGCTTTAGAATCTATGGAAGACGGTATTCTGGTTTTAGATAGAAACTTCCATTTTACTTACTGGAATAGTTCAATGGAAAAAATATCAAAAGTTTCCAGAGATAAGGTGTTAAACAGCGGTAAAGTACCCTGGGAAATTTTCCCCAATTTAAAAACGACTAAAGTTGATAAAATGATGGAGCAGGCTATGAGGGGTGAGGTAACAAAAAGAGAGAGAATCCCATACGGATCAGAAGATAGAAAAAAGATTTTCACCTCCGAGATGTATCTGCCCTTAAGAAATCCCGAGGGTGATATATATGGAATCGTGGGAGTGGTAAAAGAGGTTACAAAAGAGATAGAAGCAGAAGAAACATTAAAGGAATCAGAGGAAAAATACAGAATCCTTGTAGAAAACAGCAAGGATGGCATCTGTATCTTTAGAGCAGATAAATTCCTTTTCGTTAATGACCGCCTCTGCGATATACTGCATTACAATAAAAAAGAACTTTACAACATGGAAATCTGGAAAATAATCGGCGAGGATGACCGAAACATAGTGAGAGAAATAGAACGTAGAAGAGAAAAAGGAGAGGAAATACCCGACGTTTATGAAACAAATATAATTACCAAAGATGGAGGCCTTCGTTTTTGTGAGTTTGCCGTTAGAAAAATAACTTACCAGGGTTTGGAATCCTTTATGGTTATCATCAGAGATATTACCGAATACAAGGATATGGAAAAAGAGAGAGAAAAAGCAGACCGTCTTGAGTCTCTTGGAATTCTCGCAGGCGGAATTGCTCACGATTTCAATAATTTCCTTACCGGTATTCTTGGCAACATATCCCTTGCAAAACTACATCTTGACCCTAAGGATGAAGCTTACGACGTACTGCGGGAATCGGAAAAAGCGGCTCAGAGTGCTAAGAGCCTGACCCAGCAACTTCTGACTTTTTCAAAAGGAGGGGCTCCCGTAAAAGTGAATATAGACATCGAAGATTTGATGAGAAGCTGCTCAAATTTTGTAACGAGCGGCTCTAACGTTAGATGTAACTTTAGTTTACCGGAGAATCTATGGAATGTCAAAGCCGACAGAGGACAGTTGACTCAGGTTTTCAACAACTTAATTTTAAATGCGATTCAGGCAACGCCTGAAGGAGGGGTAATAACGGTTAAAGGGGAAAACCTCAATATGGAAAAAACCAAAAACTTACCCCTTAAAGACGGCAAGTACGTAATGATAGAAATACGGGATAAGGGGATAGGGATACCAGAAGAAGTTATATCCAAAATATTCGATCCTTTCTTTACAACGAAACAAAAGGGAAGCGGACTTGGGCTCTCTACCGTTTTCTCTATAATAAAAAGACATGAAGGGCATGTTACAGTTGAATCGAAGGTAGGTGAAGGAACTTCCTTCTGTATTTATCTACACGCTACGGACAAAACTTCAATTGGCCGCGCGGATAAAAGGAGAGAAATATTTAAAGGTAAGGGTAAAATTCTTATAATGGACGACAAATCCTTCGTGAGAAATGCAGCTGTAAAAGCTTTAAAATTATTCGGATATGAAGTTAAGGGCGCTACCGACGGAGATGAAGCTGTAAGCTTATATAAAGAAGAACTGAATAAAGGCAAACCTTTCGATATTGTCATTCTTGATTTGACAATCCCGGGAGGAATGGGTGGCGAGGACACGTTAAAAAGATTAAGGGAAATAAATCCTAAGGTAAAAGCAATAGTCTCAAGCGGTTATTCTGAAGACCCCGTGATGTCCGAATATAAAAAACATGGCTTTAACGCTATTGTTAGCAAACCTTATCAATACGAAGAGCTTTGTGAAATTGTCAGGAAAGTAATAGAAGAAGAATCTTAATAAAATTCAAATGCCAAAAAGTCGCTCTCGGCTTGCCGCTTACGGCTAACCGCAAAAAAAATAAAAAAATTTGCACATGTAGGTCATGTAGTTCATATAGAATCAAAAACAAAAAACTACAGGTTCTACATTTCCTACATGTTGAAAAATGGTGTATAGAGTTGGGTTTAGCGGAAGGCGGATAGCTGGTAGCGTAATATAATATTTTGCTTTTTGATTTTTAATATTTAATGTCCTTGAATCCCCTTGACTTTCTCTGATTATGTCCTAATATTTTTCATTAAGCGGGCATAGCTCAGCTGGTAGAGTACGAGCTTCCCAAGCTTGGGGTCGCGGGTTCAAATCCCGTTGCCCGCTTTTTTTTAATGGCTTATGAATGATATCCCTTTCAAAATAAAAACAAAAAACAAGAGTGCTCGAACAGGCATAATTACCACAAAACACGGGACCATATACACACCTGCTTTTATGCCCGTTGCCACTCTGGGAGACGTCAAAACCCTCCCCTGTTGGGATATGAAAAAACTGGGTATCCAAATCTTTATTGCGAACACCTACCACCTGCACATCAGACCAGGGGAAGAACTTATTCGAAAATTAGGAGGCTTGCATTCCTTTATCGGCTGGGACGGCCCTATTGCCACCGATTCGGGAGGCTTTCAGGTTTATTCTCTTTCCACAAAAATGAAGATACAGGAAGACGGGATTCTTTTTTCGTCACATATTGACGGCTCGCCGCTCCGGTTTACTCCGGAAAAGGTCATTGACATAGAGGTTGTGTTGGGGTCGGATATCATGATGCCGCTTGACGAGTGTGTCGGTTATCCCATTGGCAGGGGTTACGCTAAAGAAGCAATGGAAAGAACCAACAGATGGGCTGAGAGGTCTCTTGCTCATTTCAAAAATCTTGGTTCTTCGAGTCTTCTTTTCGGAATAGTACAGGGTTCAACTTATACCGATTTGAGAGAAGAAGCTGCCCGAGAACTCGGAGACCTCGATTTCGACGGTTATGCTATCGGCGGGCTGGTGGTCGGGGAAGATGCGGACCAAACAAAAGAAGTAATCAAATCAACGGTTCCTTTATTGCCGGAAGGAAAACCCAGATATACAATGGGCTTAGGGAAAGTCGAAGATATTTTGTGGGCAGCGGGAGAAGGTGTGGACCTTTTCGACTGCGTTATACCTACAAGAAATGCGAGAACAGGCGGTCTTTACACCTGGGAGGGCAAAATCAATCTGAAAAATTCGCAATTTAAAGATGACCCGGACCCTATTTCAAAAGAATGCAAATGTCCGACCTGCATCCATTATTCTAAAGCTTATCTCCGGCATCTTTTCAACACAGATGAACTACTTGCAAAATACCTTGCAACATTGCATAATATATCATTCTATATGGAATTGATGGAAAAGATAAGGGAAAAAATAGAAGATAGAACTTTTTTCAAATGGAGGAAAGAAATCTTGAGTAAATTTAAAGGAGGTTTTGATGATTAACATGATTAATTTCTTGATCGCGCAGGGTTGTGAATCGATTGGAGGAGCTACCGGAGGAAGCGGGACTCCTCCCGGGGCCTGTGGCGGGCAGGGTGGCATTTCGCCACTGATATTTATGGTACTCATCTTTGCGATTTTTTATTTTCTTTTTATTAGACCTTCGCAAGTACAGCAGAAAAAACACAGAGAAATGATCGAATCTTTACAAAAAGGAGATAAGGTCATTACTCAGGGCGGGATTCACGGAAAAATAACCGAGATTAAAGATTTCACCGTTAAAATAAAGGTAGACGAAAAGACCGAATTAGAGCTCGAAAAGGGCATGATAAAGAAAAACTCAAGAAAAGAGAGTTGATGAAGGTAATATTTTTCGGAAGTTCACATCTCTCCACTATCATTCTCGGTGCTCTCGTAAATTCGGGTATAGAGGTTCCTCTCATCATAACAAAAGCACCTAAAAAAAAGGGGAGAGGTAAAAAGGAATCGTCCACACCTGTAGGAAAGATGGCTATTGACCTGTCTCTAAATTTCGTCCAGGAAGACAATCCAAATTCTCCGGAGATGGAAAACAGAATCAAAGAAACCGGCGTTAATACTTTTATCCTTGCTTCTTACGGAGCAATATTAAAAGAAAACATCATAAATATCGCAGAATATCCTTTGAATATCCACCCTTCTCTTCTGCCCAAATACAGGGGGGCTTCTCCGGTAGCCCGAGCCTTGATTGACGGTGAGAAAAAAACAGGCATCACTATTTTTTTAATGGGTACGGGCATTGACACAGGCAATATAATAAGGATGAAAGAAGTTCCGATTGAGCCTCTTGAGGTACGAACAGAATTGGAAGAACGCCTGTTCAACGAAGCAGTTGAACCTATTTTATCTGTTCTAAAGGATATCGAAAAGGGAATAAAAATTCGTAGTTTTTCTCAGGATAGCGGCAAAGCCAGTTATGCTCCGAAAATAAAAAAGGAGGAATGTAGAATAAACTGGAAAGAGACATCTTCTTCCATCGAAGGTAAAATAAGAGGACTTTCATACAGACCAGGAGCATTCTGTATTTTTAAAGAACAAAAACTTAAACTTCTTAGAGCCACACAGTTGAAAAATCCTGAAAATATAGGTTCTCCGGGAGAAATAATCGGAGCTAAGAATAATCTTGTTGTAAAATGTGGAGAAGGCGTTATAGAAATAATGGAAGTTCAGCTCCAGGACAGGAAAAAAACGGACGCGAAATCTTTTATAAACGGCCATCATATAAAAACAGGAGAAATATTGAAATAAATGTGCGGTAGTGCAGGGATACTCGGAAAGGAAGATGTGGTTAGCGATTATCTGATTCTCGCTACAGCGAAAGTCATCCGTAAAATCGAAGCAAGCAGGAAAAGCAAATGTTGATTGGAACTTTCTCTATTATATCCTTTCTCTTTTACTCAACTTATTCGGATCTTACCATCGATTCAAAAAATAGGGTTCTCCTCCTTTCTCCGGAAGAAAGAATCGTCGAAGATACTAGTGGTTCGGTTCGATTTTCTCTCGACTCAATGTTTGCCCCCATCTCTATTTCATCTTCGTCTTTCTCCATCTGGGTTACTTCAATTTCGGAATTTAAAAGTCAGAAGTATTCTTTGTGGGGTGAACTTTTAGGAACACTCAACGTCGGAGGAATAGATATTGAAGCAGATGATAAAGGTGTACTTATAGCAGGAGAAGAATCATACTTATTCCAGACAGTCTCCGGAGCCAAAATAACTTTAACAAAGAAAAAAATGGAACGATGCGTTCTTTCCAAAGATTCTTTGTATCTCTACGGTATGGATACACTTCTTTTTTTTAAAAGAGACGGAAAATTTATCAGAAAAAAATTTATCCCCGGCGTAAGGGATCTTTGTGTTTACAAAAAAAATATGTGTTTGTTATTTAATGATTCTCTTGTTTTAAGCGATACAATACTCGCTATTTCCGGCGGAAACAGAGCTACGGGGGGAGAGAACTTTATTTCTGTTTTGACAGACTCCAGTGTCGTGTACTATCCGCAAAAGAAATAAAATTTGATTATTTCACAAAACTCATAGCGACATTATAGTCACAGAATAGCTAAAATTTAAAAATTAAATATCAAAATGGAAAATTACAAATCAAAGTTCAAAAATAAATTAAAAAAAACATAGAAACAACGAATCACACGAATAGCACGAATATTTTTCAAAAAACAAATTTTATCTTCTATAATTAATAAAAATGATTATTCTTAAATTTATTTGTGAAATTTGTGCAATTTGTTGTTAAAAAAACGGGTTGTTGGGGGGCAATAGAAAATCTGTATTTTTTTGGGTAAATATTTTGTTGTGAGAAAGAGTTATTTTACATTTTTATTTGTCATTTTGCTTTTTAATTTTTGATATTTAATTTCCCAATAATTCGATTAAAGCTCGCAAACGATAAAACTTCACCTTTTAACTATTTACCGTACAAATGACCAATATCAATTTTACCAATTCCGAATTACCGAATATTTCGGTTTCTTTCCCTGGTAAAACCAGAATAAAGAAACAGCTGCAAGCAACATAGAAAATATGCCTGCACCAATAATGTAATAGTTAGAAGAAGCAAGAGAAGACGCAGAAGACGCTACAACCGGGCTTATTTGCTGTAAAAAAGAACTAAATTTATCCAATAAATAGTATTCAAATAACTCTTTCTTAAACACAGCAAAATAATACCAGAATCCCGCAAGGACGAGCGAAAAGACCACAGAAGGACGTAGCAACACAGTATAAAATTTCTTCCTTCCTCTCTGCAATTGTACTTCCGCTTTCCACTTGTAAATTAATTCCTTCGGTGCTTCTTCAATGGCTATATAATTCAACATTTCTTCTAAATTTATATTTTTTTTCATACTTACTCCTCGAAAAAATCTCCCAATAAAATTTTCAATTCGTTCCTTCCTCTATGAATATAAGTTTTTACAGTTCCTATATTAATACCCATCGTATAGGCGATTTCCTCATACGGTAATTCTTTAAAATGATATAAAGTTAAAGCTACCCTGTAATTTTCGGGTAATTCCATTAGTTTTTCCTTTACGTAATCGGACAACTCTTCCTTTTGAAGATTATCAAGATGTTTCCCGGAACCATCCTCTATACGTGTCTCATAATCTTCTATCGATTCTGTATCTTTATTACGACGTAAATGAGAAACAGCATGATTATAAGCAATCCGAAAAACCCAGGAAGAAAGTTGTGATTGTTCTTCGAATTTATGAATATTGTTATAAACCTTCATCATTACCTCCTGAGTAAGGTCTTCTGCTGTAGCCGGATTCCTGACAATTCTGTAAACAACTGTGTATATTCTATTGAGATAAACCTTAAAAAACCTTTCAAATTCATCCTCCGACTTCTCCTTCAATTTCTTAATATTTATTTCCAAATTACTAATTTTTCCTTTCATAATGTTTGACGCATAACAATACTATTTGTTTCAAAAATAGATGAACTTTCAGCCTTTGTCAAGACGAAAGATCACCTCTAACCCCCATCTTTACCACAGAGTGCACAAAGAGCACAAAGAAACAACAAATCACACAAATAGCACAAATGTTTTTTTTATACAAAACTAAAAATCCATAACTCTTTTTTTCTCTGTGCACTCTGTGGTTTAGTATTTCAGTTAGGAGTTTGGAAGTTAAAAACGAAATAAAAATGGGATGTGGGGTGTGATTCGTGATATTTGTGCTATTTGTTGTTCCTGTCTTTTGGGGTGTGTTGGGTTTGAACAAATTAAAATATGTTTCGTTGTTTTTTTCTTCTGTGTTCTCTGTGGCTCTGTGTGATATTATTTTTGGGGAGTGGCGGATATCTTTACAATTGAGATTTTATCTTTTTGTAATTGTCAGCGTAATAAGGTAAGGAAGTTCCTCCAATCTTACTTATTTCCGATTTACCTCTCTCCATCCTGTCTCCTGCAGGAGGATGAGAAGAAAGAAGACCCAATACTGCCGGCGGAGGATTGCCCTCCATTTTCTTAAATTTCTCAAAGACTTGAATCATACCCTGGGGGTTATAACCCGCGTTCTTTGTATACAATATTCCGTATCTGTCCGCCTCAAATTCGTTATCCCTGCTGTATCCCTGAAGTACAAGCATTGCTGCCGCATTGGTGATTTCCCCGGCGACACCTTGTGCTTTGTCACCCAGAGCAATTTGAGCAAGTATCGAATAACCATATATATTTTGCAGTTTTTTTACAGAGTGTCTCGCTACAAGATGACTGACCTCATGAGATAAAACTGCAGCAAGTTGGGCTTCACTATCAAGTATTTCAAGTAATCCGGTGTAAACGTAAATAAAACCTCCCGGACATGCAAAAGCATTTATTTCGTCTTTGTCTATCACCTTGAACGTATACTCTATATCTGTTCTATCGCAAACCCTGACAATTTTCTGTCCCACACCATCGACATAACTCTGCACAGTTGAGTTTTTTAGTATTTTTTCCTTGGATTCCACATCCGAAGCAACCTGTTTTCCGATTTCAACTTCTTCCGGTGTAGAAACCATTATAAAATCCGTTTTGCCACCGGGACCTGTGGTTACACACGTAACAATAAAAATCAGGTATAAAACAATTAATTTTCTCATAAAAGGATTATACTGAATTTTACTCCTTAGTCAATGGGTTAATTGGGTTTTAAGGGTTAGAGAAACAAAAAAATAATTGCACATGTAGAACATGTAGTTAATATAGAAATGCAAATAAAAAAACTACAAGTTCTACATTCTCTACATGTAAAAAATCAGGGTTGTGGGGTGGGGTTTTAGTAAACACAATTAAAATATAGGTATGGGTTAGGGCTCCGTGTGCTCCGTGTCTTTGTGTGATATAATTTTTTTCTGAAACAATTTCCTGTAATACTGCGTCAAACAGAATAAACGGAGGCAAAAATGATAAAAGTAAGATTTAAAAACAGACTCAAACACCTAAAAGAGAAATTTTACCCATTGACCGATTTAGGTAATTATGAAATATATAACCTTGAAACAGTATATATTTACAAATAAAAAGGAGGAATTATGACAGATTTAGTTCCAATAATGGGAATACTCTTTCCCATCTTTATGGTCTTTATCGTCTTCTACTTCGTTTTCACCACAGATTATAAAAAAGAAAAATTAAAAAGAGAGGAAAGAATGAAGGCAATAGAAGCAGGGGTAGAAATTCACGAACTAACACCCCCACCCGCTACACCGCTTGATTACCTGAGAAGAGGATTGATATGTCTTGGAATAGGACTTGGCCTTGTAATAGGGAGCTGGATTTTCGCAACCAAAATGGGAAACCCGGGCATATTTTTCTTTACAATGGCTGGCTTCGTTTTAACTTTTATAGGGGCCGCTCTTGTAATTTTCTACAAAATCCAGGGTAAATCGAAAAAGTAACTCAAAGTCACCTTCGTAAAAAAAAGAGGAGTAGGCATCCCCTACTCCTCTTTTTTTATATATGAACTATACACATATCATTTCCGGACGTGTACGGCGGCAAATAGACATTATGATAACCCCTCAAAGTTAAAAACATACCTTGACTTAAAAGATATCATTCATTATACTTAGCATAAATATAGAACTAAGGGGGTAGTAATGAAAAGAAAAGCTGCTTTATTTTTAATATCACTGGCATTTATAGCGGGAGTTACGGTAGGTTATCTATTGTCCCCGTATATTTCAATATTCGGTAAATCCTATAAACAAGTAAACGAGGAAATCATTGCCGCATCTCTTCAAAAAAACATGAAAATTATAGAAAAAGCAGTGAAAAAATACGCCTCGGAAAAAGGACATTATCCGAAAATGAGTTCGGTTCTATGGCTGGAAAAAGAACTGCCACTGGACTTCGAAAACCCGATTACTTATAAAACAGGAGAAGGTAAAGCATATATGTCCGGAAGGGCCGACAAACCGGGAATCATAGGGTTTGAAAGCGATTCAAACGGCAAATTCTGCAGGATTACCGCATACGAAGTAGAAGGCGTAATTGAACTTTCTTTGGAGCCCGGGGTATCTGAGGAGGTTAAAACCGAAGAAACAAAAGAGGAAAAAATTATTTCAGGGAAAAATGAAGTTTCTAAAGAAGAAAAAGAAGACGAAACCTGGAATATATTCGGAGCAAACACTAAAGTAATGGAAAAGAGCAACGACAAATGGAATTTTTTCTGGGAATTTACAGTTTACAACCAGGAAACAGAACCCATCATGCTTACGGCAACAGTAGAATTTTTAAATAAAGAAGGCGCAATCATCGAAGACGAGATTCTACAAAATATTAATATTCCAGGAGAGTTGTCTAAAACTTTTAATGGTTATACACTCATAAACGCAGATATAGCCGACAGAATCAAAGAAATAAATATAAAGGCCACGCGAGAAAAATTCGTGCAGGAAAAATAAATTTATAGTTTCGGGTTACACGTTTCGAGTTTCGAGTTAAAAAATATACATATTCGTGCAATTTGTTATTACTGGTTTTTGTAATTAATTTTTGAATTTTGATTTGTAATTTTACATTTTGATATTTGATTTTTAATATTCGATGACTCTGTGCTCTAAGTGTGTTTTCTCCATTCCTTCTCTGTGGTAAATTTATTTTTTTTACTTCTTAAATCCCATCACATAAAAATAACCGTCAACAAAATATTCGATATCTTTAAAACCGCACTTTCTAAACATCTCTACAAAAATATCTTTTTCCGGCAGTTGATGGTCAGCAACCCGATTACCTACATCTCTATGCAATTGATTTATTTCCTCCGGAGTCATCGAGTGGCCTATAATTAATCTCCCTCCTTCTTTGAGTACCCTGTAACACTCTGAAATAGTTTTTTCTTTGTCCATGAAATGAGGAAAAGAATTGAAAATTATAACGACATCAAATATATTTCCACTCAAAGGGATATTTTCACCTTCACCTCTTATTGCAAACTCGCCGGGATAAGTTTCTTTTAGTCCTCTAATCATAGCAAAAGCTTTATCCAAATAAATAACCTTTGAACCGGGAATATTTTCGCGAAAATATTCCCGCAAGACTCCCTTACCACAAGCTAAATCCAGAATTAAGCCGGAATTCCTACCGATTAACTCTTCGATAAAGATTTTGGCAACTATTTTTGATTCTTCAGAGACTTCCCAGTTTTCCGCCCATTCTTCGAAACAATCAACGTCCATTTCTACCCCTCAAAGCCATTGAAATTATAAAAATAAGTGAAGAAACAATTATTATTGCGGCTCCGGCAGGAACTTCAAAGATATAAGAAAACAAAAGCCCCGTAAGACATGAAAGAATCCCGAAAAGAATCGAAAGAAGGTACATTTTTGAAAGACTGTGCGTCAGAATTCTTGCAGCTGATGGAGGATTTATCAAAAGGCCAAAAATCAATATCCCTCCGACCGTATTCAAATTTAGACAAATGATAAATCCCGAAAAGAAAAGAAGACTAAAGAAAATAAATTTTTCAGGTATCCCGCAGGAGGTTGCAACTTCTCTGTTATAGAATACAGCTTTTATCTCCTTTCCGAAAGAGACCAGGAAAAGTATTACGAAAACAGTAATCCCGAAATTAACAAATATATTCTTTCTCGAGAGTGTAAGAATACTCCCCCATATAAGATTAAAAGCCTCGGTCCTTGGCCCTTTTATTAAACCAAGGCCAAGAAACGCAATGCCCAATACAAGGGAAAAAATAATACCTATAATTATATTAGCTTCAAGACCTGACTTCTCGGCAATAGGACCTATCAAAATTGAAGCCAGAAGAGAAAATACTATTGCCATTATAATTGGATTGACTCCTAAAAGAAGTCCTATAACCGAACCCGCAAAAGCAGCGTGAGAAATAGCGACTCCGACAAAAGGAATCCGCAAGAGAATCACCCAAACCCCGACAATGCCAAGACCAATTCCCGCAAGAACGGAACCCATCAAAGCATTTTGAAAATAATTATATCTTAAAACTTCCAACATATTTCTTTAGATACTCCCTTGTAATTCCATAAAGTTCCGATAGCTCTGAAATATCGAATTCCTCAGGTGAAAAATCTTTGAATACTTTACCATCCTTGATTGCTATTACTCTATTAATTCCTTCGGGCAAGTAACGAAGAAGATGGGTTACAAAAACAATTGTTAATTTATGCTTTTTGTAGATATTTGAAATTAAATTATTTATTTCCATCTGCGATGCGGGATCCAAATTCATCAGAATTTCATCCAATAAAAGAATCTTCACTTCCCTGGACAACTCTCTCGCTATTGATACTTTCCGTTGCTCCCCGCCGGAAAGAAGTCCGGCAGGTCTTTTCCCCAAATCCATAACGCCAACTTCCTTCATGGCTCTTCTGACAGCTTCCATATCCTCGTTGTCCAGATTTCTAAAAAGCCCTTTCATGCCTATCCTGCCTACGGAAACAACCTCTTCTACGGAAAGTGGAATATTTTTGGGTATAAACTCATTCTGAAAAATAAAGCCAACCTTTTTTCTGACAGTAAGCCCAAATTTGAGCGGATCGAGGTCGAATACTTTTACCTCACCTTTATCCGGAGCAATAAGACCATCTATTATTTTAAGCAAAGTCGTTTTTCCGGAACCGTTCGGCCCAATTACTGCAACAAAATCTTGCTTTTTTATATCAAGGGAAATTTCCGAAAGAATTTCTTTTCCGTTAAATAATTTAACTACTTTTTTTATTTTTATCACTGAGATTTTCCAGTAAAGTATCTATATTTCCCAGAAGAGTTTCTTCATAACCTCTTTCGTCGGGAAAATTGGAAAGAATTATATAAGTACCTTCCAGCTCTTTCGCTAAGGTCTCACCCACCTTCCACCCACTTTGCAGATTATCGACAATTATTTTCACGTCTTTTTCCTTACCAATTTTTATTACCTCTGAGATCTCTTTAATAGAGAGTTCATCTCCCGGAGAAAAAACAGATACAACCTTCATACCGAGAAATTCCAGAAAATCCTTTTGATGTTCATTACAAATCACTTCAATCCCTTTAAGAGATTTACTTCTCTTTGAAACCAAAACGGAAAGCGAATCTATTTTAATTTTAAGTCTTTTATAATTTTTATCTATCTCAACAATATCAGGATTAACAGAACCACATTCTTCTTTCAAAATGTCGCAAATCTCTGAAGCTCCTTTACAATATACTTCAGGAATCATCCAATTCTCATCTGTTTTTAAATCTATTACCTTTATACCCGTCCTTAGGTCTTCGACTTTTTTAAACCAGGTTTCAAAACCATGGTAGAGAATTAAATCGGATGTAAAAATCAAATTCGCCTCCCCTGGAGAAAGGTCAAAGTGACCGGGGCACATTCCACCCGGTATAATATTAACCACTTCAACCTCATCAGGGGCAAGAGCTTTTACTACTAAAGATATATCGCTCGTTGATGTAACTATACGTATACTTACAAGCAAAAAAAGAAAATTCATTTGCTTAAAGCCACTCCTATTTTGAATGTTCTACCGGGCATCCGGTAAAGTCCCTGGGCACCTGGAATTTCAACATATCGCAGGTAGTATTCATCGAAAATATTATCGATACCCAAAGATACCGAAAGATAATTTCTAGGTTTCAGATTCAAACGAAAATCAAATACATAATAAGAAGGGATTACATACGAATAATTATCCGCCGCGTAATAATCGGTCAAATAGCTTCCGCTCAATCGTCCCTCCATGATTCCCCTTTCCAAAGTAACATTTCCACTCCACTTTTGACCCGGAACGCCTTGAGTTCTCTCACCCCTATCAATATACGCATAAAAGACTTTAAAATATATCCAATCCGAGGGGTATATACCTATAGAGGTTTCCAAACCCTTTTCGACCAGAGTATCTATGTTTTCGAATTGTCCTCTTAATGGAGAAAACCTGATAAAATTATCAGTATTCATATAATACAACGAAATATCGAGATCTGCGATATTCGATATTTTTTGTATCAATCCTATTTCATAGTCCCATAGCTCTTCCGGAGCCAAAGAATCATTGGATGAAGGGAAAAGATAGAGATCATTAAAAGACGGCAGCCGAAATCCTTTACCGATTCTGGCTCTAAGCCTTGTATCGTGGAGCTTAAAAACCAACCCTCCGTCATAAGATAAAATCCCTCCGGAATTCTCCGCGTGAGTATACCTCAAACCTCCCGATAAATTAACAAGCGAAGTTCTCTGCTCGGTATGAAAAAATCCTTCATATACTTTTCTGCTCCACTGTCCATGAGAGATCCAGTTGCCGTATTGCTTATAGAACTCAACCCCGCCCTGAGTTTTATTTCCCTCTAAAATCGAGAACCCGACTGAAGAACTCAAGCCATCCGTTCTATCTCTCGACTCCCAACCATCCGAAAACTCGTGATAGCCAAAAGTCCTGAAGAGTTTGGTCCGAAAATCAATTTTATTCATTTCGCCATAAACCGAAACATCAAAAGCGCCTCTTTCGTAATTTTGATAGCCGGTAGGAGTAGAAGTATCTCCTGCAGTTGCCGGATTTTCATCATAAGTATCTACATACCTGCAATAATTCTCAATTTTCCATTCTTTGTTAAAATTATATATAATCTCACCCTGATAGGATTCAGTATTTGAAGACGAATTACGCAAGTGTCCATCCGAAGAGCTTTTCTGCACCGTGCCGAGAAAGTCCAACTTCGAAAGAGATTCCTCTAAAGAGCCGGTCAGGTTATGAGTGTTAAAACTTCCATAATCGGCTTCAAAATTCAATTTATTTTCTCCTCCTGGCTGTCTGGTCAAAATATTTACGACTCCACCCATAGCGCCGGAACCGTATAAAGAAGAAAGAGGACCTTTAACGACTTCTATTCTCTTAACATTATGAAGAGGAAACGTATGAGTTACTGCGCAACCATATATAGGCATCTTTTCCGGTCTTCCGTCAATCAAGAACCCAAGCCTCCTGCCGTTATTTCCAATTCCCCTTATAACGACATCGGCTCTGCCGAAATTTCCAGTCTTCATAATTTCTATTCCCGGAATACCCGAAAGCAAATCGGGAGCCACATAAGAATTTAGAAATTTCATATCTTCTTCAGTAATAATAGAGACAGACGAAGAAATATCGGAAACATTGTCTTTGTATCTACTTGCGGTAACCACCACCCCTTCCGAAATATATCTTTTCATATTCAAAGTATCTAAAAATACCTCAGAAGAATCTACGCTTGAAGCAAAAAACAATAGAAATAAAAACATAAAGACCCTCCTTATCGGGTGTTACTTTTTAAAAAAAGATAACACGAAAAACCTTTTTGTCAAGAGGTGAGTTACACCACACAATCCAAAAATAATCGAACCACAGAGGACACAGAGGACACAGAGAAAAAGACTATATTTTTTTGTTTAAAACCCACCCCCACAACTTCGAAATTATCTCACACAAAGCCACAAAGAACACAAAGATTCTTTTTTTTACCAATCAACCAATATACTAATTTACCAATATACTGAAGCTTACAGCTTCAACGCCTCCTGATTAACCCATAGACCGTGTATATTGCAGTAGGAAAAAGCATAAATAGTACCGGATTTCCCGGTTTTAAAAGATAAATTTACATCCGGTTCGGTATAAACGGTACTGGTATCGGGACCATCAACGGAAGCACCGTGCGCTGCGAAATCAGCTTTGCCAACCATATAGGGGAACTTACCTCCTTCAGGATGAAAATAGACTTCAATCCATGCAATATGATGCTCGGTTTTGTTAGGATGTGCAATTTCTTTACCAACCGACACTTTAACATTAACCTTTTCACCTTTTTTCAAGATTTCAATCACTGGAACATGCTTTTCCGATTTCCAATCGGCCGTTTTTAAAAGTTCAGCAAAACCCATAATTCAATACCTCCCTTTTGTTAAAACTTTTTAAAAATTTTAGAAGAAGCATTACACACAGGACATTTTTCCGGGGGAACTCCCTGGTGCGTATATCCGCAAACCGGACAAACATAAACTTTCTCTAACTTTATATCCTTGCCCTTAACAACATCTTCTTTTGATCTTTCATACATTGCTTGATGTATTTTTTCCGCTTCTAATGCATAATGATTCGAAAGTTCTGCTGCTTTCTCACTTTGTAATTTGGCAGTATTTTTATAAACCGGGTACATCTCTTCTATCTCAAAAGATTCTCCTTCTTCTCCCGCCTGCAAATTATCAACTGTCTTTCCCAATAAACCCAAAAGCTTTGCATGATTCCCTGCATGAACCCTCTCCGCATATGCAATAGCCTCGAAAAGCCTCGCCACATTAGAATATCCTTCCTTTCTTGCAATATCGCTATAAATAATATATTTCATATGAGCCATCGATTCTCCTACAAACGCATCACTCAAGGCTCTCCTCGTCATCTCCTTCATTTTACCTCCATAGTTTTTCTTTTCTATTTTGCAATCATTCCAAATTTAGACCCATTCCAAATCATTATATGTAATTTATTTATTTTGTCAAGATGCAGCTTTTCCCTAATTCGGATTTTGCCGCAGAGACACAGAGAACACAGAGAAAAAGAAAAAATTTGTTTCAGCTAAGAAACCCCAACCCTACCCAAATATTCTTATATTTAGAGCATCTAGTAATTGTAGTCTTTATTTTTTTATCGTGTTATAGTAAAGAAAAGAAAAATTTGTGTTTAGCTGTATCAATCCATAGCTAGATATCCAAGGGCAGTTTTGTGTAAGCTCTGTGCCCTCTGTGTGTTATTCGAAATGTGGGGTTGTGAGTTAAGCAAAATAGAATCTCTGTGTTCTCTGTGGTTACAAAAGGGGGGCGGGAGGTTGCCATCTTGACATATTCCCTCAAAAATAATATGATAAAACTGGAAAATTGAAAATTAATAAAGAAAATATCCCTGAAATAAAACAAGTCTATTCAAAATTCAAAAAAGAAATTGAATATAGGTTAAATTCATTTAAAAAGATAGGCGAAAAAGCAAGCGCTGAAGAATTATTTGCGGAACTGGCATTCTGTATTCTAACTCCACAGTCAAAAGCAAAGCTATGCTGGGAAGCTATTCTCGAAATGCAAAAAAAGAATATTCTTCTTAACGGAAAGAAAGAAGACATAAACAAAGAACTGCAAAAAGTTAGATTTAAAAATAAGAAAACAGATTATCTTCTTGAAGCCAGAAATAATTTTTTTTGTAATAACAATTCAATTTATAGCAAGATAAAGAATACAAAATCCCCTATTGTTTTGAGAGAATATCTCGTAAAAAACGCAAAAGGAATCGGGTACAAAGAAGCAAGTCATTTCCTGCGGAATATCGGACTTGGAGCAGAAATCGCTATACTGGATAGACATATTTTAAGAAATCTGATAGGACTTGGAGTGATAAGCAAATATCCGACAAATTTATCAGAGAAAAAGTACGAAGAGATAGAAGAAAAAATGAAAAAACTATCAAAAGATTTGGATATACCTATGGATACTCTCGACCTCATTTTCTGGGCAAAAGAAACAGGAGAGGTATTCAAATAATACTTGTCCTTTCACTTTAAAAAATCAGTTGACAAAATAATAAAAATTCCCATAATTTAGATAATATTATGAGAACACAATCTTCAGACACAAATACAGAAACGGAAAAAAAACTTATTTCTTTGCTCCAAAAAGAAAGCCGGGTAGAAAAATTCTCACGTATCCGTTCTTTATCGGAAATAACAATTAACTTATCAAAACGCGCGATCAAAAAGGTCAACAATAACTTAAACGAAGAGCAAATAAATTTGCTATTTATAGAATATAACTACGGTAAAGATTTGGCCGAAAAAGTAAAAAAATATTTAAATAAAACACAAAAATGACTTCACCCGATATATTAATTGCGATAAAACCGGTAATTAGAACTTTTAACGAATTAAATATCCAATACTATATCGGCGGTTCTCTGGCAAGTTCCATTTACGGTATGCCACGTACTACGCTTGATGCGGATATAGTAGCTAATATAAGTTTAAATCAAATTACATCATTAAAAATCAAGCTTGAAAATGAATATTATATAGACGAGAATATGATAAAAAATGCAATTGAACGCAGTTCTTCGTTTAATTTAATACATCTTGAAACCGCAATAAAAATAGATGTATTTGTTTACAAAGACGACCTATATCAAAAAAATGCAATTAAACGTAGAATCGAAGATACGTTAATCGAAAACGATCAAAGCAGTAAATTCTGCTTCGCCTCACCAGAAGATATTATTATTAACAAACTAATCCGGTATAAGATGGGAGATAAAATTTCCGAAAGGCAATTACTGGATGTTATTGGAGTGATCAAAATCCAGGGAGATTCACTTGATAAAAAATATCTTAAAAAATGGACCATAGAATTAGGCCTTATCGAACTGCTGAAAAAAGCTTTCATTGACGCAGAAATTACTCTGGAATAGATTTTTGTAATTATAAGGAGGTTTGATGGGAAAATCATTAGAAGCTCTCAAGCATATTATGAAACAAATTTACACTGCTCAAACGAATGAAATTACCGAATATCATATCTATTCCAATATAGTAAAATTAGTGAAAGACAAAAAAAATAGTAAAGTTCTGCTGGATATTGCAAATGAAGAACTCAGGCATTGTAAATTCTGGCAAACAATTACAAAAAAAGATATTAAACCAAATCGATGGAAAATTTTTAAATTTACTTTAATCGCAAAATTTTTAGGATTTACTTTCGCTATAAAATTGATGGAAAAGGGAGAAAAACAGGCTCAGGTTAATTACTTGGAAATTGCAGAGTATATTCCGGAAGCCAAACAAATCGCCGAAGATGAAGAAAAACATGAAAACGAACTTATTGATTTACTTGACGAAGAAAAACTTAACTACGTTGGTTCAATTGTGCTGGGTCTAAACGATGCTCTTGTAGAATTAACAGGTACTCTTGCCGGTTTGACATTTGCACTCCAAAATACAAGACTTATAGCAGCAGTCGGAATAATAACAGGAATTGCCGCTTCTCTTTCCATGGGCGCTTCCGAATATCTCTCCACAAAAGCAGAAGGAGGCGGAGATATAGCTCTTAAATCTTCGCTGTATACTGGAGCCGCATATATTGTAACGGTATTACTTCTGGTCTTGCCATATTTTATTCTCGAAAATTATCTTGTATGTTTGATGGTAACACTTGCAGTAGGAATATTTATTATATTCTTTTTTAACTACTACGTCTCAATTGCAAAGGACTTCTCTTTCAGGAAACGCTTTCTCGAAATGACGTTCTTAAGCCTCGGCGTTGCTTCACTTTCTTTTGGAATAGGAATGATTATAAGAGTAACGCTTGGGGTAGATATTTAACAACAGAATACAGAAATACAGTGTGGCGAAACCTCTATAATTCAAAAAATAAATATCAAAATGTAAAATTACAAATCAAAATTCAAAAATAGACAAAAAAAGAGAAACAACAAATCACACAAATAGCACAAATAAACTAAAAAAAATTACCACAGAGGACACAGAGGAAAACAAAACTCACAGAGAACACAGAGAAGAATTTTTGCTGTTTAAACTCCCTAACTTCCCAACCTCCTAACTTTCTAACAATAATATAGCCACTGATTTACACTGATAAACACAAATAAAGATATTTATTCAACCACCAAACAAACGAAAAATACTAAATTTTTATTGCGGTTTCAAAAACCTACCAACTCATCCACGCATTAACTAAATTAGACAGGATTAACACAGATTGACAGGATTATTTATTTTTTACTATTTGACTATTTTTCAATTCAACCATTTAACTTAGATTTGAAGAATCTATGTAAGGAACAACAAATCACACCCCGATACAGTCATTCTTCCTTATGGGGCAAGCGAACTGCACGAATCTTTTTCTGCCGTCGGCTGTCAGCGATCAGCTTTTGATGTCATTTTGCTTTCTAATTTTTGATATTTCATTTTCTCTTTGATTCTATTAAATTACTTAATTTTTGAAAATCGACTTCCCTTTCAAACATAGGTTTTTTATTCTTTTTATAAGCTGTTAGTTTTTCTTCAAACGGCATACTTTCTTTATTTATATAGAATATTCCAAGTGGAAGTTTATCCGTCTGGATTGCCCTCTTGAAAGCTTCATTCCTATCAGTCGGGTCATATTCTTCTCCTAAATAATAAGTGTTTTCTTTAAACCATTTTCTATCGTTAAACCTATTAAACGTAACACAAGGATGAAGCAAATCTACAAGCGCATATCCTTTATGTTGTATTGCTTTTTTTATTATTTCCTTGGTCTCTTTCATATCGTCAGAATAAGCACGTGATACAAAAGATGCCCCAAGACCGATTGCAACAGCCAGAGGATTAAAGGGTTCAAGAATAACTCCATTTACCTGAACAGGGGTTTTAAAACCTTTTAAGCTTGTAGGAGACGCCTGCCCTTTAGTCAGACCATATACCATATTGTTATGAACAATATTCGTAATATCCGGATTCCTTCTGATTGTATGTATAAAATGATTACCTCCTTCGCCGTACATATCACCATCTCCGCTTTCCGCAATTACGACTAAGTCTCGATTTACCGCTTTTATTGCAGTAGCCGCGGGAAGCGCTCTACCATGTAAACCGTTGAATACGTTGGCTCTCAAATAATGGGGTGTCTTTGCTGCCTGACCTATTCCGGAAACCATAACCAGTTTTTCGGGTGCTATATCAAGTTCGGAAAGAGTATCTTTTAATATCTTCAGGATGCTGAAATTTCCGCAGCCCGGACACCATGCTATATCTATTTTTCCCATTTCGTAAATTTTCGCATCCATTATTTAGCCTCCTTTCTCTTAATTGCTTTAAGTTCCCTGATGATTTCCTCCACACCAAAAGGTAACCCATTATACTTTAATATCGGTTTATCGATATTTACGCCTGTCTCCATTTTAATCAATTTGGCAAATTGACCCGTGGCATTGTTCTCTATAACAATTGTTTTTTCTGCCTTGGTAAGATATTTTTTAGTATCCGGATGCAGGGGATAAACTTGCTTATAATATAAAAAGGCTGTTTGGTTATCTTCAAGTTTTTCTAAGGCTTCTTTTATACAATAATAAGTAGAGCCCCATCCTATCACCAATATTTTATAATTTTTATTACCAATAAGCTCTGGAGGCTCTATCTCTTTTTTGATTAAATCCAATTTCCTGAGTCTCTTATCCACTATTTTTGTTCTAAAATCCAGATCTTCGGTTATATGTCCTTCTTCATCGTGCTCATCACTATCGACAACTACTAAACCTTCACCGTAGCCAGGGATACCTCTGGGGCTTATACCATCTTCAGTTAATCTATAACGTTTATAATTTTTATCCGTCTTCACAAAATATTCTTCGTTTCTTATTTTTGATAAATCGATCGAAGGAACGAGAAAAGAAGAATCAAGTAGGTACTGATCGGTCATTATAATAACCGGGACTTGAAACTTATCTGCCAGTTCGAATGCCTTTCTGCTCAAATTAAAAACATCTTCCGTTTTACCCGGAGCAAAAATGATTCTTGGAAATTCTCCGTGTCCGGCAAACAGAGCAAAAAGCAAATCTCCCTGCTCAGTCCTTGTAGGAAGACCTGTTGCGGGACCCGGTCTCTGAGCAAGGTGAATCACTACGGGAGTCTCGAGTATTCCTGCAAGACTTAAACCCTCAACCATCAAAGCAAAACCTCCGCCTGATGTAGTTACCATTGCTCTTGCCCCCGCATAGGATGCGCCAAGAGCCATGTTAATAGCAGATATCTCGCTCTCTGCCTGCTCGGCGATTATTTCAAATTCTTCCTGCTGTTTTGAAAGAAATGTGAGAACCCCCGTTGAAGGAGACATCGGATAAGAAGAAATGAAATTACACCCACCTCCGATTGCACCCATCGAAACAAGGTCGGTACCGCTTACAAGCAAATAGTCCTTTACCTCTTCACTCTTTTTTAAATTAAAATCAATCTTATTTTCCTTAATTAGCTTTTCTCCTATTTCATAACCTTTTCTACCCGCTTTGATATTGCCATCGATAATCTTCTCATCCTTTTTCCTGAAAAAATTTCTTATAAAGCTTTCAACTGTAGAGAAATCCACCTCGAGCATACCGGCTATAACACCAACTGTAACGGTATTCGCATAAAGTTTACTGCCGGCTTCCTCAGCTAACTTAGAAAAAGGAACTTCAAACGTTCTTTTCGATTTACCCTCTATGAATTCTTTTTTCCCAATCATTATTGTGTCTTTGTCTATTCTCCATTTAACGTGTTCGACGGCTTTAGAATCAAAAGGAATTAACATATCTGTTTTTTCTACAAAGCTGTTAACAGGCACATCGGATATTCTTATCTCGGTAGAATTACTTCCGCCTCTTATGCGCGACATAAACTCTGTGGACGAAAAAATATAATAACCTGCAGTTTTAAGAATAGAGGTAAGTATCTTTTCTACAGTTTGAATACCTTGACCCGCCTCGCCGCAAATAACTATGGATACATCACTCATTTAAATCTCCCTTAAGATTATTATTTATCTTTTAAAAAATTTCTCAATATCATCCTTCTTAAGACTCTTATAAAATGTATCGACAAGAGACCTATCATACGACCCAACATGCAGCAAATTGCATTTTATATCACTCAGTTTCGATACTTCCACGCTAAAACTTTTAATGCCGAGACCAAGAAATAGCGGATAAAATTCTTCAAAACTTGCAATTTCACCGCACAAGCATATTTCTTTTTTATATTTACGTGTTTCCTTAACGATGATTTCCATAAGACGAACAAGGGAAGGATGAAGAATATGATATCTTTTCTCGATTATTTGATTTGCTCTCGATACAGCAAGTGTATATTGCAACAAGTCATTCGAGCCAATGTTTGCAAAATCAACGTATTCCATAAGAGTACCGGACATAATTGCTGCTGCCGGTGTTTCTATCATTATCCCTTCCTCTATATTTTTCCTATAATCCTTTTTTTCTCTTCGTAAAACAGATTCAGCCTTTTTTCTCATTTCTCTAAAAGATTCTATATCCGAGACATCTGATATCATCGGATACAACAATCTTACATTTCCATAAACCGATGCTCGAAGTATTGCTTTGGTCTGGTTTAGATACATATCATAGAAAAAATCTATAGCTCTTGCTCCGCGTATTCCAAGGTCACTATCTTCTCCGGGAGGAAGGTGTAAATATGTAGGCATCTTATCTCCGCTAATATCCAACAACCTTATATTAACACTTTTATCCTTTGCGGTCTCAGCAATATTTTTATAAACCTTGAACCAATCTTCCTCGGATGGTGCTTTATCTCGGTTTGCGAAGAGAAATTCCGACCTTAGGAGTCCTACTCCATCGTAATTAAGACCCTCAAGCATTTTTATTTCCCCTTGCAGGCTAATATTTGCCTTCAAAGTAAGCCGCTGTCCTTTTTTTGTTTGAGCGGGAATTTCTTCTTTAACCATACAGAATTGTTTGCGTTTTTCCGCTTCTTCTATTTTCTTATTATAATATTTTCCGGTTTTTTCATCCGGCTCTACTATAACCTTCCCAAGCGAAGCATCGACTATAACTTCATCACCACAGCCAATATTTTCTACAGCTTCTATACCAAACACAATTGGAACTCCAAAATTCTGCGCAAGAATGGTTGCATGTGAAGTAAGCCCGCCTTCTTCGGTGACAAAAGCCAGTACATCACTTTGAGCTATATTTAAAACCATAGAGGGACTTAAAGCTCTCGATACAACAATTACAGGTTGTCTCCCATTTATAGGACATGTAAATCTACCGGACAGACCATCAAAAGATGAAAGAATGTGATTCCTGACATCAACAATATCATGCGTAATTTCCGAAAAATGGAAGTCCTTTTGTTTAAATTTCTCTTGATAAGCATCAAAAACATCATTTACAGCATGCTCGGCATTGATTAGCCGTTTTTTTATAAGAGCAACAATTTCTTCAAATAATGCTTCATCTTCTAAAATCGTACTATGCGCGGCAAATATCTCCTCACCGGTTTTACCGAATACTTCCTCCGACGCTTTCAACATTTGTTCTATTGCTTCTTTTGTCTTGCCATAAGCCTCTTTTAGACGGGAAATTTCCTTCTCTATCTTCTCTTCTTCAATCATATAATGAGGAATATTTTCTTCTACCTCTTCAGAATAAACAGCAGCAATGCCCTTAGCTAAACCTGCGTTCGCACTTATTCCTTTTAGTACTTTCATTTATCTTTCCTTTTTTCAACTCCTATAAGGTTTATACCCTTTCTTTCAGGAATCTTATTATCTCCCTGCAAAAAGACGGCAAATCATATGGATTACGAGAAGTAACCAGGTTGCCGTCAACGACTACTTCTTTATCTATAAAATTTGCTCCAGCATTCACAATATCATCCTTTATCGCAAAAAAACATGTTGCTTTTTTCCCTCTTAGTATGTCTGCCGAAACCAACACCGATCCGGCATGACAGATCGCGGCGATGAGTTTCCCTTCATCGTTCATTTTTCTTACAAAGATATTTATTTCGGAATATCTCCGCAGGATATCAGGGGCATATCCGCCGGGTATAACAACACCATCAAAATCCGATGCCTTCGCTTCCTTGATTGAAAGCTCTTCCTCCGCGGGGTAACCTTCCTTACTATCGTACTTTTTCTTTTTTCCCGTTCCCACAAATACGGTTTCAAATCCTGCTTCTCGTAACCTCAAATACGGATACCATACTTCCAGAACCTGATAATTATCTTCTATCAAAACAGCTATCTTTTTCATTGTTTTCTCCTTTAAATTCTAAAAACATTCATTTGATAATTTCCTTTTTCTATATTCGTGCAATCCGTTGTTATCTTCTTCGTTGGTCCGTTAAGTCGGGATTTTCAACTATCTAACCCACCTAAAATCCCAGCGATTCTAAAATCTGCGTTCATCTGCGTCCATTTTTTTATTCTTCATTCTAAAAATCTCTCGAAGCGTTCTTTTTTAGCCTTGCATATAGGACAAACTTCAGGAGGAGCATCCCGTGCACAAAGATAACCGCAGACTTTGCAACGCCATACCGGTTTCGACAATTTCGAGATACCCGCTGTTACATTTCCGGATTTTTTTTCGATCTTTCCTCTCTCCGCCTTGGGAGGTCTCCTCTCAGGTATTTTTGTAATTTTCTTTTCTCCATTTAGAATCACAACCGAAACATACAAACCACAATAACACGTATCATATTCACTTAAGTCCTGATCCCTGTAATCGCAGGGACATATAATATCAAGGTCTTTTTCTTTTACCGCGGTTGCAAGGCGACATGGACACGACCAATAACCATATCTTTTTTCGTTCACAAGCAAACCTTCTATCAATTCTCTTGTAAATTCTTTATCGGGATTCAGGTGGTATCCTGATGTTTCCGCCTCTTTGTCCAACTTTTCATATAATTTATCGATCTGCCTCTGCGAGATATTAATTTCATTCATTTGAGATTTTACTCCTGATTTCTTCCTCATCATAGCCGTTTATAGATTCCTTATCGTTTATAACAAGGGTTGGAAAAGAGCATAATGGATTCCATTTCATGACTTCCTTTTCCACTTCTTCCCTTTCCTCTTCATCAAGTAAATCAACATCTATATAGTAATAATCGGCATTTAAACTATTCAATAATCTTTTGGTCTTTTTGCACCATGCGCATGTCGATATAGCATATAGTATTATCTTTCCTCTCTTTTCTCCTTCGATATGCTTTAAATCCATTATTACCCCTTTAAAGGTTTTTAGATATTACCGTTTATCAAGTCTTCTAAAGTAAAAGATTTTAATGTTTCTCGCAAGGTCGCGCCGACTTTTCCCCACACCTTTTTCGCTTTACATTTTCCGTACTTTTCACAAACCGACGGTGAATCTATACAAGCTACGGGATTTAATGAACCCTCGAGAACATCTACTATCTCATCGCATTTTATCTTCTCGGGAGCTCTGCCAAGAACATACCCGTCTTTTAATCTTACGATTAGACCTCTCGCTTTCAAAGAAGAAACAATATGATCAAGGTACTTCATTGAAATCCCCAAACGTTCGGCTATATCCTTCAGAAGGATAGGCTTATCTTTATAACAACGAGCAAGTTCAATCATCGCTCTCATACCATATCTTGTTTTCGTTGAAAATTTCATACTGTCAAAATCTCCGTTTTCTTATTTACTCTGCCAATCCTCACCAGTCTCTCCACGCTACTGAACAGCAACCACTTCTTTGATTTCCGGAATCCGTTGTTTCAGGTAACGTTCTATTCCGGCTTTCAAAGTTATTTGAGACATCATACAACCAGAGCAAGCTCCCATCAGCCTGACTTTCACGACTCCTCCCTCTGAGACCTCTACCAATTCCACATCTCCGCCGTCAGCCCTAAGCGAGGGGCTGATATCTTTCATTGCTTCTTCGACCTTCTCCTTAATTTTATTTATCTTCTTTTCTTTTATCATTTTTACACCTCCATTTCTTTAAACGCTAAACCTAACAATAACTTTATCTATATCCCATAAACTTTCAAGTTTTTCTATTATTTCTTCTCTTATATTGTTTGCAAACTGATGGTTCTCGGGTAGATCAACTTCCACTTCAACTGTTCCATTTTCTACCTTAATATTACCAATCAGATTCGTTCTCACAAGGTCTAAACCCGCAAGAGGATTCATCACATGTTTCAATCTTTTCAATACAATTTCTTTTGTTGTCGGAATCCTTTCCTTAACAAGCCCGTGTTTCTCTTCGTAATTCTGTATTGCTGCACGAAGACCATCTACAGCAAGCACCGAACAATGAGTTTTTATCTTGGGCAGACCTCCAAGCGCATCCGATGCCTCTCTCCAATCTATCTTTTTAGCCTCTTCAAGAGTTTTACCCTTAGCCAATTCGGTAATTATGGAACCGGTAGCAATGTTTGAGGCACACCCGTACGATTCAAACTTGATATCCTTAATCTTCTTCGAATTCTCGTCTACTTTAATATAAACCGAAACCATATCTCCGCACGCAGGACTGCCTTCGGTAGACTTTCCATCAGCATTTTCAATACTTCCTACATTTCTGGGGTTTCTAAAATGTTCAAGCACTTTCTCACTATATGGAAATTTCATCTTTACCTCGCTTCTTCTCCTTTAAGAGGGCTGATCACCCTCAACTGTTTTACTATATCCTTGAGAGCCTCTACTATTCTATCCGCTTCCTCTTTATTGTTGAATCTTCCGAAAGTAAAACGAACAGAGCCGTGAGCTCTCTCGTGATTTCCTCCGATACCCAGTATTACATGACTTGCCTCAAGGGACCTGCTAAAGCAGGCGGAGCCTGTACTAACGGCAAAACCTCTCATATCTAGATGAAGTGTGATAGATTCTCCTTCAACATAGTGAAAAGTTATATTTGCATTATGGGGTATTCTTTTTTGAGGATGACCATTCAATACTGTATCGGAAATCTCTTTCTGAACTTTTTCTATTAGATAATCTCTAATATTTTTAAGCTGTTCATTCTCTTTATCCGTTACAAGTTCCACAGCTTTCGAAAAACCAACTGCTCCGGGAATATTCTCAACACCAGCGCGCAAATCAAATTCCTGAAATCCTCCGTCAATCCATTTCGCAAGAGGAACACCTTCTCTTATATAAAGCGCTCCGATGCCTTTTGGCCCATGAATTGTATGTGCGGAAACCGTAAGCAGATCTACACCTAATTTACTTAAATCGATAGGAACTCGCATAAAAGTATGTGTGGCATCGGAGTGAAAAACTACGTTATTTCTATTACATATCTCGGCTATTGCTTTTATATCCTGGATTGTTCCAATTTCCTGATTTGCATGCTGAATAGAGACTAATATCGTTTCTTCATTTATTGATTCATTAAGTTTATCAAGATCAATAAAACCGTATTTATCGACGTTTAGATAAGTAATTTTAAAGCCTTCCCGCTCAAGAGATTTAGCGCTATTCAAAACAGGGAAATCTTCTATTTTGGATACAATTATATGTTTTCCTTTCTTTTCGGACAATTTCCCGACTACACCTTTTATAGCAATATTGCTTGATTCCGTACTTCCCGAAGTAAAAATCAATTTTCCTTCAGGATTGCCCAGCTTAGACATTATTTTTGCTCTAGCATAATCTAGAGCCTCCCTTGCCTCTATACCGAGGGAATATCCGAATTCGGAAGTTGCGACAGCATAAACATCAAAAAAACACGGTTTCATTGCCTCCAGAACTCTCTCGTCCATTCTCGTGGACGCAGCATTATCAAAATAAATCGTCTCTTTATCCATATTTAATCACCTCTAAATAAACAGAGTTATATCAGACTCCATTGCTTCTTTTATATAAGTACCTACACCGCAATATTCACTTATAACATCGCTTCGCAAACTCTCTCTCTTTATTCCCATTATCTCCATGGTCATATCGCAAGCGAGAATTTTTCCTCCAAGTTCGACAAAGTCTTTCAACATCTTATCAAGAGAAGCAACTCCTGCCTGTCTCATTTTTCGCCTTACCATCCACCTCCCAAGACCAAGCATATTCATTTTTGAAAGTGGAGCTTTATCCAAATTTCCCTTTTTTAAACGTTCGAGCCCCCAAAAAGTGAAATACAAAGAAACATCCATTCCCATAGAAAGCGCCCCCAATCCAATAATAAAAGCGCTATAAACCTTATCCAAATCCCCGCTATGAACAATTAAAGTTGCTTTTTTATTCATATTACCCCCCTACTTACGAATCTTTATCGACCACACACCACCCACTTCTTCAACTTCTAAAAGCTCCAACCCCATCGCTTTCACAGCCATAGGTATTTCCTTCTTCGAAGATTGATGCGTTCCGGTAACTTCAACCACGTCACCTTTGGCAGCCCTACGCAAAGCTTTTCTTGCCTCCACCAAAGGAACGGGACACGTTTCATTTCTACAATCCACTTTTATTTCAGCCATTTTTCCTCCAATTTAAAAAATATTTAATTATCGTCCTATCAGTTCTATCGAATTAGTAGAACTACTAATAATATATTCCTGTTTGCTTTTTTGTCAAGGGGCAATTTACACTTACCCAAAAAACCGATTTTACCACAGAGTACACAGAGGAAAATGAACACACAAAGAACGCAGATTCGTCAAAAAATTAAAAATCAAATATCAAAATGTAAAATTACAAATCAAAATTCAAAAATAGACAAAAAAAGAGAAACAACAAATCACACAAATAGCACAAATAAACTAAAAAAAATTACCACAGAGGACACAGAGGAAAACAAAACTCACAGAGAACACAGAGAAGAATTTTTGTTGTTTAAACTCCCTAACTTCCCAACCTCCTAACTTTCTAACAATAATATAGCCACTGATTTACACTGATAAACACAAATAAAGATATTTATTCAACCACCAAACAAACGAAAAATACTAAATTTTTATTGCGGTTTCAAAAACCTACCAACTCATCCACGCATTAACTAAATTAGACAGGATTAACACAGATTGACAGGATTATTTATTTTTTACTATTTGACTATTTTTCAATTCAACCATTTAACTTAGATTTGAAGAATCTATGTAAGGAACAACAAATCACACCCCGATACAGTCATTCTTCCTTATGGGGCAAGCAAACTGTACGAATAAAGGCAAAAAAAGATCCTATTTTTTATAGATAAAAAATGGCTATTATTAATTCATTTGTGAAATTTGTGCTATTTGTTGTTAAAAAAAATGGGGTGCCGGGGGATGGAACCTTTTTCGATTTTTTTCGTCTATTTATATGGAACTTAAGTAAAGAATCTTAAAAGGGAGGAATATATGATTAAGAAAGATTTAGTAAGTTATGATCCGTTAGACAGGTTTTTTGATATCAGGGAAGATTTTGACAACGTGATGAGAGATTTTTTAAGGGGCTTCAGTGTTCCTGTATCAAGCAGAGGAGTCTTTCCGTTGGCGGACGTAAAGGAAGACGAAGATAAGTATACGGTTACGGTGGAAGTGCCGGGAATAGAGAAAAAGGATCTTAAGATTAAGGTAAAGGAAAATAGCTTTCTTGTGGAAGGCGAGAAAAAGGAAGAAACCAGAGAAGAGAAAGAATCGTATCTTAGAGTAGAAAGGTCCTACGGAAATTTCCGCAGAGCTTTCAACTTCGAATCCGATTTGGATGCAGGAAAGGTGAATGCCGAGTTTAAAGACGGAATCCTAACCGTGATTTTGCCGAAAACCGAAAAAGAAAAACCTAAAGAAATCGATATAAAAGTAAAGTAAAGTAAAGAAAAGCTGAAATACAAACTAAAAAGGGGCTGTGAAAACAGCCCTCTTTTTTATTTGGAGTTCAACAAATAATTCTTGAAAGTTTTATAATCATTGGGCAGATGCTCGGGCTCAATGACTCTTTTGTCTATATCAACAAGTGACGGATGTAATTCGGGAGTAATTTTAAGGGTTTTTTCGATTATCTCAGGAAATTTAGAGGGATGCGCAGTTTCAAAACATATTGCCGGCTTATCTATTTTATCATAATGATGCATTAGTGCGGCAACGCCTACTGCTCCGTGCGGCTCAAGCAATACATTATACTTTTCGTAAATTTCCTTTATGGTTTTTACGGTTTCTTCATCGCTGATCGATACCGAATACAGATATTTTCTCATCTGATCAACATCGGGTTTTTTGTGAACATTTCCTTCTTTGTCCACAGTACCACCGTAGAGGTCAAAATATCTTGCAAGGTTACTTGGATTTCCAACATTCATTGCATTGGAGAGGCACTCGCGGGATGGATCCACCTTACAGTAAACCCCGCTTTCAAGGAATTTCGGGAACTCATCGTTTTCATTCGTAGCTATTATGAGAAGCTCTACAGGTAAACCCATTCTTCGAGCAATCTCACAGCCAAGAGAATTACCGAAGTTGCCGGAGGGAACAGAAAAAATAACAGGACGGACTTCATCTAATACATTTATATAAGAATAAAAATAATAAACGATCTGCGGCAAAATCCTTCCTATATTTATTGAATTTGCAGAGGTTAAATTCAAAAATTTGAGCTCCGGGTCGCCAAATGCCTGTTTTACCAGGCGTTGACAGTCGTCGAACTTGCCGTCGATTGCTACCGTAGAAGTGTTATCTCCTATTGCATTTAACTGCTTGCGCTGTCCTTCGCTGACTTCCAATTCCGGATAAAGAATACATACCTTAATATCTTTTAGACCTTTATAGGCATTGCCGATCGCGCTTCCGGTATCTCCGGAAGTTGCCACCAGAACGGTTATTTTTTGGTCTTTTCCTTTTAATTCTTCCATTAATCTGGACATAACCTGCGCAGCAAAATCCTTAAAAGAAGCAGTCGGACCCTGATCCATTCTGGCGAGAAATATATTATCGGTGATTTTCTCTATCGGAACACTAAAAGTGTATGCATTTTTGCAAACCTCTTTCAGCTTTTCGTCACTTACATCATCTTTTAGATATTTTTTTAGAATTTCAAATGCAACTTCATAGTAGGGCTTGCCTTTTAGAGATAAAATCTCCTCTTTGTATAGAAAAGGCAGGCGATTTGGCATAAAAAGTCCGTTATCCGGAGCCTGTCCCATAAAAAGAGCTTCTTTAAAGGTTACCTCTCCTTTGAAACCATTTATTTCGTGCGTATTTAAGCTTCTATTCGTACTGTAGTACAAAATCCTATTACTCAATTACATCTCCTTTTTTACAACCAATCAATCTATAAAAATACTTCCTTTTTACAAAAAAACAACTTTTCTCAACAACAAATAGCACAAATTACACAAATAATTTAATTCAACAACCTTTCATATTCTATTTTTGGATAACATCCAAAGTTAACCAAAAGCCCAAGACGCTTGTTAGTAACTTTAAGATAGTTTATTACTTGTGCTTTATGTTCTTCAGTCAATTTCCTCACTGCCTTTATCTCAAGAATAATTTCGCCGTAACAAAGGAAATCCGGTTCGTATGCTTGCTCTAATTTAAACTCTTTGTAGAAAATTTCCAGGCTCGGCTTCTCCAAAAATGGAAGTTCCTTTATCTGGAACTCCTTTCGTAGACATTCTTGATAAACCGCTTCAAGAAATCCACTACCCATAATATTATAAACTTCAAAACAAACACCGATTATTTTATAGCTTTCTTCTTTAAAAAGAACTTCTTTGTTTTTATTCGTGCTATTCGTGTGATTTGTTGTTCCTATCTTTTTTCTTTTTTTCATTTTAATCAAACAATCAAATGTCAATTTCCTTGGGGTCTTTTTCCGTAGGAACAACTTTCCATTCCTGCTCCTCGTAATCGAAATCTGCGATTTTATCGATAGGTAATTTCATATATTTACCGTAACCTTGTGCTGCTACCTCACCATTTTTTAATGTTATTTTTCCACTCCCTTCATATATACGGCTTGTTTCTTTAGTCACGCGAGCCGTGACTTTTATTTCTTCATCAATAGGTATAGGTTTCTTAAAACGAACATTAAATTCTACAGTTACAAACCACACATCTTCCTCATAATTCATCAAAATTGCTCTTCCTATTGTTTCATCCAGAACAGCTGAAATTATCCCTCCGTGCAGACGCCCGGGGTACCCCTGATGTTCTTCAATTGATTTGAAAACGGCAACCAATTCCTTGTTTTCCAACTCGTAAAAATTAGCCTTAAGTCCAAGATTGTTTTTCAACCCGCAGACCAGACACATTTTTGAATTCGGCTGTTTCCGTTTGACTTTGCGTTTCATTATCAACTCCCTTTTTAAAATACAAATTATTTATTTTATCGCAAGAGCCCCACAACCAACAAAAACAATCTTACACAGAGAAAAAAAGAAATTATGTTGTTTTAACTAAATCCTAAATTCCCCATCCACCCCCCCAAATTTTTTTACATGTAGAACATGTAGAACTTATAGTTTTTTTGTATCCATTGACTTATAGCTGGCAACTGGTGACTACTGATTATATTTTGCAAATCCTGAATTAAGAAAAAACAAAAATTACCATATAATAAGCTTTTTTATATTCTCCCGGGACCTCCGTATACCTTCCTCTGCATAATTTATCCATTTTGGATCGCTTGTTTTCGTTATTGTTTTTTGCCAGATTCCTATAGCTTCTTCAAATTTTTCTTTTGCCGGCCTCCCCCTCTTATTATCCATATCATCTAAACCCAAACGATAATAGTATTCTCCGTAAAGAGCTAAAAGAATCGCATCATCAGCATCGAAAGAAAAACCCTCAGCTATATATTTCTTCACACCCGGAAGGTTTTTTCTGGTAAGTTCAAGACTGACCAACTGATAATACACACTTAAGTTACCAGGTTCGATCTTTAAAGCTTCTTTATAATAACTCTCAGCTTTCTGATATTGCTTCATCTTTAAATAAACATTGCCAATATTTATCCTGCTCGAAACGTGCTGGGGAATTATTTTAATTATAGATTTGTATTCTTCAATAGCTTTCT
>Ga0315548_1000389_pt1 | contig 41251 bp, 35 predicted proteins | sample SalMarSW160110MG_2_FD_202540 | JGI IMG/M metagenome (GOLD analysis project Ga0315548, IMG submission 202540) | Salt marsh sediment microbial communities from the Plum Island Ecosystem LTER, Massachusetts, United States - Salt Marsh Sediment SW1601-110 ... | reverse complement strand
TTATGCTGGTAGCGTAAGGACAATAGAAGCTGAAGAAAATATAAAACTTGATGATTTAGATGAAGAAACCAAAAAAGATGTTAAAGACACGCTCAAACAAATGAAAGAACAAAAAATGAAGGTTGAGTTAGGACAAGAAATTTCTCAAGCTATAGAACATAGACTCTCTGAATTAAGGCGTGAATTAGATGGCATCTTCTATGATGTTGGCGGAAAACTTCGGGACAGAGAAAATGAGTGGTGGCAAAAAGAACGAAATTTCCATAACATCTTCTGGATGGCTAACCGAGAGAAACTTGCAAAACTTCCAAGAGAAGAACAATTAAAATTATCCAGAAAAGAATCTGATAAAATTGTCAGGAAGGCGAAGGAGTGGGGACGGCGAGGAGAAGAATTTGCTAATTCCGTCTCAAGATATGCTGACCTTGTTTTTTGTAAGGTTTGTAGAAAAAATCCGATTCAACTCCATATTGAAAATAACAACTTGAATATGTGGGAAGTTTCTCGCTCGGTAATCTGTGATGAGTGTATACGGACTAAAAAACTTGAGGAAATGGAATCGGGGGAATGGAAGTGTTCGTGCGGTAAAATTTTATACAAGTTTGTGCATAATAATATCATCGCTCTTAGAACACAAAATAAAGTAGATATTAAGCTCGAAATCGCATATGGAAAAAGTCTATTAGAGGCTACTTGCCCTGAATGCGGCAGAAAAAACCAACGAAGAATAGACTGGGGATGGATGCCGTAATCCCTTTGTCGTCTATTGTTATAGAGAGAATGTTGACAGCGGAAAATCAGTTTGCTAAAATTAAATTAGCTAAAATAAATAACCAGTTAGTTAAGGGCTAACCCAAGTAGCGATAAAAAGGGCTACTAATGAATATCCAGTAATCATACTGGGTGTCTGTTAGTAGCTTTTTTTGTTGCTAATCACTCATATGATTACTGAGAATAAGTAATTGTATGAGAATGCGTTTATTTAATTCAAAATACCAAGATGACATTCTTGGAAAAGCTAAAACATATAATATCCCAAATATGGAATGGCAAGATGTTGCCCAAGAGTTAGATATAGCTCTCTGGCAAAACTTAGGTAAATTTCAGGGTCGCAATAACGCCAGCGAGCGGACTTTTGCGATGAAAGTAATGCGGAATAAAATCATTGACTTGGCTAAATCCGCAAACCGAAAGAAAAGATTGATTGACAGCTACCATCTTTCGCTCGATGAGCTGATGGAGCGAGAGTTCGCCAGCAGTTATTAAGGATTTGTCGTCTATTGTATTAGAAGGATAAATTAAAAAATTAAAGGTAGCTAAGGGCTACCCCAGATAGCAATAAAAAGGGCTATCAATACTACTCTGCGATTTTTTCGTGGGGTGTTATTGATAGTCCTTTTTTTCATTAACGCCCAGTCGCAGAGACTGGGCGTTTTTATTATGGCTAAAACAAAAACAACCAAACAAGATGGCAGATACTTCCGCATTTCAAGTTTTTATGTGGCGGCTTTCTTATTCGCCAAAGGATTGGAGCTGGTGAATGTAGATAAAATCACCGACCCAAAAAGAGCACAGTTTGTTTTTAGAGATTCACCAGAACGAGAAATTTTAGTAAAAAGCTACAACTTTGCTAAAGAAGACTCGCCAGAAGCGATGATAGATGCCCGTAAGTTTGTAATGGCAATAAAAATGCTAAAAGACAAACTTTATCAAGATAAGTTTTAATTATGGTCAGCCAACAGCTTATTGAAGAACTAAAAATAATCATCAAAGAAGATTATGGAAAAGACTTAGAAATAAAAGAGGTTTCCCAAATTGCAAATAATTTAGTGGGCTATTTTAACCTGTTGGCGAAAATTTACCATCAAATGAAAACTCACAATAATGAGGATAACGAAAACACAAACAACTGAAGAATTTGATTGGGAGTTTTGGAATTGTATTTGGGATTTAGAAAAGGAATGGAAGGCTTCCCTGCCGAGATTTACTGACAAGGAATTGCTGGAGATATTTCCAGAAGCAAAACAGATTATTCCAGAAAAAATAAAAGAATGGGAACGAAAAAGGGCTGAGTTTTCGGACACCATAAAAAAGAAGCTAACGCTAATCAAATACAAAATCACAGATGAATTTTCCCAGTGGTTCTGGCGGGAGTGGGTCAAGGTCAATGAGGGTCAGGAGCTTCTAAAAGTTGATGGACATATAGCACGGCTCAAAAGATTGTTTGCTGTGGCACGGGGGTGGGGGTCAAAAGGCAGAATTACTGAAGAAAAGATACAACAAGCCCTACACACACCAATTGAAAATATCGCTAATCAACATCTTAAACTTTACAAAAGTGGCAGAGCATTAGTCGGACCTTGCCCCTTTCATCCTGAAAAACGCCCATCGTTCTTCATTTATCCAGAAACAAATAGTTGCTGGTGCTACGGGTGCAATCAGGGCGGAGATATTATTAACTTCGTGAGATTGCTTCACGGCTATTCCTTTAAGGAAGCAGTAAACTATCTCATTGGAGAAAAATGAATATGAGCATAGATAATCACAAAGACCAAATTTTAGAACAAAAAGTCCAAGAAATTGAAAAAACTATCCCAGAAAAAATAGATACATCTCAATTTAAGTTAATTTCTTCTCAAGAGCTGATTGAAATACTTGGACTAACAATCAAAAAAGATGAGGAGAATAAACTAATAACCTTTTTATGCGAACTCTCGGCTTACACTGAAGATTCGCAGTTCAACATTAGCTTCAATGCTCCATCCTCAACTGGAAAATCCTATATCCCGACAGAGATTGCTCGATTATTCCCAGAAGAAGATGTAATTGAGATTGGCTATTGCTCCCCAACTGCTTTCTTCCACGATATTGGGGAGTATCAAAAAGAAAAAAATGGATACATAGTTGACTTGTCCAGAAAGGTTTTAATCTTTCTTGACCAGCCCCACACCCAGCTTTTGGAACGGCTAAGACCTTTGCTCTCCCACGATAAAAAGGAAATCAGTTTGAAAATTACAGACAAGACTCAGAAATACGGGCTCAAAACCAAAAATGTTTTATTAAAAGGTTATCCTGCGGTAATTTTCTGCACAGCTGGTCTAAAAATTGATGAACAGGAAGCGACACGATTTCTGCTTTTAAGCCCAGAGACAAACCAAGAAAAAATCAGAGAAGCAATCCACGAAAAAATCAAAAAAGAAACTGACGCTGACACCTACCAAAAATGGCTGGATAGCAAACCAGAAAGGAAAATCTTAAAAGAGAGAATAAAAGCAATAAACCAAGAAAATATCAGAGAGATAAAAATAGCTTCGCCAGAGAAAATTGAAGAAAGATTCTTTAAGAAAAACAAAATGCTCAAGCCCAGACACTCAAGAGATATAGGACGGCTTATCTCGCTAATTAAATCATTCGCTTTGCTTAATTTATGGTTTAGGGAACGGAATGGTTCAGCCATCATAGCGAACGATGAAGACATTGAAGGGGCTTTCAAAATTTGGGACGCCATCTCTGAAAGCCAAGAACTTAACCTACCGCCCTATATTTACCACCTCTATCACGAAGTTATCTTAACTGCTTGGAATGACAAAAATAAAAACAGGGCTGAAGACTTTGAAGAAATAACTGGAGAACTGGGCTTAACCCGCCAAGATATAATTCAAAAACATTATCAGGTTTATGGACGATTTATAGCCGACTGGCAATTACGACAGCAAATCATTCCAATGCTGGAAACTGCGGGTCTAATAATGCAGGAGCAAGACCCGTCAGATAAGCGAAAAATGTTAATTTACCCTACCGCCTCGTTCACTATCTCTAAAGGACAAAACAATAGTGAGTTGAAGGGTGGGGTAAATAAAATATGACTACAGAAAAACAAGTAAAAGCCAATAGAGAAAATGCCAAAAAGGGCGGAGTGAAAACGCCCGAAGGTAAAGCTATTGTCCGATATAACGCCCTAAAACACGGATTGCTGAGCAAAGAGGTATTATTGGGCAATGAGGAAGAAAAAGACCTTGTGGGGCTTTGTAGGCGATTAAAAACCGAATTAAAACCAGCTTCAGAGATTGAGCAAGTTCTGGTTGATAGAATTATAGCCAATTTCTGGAGATTAAGGCGAGCTATGCGAGTAGAACGAGAAATGATAGAGGATGACTGCAAAGATGAAGATTGGAAAGGAAATATCAAACAAAAAACTCTTGGAGAAGCATTTAGTTATGATTTTACGAATGCTGACACTTATGGAAAACTTATCCGCTACGAAACCAGTATCGAAAGAGGTATTTATAAGGCTTTGCACGAATTACAAAGAATTCAATCAGCCCGCAGAGGAGAAAAACCCCCTGCCCCGTTAGCTGTAGATGTGGATATTTCAACTGATAAATAAAATGGGTTTGTTCCGTAAAAGAGTTAGGTTTTGTTAGGTTTTCAAAAATTACCAAAAAGTGCTTATTTTAAGCTAAAATGAAGTGTCTAAACACTTAAAATATGGTTATAAATGTTTAATGATTTCGGTAATTTTTTGGAAAAAATTTTATGGGAAGATGGAGTTTTTCAAGTAAACAAGAAGCTGATTATCTTAAAAAGGTAGAAATGTGGTGGCTCAAGAAATACGGCTATCTTAATGGTTGGAAATCTGGCGGGATTGAATGGAAAAGTGGATTTTCAGACGAGAAAAGTAGTATAGGAATTGAGGTCTGCACAATAGAGAATTATATCCGCTTTTTCTATACTCAAACAGAACAAAACGGCGAGAAAAAGAATTTTGATTATAAGGTGCAACTAACTACCACTCCTTGTAATTACGGCGGGGTAAGATACTGGTTTATATGCCCGCTTGTAAAGAATGGTCAACCCTGCCATAGACGGGTAGGAGTGCTTTATAAAGCAGGAGATTACTTCGGCTGTCGGCATTGCTATGACCTGACCTACAGCTCCAAAAATGAGAATCGTAGATATAAAAGCTATCCTTTATTCTTCTGGCTTAAAAGCTGGAAAAAAATTGAGGAATTGGAAGAAAAGATAAAAAGACCATATTATAGAGGTAAGCCCACACGCACACAAAGAAGATTGGAAAAAATTGAAAACCGAATGATACCTTACCTTGACTTGGTAAAGAAAGATGGATTATAATGAAAATGTAGCCCAATGTTGCAAATCCACCCGTGAGATTTTTAATGGCTTCCGCCTTTGAAGGGGCGGTCTGCCAGAAGCCAACCCTCACGGGAAAGCAACTGGGCTACCAGACCGTCCCTTTGAGTTATATGAAAAATCTTACAAAAGCAGTAATATACTGCCGTGTGTCATCAAGAGAACAGGAAGAAACTGGTTATTCTCTCCCAGCTCAAGAGAAGTTTTTGAGGGATTATGCCCAAAAGAATGGCTTTGGAGTTGCTAAAGTTTTTGCGGTATCAGAATCAGCTGGCGGGAAAGTGAGACGAAAAATCTTTAACGAGATGATGGATTACATAAGGAAAAACAAGATTGCGATTGTTATTGTAGAAACCACTGACCGCTTAACAAGAAACTTCGCCGATGTGCCAATAATTGACGCTTGGGTTCTGGAAAACGAAACTCATCAAATTCATTTAGCCAAAGAAGGATGTATATTGCACAAAAACTCTAAGTCGCACGAATGGTTTATGTGGCGAGTTAAAGTGGCTACTGCCGAATACTATGTAAGACTGCTTTCTGAGAATGTGAAAAAAGGACAGAAAGAAAAACTTGCACAAGGATGGCTACCAACTAGACCGCCTCTTGGATATAAAACAATCGGCGAAAAAGGACATAAAACCCATATCATAGATGAGGCGAAAGCTCCAATGGTTAGAAAAATGTTTGAGTTATATTCCACTGGCAATTACTCGCTTAACGCTTTGGTAAAAGTTATGTATCAAGAAGGATTAAGGAATGAGAATAATAGAATTGTTGGCAGAAGCAGAATACACGAGTTGCTTTCTGACCCGTTTTATTACGGCGAGAACCGATGGAAAGGAGAGATTTCCGCTGGACAGCAAGAAATCCTAATCTCTAAGGAGTTATTTGATAAGGTGCAGGAGAAACTTACCCGAAAAATTAACAGTCCTCAATATAAAAAACATTTGCCAGTGTTTAAGGCAAAGATTAAATGCGAGGAATGCGGCGGAACTATAACTTGGGAAATTCAACGAGGTCATTGGTATGGACATTGCAATCATTACAAAAATTGCTCCCAGAAAACTTGGTTAAGACAAGAAAAAGCAGAAGAACAACTATTCCCGCTTTTTGACAAAGTAGCACCTAAAAACGAAAGGATTATAAAGTGGCTGGAAAAGGCATTAAAAGAAAGCCATACTGGCGAAATTGATTATAACACCAAACAAAGGGAAGAACTTAACAGAATAATCAAAATGGCTGACGAAAGAATGGAAAAAGCATACCGAGATAAATTGGATAGCAAAGCTCCTGCAATTCTTTGCGAAAAAATAATAGCTGATTCTGATAAAGAGAAAAAAGATGCCTTAGAATCTCTAAATAAATTAGGCGAGACCAGAATAAAGTATTACGAAGCTGGCTACGCTATCCACGAGCTCGCTCTGCACGCCAAAGAGATATACCAAAGCGTAAAAGCCAAGACAGAAGACAAAAGACTGCTTTTGAGCCAAGTATTTTCGAACTTAAGCCTAAATGAAGGAAATATAAAGCCAAATTACACTCTGGCGTTCGAATTTCTATCAAAATGGATGCCTTTAGTGAATAATACTTTCGAACAGCCAAAAATAGGGCAAAATAAACGGAAAACGGACGATTTGGCGTCCGTTTGTCCTGAAATGCTCCGGCGGCAGGATTCGAACCCCTCTCGGTCGCCCTAGTGCTATGGGCGGTTCAGTCACTTGAACTAACCACAGCATCACTTCCCTTAGTAGACAATGTTTGTTTAGTAGAGTCTTCGGTATAGAAAAATCTTTTATAATTCCATATAGCGTTTACTTTTCAAAAAATTGAAATTATTCTCCAAGCTAAACCAGCAAATAAAAGACCATAAACTATTGATGATGCTGTTAAAGCTATTGCTTTTTTAATTCCGAATTCTTTAATAAGCATTCCCAAAGCAATTATGCATGGGATTCCGATTGTAGAAACTACACCAAATGTATAAATTTGGAGAGAAGTCAGAGTTAAAGATATTTTACTGCCCAAAACTGATAAAAGCATCGCTCCAGTTAAATCTTTTTGCAAAAATCCAAATGCCAAAGGGATAACAATCACAGCAGGCAATCCTAGCCAAGTAGTGATTGGCGAAAGAGGTTCTACTACAATGTTGGTAAGACCTAATATATCCAAAATTCCATAAGCTATTCCTCCAATTACCAATAGAGGCATAACTATATATACAAAATCTTTCATTCTAACCCAGCTTTTAGCAAGAACATTTTTAACCAAAGGCTTTCTATAAGGGGGTAATTCTAAAAGTAAAGGTTCACTTTTTATATGAATAACTTTTTTTATCCCAAAAGCCCAGATCAAACCAGCAATTAATAAAGTAGCAAAAACAGAAAAAGCCAGCTTTATGCCTCCATAAAATCCAACTATCCCCATTATTATAGCAATTCTTGAGGAACAAGGTACAAAAGCAAATAAAGAAGCAGTATGAAATTGCTCTTTTTTAGATGACAAGACCCTGGTAGCTCTAGTTGCTGGTGCAGTACAACCAAAGCCTAATGCTAAAGGAATAAATGATTTTCCGGGTAAACCTAATTTTTTAAGAAATCTTTCTGCATTAACAATAAATCTTGAAAGAAGCCCTATATCCTCTAACAAACCTAAAAGCAAATAAAACAAGAAAACATAAGGCAGGGCAATGGAAACACCTGCTACAAGTCCGGTTAAACCTTGAACTAATATCATAGCAATAAGAGAGTGTTCCGCTATGCCAAAAGAAGATAAAAAGCTTTCTGTCAATCCCATAAGAATGCCTTGTATTGAATTGCCAAGATATAACAATGCCCCAAAGATAGCAAGAAGAAATAAAATAGTAGTAAACGGGCCCCAAGTTTTATGTAAGAGAATTTGGTCAATTTTCTCTTCAAATTTTTTTTCTTTTTCTACAGGAACTATTTGAGTAACTTTTTCTGCTATAAATGAGGCTGTGCCATATCTGGTTATGGATATATCCTCTGCAACTTTTGGATGGTCTTTTAAGCTTTTTTTAGCATCCCCAATTACTTTCTCGTCCTTCAAATATTTATAAAAATCTTCATCTCCCTCCAAAACCCTTAGCGCTATAAACCTCTTTGGTATAGAAGTTTCTTTTATCTGTGATGATATTTTATTTATTGCTCCTTCTATATGGTCATCATACTCAACTTCAAAACCTCGTCTTGTCGCCTTTTTAATTCTTAATATTGCATCCACAAGTTTATCTATCCCTGTCTTGATTAGAGGATTTATAAGGACAACTGGAACACCAAGCAATTTTTCTAATTTTTTACAATTAATTTTTATTCCCCTCTTTTTAGCATCTTCTACAAAATTTAAAGCTAAAACAGTAGGTACCCGAGCCTCTAATATTTGCAAAACCATATAAAAACTTCTTTCAAGAGAAGTTACGTCAACAATTGTTATCGCTCCATCTTTATCTCCTTCAAATAAAGCTTTTTCAGTAACTTTTTCTTCTTCACTTCTATCAGAAATAGAGTATATCCCCGGAGTATCTACAAACTCAATTTCTGTATTATTAATTTTCTTTTTGGCTTTAGTTACCTCAACAGTGGTTCCAGGATAATTGGATACTGTAACTCTCGGACCAACTAATATATTAAGTAATGAAGATTTTCCTACGTTTGGCTGGCCAATTAAAAGTATTTTAAGATTTTTCATATTCTAGTACTTTGATTTCTTTTGCTATATCTTTATCCAAAATAAATTTTTTATTTTTTATTTTAATAATAACACCGTTCGGGACTCTATTTATTATTCTTATTCTTCCTCCTGGATATATCCCCATACTAATCAACCTCTCAAATAACCCAATACTAGAATTGATATCGGTGATTAAACCTTCTTCTTTTTTGAACTTTGTTAAAGAAATTCCTTTCTCTTTAAAAGTAGACAGTTTTTTGATGACATCAACAACTTCTGTAGAGATATAATGCTCAAGGATATTAGTTGCTTTAATTGCTTCTCTTCCGCTCATTCTTTTTTTAAAATATTCTTCAAGAATAAAGTGTTTTTTAATAATATCCTTTGCTCTATTTTGCCCTCTTTTTGTTAGTTGGATATATTGTCTCCCATATTTTTTCTCTAAAGAAAGTTTTATTAAATCTTCTTTTTCAAGTTCGTTTACGGACTTAGACACAAAAAATTGAGAAACACTAATTTCTAGCTTCATAAATTTTAAAGGAATTTTTTTATTCTTCCTACCTAAAACTTCTAATATATCCTCTTTTACTATTCTTAAAACCTCAGGCTCCTTAATCATATTAACTAGTAGTACATTTAATCTTTAATAATTTTTTTCTTCTTGTTTTTATTGTCTTTTATATTTTCATTTTATCAAAAAATCGCCAAAATAGCGATTAATTGCAGGGGTCTGGTCCCGAACAAAGTTCTATTTACTAACGGGGTATGGGGATACACTTTCTCGAACTTCTCAAAAATATGAGGACTTTCGGTCTCTCGAACGGTCTCACTATCCTGCTCCCCCGCTGCGACTCGAACCCCCTTCGGTCAGGATACTCCAGATATTCATATTCAAACCTATTCAAGAAATGAAAATTTCTTTTTTATTCTGTAGAAATTTCGATTCTCCCGCATTTTTCTTCGGCGGCTCGCGCGGTATTGACTATATCATCAAGATTGGGCTCGGTGGTTTTCAGCCGATCACCGTTTTTTAATCCAATCGTCACCGCTCGCGCGTGCGTCTGACCGACACTCTCTACCCGACAATTGACCACCAACCATTCCGCCCCCGCCCAGCTTATTTCTTCATTAACGGCTTTAGTGATATAGACTTCTGAAGGAATCAGAGAGTTTTCATTTGTCATTTCACCAATTGCTTCAACAACAAATCCTGTTTGGAAATAAGTAAGATTAACCGGAAGCTGATGCTCGTCAAACAATTTAGTATCATCTGTCAAAGCCAAATAAATCTCTTTATTTTCAGCGCTGTCGAACACAGTAATTGCTTTTACACTGGGCGAGACATCCACGACAATACCCTGTACTCCGACACCTCCAATAGGCCCCGTTGGTTCATAATTATAAAAGACCAGATAGTAAATCAAAAAACCTACTACCATTACACTAACCGTAATAATTACTGAACTAAGAATTTTTTTATTTCTGGTCATATATTTTTATCCTATCAAAAAAGCGCCGTTTTGGCGATTAGTTGGTGAGGTTCCGTCCCGAATAAAATTCGATGTCCTGGATGGGTACGGGTTTAGGGCGTCCTGGACCCGTCAAAAATTAGCTTCAAAATAGGCCTCTCGGTCGGCCTCGATACTGCGCTGACTCGTGCTGCGGGGTCTGGACTCGAACCAGAATCAGAGGAGCCAAGGTCCTCGGTGCTACCATTACACCACCCCGCAATTTTTACAAATTCCCTCAATCCAGCCAGCAATCTTCCGATTTAAGTTTATGCTTCTCCTCACAATTATTTCTAATAATCCATAATAATTCTTTCCAATATTTTTTCTTTTTGTCTTAATTTTATGTTTCTTCCAAGTAGTTTTCTGAAAATCTTCTATCGGAAATCTTGTGACTTTCGACCAATATTTTTTAATTTCTGGCAATTTTGCTTTTGCAGTTTCGTGAAGGTATATTCGAAAATGGATATCTTTTTTAGGAATTTTACAGATCTCTATAAGCCATTTTAAAAAGACCTTTATTAGATACGGATCTGAATTCCCCAGTATCACTAAACTACTTTTTTCTTTTTCTTTTGAACCTTCTGCCCAATAAAGGGCAGTACCAAGAAACCATAGCTCTCGATTAGATATTTTCCTTATTTCGTTCCTAGCCTTAGTTTTAATTTCTTTCGTAATAGCCAATCTTTGATTTCTTCTAGCCAATGCTCCTCTTAGGGCACCAGCTAATCTCTTTTTTGTTAATCTTTGTTTCTGCCTTTTAGCTAATCCAACACTCCTTAGCCATAATGATAAAGTGGATTTAGCTACTGGAATCTCTTTTAAAATTTCTCGGTAAGATAACCCCTTCTTTCTTAATATTATTGCTTTTTCTTTTTCTTTTGGTTTAGACATACGAACCACGGTTAATATTTATTTTATTATATCACCGTGGTTCAAATAATGCAAATCTGAACTCTATTGTTTTTAAACTATTCCACAACTTTCAATGATTGCCAATTCCAGAGGTAACTGGGGAATTGAGGAATATTTCATTTTGTTTTCGGCTTCCATAAAAAGCTCTAAATTCCGGCGGACTTCTTCTATTTGGAATTTTGCTACCTGGGCTTGAAGTTTTTCCTGCTCTTCTTTAGTTAGTCCAGTAATCATTGGATTGATTGGGTCAGGGTTTATTTTTATCAACATTGCTTGTCTTAAATAGTTAATCAGGGCCTTGGCAAACTCTTGGGGGTCATAACCTTGGTCAAAAGTTTCCCCTAAAAATTTAATGGCTTTTTCTCTGTCTTTCTCAGAAATAAAATCAACAAACTGGCTGATTGTATTTATATCTACAATTCCCAGCAATTCTTTGATGTTTTCTGGTTTAATTTCTCTCCCCTCATTCATAACGCCGCTAAAAGTAAGGGTCTGGTCTAATAAACTTTCGGCGTCTCTCATTGAACCGCCTGAATTTAGGGCAATAAGCTCAAGAGCTGATTTGTTAATCTTTGCTTTTTCTTTTTTAGAAATCAATTCCAATCTTTTAGTAATTTCCGGCAAGGTCAATTTTCGGAAATCAAATCTTTGACATCTTGAAATAATTGTTGGAATCATTTTATAAATTTCAGTGGTAGCTAAAACAAAAATCGCATGAGAGGGGGGTTCTTCCAAGGTCTTTAACAGAGCATTAGCCGCTTCTTTTGTGAGTTGATGAGCTTCATCAATTATAAAAACTTTGTATTTCTCTTTTGTGACTGAATTTAATCCCCTCTCTCAACTCTCTTATTTCATCAATTCCTCGATGAGAAGCAGCGTCAATTTCTATCATATCCAAGGAATTATCTTGAGCAATCTCTCTGCAGGAAGAACATTTATTACAGGGTTCAAATTGAGAATCTTTGCGGTTGCGGCAGTTCATAGCTTTTGCCAAAAGTCGAGCACTGGTAGTTTTCCCCGAACCCTTGGGTCCAGAAAACAAATAAGCATGAGAAGCCATTCCCGAAGTAATAGCGTTGGTCAGAGTTTGAATAACATGCTCCTGACCGACAATTTCAGCAAATGTCTGAGGCCTGTATTTACGATATAGAACTAAGTTTGCCATAAACTATTTTTTAATATAATAAATGTTCAACGTCGGGTGTCCAAGGTCGGGTTTTGAACATTATTTTTTTACTTCTTGAATACTATAAATTTGTAGCCGAGGAAATTCCAGATAGAAGCCACGGTGATGCCTAAAATTTTACCAATATTAGCCCAAATTAAAGGCAAAATAGCAAATTGAGGACCAATAATATTAACGAGTAAAGAAGCCACTCCAATATGAATCACTCCGCTTATTAAAGTAATAATAAAAAATCCGGTAAATTCTATTCCCATCTTTTCTTTCTCAGGCTTCTCAAAAGCCCAATACTTATCGGCTATGTATTTGATAGTAGTAACAATCACAAATGAAATTGTAACAAAAATTGAATAGACGATTCCTTTGGTAATCCCGAAATATCCCATCAAAGAATTCAAGATTACCAAATCAAATAAAGCAAATAAAGCTCCTATTAAAAGAAATTTTACACCCTGAAAAACGAATAAATATCTCTTTCCAATTAGATAAGAAATCCAAAGTCCGACCAGGGCTAAGATTGGAAAGAAAATTGGCAAAACCCAATTCAAAAAAGTTATTTCAATTGCCAATTCCTTTATAAACCAGACAAATAACCAGGCAACCCCCTCTCCGCTAATAAGAGCAATAATAACATCTATTTTTTTCATTATAGTGCCCTCTCTTCAAATACAATACTGTATTGGAAGTTCACAATGAAGATGAGCTCGAGGCGCGACGACGAAGGTGTGCCCTCTGTGGCACATCGAGGAGGAGTAACGAAGAGATCGCTTCATTGTGAGCTTCTCCTTTGGAGCTAGAGTATTTTTTCTTCCGGCGTTGTTGCTCGTCACTTATGTGTCGCAGAGGACACACTTCGATCCTCGCGCCTAGCCAGAAGAAAAAATCTTTCTGGCCAATGCAGTGTTGTATTTGGAAGAGCGGGTACTATTATCCTATCATAAATTAGTATTTTTGAAAAGAGCCGTCTAATTTCTCAAAATTTGCCTTAGGGTATTATTGACAACATTTTTAAGATATGATATTTTAAAAAGAGAAGGAGGTCCTTTTTCGTTTTTGAACCTTAAAATAGAAAATAAGGCGAAGTAAAGAAGGCAAAGGAAACAAATAAGGGAAGAGAAAGAAAAACCAGACAAAGGAAAGGAGAAAAAAGATGGCTATCAGAATCGGTGCGCATCTGTTATCTTGGGGTACTACGCTTACTCCAGAAGAAGTCCTTCCGCGAGTCTTAAGAACCAAAGAATTGGGCTGTGGGGCATTTGAGGTCTTTTTAAGCGGCGGCCCTGTGCCGACATCGGCTATAAAAGAGGCCACGGCAAAATATGGTCTTATACCAATTGGATGCGCTGTTATTAGAGAGGGTATAGACGGTGACCCTTTATCAATAACAAAAGCAAATATGGCTAAGGCTGTAAAAGCAATAGGGCAATACATTAAGGAAGTTCACGATATGGGTGGTTCCTTGCTCGTCGGACCGTTAGCTAATATTTTAGGCAAACCAGGTGCTCAGTACCCAACTCCAGAAGAACTTCGTTCAGGAGTTGAAACGTTTCGCTGGATAGCGCAGTTTGCTTCAGAAAATGGCGTCAAAGTGGCTATTGAGCCCCTTCAATGGAGCGAGATGCCCTGGCCAAATACGGTCCAGCAAGTTCTCGACTTCATCAACAAGGTGGAAGCTGCAGAAAGCATTCCCAAGAATGTCCTCGGGGTTCTCGCCGACATCTACCATATGAACCGCATGGAAGAAAATTACCTTGAGGCGCTGAGAGTGCTGCGGGATACCGGTAGGCTCTTCCATATCCACGTTGCCGGACCCAACCGCACCCCACCTCGCATAGAACAGCACATTAAATGGAGACAAATAGTCAATATACTCAAAGAAGCGGTCAAAGCGGTCAGGGTCAAAGAAACGATCCCGTATTATAAGGGCTGGGAAGGAACCATTACCATTGAGTCCTTCGGCGTAGAATGTGACCTTCCTTTTGCTACCGTTGGACCGGGCAGACGGCCCTCAGCCGAAAAAGTGATTGCCACCGGAGTGGCTACTCTCAAAAAAGCCGGGCTTTGAGCTACCGGCTAAAACCTCATCCAAGACCCACAACACTTCGTTGTGGGCTTTTTTTTTATCAATAAATCTGTTAAAATTAAACAATATGCTAAAACTCTATAACACCCTATCTCGGAAAAAAGAAATTTTTAAACCCTTGAAAAAAGGCCGGGTTGGTATCTATACTTGCGGTCCAACAGTTTATGATTACGACCACATAGGTCATGCCTGGACCTATACCCAGGCTGATGTTTTGCGCCGGGTTTTGGAATACAATGGATATAAGGTGAAGTTAGTGATGAATATTACTGATGTTGGTCATTTAACCAGTGATAGTGATACTGGTGAAGACAAAATGGAAAAAAGCGCCAGGCAAAAGAAAAAAACTGTGTGGGAAATCGCTGAATACTTTACTAAAATTTATCTCAAAAACCGAGAGAAATTAAATCTGCTCAAACCCCATGTCCTCTGTAAAGCCACTGACCATATTAAAGAAATGATTAAGTTGGTGAAAACTCTGACCAAAAAAGGTTACGGCTATAAAATTGATGATGGAATCTATTTTGATGTCCAGAAATTCCCCAGATACGGCCAGCTCTCTGGCAACATTCTAAAAAACCTTAAAGCTGGTGCCAGAATTAAAGTTAATCCCCAAAAACATCACCCAGCCGACTTTGCTCTTTGGAAATTCACTCCCAAAGGAGTGAAGCGTCAGATGGAATGGGATTCGCCTTGGGCCCGCGGCTTTCCCGGCTGGCATATTGAGTGTTCAGCAATGAGTATGAAATATCTGGGTCCTAGTTTTGATATTCACACTGGCGGTGAAGATAATATTTTTCCTCATCACGAATCAGAAATTGCTCAATCCGAAGCAGCCACTGGCAAGAAATTTGTCCGTTATTGGTTCCACCCACGGTTTTTGAAAGTGGAGGGTAAAAAAATGAGCAAATCCTTGAAAAACTTTTTTACCTTATCTGACATTGAAAAAAGAGGATTTTCTCCTTTGGCTCTCCGCTACCTCTTTCTAACCAGTCATTACCGCTCCCCTTTTAACTTCACCTGGCGAGGACTAGAAGGGGCACAAACTGCTTTGGATAAACTTTATGATGCTGTAGCTGATTTGGAAAGTGGTCCAGGGAAAATTGATAAAACCGAGCACATAAAGCGTTATGTGCCCGCTAAAAACTACAGGACGAAATTCTTAAACGCCATTAATAATGATTTGGATACGCCAAGAGCTATCAGTATCGTTTGGCAGATTATCAAAGATGAAAAAGTCAAAAGCGTTGACAAGAAAAAAATTCTTATTAATTTTGATAAAGTTTTAGGCCTGGATTTGGCAAAAATTAAAAGAGCCGTTATCCCCTCCTCTGTCAAAAAATTAGTTGAAAAACGCGAAAAATTACGAAAAGCCCAAAAATGGGCTGAAGCTGACAAAACCCGTAAGCAAATTGAGAAGCAGGGATTTAAAATTGAAGACACTTCTGGGGGCTCAATAATAAAGAAACAATAATGCCCCGAGAACGGTTCTCGAGACATTTTGCCTTGTTGTCTTAATGTGACGCCGCTTTGCGGCATCACATTATAATTTTAAAAAAGCACCTGCGGCTAGTGAAAACTCGCAGGCGTTTGTGGTTTGGCTCCTCCTGGCCCAGGGCTTGTCAAGATTTTTTGTTTTTGGTAAGCTGTAAGTGATGAATAATAGTCCTCCTCAAAATCAAATGCCGGATAAACTTCCGCCTCAAAGCATTGAAGCAGAACAGAGTTTGTTGGGTTCTCTAATGTTAGATAAATCAGCTATTGTTAAAGTAGCGGATTTTTTACAAGTAAGAGATTTTTACAAACAAAACCATCAAAATATTTATAAAGCTGTTTTAGAACTCTTTGAAAAAGGAGAACCGGTTGATTTTCTTGCAGTTTCTACCCGCCTTAAAGAGAAAAAGCTCTTAAAAGAAATCGGTGGAAACAGTTATTTAACTGAACTTATTAATTTTGTTCCTACTTCCAGCCATGTCTCAAATTACGCCAAAATCGTTCAAAGAAAAAGGATTTTAAGAGACTTAATTGAAGCCAGTCAAGAAATTAATTCAATAGGGTACAATGAAGAGGAAGATATTGACGTTCTTTTGGACCGGGCCGAACAAAAAATTTTCAGTATTGCTCAAAAAAGCTTAACTCAAAACTTTTTGCCGGTTAAAGACGGTTTGGAAGAAGCATTTGAAAGAATTGATAAATTATCCAAACATCAGGGTGCTCCCAGGGGCCTTCCAACCGGCTTTGCTGATTTAGATAATATTTTAGCTGGCTTACAAAAATCTGACCTGATAATTTTAGCTTCGCGGCCCAGTTTGGGAAAGTCGAGCTTGGCTGTCAATTTTGCAGCTAATATTGCCATTAATCAAAAAATCCCGGTAGGATTGTTTAGTTTAGAAATGTCAAAAGACCAGGTAATAGATAGGTTAATTGCCGGTCTTTCTAATGTTGATTTGTGGAAATTAAGAACCGGACGGCTTTCGAGTGAAGGCGATGACAATGATTTTACCAGGATCCAACATACAATGGGAATGCTATCAGAAGCCCCGATTTATATTGATGACGCTGCCTCTTCTAATGTTTTACAGATGAGAGCAATGTCCAGAAGATTACAGGCAGAACATGGGTTAGGACTGATTATTATTGATTATTTGCAATTGATGGAACCAAGAAATCCAATGGTCAATATAGTTCAACAGGTAACTGAAATATCCCGGGCCCTTAAGGGGTTAGCCAGAGAACTTAATGTCCCGGTTCTTGCCTTGTCTCAGTTATCTCGAGCGGTAGAACAACGTTCTCCCCAAATCCCCAGATTATCTGATTTACGTGAAAGCGGAAGCCTTGAGCAAGATGCGGATGTAGTTTTATTTATTTATAGAGAGGATCGTTATCGCGAAGACACTACCAGAAAAAATATTGCTGATATTATTATCGCTAAACATCGAAATGGACCCATTGGAAGCGTTGAGTTATATTTTGATGACCAAAGAGTGTCTTTTAGAAACTTAGCCAAAGAAGACCGCACCACTAAATAGGTTTAAGATATAAGCTATTAGATAAATAAAATGTCATAGGTCAGGCCTATGACATTTTATTTAATTCTTTTAGTAAGCCCGGCAAGCCCTATTTAGTCTCTATTTTGAGTATTTCAATTTCGGTAAAGGGCTGACGATGGCCGGCTTTTTTCTGGTAACGGGTTTTTGGTTTGTATTTAAAAACTATTATTTTTTTTCCTTTTCCTTGTGATAAAATTTTAGCAGTAACTTTAGCTCCTTTTACAAACGGAGCCCCAATCTCCACTTTTCTTTGCTTTTCCAATAATAAAACCTGGTCAAAGATTATTTCTTTGCCCTTGCCCGCCCTCCTTCGCTTCTCACTATCGTTCGGAGTTTCGGATGGCAAAGCCGTAGCTTTCTTGCCCTCCGTAGCTTTAGCGGAGGAGGGAGCGTCGGCAGAAGCAGAGGCGAGTTCTTTGCCTTCAACTTTCTCAATTTTTATTTTGTCACCCGGGGAAACCAAATATTGTTTTCCGCCAGTTTTAATTACGGCTAACATTTATTCCTCAGACGGTTTTTCTAATTGTTTAATCTCAATCTTAGATTTACCATCTGTAATTTTTATTATATCTTTATCAACTTTGCCAAATTCTTTATAGGCCTGATTATAACTATTTACAGCCGTCCCAAGATGACTTCCAAGTTTCTGCATATAATCTTCATAGCTGACTAAATGACGACTTAACATTTCTACTCTTTTACGAATTTCTTTGGCTGATTCTTCAATTTGCATGGCTCGCAGACCTTGTAAAATTGTCTGTAAATAAGCATAAAAAGAAGTTGGTGAAACTATATGAACATGCTTTTCTCTCACTGCATAATCAATCAGGTCCCGGGTATTGCTCTTAATTGCTCCAATTTTATTGACTAATAAATCATAATAAACAGCTTCAGCCGGAATAAACATAAATGCAAAATCTAAAGTTCCTTCCTGCGGTCTAATATATTTAGCCGTTTCTTCAATTCTATTCTTCAAATCCTGTCTAAATAATTTTTCTAATTGCTCTTTTTTAGTCAAATCATCTTCTTCAATAATTCTATTGTAATTTTCCAAAGAAAATTTTGAATCTATGGGAATAATCTTATCTCCTCTTACAAATATTACAGCATCTACTATCTGCCCATCTTTAAAGCCATACTGCATCTGATATTGACTGGGGCTAAAAACATTTTTTAATAGTTCCTCTAAATAATACTCTCCTAAAATCCCTCTCTGTTTTGGATTTTTTAAAATATTTTCCAAAGATTGTAATTGTTTGGCAAAACCAACTACTTGTTTATTGGTCTCGTCTAATTTTGTTAACCTTTCGATAACGTCCTGGACAATCTTAGTGCTTTGACTAAACTGCGTCTGAACAGTTTTATTTGATTCAGATAATTTATTATCCAATATCTGATTGATATTGTTTAACTGCTGCTGCAACATTATCAAAGAATCTGATTGTTTTTCTGGCTTTTTCTTCAATAATAAAAAAAATACTACTGCTAAACCTATAAAAACCAAAATCAAAAATGCAATTATTATGTCTTCCATCAAAAGTATAATTGCAAGCGAGGGAAAAGAAGAAAAGTAAACTTTTCTTCTTTGACTAAACAAAGCAATTATGTATAAAGCATTTATTCATAATATAATGGTTTAAGAAAAAAATCAACTTTATTCCCTGAAATGTGACAAGAACGGTTCTCGTTATATTAGTGCGAGAATGGTTCTCGGACTATCTGAAAAATATTTCGGCCAGAAGGAAAAGAATATAAATTAAAAGCAAAATTACTCCTTCTTTTTTGGTAATTTTTTGACCAGTTCTAATAATTATTAAGAAAAATACAGCTGAAATTATAAGAAAAATTCTAGCAATAGCAAAAGGAGAAAAATCTATAATTTCAATTGGGCAAATTAAAGCGACAATACCTAAGACAAGAGTAGCAGAAATAACAACAGCGCCTATTAAATCTCCTAAAATCATCCATGTCTTCTTTCTCCTTGCCAAGATAATAGCAAAATAAATTTCCGGGAAAGCATTTCCCAAACCTACGATTAAAATCCCAACCAGAGGAAGAGTAATATTTAAAGCATCAGCAAAAACCCGAGCGCTTTTTACTATTCCCTCTGAAGCTAATAAAAGCAGAAACAAAGCAAATATCACTTTTCCTAAACCTTTTAGAAAATTTTTAAATCTTGCTCTCGGTTTTTCTATCACCTGTTCGTTATAAACTTTCTTAAATCTTTCACTTTTTGAAAAAAGCCAGAAAGCATAAAAGATAAAAGTAAGAAACAAAATCAGACCATCAATCCTTCCTAAATTTCCATCTAAAATTAAAACTAAAGGTAAAATAGCCACTATAACAGCAAAAACAGCGCTACTTTGAACCATTTTACTTGCAACCGGCAAACTAACACCTCCGATTAAAACCGCCAAAGCTATTGCCAAAGTTAAATCAACTATATTACCGCCAACAATATCTCCGAAAGAAAGTTGAGGAATCTTGTGTAAAGCTGAATTAACTCCGACAAAAAGATTAGGAAAAGAACCGGCAACAGCCATAATGAAAAAAGCAACCACAAACTCCCGCCAACCTAAATATCTAGCCATTTTCATCAGACCCTTAACTAACCTGGAACCTGACCAAAATAAAACCAAACAAGAAATTATAAAAATGAGAATATATAACCAAATCATAAAATTAGATATTAGATTTTGCAATGAAATAATATTTGGTAATTTCAATCAAACCCATTTCAAAAATTCCCAGACCTAAAAGCAGCTGCCAATCAAAAACGTTTAGGGACTGAGTTCCTAAAAGGGCCTGAAATGGAGGAAAATAAAGAGTGGTTATTAACATTGCTAGGCCGAAAATCCAGGCAAAAACCAAAAATTTATTAGAAAAAGGATTTATGTGCCAAAGATTTCTTCGCAAACTTTTACAAGAAAAAACATAAAAAAGCGAATCTATTGTTAAGCCAACAAAAATCATTGTTCTAATATGAGCAAGTTCATAATTAGAATATTTTAAAAGCCAGAAAAATAATCCTAAAAGTAAAAAATCAGTTATCAATCCAATAATAAAAATCAATGTCTTCATTTCCCGAGTCAAAAGCACGATCTTATGGCCCTGGGGTTTTTGCTTCATTAAATCTTTTTCTTTGGGTTCAAAAGCCAAGGCAATATCAGGGAGACCGTCTTCAATAAGATTCACCCATAAAATTTGGGCAGCAGTCACCGGCAAAGGCAAACCGAAAACAAGGGCTGCTCCAATCAAAATTGTTTCGGTAAAAGAATCAGAAAGCAGATAGGTAATTACCTTGCGAACATTATCAACAATCGCCCTTCCTTCTTCAACAGCGGCTACAATAATATTAAAATTGTCGGTAAGTAAAATAAGGTCTGAGACTTCTTTAGCAACTTCCGTGCCAGAACCCAAAGCTACTCCGATATCAGCTTTTTTTAAAGCCGGAGCATCATTTATGCCGTCCCCGGTCATAGCCACAACTTCTCCCCTGTCCTGCCAGGCCTGAACAATTCTCATTTTATGTTTTGGTTCAACCCGAGCATATATTTGAATATCATCCAGTTTTTTTTCAAATTCCTTATCTGAAAGTTTATCTAATTCTTTTCCTTCTATAATGTTCTCCTCTTTTACTCTGAGTCCTATTTCTTCGGCTACTGTTTTTGCCGTTAATCTGTGGTCACCGGTAACAATAATAAGTTTCATTCCTGCTTTTCGGCAAACTTCTATTGCTTTTTTTACTCCTTTTCTAACCGGGTCTTTTAGGGCTATCAATCCAACAAAAACTAAATTATTAAATAAATCCTTGAGGTTTTCAATTCTTTTGTAAGCTACCGCTACTACTCTAAATCCCTTTTCAGCCAATTCCTCTATTTCGGACTCTATTTTTTTTATTTTTTGAAACGTTAAAATTTCCTCTTTGTTGTTTATTCTTAAATATTTAGATAATTCCAATAATTTCTCCGGAGCGCCAGAAACATAAAGAACATCCTCTTTATTATTTGTTTCAAAAGCCTTGGCTAAATATTTATTAATACTATTAAAGGGCAGTTCGGCAATTTTTGGCATTTCTTTTTCCAATTCTTTTTTATTAATTCCTGCTTCCATTCCTGCTAAAAGCAATGCCTTATCAGTAGGACGTCCTTGAATAACCCATTTTTCCATTGTTCCTTCAGGGTTTTCAATAAATGCCTCATTTGCTAAAGTAGCAATTTTCAGAGCTAATAAATGGTCGCCTTTTTTGCCGTTTAAAAGTTCTCCTTCGGTCAACAATTTAGATACTCTCATTTTTCCTTCAGTTAAAGTTTTGGTCTTGTCAGTTGCAATAATACTTGTACTCCCTAAGGTTTCAGCTGAAACCAGTTTTCTAACCAATCCTCTCTTCTTCAAAATTCTTTGCATTCCCAAAGCCAAAATAACGGTCATTGCCACTGGCAAACCTTCGGGAATAGCAGCTACAGCCACAGCCACTGCCACCTCAAACATTTCCAAAGGATTTCTATCGGTAATTATCCCTTCAATAAAAATAAAGATACAAATAATTACAATAATTCCACCAATAATTTTAGCAAAATGAGCTAATTTCTTTTGTAAAGGAGTTTTTTCTTCTTTAGTTTTTTTGAGCATCTCAGCCACTTTTCCCAGCTCGCTTTCCAGGGCGGTTGAAGTAACTATAACTTTTGCTTTCCCGTCTTCTGCAACCGTTCCCATATAAACCATATTATCTCTGTCTGCCAATGAAGTTTTTTCCGGTAAAATATCTATTTTTTTCTCGGCTGGCAGCCACTCACCGGTTAAAGCCATTTCGTTAGTTTTTAAATTATAACTTTCAATAATTCTTCCATCAGCCGGCACTTTATCTCCAGAATTGAGAATAAAAATATCGCCAGGAACCAATTTGCTAGAATCAACAATTTTATTATTTCCTTCTCTTATGACCTGAGCTTTAATTTTGACTAGCTTTTTTAATTTCCTCAAAGCATTGGTGGCTTTACTTTCTTGAAAATAGCCAACAATAGTATTTAAAAAAACAGCACCAAAAATAACAATGGCGTCTGTAAATTCTCTAAAAAACAAAACAATAATTCCGGCAATTGCTAAGACATAAATTAAGGGACTTTTAAATTGTTCCAAAAATATTCCTAATTTAGATAAAGGTTTTTCTCCAGGAAGAAAATTTCTGCCAAATTTTCTCTGCCGAAGTTTTATTTCTTTTCCAGATAAACCTTCCTTAGAATCTGAGCCAAGTTTTTTTAGAACTTTTTCCCAAGAAAGATTGTGCCATTGAATATCCATATTGGTACTTATATTCTAACAAAAAAAGAGATTTATATAAAATCTTTTTTTTATAATGTCTTTAAAGGGTTATTTTTCATCCCAATTTTTTTATTACAAAAAGGGCAAAAAGATAGACTGCCAGAGCCGTTAAAAATGTTATTCTAAATCCAAAATTTATGTAAAGAATGAGGGTTAAAACAGAACCGATAGTTGCGGTTAGACAATTTATACCAAAAGCCCAAGGAATAAGTTGGCGGTCTCTTTTATCTAAAAGGCGAATTCCAGAAGGAAAAGGCATTCCCATAAATAAACTTAAAGGGGCTAAAAATAAAATTGAAAGGAAAAATTTTAGAATTAATGAAGTTTGAATCTTGAAAAAAGAAAAAGAAATACCTAAGAAAATTATTCCTATAAGAATTAAGGTGGAAATAACTCTTGAAATCTTCGTATTTAACTTACCAGTCAAAAAACTTCCAATTCCGCTAAATAACAATACTGAGAATAAAATAACAGTAATGGAATAAATCGGATGGCCAAAAAATATGCTAAATCGCTGGATTAAAGAAATTTCAATCAACATAAACCCTAAACCCAAAAGGGCGAAATAAAAGATATACCTTAAAACTTCTCTTTTCGGAATTAAAAATTTAGTTTTCCGAAAAGCTAAAGGCAAAAAAATAAAGAAAAAAGATAAGATAGATGAAATAATTAAAATAGTTATTAAAATAAATACTGAATAATAATTATGTAGTTGTCCGCCCTCTATATTTTTAAATTTGAAAATCCGCCACCAATCTTTTAATTTCAGCATATGGAAAAAGAAACCCTCATTATCCGTTGGTGGTTCCACTCTAAATGGATAGTTTTTAAAAAACTCCTTCTCATTTTTTTCTAGGATGAATTTTGTAAAAAAGTTATCTTTCTGAGTTAAAGGAGTGTAGACAACATCAAAAGCCATTTCCTCGGCTATCTTTTCTGCTTTTTCAATTTCTTCATCAGTAAATGCAGATTTTTTGCACATTAAATTACCTACATATAGATCTTTGTTATAAAAGACAGGGGTTTTAAAAATCATTATATTTTTTTCAAAATTTTTAACATTACTTTCCTCTAAGGCAGTTCGGCAAAGAGAAAGAGCCCTTAAAGTCTGTTGGGGAGGATCAAAGACAAATCGAGAAATAGTTAAAATTCCATTTTTTTCCAAATGTTTAAAATATTCTAAAAAAGATTCTTTAGTATAAAGAGAATTTTCAGATAGAGTATAAGCCCCGGCAGCAGTAGCGGCCCAACTATCGACTAACGATAATTGAATAAGAGAATAGTTTAAAGGACTTTGGGTTAAATAAAGCCTTCCTTCATTGGTTACTAACTTGATATTTTTCATTTCGCAAATTTCCCCTGAATAATCTTTAAAGCGTTGACATATAATCTCTTTCATTACTGGATTTATTTCTACCCCCTCTATTTCTTTAAAACCAAACAAAAGAGCAGTTAAAATATCTCTCCCCCCACCAAAACCAATTATTAAAGCTCTTGATTTGGGAGCAATATAATGAGCTAAAGAAGTTATATCATATCTCAAATACTCTAAATCCTTTTCTAAATTATCAGCGATTTTTTCTAAATTTGTCCCTGCGGCACCATCTATCATTATTTGAAGTTGTTCTGGATATTTTTCTAGTTTATAATTCCGACTTAATCCCCAAGCATGAATAACATTTTCTTTCATAGGAGAAACAACTACTCTACCTACTGGAGACCATTTTTGATAAATTAAATCTGTTTCTTTTTCACCTTTTACATAGGAAACTTTGATTGTTTGATAGTGAAAATTAAAAAATGCTAGAAACAGTAAAGAAATTGTTAATATTCCGGTAATTATTTTGAATCTTTTTTTACAGTTTAAACTAAAAAAGAATGAAGAAAGAGCAGCTAAAAAGGCGATTAAAATAACAAGAGTTGGTGCATCAAGTATATATAGTAGCGGAACAATTAATAATGCTCCTATTCCGGCTCCAATCAAATCAAAAAAATAAACTTTACCTATTTTTTTGGATAGTTGGAAGAAAATCAATGACAAAGAAAGTCCGGCAAAGAAAAAGGGAGAAGCAAAAAGAAAGTATAAAAACCACAAATCAAAAAAGGTCTTTATTGAAATAAAAGGTTTAAGGGGTAGAGATAAAGTTAAAATTAATGAAAAAATAATTGATATTGAAGAAAGTAAAGCGAAAAAAGAGATAAAAAAATCGGCTTTTTCCTTTAGTTTGCTTGAAAAATAGACATAAATTCCTCCAGCCCCCAAGCCAAGCATAGCTAAAGAAATTACCATAAAAGCTAAATGGTAATAAAGAATCACAGAAAGAATTCTGGTAATGGTTATTTCGAAAGCTAAAACAGAAAAAGAAAGAAGAAAGATTCCAACTAGTTGATTAATTTCTTTTTTATTTGATAAAAATTTCATATAAGTTTTTTTAGAACTTTTTCCCAAGAAAGATTGTGCCATTGAATATCCATATTGGTACTTATATTCTAACAAAAAAAGAGATTTATATAAAATCTTTTTTTATAATGTCCCATCAGCAGATGTGCCGCCTACCGGATTTGAACCGGTGTTACATGGTTGAGAACCATGCGTCCTAAACCACTAGACGAAGGCGGCATTGGTACTACTTCATTATACTATTTTTTAATCTCTTTAACTATTTCTTCCATTTTCATTTCAGAAGAGCCGTCAATTAAAATCAAATCTCCTTGTTTTATCTCTTTTTGAAGTTGAATTTTAGCTTCCTCAGCCGTATTAAATTTAAAAATATTTTCTTCTCTCATTCCTTTACTGATGGCGCCCTGGGCAATGAAATTAGCCCTCAATCCAATTGTAAAAAGCAAATCACTATTTTGAGCTACTTTTTCTCCAATTGTTTCGTGGGCTTCAATTGTATAATACCCAATTCCCAAAATATCTCCTAAAACAGCAATTTTTCTTCCTTTTGTTTCAAGTTTTCCTAAAACCCCTAAGGCCTCAATCATTGAAAGAGGAGTAGCATTTTTACTGTCATCAAGCACTAAAGAATTTTTCACTCCTTCGATCAATCTCATTTTACCGGAAAGAGATTTATAAGATTTCAGAGCTTGAGATATTTCAACTAAGTTTACTTTTTTAATCGTTCCTAAACAAATCCCGGCCAGAGAACTATATATCAACTCTTTTCCGAAAAGTTTGTTTAACCAAAAAGGAATAATATTGCCCTGGTAATTTATTTTAAAATTCGTTCCGTTTAAATTAATATTAACATCAGTGGCTTGAAAATCTGCTCCTTTTTGAAAACCATAAGTTAAAGAAGGGGCAGGAGAGGCATTTTTTAGTTCTCGAACAGTTTCATCATCAAAGTTCAAAATTAAAAAACCTTTCTCCGGTAAAATTCCAGCTATTTTTCTTATTGAAGAGGTTTTTTCTCGTTCTCCAGCAAAAAAATTTTTATCTACTGGAATCTCACCGATATGAGTAACTACCAAAACTGGTAATCGAGATTTTTTAAACAGAAAAATAAATTTTTCTATTTCTTTTGATTTTGATAAATCCGACTCAAAAATTAAAACTTTTTCCTTATTAAAGTATGGCTTTAAAGTAAAAATAGCCTGAAAAGCGCAAGAATGACCCTTACCTGTAACGAGGATAACACAAGGCCTTTTTAAAAGAAAGATAAGTTTTTTAAAAAAATTCATGATTACGAGTGAAGAAAAAATGAAAGCTTGTTTTCATTTTGACCGAACGAAGTAATTAATTCAAGATTATATGTTTTTTATACAATAGCGAATCAAGGTTCTTGAGAAGCGAAGCGACGAAAGGTTCTTATATAGATAGTTTACTATCTCTATAACTATTCGTATGGCGTATTCGTAACGCTATTCACAATTACTCGTGGTCCGGTGGTATCTGCCAATAATCTATAATATACTTAGCCAATTCTTGAAATATCGGTGTTGCCGAATATACGGCTACCAGTGTTTCTGGGTTATCAAGTTTTACTAAAATTAAAAACTTAGGGTTAAGAGCCGGAGTAAAGCCAACGAAACTTTGCCAGGTTTTATTTGAATAACCTTTCTTATCCAGGCCAAGAGCTGACCAAGGAGTCTGACTTGTTCCGGTCTTCCCGGCAACATAATAACCGGGAATTCTAGCTCTTTTTGTATAAGGTCCTTTTTCCACTACGCTAATTAACATGGCCGTTAACTGGGAAGCAGTTTTCTGAGAAATAATTCGGCCCGGAGATACCTGAGGTTGAGTTTCAATTACTTTACCATTTTCAAAAATTTTCTCAACCATATAAGGTTTAACTAATTTTCCTCCATTGGCAATTACGCAAAAAGCTCTGGCTAATTGGATAGGCGTCATCTCAATCCCCTGACCAAAGGAGGCAGTAGCAAAATTTATTTCATATCCCTTTCTAAATTCTTTATTTCTAGAAAAAACCTCTTCTTGCAAATCAATCCCGGTTGGCTCAAAAAAACCAAATCGGTTAATATATTCTAAAAAAAGCTTATGGCCTAATTGCTTTTCAGCAAATACAGCTCCAGTGTTGATTGATTTCTCCAAAACCTCGGTCATAGTCTGTCCCCCGAATACATGATTAGCATAATTAAAAATAATATCTTCTCCGATTTCTACTTTTCCGCTATCAGTATAAGAGGTTTGGGGGGTTATCTTCCCTTGATCCAAGGCAGCTGCCATAGTGATCGGTTTAAAAACTGACCCTGGTTCAAAGAGCTTCTGGATTACTGAGTTTTGAAAAATTTGAAAATCATCAACTTCTGAATAATGATTAGGGTCAAAATTAGGAAAATTGGCCAGGGCTAAAATTTTTCCCGAATTGGGCTCTAAAACTATAATTTGACCTCCTTCAATATTCCAATCTTCTTTTGCTTTTTCTAATAACTTCTCGGCTATAAATTGAATGTTATAGTCAAGGGTTAAAAAAATATCAGACCCTTTAATGGATTCACCAAAAAGAAAATGTCCCAGCGAAGCATCTTCCTGAAATTTCTCTTTTCCCTGTAAAATATCATCGTAATATCCTTCTATTCCGTACTGCCCCTTTCCTTGACCACCTAAAAAACCAACAACCTGAGAAGCCATTGAGCCTTGGGGATACTTTCTGACAGAAGTTTGACCTAAATAAACACCGGCTAAATTTATTTCTTCTAAGGCATCTTCTTTTTCTTCTGTTAAATCAACTTTTATTTGTTCAAACAAACTATCTTTCTCAAGTTTTTCCAAGATTACTTCTTTCTCTAATTCAAGAACCTGAGAGAGCGTCTCTGCGGTTTTTTCTTTTTCTTTAATTTTTTGAGGAGAAACAAATAGATATTTTTCTGTTAGATTAGTAGCTAAAATCTCTCCCCCGCTAAAAAAAATTTCTCCTCGCTTTCCTATTAAGGGTTTAAAAATTTTTTGCTGTCCCTGAGCTAAGGCCTTGTAAAAATCATGCTTGACAACTTGAATATAAATTAAGCGACCTATAATAGCCGCTCCCAATAAAACAATTGAAATAAAGATTAAATTAACTCGCCATCTTTTCATTATTTTGCAACAACTTTGCTTTCTAATATCCGAATATAATAAACTTCATCGGTTTTTTCAAAATCAGAATTTTCTAATAAGCTTAGAACATTATTTAAAGAAATTGCCTGAACTGAACTAATTTCTAAATTTTTATTTTCCTTTGAAAGTTCAATTAATCTATTTTCATATTTTTGTATTGAATACTTTTCTGAAACCTCTCTATTAACTTGAAAAATATAAAAAACTAAAAAAGCAACTATTGATAAAATGCTTAAAATCCAAAATATCCTAAGACTAAGGGGCCATTTTAAAGATAGACTACGTTCAAGTGTAAATGGAGGATTTAGGATTAGGGCTTTATTCATAGTTTCTTGGCTGTTCGCAGTTTTGCACTACGGCAGCGAGGATTGATTTTAATTTCCTCCTGAGAAGGTACTATTGGTTTTTTAGTCAAAATTTTAAATTTTTCAGGAGATAATTCTCTGAAAAAATTCTTAACAATTCTATCTTCTAAAGAATGAAAAGAAATTACTACAATTCTTCCTTCGGGGGCTAAAACTTCTATTGCCTGCGGTAGAGCATTCTTTAAATTATTCAGTTCATCATTTACTGCGATTCTCAGAGCCTGAAAGGTGCGAGTGGCAAAATAAATTCTCTGATGAAGGTATCGAGCGGGAACTGCTTTTTTGATAACCCCTACTAATGCAAAGGTGGTTTTAATTGGTTTTATTTTTCTTTCTTTAATAATCTCTCTGGCAATCCTTTTAGCAAATCTTTCTTCTCCGTATTCTTCCAAAATTCGGGTAATTTCAGATTCTGACCATTTATTAACTATTTCTCCAGCAAATAAAGAACCGCTTTCAGGATTGTATCTCATATCCAAGAGCTCGTCTTTCATAAATGTAAATCCCCTTTCCGACTCTTCTAAATGCCAAGAAGACATTCCCAGGTCAAATAAGATTCCATTTACCCTGTTAAATTGCGGCTTTGCCGCACCGCCTTTGGCGGATTTTACAGGGTGAATTGGTCCAAACTTATATTTTTCAACGATCTCTTTTAAATTGGTGTAAGAATCATTGACTAAAATTAATCTATCAATTCTGGCTGCTAATAGATTTTTGTAAAGTTCGGGATCCCGTTCTATTCCTAAAATTTTTCCATTAGGTTTATTTTTCTCCAAAATGGCAGCTGTGTGGCCCATTTCACCAATCGTAGCGTCAATAAAATTTTCATTCGGTTTTGGGGACAGATGCTCTAAAACTTCTCTTTGTAAAACAGCTTTATGTACCATCTTAAATTCCTAACTCTCCAAGTTTGGAAACTAAACTATCAACTTCTTTTTCAGCTTTATTTTTATAAACATCCCATTTTTTTGAATCCCAAATTTCTAATCTATCGGAAAGTCCGCAGATTACTACATTTTTTTTAAGATAGGCGTATTTTTTTAAATAATCAGGAATAAGAATTCTCCCCAATCTATCTAATCCAACCTCCATAGCGCCAGATAAAATAATTCTAGCAAAGCTTCGAGCCTCAACTTGACTGATTGGTAACTTCCCTAATTTATCTGACATTATCTTCCAGCCTTTTTCAGTATAAATAACTAAGCAATTATTTATGCCTTTTGTTATGACAATCTTTTTACCGAGTTCTCTCCGAAATTTAGCTGGGAGAGATAATCGTTTTTTTGTATCAATTGTGTGTCTATATTCTCCAATGAACATATTAAGTGGTAAGTTTAGTAAAAAGGACGTTTTCCACAGTTTCACATAGTTTTCCCATAGTTTTCCACAATTACCCACTACATCTCCTTTATACTCCACTTTATAGGGTTAAGTCAACCCCATTTTTATCCACAGAAAATCCACAGGTATAAAGTCAAACAAAATCACCGAGCACTCAATTTGTTGAGTGCTCGGTGATTTTGAAAAGAAATTACTAAACTGTTATTAAGGTAAGGGATTAATAATTAATTTAAATCCCTTTGGAGCAATCTCTACCCTCTGCCCCCTTTTTAATTTGCCAGACAACAAGGCAGGAGCCAAAACATTTTCTACTTTATCCTGAATTACCCGCCTCATCTCTCTTGCCCCAAAAACTGGATTATAACCCAACTCAACTATTTCTTCCTTAAGGCGTTCAGTAATTATAAATTCAATACCTTTTTCTTTAAGGTTTTCCTTTAATTTACTTAACATAAGTTGGGCAATGTCTAAAAGATTTTCTTTACTTAAGGGTCTAAAGACCACCACTTGGTCAAAACGATTAATAAATTCCGGACGAAATATCCCTTTTTCAAAAAGCTCATCTAAAAGTTTTTGTTTCACTTCCTTCCATTCTATCCCTTCTTTCAAAGCAGTTAAAATCACTTTATATCCGGCATTACTGGTAGCAATAATTATTGTACTTTTAAAATCAATCTTCCTTCCAAGACCATCTGTTAAATGCCCTTCGTCTAAAACCTGTAAAAATAAATTCAAAACACCGGGATTAGCTTTTTCAACTTCATCTAAAAGAATTAAAGAAAAAGGATTCTCTCTGACCGGAGTAGTTAAAAGTCCTATTTCTGTTGGAGAGCCAATCAATCTTGAAATATCTTTCACCTCTTGAAATTCTGACATATCTAATCTTATCATCCTCTGTTCTGACCCAAAATAACTTTCGGCTAAAGCTTTTGAGGTCTCGGTTTTGCCAACCCCAGTGGGTCCTAAGAACAAGAAGGCGCCCATCGGCCCTTTCCTCACCGTAACCTCAGACCTGGCTCTTCTCAAAGCGGTTGAAACCTCTTTTACTGCTTTGTCTTGATTAATAATTCTCTGGTGGATTAACTCTTCTAAATTAAGCAAAATTTCTTTTTCTTTTGTTTCTATTTCTCCTACCGGTATTTCGGTTTTTTCGGTAATAATTTTAGCCACATGTTTTGGCAAAACTATTTTGTCTCTGGTTAAACCGGCAACATAAACCGCTACCTCATCTAAAATATCTATGGCTTTTTCCGGAAAAGCAAAGGAAGCAAGATAACGGTCGGTCAAGGAAACTATTTCACGAAGGATAGGATAAGAAATAAAGATTTTGTGTTTTCCCTCAAGAAAAAAGGTTAAATATTCTAAAAGCACAAGAGTTTCTCTTTGAGAAATTTCCGAAACCTCTACTTTCCCAAAAAGAGATAAAATAGAAGGATTTTTTTCAATATATCGGTGAAGACCTTCATAACTAGTAATAGCTACGAGCTGAAATTGGGAAAGTTTTAAGTAAGAAGCAATAATCCCAGAAATATCAATTACTCCCGGCCTTGCTATTTGACCGATATAATTATGAAACTCATCAATTATCAAAATAATATTGCCCGCTCTAACTACCTCTTGAAAAATTTTATCTAAGATGAGCTCAACCTCTTCAGAGCTCTCAAGTTGAGCTAACAAAGCCGGCATATCTAATTCAACTATTCTTTTATAATTAACCCCGAATAAACTCTGACCTAAAAGCGTTTTTTTAGTTAATGCATAAACCATACTTCTTTTTCCCGTGCCCGGCTGTCCAATTAGTAAAACATTATTGGTTTCTTCTCGAGCTAAAATTCTTTCCATCATTTCTATTTCTTCTTGATGGCCAACAAATTCAAGCTCCTTTTTCCTAAGCGATTCTGTTAAATCATTTGAATATTTGTCTAAGGTTATTGTATAGCCGGCTGTCCACTCTTTAGCCAAAGTTCCTTTCTTAATCAAATTCTCATAATTCCAGAACCTTTTTCTTTTTTTAATTTTTTCCTCAATATTCTCCAGCCACCAAGTTAAATTTTCAATATCTTCTGCTTTAAGTTTCTTTTCAATTAAAATCTTTTTAAAAACCGGGTCCTGTTTAGCAAGAGAAGATAATATGTCCCCTATTTCAATTCTGGTATGGCCTTTTTTTTGGGCTATTTTTAAAGCATCAAGAATTGTATCTTGAAAATTCTTAGCATAAGGGGAAACCCGCTCTTTTACAGCTGTCGGAGAGTAGGTCTCTATCGCTTTCTTTAGTATTTTTTTAATTTCTTTTAAATTCAACAACAACCGAGAAAAAATAAATTTCAATTTTGGATTGTTGGTTAAAAGAAAATAAAAAAGCTCAGTTGAGCTAACTTCTTTGGGACGGGCAAATTTTAGAGATTTAGTAATCGCTTTAGCTGTTTCAAAACTTAAAAATTCGGCTAAATTATATTCTTCCGGGTTTAAAATTACCTCATCAAGAGTTGCTCTAAGTCTTGGTCTTTTCAGTTTTGAATTGAAAAAAATCCCTTTTAACCAAGAAGACAAATATAAAACAAAAGAAATTATTGAAAATCCTAACAAACGTCTGGATGTTCCCTGCGAAAAGTTTTCAAAGACAAAGCCATAAAAAAATATCAGGAGAAAAATAATAAATAAAATCAAAAATAGTCCTTTGAGAAATTTAGCAAATTTAAAAACCGGAAACTTTTCCCATTTTATTGCTTGATAGATTGCCGCTTTCTTAAGATTAAAGTTAAACATATTGGTTAGGGAACATACTCAAAATCCGATCTCGAGCAGCTTGATGTCTGTTGGTATTTGATACCAACAGACCGTCTGTTGGTATCAAATACCAACAGACCATAAATAAAAAATTTCATTGTTCATTGTTCATTGAAATGTGTCTTTCTAATCCTTCGGCATAAAGTTTTTGAACTTCCCCAGCCGTGGGAGTGCTCCTATAAATTCTCACTTCATCAATAATGCCTTGAAAGTACCAACTCGGGGACGCATGCATAGCTATCAATAACGGCAAACTATTAGAAGTTATACTGGTAGCGTTACCCCCCAAGGTCCCATCTTTTTCTACGCCATTAACATAAATCTTGATATTATCTTTACTATTTATTACTCCAAGAAGATGATACCATTTATCATTGTTGATAAGTACCGAATTAGATTCTTTTAATCTGTAATTAGCGCCACTTCCAAAAGATACACGCACTTTACCGTTATACTGCAAACCTAAATAATAATTCTTTCCAGCCCAGAAGCCAGTCCCTTTATTGATTATGCCATAGCTATTATCAACATTCTTACAATATATCCAAGCAGAAAGAGTAACTGGAAAATTATCAACATCTAATGCTGGATTGTCTGATATTGAGATATAATGACTCCCATCAAAATCAATGGCTTTACCACCTAATTGGGGAAGACTAAGGACAAAATTGGGGCTGCTACCACCTCCCCAGCTGCTAATATTATTATTCCCCGAACTATCATCAAAATTATCTTCAAACTTCCATTCACCCATAATATAAGCTCCGAGAGCGTGATGAACTTGAGCAGCAAAATTAAGGCCTTTGGCGATTCTGGCTCTTTCTCTGGCGTTCTTTAGAGAAACCAAAACAATACTTGCCAAAAGCCCGATTATGGCAATGACCACAAGGAGTTCTATCAAAGTAAATGATTTATTATGTTTCATCTTTTATCTTTTATGTTTTATGTTTCACGGTCTGTTGATATCAAATACCAACAGACGAAACTTACAGGGGGCGACCCTCTGTAAGTTTAACCTAATAAAATCAAAAATAGTCCTTTGAGAAATTTAGCAAATTTAAAAACCGGAAACTTTTCCCATTTTATTGCTTGATAGCTTGCCGCTTTCTTAAGATTAAAATTGAACATAAAGATAAAAGCTCAAAGCTCAATATGAATTTAATGTTTTAGACATACATGTTCTGCCAAACTATGAGGATTCATTTTCCAATTTACAATTATAATATAGTTTTTGCCCCTAATTGTATCATCTACCTATAATAACTACCAACGCAGTAGGGTTGGGGATCTGAACCGGGTACACAGTGCCAACCAAGTGATGAAGGACCTGGTTGTGGAGGTTCCATATAAGTAGCTAATGTGTAATAGGAACCGTAATCATACCAATAGTAAACAGAGGTCGGTGGTTTCAGTTTTTTAGAAAGATAGCCTTCTGTCACCAATGCATCAAGACAGCCGACTTCTTCTGTGTGACACCAATTACCTGGATGAGGATTGCCGGGTACAGCGCCATCATGATCAATTATGTAAATCTCTATAACTGTCTGTAGCTGTTTTAACTCAGTCATTTTTCTGGCATTTCTAGCTTTTTCTCTAGCACCTTTTAAACCAACCAAAACAATACTTGCCAAAAGCCCGATTATGGCAATGACAACTAAAAGTTCGATTAAAGTGAACGATTCTTGCTTTTTCATATAAATACCGTCTGTTGGTATTTGATATCAACAGACCGTCTGTTGGTATCAAATACCAACAGACCATAAATAAAAAATTTCATTGTTCATTGTTCATTGAAATGTGTTTCTTCAAACCTTGGACATAATGTTTTTTGATTTGAGCCGAGGATAGGGCTTCGCCGTAAATACGGACGTCGTCGATGAAACCGTCGAAATAAGAATGATTGGCATTTTCTAAACCAATACGAAGTATAACGTCATTATCAAAACTACCAATAAAAGTGCGTTGAGCAGCAAATACTCCATTAATATATAATTTCCCGCCGTTAGTTGCCCTGTCAATAGATACAACAGCATTGTACCACTGGTTAGCATTGATACCGCTTTTTTCCACATGGTAAGATGTTGAACCATTATGGGCATAGAAAACAATAGTATCAGGAGTAAGCACACAAAATTGCCAGGAAGGGTTTCTACTAGTTCTTTTAGTCACTATCCCATCATAAGTGCCAAACGATTTAGGATATATCCAGGCACTAATAGTGAAATTGCCTGTGCCAAAATCAAAATCACCTCCTCCCTCTCCACAATCCACATAATCATCCGTCCCGTCAAAATCAAGAGCATTTCCTAAAGCATTATTAGGGGTATCGCTTGTCCAACCAGCTCCATTAATAATTGTTCCGTCATTTTCATTGCCACTCATATCTTTCGCTGTTGTTCCGCTGCCCTCATTAAAATCCCATACTCCTGCTGCGTAAGCTCCGAGAGCATAATGGACTTGGGCAGAAAAATTAAGGCCTTTGGCGATTCTGGCTCTTTCTCTGGCGTTCTTTAGAGAAACCAAAACAATACTTGCCAAAAGCCCAATAATAGCAATGACCACAAGGAGTTCTATCAAAGTAAATGATTTATTATGTTTCATCTTTTATGTTTTATGTTTTATGTTTCACGGTCTGTTGATATCAAATACCAACAGACGAAATTTACAGGGGGCGACCCTCTGTAAGTTTAACCTCCACAGGGGTTTTTAAAACAAAATTAATTTGACCCCAAAAATAAATCCAAAAATTAAAAGAAACGGCAAAGCCAGCCAGCCGATAAATACTATCATTCCTCCGATGAGTATAAGAATTTCTATCAAAAGACCAATAATTATAAAAACAGTTCTGATAACCATTCCAATACTCCTAGACATTATATTATTAAAAATAAATGCCTCAACCCATCTCCACGGCTCCCATTTTTTTCCGTAAGGATAATAATATCTTCTCCAATGAGAAAAAAAAGTTTTCAAAAGAATTGGAAGTGAAAAATAGTTTAGATTAAACCAAAGAAAATTCCGCCAGGCCCTCAAAATCGCCTTGGGTGTATCAAAAAATTGCCAGATTAAGCCCTGAAAAAAAACATTTTGCCTTTTGGAAATTTGGTTCATGGTTTTATTATATAATACCAAATTTTCTGGAAAAGAAAAAGAAGAGAGTAAAAACTCATCTCCTCTTTTTTTCGCACTTCTCTCTCCGCTCTGAAACGCGGATTAAGAAAGTGCCTTGTCGGGGTTCTTCATCTTCCACCGAATTTGCCGGCAACGATGAAGCCCCCAGTCGTACCAGGGACACTGGTTGCTCCGAGTGGAACTACAGTATCCTTCCTGGCAGCGCTGAGCTCGCAAGGGCTCAAAGGCTTGCGGATTAATGCCAATCCTCACCAGCTTCCTGATTCTCTCAAGAGACAGCCGGGTTGGCACATTAGGAGTTGTTAGGCTCCCATTAAGGAGCATTTTTCCTTTTGGATGGAAATACCACTCCTCCGCGCCTTCTGTCTTCTCAGCCTCAAGTCGTCCCCAGTCAGTGGTCACTATATTGTCCTTTTCCCGTTGCTCTTCCAGGCGAAGCATTCTGGCAATATCTTTGAGCCCAACTCGAGACTTCGGACTGGCAAAGATCTGGACATAACCCGAACTCGGATGCTTTTGGACAACTATGTCTGCCTTACAGCCATGAGCTGAACGGGCAAACTTGCACATCTGATTACTATCCGAACAGATAGCAACCAAGCTGAGTGTCCGCTCGCCTACCGGCACCCTTTCAACCTCAGCTTTTTCTTCAAACTCTGTCTTAGCCTCGAGAAACTGAAGTTGTGTTTGGTATTTGTCCTCGAGCGGACCTATCGCCCACTCGATTACTTTCCCGGGCTCGTTAGGGTGGCACCTGTTGCGTAAATCAACAAGTGCAGCAAGCTCGAAGGGTTGTGCCCCGCCCTTAAGATCGCGAGAAAGCACATTCTTGAGTATTCCCTCAAGCGCCGAGTCATCATCCACTCCGAGGGCCTTGGCTGCCAGGGTAGCAGCACATTCGCCCTCTTTCCTTGCCTCACCGTTTTTGGTATCGGGGTGCTCATCAAAAACACCACCTCCAACCCCTACCTGCAAAACTCCATCTGGCGCAAACTTCTCAAGAAATTCAGCTGTACCGAATTTCTCAAAAAGCCATATTGCCACGATTTCGTCCAGATGGGGCTGGTCGTGGGTCTCAACAAAAACATCCTTTCCTCCAACATTTGCCTTGATGCGTATCATTTCGCACCTCCTTATCTAGTTTTCAACAGAAGTTTATTCTCCATTACTAATCCAATTATATCATACTACCCCAAATTTGTCAATAGAAAAACACCGATTTGTGGTGTTAAATGTGGGCAATGCAGGACTTGAACCTGCGACCTCGTCGATGTGAACGACGCGCTCTACCACTGAGCTAATTGCCCAAAATTGCCCATCAATTTTATTTATACTATAATATAAACATACAATATGCAAATTTTTGAATTACATTTTAATCCTAAATTGAAGAAAGAGCGGGTCTTTGATAGTTTTGTTTATGAACCCCAAAATATTTATGAAAGAAAACTGGGAAGTTTATATATAGTTGGAGAACTTCAAAATACCCTGCCCCAGAGCTCAAATTTATTAAATGACCTGGCTAAAATTATTAAGGGAAAATATTACACCCTCCCTCTTAAAACCCCTAAAGGGGCTCTTTCTGAAGCTTTAAAAAGGGCAAATGAATTTCTATCCGAAGAGGTAAAAAAAGATAATGTTAGCTGGCTGGGAAATTTAAATTTTAGCGTTCTCTCCCTAGAGAAACAGTCCCCGCAAACAGGAATTGTCCCCCTAACTTTCACAAAAACCGGTAGTCTAAAAATTCTATTGCTCCGGGATGGACAAATAATTGACATTGCTAAAAATTTAGACTTCCAGGAAATCAACCCCTACCCTCTAAAAGTTTTCTTTAACACTGTCTCCGGTAAATTAGCCCAGAACGATATTCTTCTGGTCTTGACTAAAGAAATATTTGAATTTTTTCATCAGCAAAATATATTATCTAAAATTGCCCAAACAGAAATTCTTGATGAAAAAAAATTAAAAGAAATTTTACCTTTTTCCCTTTTTACAAAGGGCGAAGGAGCAAAAATTTCGGGAATTTGTTTTTTGACTCTTATAAAAAAAGAAATCAGCCCGGCTAAAGAACCTAAGGAAATTCTTTTCCAAAAAAAAAGAGAGCCATTGCTGCAAATTCCTTCCATTTTTTTAAAACCTTTCCAAAAAATTCACCCTGTTAAATTGCTTCACACCGACTTTGTCGGATTTAACAGGGTAAAGCTTTTAACCCAACGAATTAGACATATCAGTTTTAAAAAACTTCCCTGCTTTTGGTCTAAAAAGACGCAAAAACCTCTCAAAATCTTAACGAAAATAAACCCGGTTAAATTTGCCTTGCAACTATTTAACAGGGTAAACCTTAAATTAAACATTGCCTCTTCTCGAATCAAAAGTTTACCCCAGCCCATTCTTCAAAAAATTAACTTAGCCAAACAACTTAAGCGAAAAATAGTATTGAGTAAAACCTCAAACATTAGAAAGAACTTAATTATAATTCTTCTTTTAATTTTATTTCTCTTTTCAGGATTTTTAATATTTAAAAAAAGAGAAGAAGAAAAAGGAATTGAAATTAAGAGTTCTCTAAACAAAATCCAAGAAAAAATTAATGAAGCAGAAAACTTTTTAATTTTTGAAAATGAAGCAAGGGCTAATTCTCTTTTTAAAGAGGCCTGGGTGGAAATTTTACCTTTAACTGAAAAAAAAGGTTCTCTTAAGGCCGAAACACTTTCCTTAAAACAATCAATTGAAGAAAACTTGAAAAATTTGAATAAATTGGAGAAGATCGAAGAACCAGAACAAGCATCAGAATTTGAATATAAAAAAGGAGCAGATTCTCTCATTCCCCCGGAGAACCTTATCCCTCCCTCAGAGGCAGATTTCAATTTTGACTTATTCGCCTATTATTTTTCAAATCTCTATTTCTTAGACAGAAAAACTTGCAAGATTATTAAATATCCCTATTTGGGAGCATCCAATTGGAGTCCTCCCCAAACATGGAAAGAGCCAGATGCTCATTGCTCTGAGCCAAAATCAATGGCTATTAATGGTTCAATTTGGGTTTTGAATAAAAATAATTCAATCATTCGCTATTATAAAGGGGTCTATCAAGAAACTATCAATCTTAATTTCTTCCCCTTCCCGGAAGATATCACTAAGATTAAAACCAAACCTGAGCTTGCCGAGCTTTATCTTTTAGAACCTCTAAAAAAGCGACTCATTATTATCAGCGAAGAAGGAGATATTGTTCAGCAGTTCCAAAGCGAAAAATTTGATGACTTAAAAGATTTCACTATTTCCGAAAACGGCAAAACAATCTATCTTTTAAACGGAACAAAAGTTTATCAAATAACACTCTAAACAAAAAATCTACCGAGAACCGTTCTCGGTAGATTTTTTTATTCAGCGAAACTGCAGAGGTCCGCCCTCTGCAGGTTTTTTCTGGAAAATTAAAATCATTCTTTTTTCTTTCCTAACTTCTTTCCAAAAATAATAAATAAAATAGCCAAGACAGATATAGTAAAAATTAATAACCAGCAATTAGAATAACAGTAAATACAATATAAAATAATTAAGATAAGTATAATCGGAAGAAAAATCCACTGTTTCTTTTCTTTTAATTTCTTTTTTATTACATACAGCAAGAATAAAATAGTTAAGATAACTATCAGAAAAAATAAAAGCCAGCAGTAGTTTTCTGAATTAAAAAAGCTACTAACTGCTGCTAAAAATTTATCAAACCCTTCTTCTGATTTTTCTTCAGCAATTTCTCCTTCTTCTCCTATTATTCCCTCTTCTTCCTCGCCCACTATTGGACCTGGTTTTTCTTCTTCTTCCTCCTCACCAACTCCTTCTTCTGTTTCTCCATCAACAATAATAACTTCTTCCTCCTCCTCTTCCTCCTCCTCTTCCTCCTCTTCCTCTTCTTCGCCTATAACACTACTAAGAGTAGTAAAACTATGTTCAGTGCTAACTGCTAAGGAACCATGAGAAATACATCTATAATAATAAGTAGTCCCAGGAGTTAAACCAGTAATAGTTACTGTATGATCAATCACTTTTGTAGGATTTTCAGGAACAGGAGCAGCATAAGGATAACCGTAATTAGTTTCAGTTAAATTAAAACTATAACTTTTGTATTCAGAAGCATAAACTACCTGACTAGTAGAAGAATAATTAGTAGTCCAAGTGATTGTTGCACTAGTTGTTTCTGGAATAACTTCTACGGGTTCACGAATAGTTAAGCCAGGCGGTAAAAATCCGCCTCCTCCACCACCAGAACCAGGAGGTAAACCGCCCCCTTCTCCCTGAAAACCAATCAATATGTCAAAACCTAAACTTTTACCCTGAAAAGTATTACTAGTCCCCGAATAAAAATCTATTGAAAAATTATAGGTTGTATTGTTGCCAGATGCTAAATCAGAAAGATAAATTTCACCGGCATCAAAAAATTTGGAGAGATTATCAATATAATAAGATTGCAAACCTTCTGTTATCTCTAAAACTAAAGCGTATCCAAGTCCATCAGAATTATTAACATTTATAGCTTCTACCGCAATTCTCTGATTTTCTCCACTATTATTAATTACCTTAACCCAACGAGTAATACTTTCGCCTGGCAAAAAGTTTGCTTCATTAAATAAAGGAGTTTCCTCAAATTCAACTACTAAATCATTATCAGCAGCATAAACAGAGCTAATTGATAAAAAACCAAATCCAAAAACAGCGATTGAAATTATTAAAATTGTTTTAATTGTTTTATTCATAATTTATTATTCAGTATTAGGTTCCGGCTCTGGTTTTGGTTCTGGTTCGGGTTCAGCTTCGGGTTCTGGCTCAGGCTCTGGTTCTTTTAATGGCTCTGGCTCAGGCTGAGGTTCTGGCTCAGGTTCTAGCTCGAGTTCTGGTTCTGATTCGGAATACTTACAAGAGTCATCATCTAAAGTTGCCTCTGGATTGTAGTTGTCTGCCTCGGGGTCAGTGCAACCTGCAAGCTCCTCCTCCTCTCCGAGAGGTAGATATTCACATGAGCCATCATCTATTACAGCTTCAGAATTGTAATTCAGGGCATTAGAATCAGTACATCCTTCTATTTCAGCCGGTTCTTCAGGGTAAGTACAAGAGTCATCATCTAAAGTTGCCTCTGGATTATAGTTGTCTGCCTCGGGGTCAGTGCAACCTGCAA
>Ga0315548_1000387_pt1 | contig 41299 bp, 42 predicted proteins | sample SalMarSW160110MG_2_FD_202540 | JGI IMG/M metagenome (GOLD analysis project Ga0315548, IMG submission 202540) | Salt marsh sediment microbial communities from the Plum Island Ecosystem LTER, Massachusetts, United States - Salt Marsh Sediment SW1601-110 ... | reverse complement strand
TCCCTGACCCGTACTGGGTGGAGAAGGTCCACGCCGTAATCAGCCTGAAGAAGGGGGCGAGCCTTACCGCGGAGGAGGTTATTAACTTCTGCAAAGGGAAAATAGCCCGCTACAAGGCGCCCAAGTCGGTTGAATTCGTGGTATCCCTGCCCAAGAACCCCTCAGGGAAGATTCTGAAGAGAGAACTGCGGGAGAAGTATCTAGGCAGGCAGCCAGAAAAGGGTTAATATTTCCTAAAAGGGGAGCAGCTACTATCCCACCTGCACCCTGACGACCTAGAGGAGGTGTATAATGGCTATCATTGAATACACCAGGGAAGGCAAAATTGCCCTGTTTACCATCAACCGACCGGAAGCGCTGGGGGCTTTAAATGTCGAGGGCATGAGACAGCTACAAGATGCCCTCCTCGATTTCCGCGACGATGACGGGCTGCTGGTGGGCATAATCACCGGCACCGGCGATAAGGCTTTTAGCGCCGGGGTGGATATAAAAGACTATCTACCCTTCATAAAAAGGACTACGGATAAACCGTGGCAAAGGCCGACCGGGATAATACGGGGACTGAACATATGGAAGCCGCTTATCGCCGCCTGTAATGGTCTGGCCATAGGCGGCGGCCTGGAGCTGGCCCTGGCCTGTGACATTATGATTGCCTCGGAAAATGCTGTATTCGGCCTGCCCGAGGTTACGGTCGGCCTCATTCCGGGGGGAGGCGGCACGCAGAGACTGCCCAGAGCTATCCCGAGACGCATCGCTGCCGAGATGCTGTTCACCGGCAAAACAATAGATGCCCAGGAGGCCTACCGTATAGGCCTGGTAAACAAGGTTGTGCCAATAGACCAGCTTATGACTGAAGCCAGGAAATTAGCCGAAAGCATCTGCAAGGCAGCCCCACTGGCGGTGAGAGCGGTTAAAGAGGCTGTGGTCAGGGGCTTGAGCATGAGCCTTGAGGACGGCCTGCAGCTTGAGGATGACCTTACCAGATACGTTATGTCAACAAAAGACTTCGAGGAAGGAATTACTGCTTTTCGTGAGAAGAGGAAGCCTAAATTTGAGGGGAAGTAGGTCTAGCCAAAAGGGAGGGTAGGCCGGCCTCTGGAAAAATCAGACAAGGCAAACCGCCCCGGCCCCTTTAATCCTCGCCCCGGTTCTGGTCTGGCGAGATATAGCAGACAAGGCCGGTGGGGCAGCTCTGGCACTCAAGCTGCAGCGTGGTGTGCCTGATATCGAAATCTCGGGCCAGGTGTTGATTGACCGCCTCGACGATTTCAGCGCTGTGGCTTACCGTCTGGTCCTCGATACGCACATGAGCGCTCAGGGCGTTCAGACCCGAGGTAATAGTCCAGATGTGGATATCATGCACATCCTGTACCCCGGGAACACCCTTGATGGCCGCTACCACTTCATCAACATTGATATGCCGGGGAACAGACTCCAGGAGAATATCGGATGATTCTCTGACTATCCGCACCGCCCCCCACAGTATGATGCCGCCGATGAGAACGGCTATAATTGGGTCAACGACGTACCAGCCGGTGAACAGAATGATTACCCCACCCACGATAACCCCCACCGAGGATATGGTATCCCCGACGATATGCCAGAAGGCGGCTTTTATATTTAAGTTCCGGCGGCTCCTCCTCCTCAGCAACAGCACGCCGGCCAGATTTCCCGCCAGGCCGATGACAGCCACCACTATCATCAGCGGGGTACGAACCTGGGGCGGGTCGAAAAATCTCTGGTAGGCCTCATAGAAGATATAGAGTGAGACCAGAACCAGGATGGTGCCGTTGGTCAGGGCGGCCATGATTTCGGCACGATGATAGCCGTAGGTCTTGCTGGCTGTCGCCAGCCGCCTGGCCAGGGCCATAGCGAAGAGGCTCAGCCCCAGGGCCAGACCGTCAACGAGCATATGCCCGGCATCGCCCAGCAGAGCCAGGCTATTGCTCAGGATGCCGCCGATGACCTCGACAGCCATAATCACCCCTACGATGACCAGGGCTATTTTCAGCGGCTGGCTGCTTTTATCGGCTAAATGGCCGGCTTCCGTGTACTGACTCATCTATCACGCCAACATTTTAGTAAGCGGGTGATGAAAAAGTTATAAAATGAGGGGAAAAGACCTTACAAAATTATGACATTTGGGCAGGGGTAAGTCCCGGCGGGGAATTTGTGATATGATATCATAGATTTTAACCCCCCTGGAAAGGACGCTAACTATCATGGCCGAAGAGACCTGGAAGGACTATAAAGATAAGAAACACTCCAGACCAAAGCCCTTAAGCGGCATAAGGGTGCTGGAGGTGTGCACCCTGCTGCTGGGGCCGGCGGGGCCGGGCTTCGCCGCCGAGATGGGCGCTGAGGTCATCAAGTGTGAAATCCCGCCGATGGGGGATACCTGCCGCGACCTGACCCCATTCGGCTATCAATTCAGGGAGCAGGGGGTGGCCTTTGCCCATATGAACACCAACAAGTACTTCCTGGGCCTGGACCTGCACAAGCCCCAAGCCCAGGAGGTGTTCCGGGAGCTGGCCGCCAAGTCCGATGTTATCGAGAACAACCTGAGGCCGGGGGTGATGGAAAGCTGGAATGTGGGCTACCGGCAGATAAATGAAATCAACCCCGGCATTATCTACCTGGCCAAGAACGGCTTCGGCCAGTGGGGTCAGTATGCTGAGGAAAACCGCCCCTCCAACGACGGCGCCTCGCAGGGGTTTTCGGGGTATGCCTGGCTATCCAGCTTCCCCAACCAGCCGCCGCTCAAGAGCCGCCTATATATCTGCGATAACTACGGGGCGCTGATGGGGGAGCTGGCGGTACTGGCCGCCCTTCACTACCGGCAGCGGACGGGGAAGGGCCAGTTTATCGAGCTGTCGCAGACCGAGGCCATCATGCGGGCGATGACCTGGGTCTGGCCCTATCAGCAGATTACCGGCAAAACCGCCATGCCCGCCGGCAACCGGGACTTATCGGTATGCCCCGCCGACACCTTCCGCTGCAAAGGTGATAGCTTTGTCGCCATCGCCGCCCCCACCCCGGAAGAATTTAAGGGCCTCTGCAATGCCATGGGCAGAGCGGAGCTGGCCGACGACCCCAGGTTCAAGGACCACCTCACCCGGCTTAGGGAGGACAACGCCACCGCCATCCTTAAAATCATCGCCGACTGGGCCAGAGGCAAAACACCGGCTGAGATTGAGGCATTAGCCGAAAAGCACGGCTTCGCCGCCTGCCATATCTACGACACTGGGGAAGTGGTCGAAGATGAGCACTTCCGGGCCAGGGGCTTTATGACCGAGGTCGATGACCCCGTCCTCGGCAAATATTTAGACCATGAGTTCCCGGTGATGATGTCCAAGACACCGCCCAGGGTTGAGTGGGGCTGCCGGGCGGTGGGCTTCGACAACGAATACATACTGAAGCATACCCTGGGCAAGAGCGAGGACGCTATTAAAAAACTGTACGACTGCGGCGCACTGGGCAAATGGGCCGATATGCCCACCCGCCGGCCACCCTCTAACTGGGACGGCAAGGCCGGGCTGCGCCAGGCATAGGGAAGGGAAAAAAGGATGGAACAGCGCTGGCCAGACTGGATAAGGGAAAGGGACGACCCCCACATCGCCCACACCAGACCGGAGGCCCTGGATGATATAACCGTGCTCGACCTGAGCTATAAGAACTTCGCCGGCTGCTACTGCTCCTCAATGCTGGCCGAGTTCGGCGCTAAGGTTATCAGGATAGAGCCGCCGGAGGGTGATTTCATCAGAACCTGCACCCCCTACGGTCTGCTCTATAAAGGCGAGGGGCTCAACTACCTGAGCGAGGGCAGGAACAAGCACCACATCACCCTTAACCTGAAAAAGCCGGAGGGCAGGGAAATCCTTAAATCTTTAGTGAAAAAGACTGACGTGCTCATCGAGACCTTCAGCCCAGGCGTTATGGACGGGTGGGCTATCGGCTACGAGCAATTAAAGAATATTAACCCCGGGCTTATCTTCGCCTCTATAACCGCCTTTGGCCAGTTCGGCCCGATGAGCCGGAGCCGGATGCCTGACTACGATAACATCACCCAGGCCAGGTCGGGAGTGCAGTCGGCTACCGGCGAGGTCCTGCCCGAGGGCAAGAGCTACGACCAGTGCCCCTGGGCGGTACCCACCAAGGCCGGCCCCTGGATAGGCTGGGCCCAGCCGGGGACATTTACGGCGGTGGGCATCCTGGCGGCTTTATACTGGCGGGGGATAAGCGGCGAGGGGCAGGCGCTGGATGTAGCCACCGCCGAGGCCTACGCCCGTTTCGACGACTACGCCGCCCTGTGGTACCAGGAGACAGGCATCGTCTGCGAGCGCTTCGGCAGCCTGGATACCGCCGGCTGGCTCTACTGCTTTGCCCCGACCAGGGACGGCGCCGTCTTTCTGGGGGGATTGAGGCTAGAGATGTGGCAGGCCTTCGCCGATATGCTGGGCAAATGGGAGGAGTGGGGCGCCGCCGGCTGGACCACCCTCCAGGTCTTCATGCGCAAGGAGGAGCAGCTGAAATGGGCACCGCTGGTCTTCGCCGAAACTCGCAAGTACACCAATGATGAATTGGTGAGGATGTCGGTGGAGTACTCCAGGAAGGGCCGGCTGGCCCCAATCACGCCGGTGGTGGCGCCGGTCTGCTCCCCCGATGAGCCGATGAAAGACGCCAACTGGCTGGACAGGGGAATGTTCACCCCGGTCAAAGACCCTATATATGGGGAGGTTATCGTCGCCCAGGCGCAGCACAAGATGACGGAAACGCCGGTACGGACAAAATGGGTGTGCCGCCCGGCAGGCCATGACAATGAGACGGTCTATTCAGAATATCTGAACCTTGACCCAAGAAGGCTGGACGAGCTGAAAAAGGCGGGAATAATCTAGCCGGTGGCTAGGAAGGGGTTGCCGCCTCCTTTTTCATCATCGCCTCGATTTCGGCAAAGGGTATCTTCACCCTGGGCAGTATCGGTTTCCCGTCGGGCCCCATCTCGATGGCGCCGGTAGGGCAGACGAAGGCACAGTCGCCGCAGCCGATGCACTCCTCAGTTAGCTCATAAGCATAGAAGGGGGCGGCCACCTCCCGGTAGATACCGCGGTTGACCAGGCTTATCGCCGACTTGCCGATTATCTCCTGGCAGGCCCGGACGCAGAGGCCGCAGAGGATGCAGTCCTGGTCCCCCAGCACGAACCTCGGCTTCTCTACCCCGTACTCCTCGGCCAGCTCCTGTATCCTCTTCACGTTGGGGCACCGGGCCAGCATCAGCTCGATTATCCCCTTGCGCAGCTTCTTAATCTTCTCGGTGTTGGTCCTGACTATCAGGCCGTCTTTCACCGGGTAGAGGCAGGCAGCGACGAACTTGAATTTATCGCCGCCGTCCTCGCTTACCTCGACGGTGCAGAGCCGGCAGGCCCCGTAGGGTTTGACCGCCGGGTGATTACAGAGCGCCGGTATATTGCCGATCCCGTTTATGCGCTGCACCGCCTGAAGGATTGTCTGGCCGGCCGAAACTATAATCCCCTTGTCGTCAACGGTAAGGTAAACCGAGTTCACCCCGTCGGCATCCCTCACCTCGATAGTGGTCTCACCATCAATCCATACCTTAGCCATAACACACCTCCTTCACTGCCTTATCACGGCATCGAATTTACAAACGTCGTAGCAGGCGCCGCACCTTATACACAGGCCCTGGTTCAGGGTGTGGGGTTCTCTCTTCTCCCCACTGATGGCGCCCGTAGGACAGCCCCTCAAGCAGCGGAGACAGCCCACGCACTTCTCCGGGTCAATAGAGTACTTTATCAGCTCCCGGCAGACGCCGGCCGGGCACTTCTTCTGCTCGATATGGGCGATATACTCGTCCCGGAAGTATCTGAGGGTGCTCATCACCGGATTGGCCGCCGTCTGGCCCAGGGCACAGAGGGCACCGGTGCTCAAAACCCCGGCCAGGTCCTCCAGCGTATCCAGGTCTTCCGGTTTACCCTTTCCCTGAGTGATATTGGTCAATATTTCGCTCATCCGGTTGATGCCCTCCCGGCAGGGAGTACACTTGCCGCAGGACTCCCCCTTGAGGAACTCAACGAAGTAGCGGGCGACATCAACCATGCAGGTATTCTCGTCCATGACTATCATGCCGCCGGAGCCCATCATCGAGCCGAGCTTGGTCAACTCGTCAAAGTCCACCGGCGTATCCAGGAACTTTTCCGGGATGCATCCGCCGGAAGGCCCGCCCGTCTGCACCGCCTTGAACTTCTTGCCGTTGGGGATGCCGCCGCCGATATCAAAAATCATCTCCCTCAGGGTTATCCCCATGGGCACCTCCACCAGGCCGGTGTTGTTGATATTGCCCACCAGGGAGAATATCATCGTCCCCTTGCTGCCGGCGGTGCCTATCCTGGAATACCAGTCCGCCCCCTTGTTGATTATCAGGGGCACGTTGGCCCAGGTCTTGACATTGTTCAGCAGGCTGGGGCTGTTCCAGAGGCCCTTCTCCGACATGTGGACATATTTCGCCCTGGGTTCACCTATCTTGCCCTCAAGTGAGGCCATCAGGGCGCTGGACTCGCCGCAGACAAAGGCGCCACCCCCCTTATTTATGGTTACGTTGAAATCGAAGCCGGAGCCAAGTATATTCTCCCCCAGCAGCCCGTAGTCCATGGCCTGCTCGATGGCGATGCGGGCGTGCCTTACCGCTAAAGGATATTCGTTGCGGACGTAGATATAACCCCGGCGTGAGCCGATAGCATAGGCGCCGATAATCATCCCCTCCAGAACGCTGTGGGGGTTGCCCTCGAGGAGGCTCCTGTCCTGATAGGCGCCGGGGTCACCCTCGTCGGCATTGCAGATAACATATTTAATATCAGCCTTGGCGTCGAGGCAGGACTGCCACTTCTTCCCGGTGGGGAAGCCGCCGCCGCCCCGCCCCCGCAGTCCCGACTTCTTAATCTCGTCAATAATTTGCTGGGGCTTCATCCCGGTAAGCACCCTGCTCAGGGCGGAATAGCCGCCGCTGGCGATGTAGTCTTCAATATTCTTGGGGTCAATCGTGCCGTTGGCGCCGAAGATAGTCCGTGTCTGCCTCTTGTAGAACGGGACATCAGGTTCATAAATAATCTTTTCCTTGGTTGCCGGGTCTACATAGAGCAAACGCTCGATGATGTTGCCCTTGAGCACAGTCTCGGCGATAATCTCCGGGATATCCTCAGGCTTCACCCGCTGGTAGAAAATCTGCTTGGGCCTGATGACCACCAGCGGTCCCCGCTCACAGAAACCGTGACAGCCGGTCTCTTTCATCTCCACCTGCACCTGAAGCTCCCGCCTCTCGATTTCATCCAGGAAAGCCTCGACCACCGCCTCAGCTCCGGAGGCACGGCAGCCGGTGCCACCGCAAACGGAGATACAGGTCCGGCTGGTGTCTCTTTTATCAACTATTGACTGCCGCAGGCTCTCCAGCCCGGCGGCACTCTCCACCCTTTTCTCTAACAGCCTTCTTACCTGCTCTACCATATCACGCCCCCTCCCGTTTATTTGTAGCCCCTCAAGACGCGGTCGAGCTTATCCGGGGTCATCTGGCTTTCATATTTGCCATCAACAACCACCACCGGGCCCAGCGCGCAGCAACCCAGGCAGTTAACCGCCTCCAGTGTGAACCTCATGTCCCCGGTGGTCTGGCCCGGTTTTATCCCGTAGTCCCTCTCCATCTTGTCCACCAGCCTCCGGCCTCCCTTGACATGACAGGCGGTGCCCAGGCAGACGGTTACCACATGGCGCCCCCTCGGCTTGAGGCTGAAAGCGCGGAAAAAGGTGGCCACGCTGAAGACCTGGCTTAAAGGTATATCCAGCCTCTGGCTTATCTTTACCAGCACGTCCTGGGGCAAATAGTTGAATTCAGCCTGTATATCCTGCAGCAGCGATATCAGCTGTTCTTTGTTATCGGCGTAGCTGTCGATAAGAGAATCAACCTTTTCCGTGTAGCTCTCAACGATAGCCTTCACTCTGGGAAAATCAAGGGTTAAGTCCATCAGCTATAACCTCCTTCACAACCGCTAATTTTATGTTAATACTTCTAGAGCCCGTCTCCATCCGTTATCACGCCCGTTTTCACCAGTGGTATTGACTCTATTGGGCAGGTATTTTCCAGCGCTGACTACGCCTAGCTAGTAACGCAGTATCAAGTGTTAATACGCAGGTGTTTCCACCTAGTACCAAAGATAAACAGCTTCAGGCTGTGGCCCCGCTTGAACAGGTGCACCCGGCTTTGATATGATTACATACGGGGGTTAGATTATGAGCAGTATTAACGTACTCCTGGCTGAGGACCATGTGATAACGCGGCAGGGCATCCGCCGCCTTATCGAGGATGAGAAGGGGGTGACCGTTATCGGCGAGGCCAGCAACGGCGAAGAAGCGGTGCAGATGACCACCGAGCTTAAACCAGATATAGTCATCATGGACATCGCCATGCCCAAGCTCAATGGCATCGAAGCCACCCGGCAGATAAAGCTAATCAGCCCCCGCACCGCGGTGCTTATCCTAAGTGCCTACGACGACGACGAGTACGTCTTCGCCCTGCTCAAGGTGGGCGCCGCCGGTTACCTGCTGAAGAATGTCAGCGGCGACGAGCTCACCCGCGCCATCCGGGCGGTTTACAAGGGCGAGCCTGTCCTCGACCCTATGGTCGCCCGCAAGGTCATGAACTACTTTAAACTGCCGGACAAGACGCGGGGGCTGGAAAGGCCCTCCGAGCACTTGAGCAGCCGCGAAACCGACATACTCAAGCTGGCGGCCAAGGGTATGACCAACAAGGACATCGCCGATAAACTTCACTTAAGCAACCGCACCGTTGAGGGCCACCTTAGGACCGTCTTCAACAAGCTTGGAGTCGGCTCCCGCACCGAGGCGGTGCTCTACGGCCTGAGAAAGGGCTGGTTCACCCTGGAAGAGCTGCCTTGACCCTCTCTCCATTTAAGATAGCGGGGTAATATCTATGCCACTGAGTCTATTAGGTTCCGAGATGCTGGCCAAGATTATCGACGGCTCTTCCATTCCCTCGTTCGTCATCAATAAGCAGCACCGGGTCATCTACTGGAACATAGCCATTGAGGCCCTTACCGGTCTAAAGAGGGACAAGATAATCGGCACCGACGAGCAGTGGCGGGCATTCTACGGCGAGAAGAGGCCGACCATGGCCGATTTAATCGTGGACGGGGCCCGGGAAAAGGAAATCGAGACCTACTACCAGGGCAGGTGTAAGAAGTCCCATCTGATTGAAGGCGCCTATGAAGCCGAAGACATCTTTCAGGAGCTGGGCCGGAGTGGAAGGTGGCTCCACTTTACCGCCAGCCCGATAAGAAACAAGGGAGGGGAAATAATCGGCGCCATCGAGACCCTGGAAGACGCCACCGAGCGCAAGCGTGCCGAGGAGAACCTGCGCTACCATCTGCAGCAGATAACCAGGGCCCAGGAAGAGGAGCGGAAACGGATTGCCCGTGAGCTTCACGATGACACCGCCCAGGTGCTGGGCTCTCTCTCGCGGCAGCTGGACAACTTCATCCGCAAGAAGCATGGCTTTGCCTCCAACGAGGTCCTCTTCCTCAGAGACCTGCAGACTCAGCTCAACCGCGGGCTGCAGAGCATGCAGCGCTTCGTTCAGGACCTCCGCCCCTCCCTGCTGGACGACCTGGGCTTAATCCCGGCAGTAAGGTCGCTGGTCAAAGGGCTGCAGGATTCCGACGGCATAGATGCTGAGTTAAAGATATTCGGCGGAGAAAGGCGCTTTCCGCTCGAGGTTGAGCTACTGCTATTCCGCATAGTCCAGGAGGCGCTCAATAATATCAGGAGACATGCCCAGGCCTCAGAGGCCCGGGTGGTAATGGAGTTCAAGGGAGACGAAGTCAGGGTGACCATAACCGATAACGGCCGGGGGTTTGAGCTGCGGGGAAACGTGGACGACCTTCCCCGTATCGGTAAGCTGGGGCTGGCCGGGATGCAGGAGCGGGCACGGCTGCTGGGTGGCACCCTTGAAGTTAACTCCGTACCGGGCAGAGGGACAACCCTGGTAGTAGATGTGCCCGGCTAGGGCGAGTAGTAGCCCGCCCAGAGCCCGCTGAAGAAACGGCGGGCATTTATGCCCAGCACCCTGGTATCGTAGCCGCCTTCCTGTACAACCAACGTCGGCAGATGAAGAGCGCCAATCATCCTGCCCACCGCCTCAAAGTCGTCGGCCTCCAGGCTCCAGCTGCCGGTGGGGTCTTCCTTGGCGGTGTCCAAGCCCAGGGCCACGATGAGAAACTGGGGCCGGAACCTGACGATTCGCCTCAGCGTTTCGCCTAAAACCTGGCAGTACTTCTTGCCGTCAACCTTTTCGGGGAGGGGAATGTTGATATTAAAGCCCTTGCCGGCGCCGGCCCCCTTCTCGTCGGCGAAGCCGCTGAAGTAGGGATAGGCGAAGCTGGGGTGGCCGTGGACGGAGACGGTGAGGACATCGGGACGCTCGTAGAAGATAACCTGGGCGCCGTTGCCGTGGTGATAGTCGATATCCAGGATGGCCACCCTGCCGTAGGCGCTTAAGTTCTGGGCGGCAATGGCCGCCGAGTTGAAATAGCAGAAGCCGCCGAAGGAACGGCGCTCGGCGTGGTGGCCGGGCGGGCGCACCAAGGCGTAGGCCAGCCGGTAGCCTTCCAGGATTTGCTCGGCGGCGGTCAGGGCGCAGTCCACCGCCCGCTTGGCGGCCAGAAAGGCGTTGCCGTTTATCGGGGTAAAGGTATCGATGCAGTAGTAGCCGGCGCGGACGGGCAGCTCCTTGGGGGGGCGGGCGATGTTGCGGATGGGAAAGACGTAGGGGTAGATGGACTGGCCCGGGGCCAGGCCGGCGCAGACCTTCTTGAAATATTCGACGAACTGGCCGTCGTGCACCGTCTTGATATAGCGCTCGGAGAAGTGACGGGGGGCTATCTTATTAAACAGCCCCGTCTTGTCCAGCTCCTTGAGGATGGTATCTATCCTCACCGGCGATTCAACATAGCCCAGCTCTTCGACATGGTGAATGAGGTGGCGGTCGTTGATGACCAGGACAATCTGCTTGTCCACCGCTACCGCCCGGCGGGGAGGGAGAGGCGCCTTCTTGATATACCTCGGCTCACGTAAGCGCACCAGGTCGTCCTGGAAGGACTCGACCACCATCTCGACGTAGCTGGGGGGGACCACTCCCTTGTACTTGCGCTCCAGCACCGCCCGGACGACCTGGCGGGCAACATCACGGGAAAGCCCCCCACCCTGCCCCAGGTCGTCATAGACCAGATAGGGGGGGTTGTCATCGCCGGGCTTGAGTGGGGTCTCGTACTTGGTGTTGATGATGGGGCGGGCGCCGTACCTTTCGTAGAAGCGGAGGCGGGCTGCATTCTGCTTCTGGACAAGCGGATCTTTACTTAATTTAGGGTCGTCGGGGAGGCACTCGAAGAAAAGGCCGATGGAGTTTAGGTCCACCGCTTCCTCCCTTACCCTTTCGTAGAGGGCACCGCCGATGCCGCCGCCGGTCCTCCGTTCAGCGGCGGAGATATAGTCCAGATAGCCGAAGCGGAGAATAGGCTCGTGGTAGAGCAGGGCAAAGCCGATGATGCGCCCCTTTACCCCCTCGGCGACGAAGAGAATGGAGCGGAAGCGGTACTTCAACGGGTTGCGCAGCTGCTCCGGCAGCTTGGCAATGTCCCTCTTGGAGAGCAGGGGAAACTGGGCGCGCAGAATCTCCTGCACCTGGGCGATGGCCTCCTTGTTGGCCGGGGTTATATCATCGTGGACACGGCGGATGCGAAACATGGCCTAACTTCCTCTCCGGCTTTTTCAGCCGGCCACCGCCTTAATTATACCGGTCAGCTCCAGCCCGCGTATAACCATGCTCACGGCGATGGCCGCCAGCAGCAGGCTGAACACCCGGGAAATCGCCCTCAGGCCTCCCTGTCCCAGAAAACGGGCCACCTGCTCCCCACCCAGAAAGATGACCCAGGTGATAGCCATGTTCAGGGCGAAGGAGATGAGCACCATATAGAGGGGGAACTGGGTGGCCAGTAGCAGCAGGGTGGTTATGGTGGCCGGGCCGACCGTCAGCGGGGTACCGATGGGCACCACCGCCACCAGCTCCTCCTTGACGGCTTCCACCATGTGGCCGGTGGTCATGTACTTGATGGCGAAGGCCAGCAGGATTATGCCGCCGGCGATGGCGAAGGAGCCCACCGAAATCCCCATCAGTTTCAGGACCAGCTGGCCGAAGAAAAGAAAGAACAGGCCGAGCACGGTGGCAGTCACTATCGACAGGTGAATCATGCGGCGGCGCTGGGGCCTAATCATGTCTTCACTCATTGAAATCACGAAGGGCAGGTTGCCCAGGGCGTCAATAACGATAAACAGCGGGACGAAGGTGAAAATAAAGTTTTGCACAAGGTTGCCCATTATCCGCCCTGCCTTTCCGGCCCAAGCCGTTTCTGCAGAATAACCTTATCGTCGCCGGTGGCGTAGAAATCAGGGAGACAGGCTATAGCCTGGTAGCCACGCTTCAGGTAAAAGCGCCTGGTCTTCTGATAGCCCGCCTGTGAGGATGTTTCAATAATTACCAGCCTGCCCCCCGCCTCTTTGATTTTATCTTCGGCATAGGCCATTAAAGCCCCGCCCACGCCTCTTCCCTGCTCCCCGGCCATTACCGCTATCCAGTATACATCCCAGGTGCCTTCGGTAAGGGGGGTGGGGCCGTAGCAGATATAGCCTTTAACAGTCGGGCCGTCTTTAGCCACCAGGGTGTTGTAGCCGGAGCCAGCCGGGTCGGCCAGGTAGCTGTCGAGAACCTCCTCGGCCACCGCCACCTCGGCCGGTTTGAACTCAACCAGGCTGCGCACCAGCGCCATCAGGACCGGCTTGTCCCTTTTTTGCATGGGGCGTATCCTGACCGTCATCTTCTCTGTTCTCCAGGGCCAGTTCTACAATACTACCGATAAACTGCGGGTAGGTCATACCGGCGGCCTCGGCCTGGCGCACTGCCCCCGAGCCGGGGGAGATATCGGGGTTGGGGTTGGCCTCGATAACATTGAGCTGTCCCGCCCCATCCAGCCGCATATCCACTCTAGCATAGCCGCGGCAGCCGAGCAAGCCGAAGACGGTAAGAGCGGTCCGGGCGATATTCTCTCTTTCTTTATCTTCGATTTGGGCGGGGCAGACTACTCTGGTGCCCTTAAAATAATCGCTATCAGGCTGCCACTTGGCGGCAAAGGTCAGCAGGCGGGGCACTCCACTGGGCAGCGAGTAATCTATCTCGGAAACGGGCAGGGCGGTAGCGCCGAGCACGGTAACGTTGAACTCGCGGCCTTCGATGAAATGCTCAACCAGGGCCTGCCCGCCGTAGTAGCGGCTGACCGCGGTCACCTGCTTCTCCAGAGAAGGAAAACCACTGACCACATTCTCTGAAGAAAGCCCGTGGCTGGCGTCCTCGCGGCGGGGCTTGACGATGCAGGGATAACTTAAGCTAAAGCTGGAGAGCGTCTCCGGCCGGAGCAGCTGAAAATCGGGGGTCTTGATGCCGGCGCCCTTTAAGAGCACCTTGGTCCTGGCCTTGTCCAGGGCCAGCCTTAACGCCCCGGCGGGACAGCCGGTAAAGGGCATCTTTAGCGCCGACAGGATTTCGGCTATATCAGCCTCCGTCTCCGGGTGGCCGGCGAAGCCCTCAAAGAGATTGAAGACTAAATCGGCCTCCAGGGCGGCCAGCTTTTCCTGGGCGCGGGGGAGGGGCGGCGATAGCGGCACCTTGACCACCCCATAGCCTAATTTAAGCAAGGCGTCGCCCGCCGCCTCCACCGCCTCAAGGACGCCGCTGACGGCGGCTCTCTCGCCGCGCTGGTCATAGCGGCTCTTGACCGGCTCGTTATAGACGACGGCTACACGGCGACGCACGGAGAGCACCTTTTCAGGGCGGCCTCAAGTACAGCCTGTATCAGCCCCTGGTGCGTCCAGCCCAGCTTCCGGGCCATAATGATAAGGTCGCTGTAACTGCCCAGCCCGGGCAGGGGGTTTATCTCCAGAAAGTAGGGCACCCCATCAGGGCCGATTCTGAAGTCGATACGGGCGAAGTCGCGGCAGCCCAGGACCCTGAACACCTTGAGACTGGCCAGGGCAATCCTCTCATTAATCTCATCGGCCAGCCTGGGGGGACATTCGTAGTCAACCAGGTTGAGGTAGTCGCGCTTTACCTCCAGGGAGTAGATGAAGTGCCCCTCCCTTTTCCGGGGCAGGATGCGCATTATGCCCACCAGGCGGGGCGGGGTATTGCCGATAATGCCAGCGGTGACCTCGTCGCCGCTGATAAACTCCTCGACCATCACCGGTTGGCGGTAATCGTTAAGAAGGCGGCCTACCTCTTTGGCCATCTGCTCCCGGTTTTCCACCACCGAGGTCAGGCGGATGCCCTTGCTCGAGCCTTCGTAGGCCGGCTTGACTATAGCCGGGAATCGCTCCCAGGAAACCTTGCTTAAGTTTTCCTCATCGGCTATCACCTGCCACTGCGGGGTAGCCACCCCCTCGGCGGCCACCAGATTCTTGGCCAGCGGCTTGTCCAGGCAGACGGTTAGGCAGTGGGAGTCCGAGCCGGTGTAGGGGATGCCCAGCATCTCCAGAATAGCCGGCACCTGTGACTCGCGGCTGCGTGAGCTGCCCCGCCCCTCGGCGATATTAAAAACGAAGTCAACCGGCTCCCGCCGGATGTTGTCCAGGAACTCGCCGCCCCCACCCAGCATCACCACCGGGTGTCCGGCAGCGGTAAGGGCGGCGGCGATAGTCTCCACCGTCTCGCGGGAGTCGTACTCTTCCAGGGCGTCTTCGGGGGCGGCGGCGTCCAGGGGCACGGCTGATTTAAGATCGTAGGCTAAGCCTATCCGCATCCCTGGTTCCTGCTTTCTTGGCCGCCACCGGCACCTTGACCAGATCGGCCACCGCCGCCGACCTGGCTTTGGCCTTTAGCCTGGGGTTATGGCAGTGGTAGATATGGCCGCGGTAGTTCCTCACCATAATCCTGTCCCCGTTCTGGGACAGGACATAGTTGGGCTGCACTGGCACCTTGCCCCCGCCCTGGGGCAGGTCAATGACGAAGGTGGGCACCGCCAAACCTGAGGTGTGGCCGCGCATGCCCTCGATTATCTCCAGGCCGGTCGCCAGCGGCGTGCGCAGGTGCTCCGTCCCCTCCACCTCGTCGCACTGGAAGAGGTAGTAGGGGCGCACCTTAATCTTGAGCAGCCCCTGACACAGTTTGGTTTGTATATCAACGCTATCGTTGATACCGCGCAGCAGCACGCTCTGGTTGTTAACCGGGACGCCGCTCCGCACCAGCCTATCACAGGCAGCGGCCGCCTCCGGGGTTATCTCGCGGTAGTGGTTGAAGTGGGTGTTGAGCCATATCGGGCCATACTTAGAGAGCATGGCGCACAGCTCGGCATCGATACGCTGGGGCAGCACCACCGGGAAGCGGCTGCCGATACGGATAATCTCGACGTGCTCTATCTGCCTCAGCCGGGAGATAACACCCTCCAGGTGGTGGGTGGACAGGGTTAAGGGGTCGCCGCCGGAGATGACCACATCCCTGATAGCTTTATGATTACGGATGTAGTCCAGCATGGCCTCGATTTCGCCGGGGGTCCGCACCCAGCCGCCGTGGCGCCACTCCCGCTTGCGGGTGCAGTGACGGCAGAACATGGGGCAGATATCGGTCAGCACCATTAAAGCCCGGTCCGGGTAGCGGTGCACCAGGCCGGGAACAACCGAGTCCCGCCTCTCCTCAAGGGGGTCTTCGCTGCCGACGCCGGCTAAAGCTATCTCGTCAAACGAGGGCACCGCCTGCATCCTGATTGGGTCAGCGGGGTCGGCGGGGTCAATCAGGGAAAGATAATAAGGGGTTATCGACAGCGGGTACTTAATGGTGACCAGCCTGAGCCTGGCCTGCTCTTCAGCGGTCAGGGGTATATAGCTGGCCAGCTGTTCAACGGTGGTGATGCGGCGGCGGAAGTGCCACCTCCAGTCATTCCAGAGGCTGTCGTGTATGTGCCCAAAGAACCTTCGTCTCTGGGCGCTGGTACTGGGAGGCTCTTCCTCAAGGGCGGCGATTATAGCTGCGCCAGGAGGTTCCTCCTCGGCCTCAGCATTAGTCTCTATAGCATATTTTTCTGCCCTCAGGGCAGACTGTTTTTTCATTATTCCGGGCGCTTTCACCTTGTTTCTTGTCTCCTCTAGTCTTAGATTTCTACTAAATCGGTCTCGTTTATCGGGTCACATCTTCGGTTTTTACCCCCTATAAATAAAAAGTAGCTAGGAAACACTTGCCCTAACCTTTTTTTCCTGTTATAATATTTATGAATTCTATTTCCTAAATTAAATTATACATGTTTTATAGAAATTGTCAATAGTCTTTTAGCCTTTATGGCAAATCATTAACGAGGTGCCGACAGGAGGTGTCAGAATGGGGGAATGGAAATTCGTCACCAACCACGCTCTGGTGCTCTGCCTGATTGCCCAGCAGCCGCGAATTACCGCCCGGGAGATTGCCGCCACGGTAGGCATTACCGAGAAGACAACGCGTAATATCATCAACGACCTTGAGGCCGACGACTACATCACCAAGACCAGGGAGGGCCGGCGTATCCGCTACGGCATTGACCCGGAGATGCCCCTCCGCCACGAAATAAATGAGGATAAGGCGGTGGGCGACCTGCTGGAAATTCTGGGCTGGGCAAAGCGGCGCCGCAGGGTAAAGAGCGCGGTCAGCTAAAAACAGGCCCTGGTTAGAGCTTCCAGAAGCTTTGCAGCTCCCGGAAGTCAATCAGCCCGTTCTCGGCAACATTTTCAATCTCGATGCCGGCCTCAACGGCGGCGGCCACCGGATTAAGACCGCCGAGCTGGACGATGCCAACCCGGTTCAGGGCCACCGGAATCTGGCAGAGCGGCTCGCTGGTATCACCCACGGCAAAGACACCGCCGATGCCGACCTCCTTGAGCCGGGCTATCCTCTCCTCGACAACATCCCGGGCCGGCGCCGGCACCGTCCGGAAGACACCCAGTATCTTACCCCTCCCCGTCCTGGCGGCCTCGCCGACGGTGGTCATCCTGGCCTGGATGAACTGCTCGGAAGGGTCCACCGAGGTACCGGCGTAGTCGATTATGGCCACAAAGCGCCTGGGCTTTAGATTTCTAACCTCGAGCAGGCCGCCGAAGCGGAACTCCACCGGCACTCCGGCCTTGAGCAGCACGCCGTTTAAGGCCACACTGCAGACGGTGGCCAGGCCAATCTTGCCCTCGGGCACCACCGCCGCCCCCAGCTTCTCCCCCTCCGGGGCGGTGGCCACCAGCTCGCTGACGCAGAGCCCTGCCTTGAAGGCGCCCTTCATCGCCGCCAGCGCCTTCTTGAACTTCTCCCTGTCAATAAGCGAGGTATTTATCGGCAATTGTCCGCTGCCCTTTTCCGGGTCGAAAGTGGTCTGGTAGGCCAGCAGTTCCAGCTTCTCACGCACGAAACCCAGGTGCTGGGGGGCCAGGGCCTCCTTGACCTCCCGCCGCCCCTCCTCGGTAATCATCCGCCCGTCCCGACCGGCAGGCAGGGTATAGCCGCGCTCGTCGGCTATCTTCAGGTGATACCTGACCGCCCGCTCGCTCAAGAATACCCCTTCGTCCTCAAGCCGGCGGGCAATAGTGATTGAACCCATGGGTTCTGAGGACTCGCTCAAGACCTTGAGAATTAATATCAGCTTACCTTCGGCGTCGGAGCCGACAACCTGTTCCGCCATCAGCCTCTCACTCTTTAGCTATTATACCATGCCCTTCCCCAAAGCCGTAGCCGCTAGGGCTGACCAGCCTGGCGCAGCTTACGGTACATTGCCTCTAAATCTTCGAGCCAGAGCTGGGCTTGAGCCTCCGAGGGCATTCTCCAGTCTCCCCGGGGGGAGAGGCTCACCGAGCCGACCTTCGGCCCCTCCGGCAGGCAGGTCCTCTTGAACTGGTTGGCGAAGAACCGGCTGATAAAGCTCTTGAGCCACTTATATAAATCGTCAAGAGAGTATTTGCGCTCAAAAAGCCCCTGCTTTTGCACTTCGTTAGCCAGGTAAAGAATCCGGCCCGGCCTCATGCCGAAGCGGATAAAGGGATAGAGGTAGAAATCGGCCAGCTCAAAGGGGCCGATAACCTCCTCGCTCTTCTGCCTGATTACGCCATTCTCTGGCCGCTTCAGTTCCGGGGAAATCGGGGTCTTAAGAATATCATATAAGACCTTCTGGGCCGGTGTGCCGGCCATCTCTTCATCGGCCACCCAGCGCACCATAAAGCTGACCAGCGTCTTGGGCACCGAGGCACTGACGTGATAGTGCGAGATGTGGTCTCCGGCAAAGGTGCACCAGCCCAGGGCAATCTCGGTAAGGTCGCCCGTCCCCAGCACGATGCCGTCGAGCTGGTTGGCCTTGTTAAAGAGGAACTCGGTGCGGTAGCGGGCCTGGACGTTCTCGAAGACCACGTCCTCCCCGCCGCCGTGCTCCAGGTCTTTCAGGTGCGAACTGCAGCTCCGGGTGATGTTCACCCGGCCCAGGCTCACCCCCAGTGCCCGGCACAGCCTGGTGGCGTTGGCTTTGGTCCTCCGGGTAGTCCCGAAACCGGGCAGGGTGAAGGCATGGACATCGGTCCGCGGCAGCTTGAGGAAGTCCATCGTCTTGGCGGCGACCAGCAGCGATAGCGTGGAATCAAGGCCGCCGGAAACTCCGAATACTATCCGGCTCTTTTTGGCGCCGGCCAGCTTCTGGGCCAGCGCCCCTACCTGCATGGCAAAGATTTCGCGGCAGCGGTCCGCCCTTCTCTCCGGCTCCTCGGGGACGAAGGGGCGGGGGTCAAGCGTCCTCTCCAGCCTTTCGGGGTGGAGGTCGGCGACCTCGGCCTCGACAACCCGGCAGCTCTCTACCCCGGCCGCCTGGTCTCGAAAGCTGGTCATCACGCTGCGGTCGTGCGCCAGGCGTTCCAGGTCAATATCGGCCACGATAAGCCGGGGCTCAGGCGCTAGCCGCGCCGATTCCCTTAAGATAGTCCCGTTCTCAGCGATGATGATATGACCGCCATAGACCAGGTCATTGGATGACTCCCCGATGCCGGACGAGGTATAGCAGTAGGCGGCGATGCACCGGCCCGACTCCGAAGAGACCATTGTCCGCCGCCAGTCCGCCTTGCCCAGCACCTCGTTGCTCGCCGAAAGGTTGAGCAGCACCGTCGCCCCGGCCAGCGCCTGGTACTCGTGGGGGGCCAGCGGCACCCACAGGTCCTCACAGATCTCAACCCCGATAATAGCGGAGCTAATTCCCCGCAGCCTGAAGAGGATGTCGCTGCCAAAAGGGACTTCCTGTCCGGCCAGCTCGATAAGAGTGGAACCGGCCTCGGTAGCCGGGGCAAACCAGCGGTCTTCGTAAAACTCCCGGTAGCCGGGCAGCAGGGTCTTGGGTATAACCCCCAGAATACGGCCCGAGTTCAAGACCACGGCACAATTAAAAATCTTCTGCTCAACCACCAGGGGCACCCCCACCACCACCACCATAGCCCTCCTGGCACTTTCCGCCAGGACCGCCTCCAGCCCCTTCCGCGCCTTTACCAGCAGCGCCCGGTGCTGGACCAGGTCGCCGAGGGTATAGCCGGTTATGGTCATCTCGGGGAAGACCAGCACCTGCACCCCCTGCCCCCCGGCCTTCCTCATGGTGCCGATAATGGCCTTAACGTTAAAATCAACATCAGCCAGGCGGAGCGCCGGCATGGCCCCGCCGATGCGCAGAAAACCGAGGTCGCTATTCAGCTGAATGCTCTCAACCACGGCGGCCCTCTTCCCCGCGGATATTAACTATCCCTATTTTACAATATTTATAGTATAGGTAGGTATTTCTTCAGCTCGTACTCGGTTACCTGAGCCCGGTACTGGTCCCACTCTATCTTCTTATTCTGGATGAAGGCCTCAAAGACGTGCTCGCCCAGGGCCTGGCGCACTATCTCGCTCTTCTCGGCCAACAGGATGGCCTCCAGCAGGCTGGCGGGCAGGGTGGTTATTCCCCGCTTCTGTCTTTCCTCGGCGGTCATCTCGTAGACATTCTCCTCCACCGGCGGGGGCGGCTCCAGCCCCTTCTCGATGCCCTCCAGCCCGGCGGCCAGCATGACGCTGAAGGCGAGGTAGGGATTGCAGGCCGGGTCCGGAGACCGGAACTCAATACGGGTCGCCTTCTCCCGGCCCGGCCGGTATTCCGGCACCCTGATCAGGTCGGATCGGTTGCGCCGCGCCCAGGAGAGATATACCGGCGCCTCGTAGCCGGGGACCAGCCGCTTATAGGAGTTGACCCACTGGTTGGTCACCGCCGTAATCTCGGGGGCGCGGGCGAGCAGTCCAGCGATATAGCCCCTGGCTATTTTGGACAGATGGTATGAATCATTTTTATCAAAGAAGGCATTATGTTCGCCCTTGAAGAGCGACTGGTGGACGTGCATGCCGCTGCCGTTGATGCCGAAGACGGGCTTGGGCATGAAGGTGGCATAGACGCCGTGTCTCAAGGCCACCTCTTTGACAACAAGGCGATAGGTCATCACGTTATCGGCCATGGTCAGGGCGTCGGTGTACCTCATATCAATCTCGTGCTGGCTGGGGGCGACCTCATGGTGAGAATACTCAATGCCGATACCCATTTCCTCCAGTGTCAGAACGGTATCCTTCCTCATCTCGATGGCGGCATCCCGGGGAGTCATATCAAAATAGCCCCCCTGGTCCAGCGGCACCGTGCTCGCGGAGTCCTGGAAATAGAAGTACTCCAGCTCCGGCCCCACGTAAAAGGTATAGCCCAGGTCGGCCGCCCGCTTCAGGTTCCTCTTGAGGACAAATCTGGGGTCGCCCTCAAAAGGCTCGCCACCCGGCCTCAAGACGTCACAGAACATGCGGGCCACGGCGTGGTGCTCACGCGGCCGCCAGGGCAGCAGCCGGAAGGTATCCGGGTCGGGCAGGGCCACCATGTCGCTCTCGTCGATGCGGGCAAATCCCTGTATTGACGACCCGTCAAAGCCCATCCCCTCGGTCAGGGCCCCTTCCAGCTCCTCAACGGTGATGGCAAAACTCTTGAGTATGCCCTGTATATCGGTAAACCACATCCGGACAAACTTAACGTCATGCTCCTTGGCCATCTTTAAGACGTAATCACTGGCCTCTTCCCGGCTCTTATTGGCCATTGCTACCACCTCCTCTGGTAATAGTTATCTATAGAATTTATTTATTATAATTTGACTATTTTACATCAATTTACTACATACTGGCTCACCTCGCAAGCTTCTAGATGGCATTCTCGTCTAAATCCCCGGTGCGGACGCGTACCACATGGTCCACCGGCATGACGAAAATCTTACCGTCGCCGAGCTCGCCCGTCCTAGCCTTGCTGACGATGGCGTCGATGACAGTGGAGACATCATCATCCAGCACCACCAGCTCTATCTTCAGCTTGGGCAGCAGGTCCACCCGGTATTCCCCCACCCGCCACTGAAGGGGGATTCCCTTCTGCTTGCCCCGCCCGCTGACCTCGCTGACGGTCATACCGAAATAGCTCTTCTCTTCCAGAGCCTTCTTTACCGCATCCAGCCTCTCCTCCCGGATAATCGCCTCCACCTTTTTCATCGGAGCAGCCCCCCGTAAGCCCTCTCGCCGTGCTGGGAGAGGTCAAGCCCCACCGTCTCGTCCATCTGGCCCACCCTCAGGCCGACGGTAACGTCAACCAGCTTGCCCAGGACCCAGGTCAGGGCGAAGGCGAAGGCGGCCACCGCCACCACGCCGATAAACTGCACCAGCAGCTGGGCGGCATTACCCTCAATCAGACCAGCCTTCCCGGCCACCGCCGAGCTGGCGAAGATGCCGGTAGCCAGCGCCCCCCAGATGCCGCCCACCCCGTGAACAGCGAAGACATCCAGGGAATCGTCAAACTTAAATCTAGTCTTCATCAGCACGATGCTGTAGTAGCCGACCACGGCCACGATAACGCCTATCGGGACAGCGGCGATGGGCGGGACGAAACCGGCCGCCGGGGTTATCGCCACCAGCCCGGCCACGGCCCCGGTAACCATCCCCAGCAGGCTGGGGCGGCGGCGTATCCAGGCGATAATCATCCAGGTAAAGCCGGCGGCGGCCGCGGAAAGGTTGGTGGCGACGAAGGCGTTGGCCGCCAGCCCATTGGCGGCCAAGGCGCTGCCGGCGTTAAAGCCGAACCAGCCGAACCAGAGCAGTCCGGCGCCGAGGGCCACCATCGGGATATTATTGGGCTCCATTACGTCACCGGGGAAACCCTTGCGCCGGCCCAACAGCAGGACCAGCGCCAGAGCGGAGACACCGGCGTTGATGTGGACGACGGTGCCGCCAGCGAAGTCAAGGGCACCCAGCCCCCCCAGCCAGCCGCCGCTACCCCAGACCCAGTGGCACACCGGGGCATAAACAAAGGTCATCCAAAGCGCTGCAAAAAGCATCAGGGCGCTGAACTTGATTCTCTCCACCACCGCCCCCGTAATCAGGGCGACGGTGATAACGGCGAACATCCCCTGAAAGGCCATAAAGGCCAGGTGGGGCACGGTGCTGGCATAGACAGCGGAGGGCCCCATACCCACGTTGGTCAGACCTATAAAATTAAGCCCGCCGATAAAACCGCCGACATCAGAGCCGAAGCTAAGGCTGTAGCCCCAGAGCGCCCAGAGGACGCCGATAACCCCCATGATGGCAAAGCTCATCATGATGGTGGAGAGCAGGTTCTTGCGCCGGGCCATGCCGCCGTAGAACAGGGCCAGCCCCGGCGTCATCAGCAGCACCAGCGCCGACGAGACCAGTATCCAGGCGGTATCTCCGGTGTCTATGGTCATCTAACCCCCCAATAGTTCAGCTATCTCCAGTTTAACCGGCGATTGTTTCCAAAAGATTACAGGAGGGTTAAATTTAGGTTACAGATGGATAAACAGGGGCTTTATTTAGGCCTTAAAGCGGTAGCCGATGTTTCTCACCGTCTCGATAAAGGTGTGCTTGGCGTCCTCAATCTTGCTCCTGAGCCGCCGCACGTGCACGTCCACCGTCCTGTCGCCGCCGTAGTAGTCATAGCCCCAGACCTGGTTAAGCAGGGCCTCACGGCTGTAGACACGGCCCCGGTGGCTGGCCAAAAATTTTAGCAGCTCGTACTCCTTAAAGGTAAGCTCGACTATTCTGCCCTCCAGAGTCACCTCGCACCTGGCCAGGTCTATCAGCAGGCCGTCGCACTGGACTAGCTCGCCGCCTTCTATGTTCCGGGCCTGGCTCAAAAGCCTCTTGGCTCTCAGGGCCAGCTCCCGCCCGTCGCCGGGGCTGGTGATGAAATCATCGATATCGAGGTTTCCGTTAAGGCTGCCCAGCCTATCCTGGGGGAGCAGGGCTATAACCGGGAGGTGCCTTTCCTCTTTCAGCCCCCGGACGATTGCCTGCATTTCAGCAGCAGGCAGGCTGCCGTCTATCTCGAGCAGGACTAAATCGGGGCGATAAGTGCTTATCTCCTCGGCCAGCTCCTGGCCGTGAGGCACGATAGCACAGGCAAAGCCGCTGCCGGCCATCTGGGCACGGAGCCCGGCCAGCGCCTCGGTCTCCCTAGCTATCATCAGCAGCCGCAGCATAGTCCACCACCGTCAGTAGGCGTAGAGACGGCCGTAGGGCCGCAGCCAGCGGGGGAATAGTTTTATAAACTTATGATTCAGTATCTTTTCGGCATCATAGCCGAAGTGGGCGGCGAACTCGCCGACCAGCTGTTTGAGGACTTTAAGGTCGGTCTCATCAAGCTGAGCAACCCCAACCTCTTTACCCAGCTGGTGCTCCTCGACGCTCCCCCTCAGGTAGATGACGCCGCCGTGCATGCCGGTGCCGATGAAATTGGCCTTATGGTTTTCGCCCTCTTCCAGATTCAGGCCTAATAAAATAAGCACGCCGCCGGCCATATACTCGCCGAGGAAGTCCTGGGCGGTGCCGCCGATGACCAGCGCCGGCCTGCGGCCCTTGTATTCTTTCATATGTATGCCGGCCCGGTAGCCAACGTCCTCGCGGACGAAGATTTTACCGCCTCTAGCCGATAGCCCGATAATATCGCCAGCGTGGCCGTGGATGACTATCTCGCCCTCGTTCATGGTGTTGCCGCAGCCGTCCTGGGCGTTGCCGTGGACGATAATCCTGGGCCCGTTCATAAAGGCCCCCAGGTCGTTGCCGGGGGTGCCGAATATCTCAATCACCACCGGCCTGTCCAGGTCGGTGCCGATATAGCGCTGACCGTGGACGTTGCGCAGCTCGATGCGGCGCACGCTGTCGGTCATGGCCTTTCTTAAGCTGGCGTTGAGCTCGCGGTAGTAAACGCCGCCGGCGTCCATCTTGACTATGGAGTTACCTCTGGTTGCCATCTCTAGCTCCCGGCCATCCTTACTCCCAGAACTTCCAGCTCGGTATCGGTCAGGCCGACGCCCCTTAAATGCAGGCGGTTGCCCCTCAGGCTCTCGATGGCGTTGACCCCCAGCCCGCCCAGTATGTCTTTAAGCTCACTGCTCCAGCCACGCAGCAGGTTGGCCAGGCGGCGGGCGCCGATGTCGGGGTTGACCCGCTTGGTCAGGCGTAGGTCGGTGGTGCATAAGCCCCAGGCGCACTTGCCGGTGTGGCACTGCTGGCAGACATGGCAGCCCAAAGCAATGAGCGCCGCCGTGCCGATGTAGACGGCGTCAGCCCCCAGGGCGATGGCCTTGGCCACATCGCCGCTGTTCCTGATGCCGCCGGAGACAACGATAGAGGCCTGGTTGCGGATGCCTTCCTCGCGCAGACGAGTGTCAACTGAGGCCAGCGCCAGCTCGATGGGAATACCCACGTTATCCCTTATGACTTTAGGCGCCGCCCCGGTTGAGCCCCGCAGCCCGTCCAGGACGATAATATCGGCGCCGCCCCGCACCATGCCGCTGGCGATGGCCGCCGAGTTGTGGACGGCGGCAATCTTGACCGAGATAGGCTTGGTGTAGTTGGTGGCCTCTTTTAAAGCGTAGATAAGCTGGGCCAGGTCCTCGATAGAGTAAATATCGTGCTGGGGCGCCGGGGATAAAGCATCGGTACCCTGGGGAATCATCCTGGTCAGCGATACCTCGGCGCTTACCTTCTCCCCGGGCAAATGCCCGCCGATGCCGGGCTTGGCCCCCTGGCCTATCTTAATCTCGACCACCCTAGCCGCGTCCAGATAGTCGGCGTGGACGCCGAAGCGCCCCGAAGCCACCTGCACGATGGTGTTATCGCCGTATTTATAGAGGCTGGGGTGAAGACCGCCTTCTCCCGTATTCCATAGGGTACCCATCTCGGTGGCCGCCCTGGCCAGGGAGGTGTGCACGTTGAGGCTGACCGCCCCGTAGGACATGGCAGCGAACATTACCGGCACCTCCAGCCTCACCTGGGGAGCCAGCGTTGTTTTTAGATTATTGGACTTATCAAGCTCCAAATGGTCGGGCTTTCTACCCAGCCAGGTGGTAAGCTCCATGGGCTCGCGGAGGGGGTCTATAGAGGGGTTGGTCACCTGGCTGGCGTTGAGCACCAGGTGGTCCCAGTAGATTCTCTGCCCCTTATCATCGCCCATGCCGGTGAGCAGCACCCCGCCGGTCTCGGCCTGCTTTAAAATATCCTCGACCACCTCGGGGCGCCAGTTATAGTTCTCGCGGTACTCCTGCGGGTTGCGGCTGATGGTCAGCGCCTGGGTGGGGCAAAAGACCTCGCAGCGGTGGCAGCCGACACAGTTCTCCTCCCGGCTCCTGACCTCGTTGTCCTCGGCGTCATAGTAGTTGGCGTCAAAGCTGCACTGGTTGACGCAGACCTTACACTGGATACAGCGCTCCGGGTCCCGCCTTACTATAAATTTCGGTGCGATATAGGTCTTCATCTTCTCCCCCTAAAGCCTCACCGGTATTCCCCGCTCGGCCAGGTACCGCTTTATATCGCCGATGGAGTAGGTCCCGTAGTGAAAGATGCTGGCCGCCAGCACGGCATCGGCCTTGCCCAAAATCAATGCCTGGTAGAGGTCTTCCGGACTGCCGGCGCCGCCGCTGGCAATCACCGGCACGCTGACCGCCTCGGAGATGGCCCGGGTAAGCTCGTTGTCGTAGCCGGTCTGGTGCCCGTCGGCGTCCATGCTGGTCAGCATTATCTCCCCGGCGCCGAGCTCGACCACCCTTTTAGCCCACTCGACGGCGTCAAGCCCGGTCAGCTTCTGGCCGCTCTGGATATAGACCTCCCATTTAGGCTTTTTACCCCCGTTTATCCTCTTGGCGTCGATGGCCACCACGATGCACTGGCTGCCGAACTTATCGGCGCCCTCTTTGATTAAATCGGATTTCTGCACCGCCTCGGTATTGATGGAGACCTTATCGGCACCGGCCAATAACATCCGCCGCATGTTGGCAATGGTACGCAGCCCCCCGCCCACGGTAAGCGGCATAAATACCTTCTCTGAAATACGCTCCACCACGTCAACCATGGTATCGCGCCCCTCCGGCGTGGCGGTGATGTCCAGGAAGACCAGCTCGTCGGCGCCTTCTTTATAGTAAAAATCGGCCCTCTCCACCGGGTCGCCGGCATCCCTGAGCTGGACGAAGCTCTTGCCCTTGACCACCCGCCCCCCTTTCACGTCCAGGCAGGGTATAATGCGCTTGGTCAGCATTATTTCGCCTCCCCGGCGGGTACTTTTTCCCTACCCGCCCTCTTCTTGAGCCTGCCGACAACAGGCTGGCCGCCCATCGGTATCCAGGCCCTGTCCAGGTCAGGGGCTATCAGCCGTATTGCCGATTCTTCTGATGATAGATAGAGCATGTCCCCCTTCTCCCCGACGGTAAGCGGCCTTAAGCGAATGCGGTCGGTCAGCCCGATCATCTCGCCGTGGTGGGCGATGATCACGGCGAATGGCCCGTTCAGAAGCAGGCTGCCGTAAACCTGGCGCAGCGCCAGCATCAGCCTCTGCTCTTCTTTGGGCATACGCCCGATGGCATCCCAGAAGGGCGGCGCCAGTACCTTGGCCACCACCTCCAGGGGCAGGTGGTGCTGGCGCATCAATAAATCAACGGCGTAGGCCACCACCTCGGTATCAGTCTGCATGGTGCACTGGTAGCCGAACTGCTCCAGGTAGCGCTTATTTATTCCGTAGGAGGAAATCTCGCCGTTGTGAATCACCGTCCAGTCCAGTATGCAGAAGGGGTGCGCCCCGCCCCACCAGCCGGGGGTATTGGTGGGGAAACGACCGTGGGCAGTCCACAAATAGCCCTGGTACTGCTCAAGGCAGAAGTAGTCGGCTATCTCCTCGGAGTAGCCCACCCCTTTAAAGACGGCCATATTCTTGCCGCTGGAGAAGACAAAGCTGTCGGAAAGTTTGGTATTTATGGTCATCACCTTTTCCAGCACGTAGTCATCACCGGACCTCGGGCCGGGTTTATTTATGTCAAGAAAATAGCGCCGGACCAGCGGCGGGTCCTTAATTACCGGCGCCGGCCTGGTCGGCACCTCCTCCTGCTCTACGATTTTGAAATTGTCCTTTAGAAACGCCTCCGTCTCCTGCCTGCCCGGCTGGCTCAGGAACATGATATGCAGTGCGTACTGGTCGGCGTATTCCGGGTAGAGGCCGTAGACGGCAAAGCCGCCGCCCAGGCCGTTACCGCGGTCGTGCATATTGGCGCTGGCCCGGATAACGCCCTCGCCGGAGAAGCGCCGGCCGGTGGTGTCCATCGCCCCGAATATGGAGCAGGCGTCGATTACCTTTTCATCAAGGTTAGGGTTATTTAGCTGCCTGATATCCTTCACCGCTATTCTCCAATGACTGCCTCTTCGGGTTCTTCAGCCGGGGGCACTATGGAACCAGCCTCGGATGGCGGCATCGTTAGCTTCTCCCGCCAGATTTCCTCGGGCAGGGAGGCCAGGCCGAAGTCGTCGGCGACCAGCGTCTCCTTAAAAGCCGCCACGTTTATTCTGTCCTTCATTAGATTATAGATAATGCCCGCCTTCTCGATATCGCCAGCCAGAACCAGGCCTGTAATCAGCCCGTCCTTTAGTATCACCTTTTTATATATTCCATCGCCTCTTTTTATCAAAACCTCATAGCCGTCATCGGGCGGGCTCACCATACCCGCCGAGACGATATTCACCCCGAAATACTTGAGGGCGTTCATGGCGGTGCCGCCCTGGTACTCGGCCCTCTTACCGGCCATATTTAAGCCGGCCACCCTGCCGCCGACATAGGCGTTGGGCCAGACTGGCGTCAGCCGGTTCTCCCCGTAGACGAAGTCGTAGGCCTCGCTGACATCGCCGCAGGCATAGACACCGGGTATAGACGTAGCCATGCGTCGGTCAACGATAATGCCCCGGTTGGTCTTGACCCCGTTACCCGCCAGGTCGAGGCGCGGCCTGACCCCGATGGCGATGACGACCATGTCGCAGGCTATGGACCGCCCGTCATCAAGGCTGACCCCGCTGACCTCGCCGAGCCGACTGCTGTTTATTTTAGCCACGGTATGTCCCGTTATTATGTCAACTCCAGCATTAGCCGAGGCTTCGGCCTCAAACTCCGCCGCCTCCTCGTCGAGGATGGTGTTCAGGACCCAGTCCTTCATCTCGACGATGCTGACCTCAACCCCCCGCTTGACCAAAGCCTCGGTGGCGCTCACCCCGATAAGCCCCCCACCGATGACCACCGCCTTTAGCTTTCCCTGGCGCTGCTTTAAAAACTTATCGATGGCCTCAGCATCGCCGAGGGTGGTGAAGGTAAAAACGCCCTTCAAGTCTCTACCCTCAAGATTATCGGGCACGATGGGCACACCGCCGGTAGCCAGCAGCAGCTTCCCCCAGGCCAGCTTTCGCCCGCTGGCCAGCTCGATATTATGCTCAGTGAAATCAATCCGCATCACTCTATCGCCCAGAATAGCCTTGATTTTGTTCTTCTCATAGAAATCGGCGGGGCGGTAGAGCATCTTCTCCAGGGGACGCCCCTCGGCAAGGTGCTCCGAGATAAGCGGCCGCGAGTAGGCCGGGTAGGGCTCGTCGGAGACGATAGCCAGCGTCCCCGCCCTGTCCACCCCGCGGATGGCCTCGGCGGCGCCGATACCCCCCGCCGAGTTGCCGATAATCAAATACTTTATTTTCTCTTCTCTGGCCATTCTACTGCCGCCTGCCCGCTTTTTCTCCCAGGGCAACCCTGATAAAGTTCTCATATACCTTAAGCCCCACCTCGCCGCTCTTCTCCGGGTGGAACTGGGTGGCCACCAGGTTATCCCGGGCAATCACGCTGCAGAAAGTGACGCCGTATTCAGTCTGGCCGGCCACCAGAGACTTGTCCTCCGGCTCGACGTAGTAGCTGTGGACGAAGTAGAAGTTGGCCTCATCGGGTATACCCGCGAAGATGGGGTGAGCCAACTTCTGCTTTACCTGGTTCCAGCCCATGTGGGGGACCTTTAAGCCCGGGGCGAACCTGCGCACCGCGCCGGGGACAACGCCCAGGCACTCGTGCCAGCCGCCCTCCTCGGTGCCGCTGAAGAGCACCTGCAGCCCGATGCAGACCCCCAGGAAGGGCCTCCCCTCCCCGATATAGCCCTTAATCGGGCTGTCCAGCCCCAGTTTCCGCAGGCTGGCCATGGTATCAGCGGCGGCGCCCACCCCGGGCAGGATAACCGCCCGGGCGCTCATAACCTCATCGGGGCTGTCAGTTACTTTCGCCTCATAGCCCAGTCGGCTGATGGCATTGACCACGCTGCGCAGGTTGCCGGCGCCGTAATCGATGATGGTAATCACCTGAAGTCCCACTCTCCTAATTCTCGACGGTAACCTCCACCACGTTCTCCCGGGCGATGGCGGTCTCATCGCCGTCCTTCTTGACAAAGACGTGCATCAGTCCCAGTACCTGGTACTGCCCGTTCTTAAGTCCGCTGGTGTCCCACCGCACCGCGAAGTTGGCCCCCTTATCCCTGGACTCGCCTATCTTTATCCAGGTAGTGGCATCCTTATGGCGGTAGTACCAGGGGTTGGTTATCCGCAGCACAGGCCCGGTGAGGCCCAGCGCCGCCAGCTCCTTCTCCAGCAGCTCTTCGTCAAGCTCCTCCCGCAGGAGAATGCTCCCCGAATACTTCTTCAGCACCTCTGAAGGAACGATATAGTGCGGTCCCCAGTTGTAAGACATGGTACACCTCCCTATTTTATTGGGTTATCCGGCTTTCTACCTCCGGCACCTCAACATAGACCAGCGCCTCATTGGGGCAGTTGGCCACGCAGACCGGAATTTCCTCTCCCTGGCAGAGGTCGCACTTCAGCGCCTTCTTCTGCTCTATATCCGGCATTATCGCCGCCAGCGGGCAGACCAGAAGGCAGGTCCAGCAGCCGATGCACCTCTCCTCGTCCACCTTAACCATACCGCTCTCCGGGTCGCGGGCTAAAGCACCGGTAAGGCAGGCCTGGACACAGGGGGCGTCCTCACAGTGCTGGCAGCGCACCGACAGCGACACCACCCCCCTCTCGTCCACCCGTAGCCTGGCCGGCGGCAGTGACTCCCGTTTAAACGCCTTGACCAGGTCCTTGGTGCCGGCGTTCTTGAGCTGGCAGTACACCTCGCAGAGGTGGCAGCCGATGCAGACCTCCTCCTTAACGTAGACCCTTTTCAACTTAATATTACCGCCTTTTTATGCGGCAAACGGTTACCGTATGCCATATAATAACAGATATAATACTCTTTGTCAAATCCTCCAAATTAGACCCGGAGACAGAGACTGCAACAGCCACTATTGTAACATTAAAACAGGCAGTAAGCCAAGGTAAGAACCGACGGGATAGGCGCAAAAGGGGGAAATGTATATAATGATATTAGGCCGCTCTAAAAGACCTTGCTTTAGCCGCCGGAGTCAGCTACTATTACAAGAGCGCGAGATGCTTAACCAGGACGAACGGGAAAGGTATGCCCGCCAGATAATGCTCAGGGGCTTCGGGCAAAAAGGCCAGGAGAAGCTCAAGGAGGCCAGGGTCTTTATCGCCGGCGCCGGCGGGCTGGGCTCATCCTCGGCCACCTACCTGGCCGCCGCCGGAGTGGGCACACTGCGCATCGTTGACCACGATAGGGTCGAGCTGAGCAACCTGAACCGGCAGGTGCTGCACTGGCCGGGGGACATCGGCCAGGCCAAGGTCAGCTCGGCGGAAAGCAAGCTAAAACAGCTGAACCCCGAGCTAAAGGTGGAGGCCTTTGAGGAAAGGATAACCGAAGCCAATATCTCCCGGCTGGTGGCCGGCTTTGACCTCATCGTCGATGCCATGGACAACCTGCCCACCCGCTATCTGCTCAACAAGACGGCTATAAAGAATAATATACCCTTCTTCCACGGGGCGGTCTATGGCTTTGATGGGCAGGCGATGACGGTAATACCGGGTAAGACCGCCTGCCTGAGGTGCGTCTACCGGGGGGCCATCCCCGAGGAGAGATTCCCGGTAATCGGGGTAACCCCGGCGGTTATCGGCTGCATCCAGGCGACCGAGGTGATAAAATATATTGTGGGCATGGGACAACTGCTAGCCAACAGACTCCTAGTCTACGACGGGCTGAAGATGAAATTTACCGAGTTTAAACTAAAGAAAGACCCGCACTGTGAGCATTGCGGAAAGCCAGCAGGAGGTTAGAAGAAAGGTGGAAGCCAGGATAGTCTATTTTGACGAGCCGGGAAAACAGAACACCGCTGAGGTGCTGCGCCTGGCTCAAACCCGGGCGCAAGAGCTGGGCATAAAGAGCATTTTAGTAGCCTCCACTACCGGCGATACCGCGGTAAAAGCCCTGGAGTTCTTCAAGGGGGCTAAAATAGTGGTGGTCAGCCACTTTACCGGCATGAAGGGCCCCAACACCCAGGAGTTCACCGAAGAGAACCGGCAGAAGCTCTTGAATGCCGGTGTCCCCCTGCTCACCGCCACCCATCTCTTCTCCGGGCTGGGCCGGGCGATGCGCAAGAAGTTCAGTATGTACCTCTTTGAGGAAACGGTGGCCAACACGCTGCGTATCTTCGGGCAGGGGATGAAGGTGGTCTGCGAAATCACCCTGATGGCGGCCGATGCCGGGCTGGTACGCACCGATGAGGATATCATCGTCATCGCCGGCTCCAGCCGGGGGGCGGATACGGCGGTAGTGCTGCGGCCGGTCAACTCCGAGGACTTCTTCGACCTCAAGGTCAAGGAAATCCTCTGCAAGCCCCTGCTCTAGCGCTGGGATAACCGCCTGACCTTGATTACCTCGGCCAGGATGCTGACGGCTATCTCCTCCGGCGTCTGCGCCCCTATCTCCAGGCCGATGGGGGCATGTACCCTATCCAGCTGCTCTTTTGATATACCCCTGGCCCGCAGGTGGTTGAATATGGTCTCGTTCTTGGTCTTACTGCCAATCATGCCGATATACTTAGCCGTTGTGCCCACCGCCCACTCCAGCACCACCTCGTCGTGCCGATGGCCGTGGGTAACAATCACAATGTAGCTCAATTTATCTATCTTCAGCTTGGAAAACGCTCTAGTGAAGTCCTCGGCCAGGATAACCTCGGCTTCGGGGAACCGCTCGGCTTGAGCGAACTCGGGCCGGTCGTCAATAACAGCGATCTTAAAGCCGCAGAGCCTGCCCATCTTGGTCAACGCCAGGGCGATATGGCCGCCACCGAATATACATAAGGTAGGCTGGGTCAGGATAGGCTCGATGAAGACCTCGGTATCACCGCCGCATATCATCCCCAGCTCCCCGGCCCCCTTGGCGGTCAGGGTAAAATGGTGGCGCTTCGGTTTGCCCCGCTTGATCACCTCGATTGCCTCCTTGATCACCCGGGCCTCCAGGCTGCCGCCGCCTATCGTCCCGAAGATGCTGCCGTCGGGCCTGACCAGCATCTTGGCCCCCTCCTCCCTGGGGGTGGAGCCGCTGGCCGAGACCACGGTGACCAGCGCCGCCTCACCGCCCTCCGCCTTAACCCTGACTATCTCCTGGTAGATATCATCCATCCCTTTAACCCCTAAACATTGTAGCGCATCATTATCGCCTCTAAGACCCCGCCGGCGATGGCCCTCATCCTGGGCCGTATGGTATAGCAGTCCTCTATATTCCCGGAAGGGTCTATCTCGCCCAGCTTGGTCCCCTTAGTTACCTCTATCCCGCTCCGCAGCAGCGCCCGTATTATACCGCCTATCTCCGCCTTTACCGGCTCTCCGGCAACTGAAGCCACCACCTCGCCAGCGCCAATCGTTTCCCCTATATCCCTATCGGCCTGGAAAAGGCCGTCACCGTCGGCATGGAGCGCCCGCTCATGGGTAAGGCCGCCTATCTCCACCGGGATACCGGTGTCCTTCTCAGCCTCCCCCTCCAGGATTACCCTCCCCATCCGCTCGCTGTTGTTGGTCTCCACCACCATATGGACGTCTTTGCCCGCCCTGAAGCCTGGCCCCAGCCCGATGACCAAGGGGGCATGGCCGATTTTCGTCCCCAGGTTCTTTTTGGCCATTATGGCGTCAACTAGCACATCGGGTTTAAGCGTCTTCCTGACTGATGTTTCAGGGTCAACGATGACGGCTATCCGGCCTTCCCGCCACAGCCTCAGAATCTCAACCCCCGATTCCGCCCGCCGGGCGGTTACCCCCTCCACCTCCTTCTCCCCATCATAGACCGCCTCGCAGAAGGCCACCCCCCGGCTTACCGCCAGTGGCTGGGCAGTCTCGGTGAGGCAGACACGGAAGCGGGCACGGACCAGCTTGTGGGCCACCCCGCTGGCCACCTCCCCACCCCCCTTTATCAGGACCACCATCCGGCTCAGTTCAGAACTCATTTTCCAATTATCAGACGGTATAACTTGCCCAGAAATTATACCACAATGTTATAATGTAGCTAAAATGGACAGGGAAAGCTTCGAGAGGCTGGTGGCCCAAGCGGTGGAGGATTTACCCGAGGAGTTTCTGCTCAGGCTGGAGAATATAGATATCGTCGTCGAGGACTACCCCGCCCCAGCCCAGATGCGCCGCATGGGGCTGGGGGAGGATAAAATCCTGCTCGGCCTCTACGAAGGCGTGCCCCAGACCGAGCGGGGCGGCCACTACGGGCTGGTGCCGCCGGACAAAATAACCATATTCCAGCGGCCAATCGAGGCCAGCTGCCGCTACAGCGGCGTCAGCATCAGCGCCGAGATACAGCGGGTAGTCAAGCACGAGATTGCCCACCACTTCGGCATCAGCGATGCCCGCTTAAGGCAGCTGGAAAAGGACGAAGACTAAAAGCCAATCAGTCCAGCCCGGCGATTATCCTCTCGATGCGGGTGATATCCAGAACATTGATTAAGCCGTCCCCATTGGCGTCAGAGCCGGAGGTTTCCGTGTCAAGGTCGGCTATCGCCCTCTCCACCCGGGTGATGTCGAGGACATTAACAGTGCCGTCACCGTTGGCGTCCCCCGGCGACACCGGCTGAATGGTGAAGCTGTCGCTGGCGTAGTCGCCCTCGGCGGTGGTGTTACCCGCCGAGTCGGTAGCCCGGACATAGACGGTATGCTCACCATCGGCCAGGGAGGCGGTGGTAAAGGTGTAGTCCTCGTCGGGGCTGTCAAAGGCACCGTCGCTGGCGGCGGCCGCCGTCCAGCTGCCGTCGTCAACCCGGTACTCCACTGAGCTGATATTAGAGGAAACATCGCTGGCGGTGCCGGTAAAGGTCGGGGTGCTGTTATCGGTGGGGTCGGGGGACAGCGGCGTTATTGTTACCGTCGGCGGGGTGGTATCGGCAATGGTCACCGAACCGCCAGTCCAGCTGGCCGTTATCTCCTCAGCCAGGCTGTTGGAGAGCACGCCGTTGGAGAGGGTTAGAGCGCTGCTGTCGCCGTCGGCGCCGATAACGTGGAAGTGCAGTACCGCCAGGTAGCCGGAGCCGCTCACCCCCTCGGTGCCGGCGACATTCTGGATAACCCGCCATGTCCCCGCCTCAACCTCGTTATAGAGGTCAACCGGTATCTCAGTCGTCCCTATCAGCCCGGAGGTTACATCATCCAGCCGCAGCACCAGGCTGTCAAAGGAGACGTCATAGCCGGCGGCGTCGAAGTCGGTCACCTCACCGATATTAACGTTGACGGTAAAGTCGCTGTTGGGGGCGGCCTCATCAGGGACATCAAGGCTGACCTCGACCGGCGTCAGCCCCACCTCCACCGAAGCGCCCACCCAGGTAGCCCCGATCTCCTGAGCCTGGTTGCTGGCAATCATGCCGTTGGAGAGGGTTAGAGCGCTGCTGTCGCCCTCAGCGCCGAGAACGTGAAAGTGCAGCACCGCCAGGTAGCCGGTACCGGTTACCCCGGTTAGTCCCGGCACATTCTGAATAACCCGGTAGGTGCCCGTCTCAACCTCGCTATAGATATCAACCGGTATCGTGGTTTCCCCTATCAGCCCCGAGGTGACGCTGTCCAGCCTCAGCACCGAGCTGTCGTAGGTGACATCATAGTTGCAGGCGTCGAAGTCGGTCACCTGGCTGATATCGACATTAACGGTGAAATCGCTGTCGGGTGAAACTAGAGCCGGGGCATCCAGGCTCACCGTAACCACCTGAATCGCCACCGCCGGGGCGGCTATTACCAACCCCAGAATCAAGGCCAAAACAGTAATCATGCCCAAAGTTTTGCTTTTCAACTGGCACCTCCTGTCCTGCCCGTCTCGGGCAAACTAGTACTTACCGCTAAGATAACATCCCGATAGTCAAAAAAGACTAGAAACGGCCTCAGCAAAACATCAAAATTCCATCAAAAAACCATCAACGCCCCTCGCATTGACCAGCGGCAACCTGTATAATGCGGTTAAAGGAGAGGCTATGAAAGCGCAGGTCTTAAGACAAATCGCCCCCATCGATAAGAAGCCGCTGGAGCTGGTGGAGATGCCGACTCCGCAGCCAAAAGCGGGGGAAATACTGGTCAGGGTGGCCACCTGCGGGGTCTGCCACACCGAGCTGGACGAAATCGAAGGCAGGCTTAAGCCCAAGCTGCCGGTAATTTTAGGCCACGAAATCGTGGGCCGGGTGGAAAAGCAGGGGGCGGGGGCAAAAAGGTTCAATATCGGCGACCGGGTGGGCATCGCCTGGATTCACTCCGCCTGCGGCAGGTGCCACTTCTGCCGCAGCGACCGGGAAAACCTCTGCCCCGATTTCCAGGGCACCGGCTGCCAGGCCGACGGCGGCTATGCCCAGTACACGGTAGTTGCCGAGGACTTCGCCTACCCCATCCCCGCCCGCTTCAGCGACGCCCAGGCTGCCCCCCTCCTCTGCGCCGGGGCCATCGGCTACCGGGCGCTGAAGCTGACCACACTGGAGGACGGGCAGGTGCTGGGGCTTTTTGGCTTCGGGGCTTCGGCCCACATCGTTATCCAGATAGCCAGATACAGCTACCCCAAGGGCAGGGTCTTCGTCTTTACCCGACCGGGACAGAAGGAGCACCAGGAACTGGCCAGAAAGCTGGGCGCCGATTGGGCCGGGGCCACCGGGGAGACGCCGCCGGCCAGCCTCGACTGCGCCATTGACTTTACCCCGGCCTGGCTGCCAATAGTTGAGGCACTGAAAGTCCTGGACAAAGGGGGCCGGCTGGTCATCAACGCCATCCGCAAGGAAGAGACAGATAAAGACACCCTTTTGGAATTAGATTACTCGGCCCACCTCTGGTCCGAGAAAGAGATAAAGAGCGTGGCCAACATCACCCGCCGGGACGCTCTAGAGTTTTTGCCCCTGGCCGCCGAGATTCCCATCATCCCCGAGGTCCGGGAGTTCAGGCTGGAAGAGGCCAACGAGGCACTAATTTTGCTAAAAAGGGGCAAAATCCAGGGGGCAGCCGTTCTGAGAATAGCTTAAACCGGGCGGAGAATGGGGAGGGGGCTTGACTTTTGTCACCAACCGAAGCACAATCTAACCAATGGATACACCTGGTGAAACCAAGCTGAGCACCATAATCAAGCGGCAGAGGGTTATGGTGCCGTTGACCCTGCGGGAGCTGGCCGCCAAGGCCGGCGTATCGGCATCGCACCTAGGCAGAGTCGAGCGGGGCGAGCGTTTCCCCTCGGCCAACATCCTGCGCAAGATAGCCAGGCCCCTCGGTTTTGACGAGGACGAGCTCTTTATGCTGGCCGGCTATCTCTCCCCGGGTACTCCCATCGGAGCCGAAAGCCACGAGGGGCTGGACCCCTATGTGGCCAAGATGCTGTCACGAGAGCCGGTGGAAACACAGCGCGCCATCATCGGCATCCTGAGCATGCTTAAGAGCCTGGCACAGAGCGGCCAGGAAAAAGAGTCACCCTGATAGAATGCAGCCAATGTTATCAGCCATCCTTCTGGCCGCCGGCGAATCAAAGCGCATGGGCAAGCCCAAGCAGCTTATGCCCCTGGGCCAGAGCACCCTCCTGGAACAGACCATTGATAACCTGCTGGACTCCTCGGTTGATGAGACCATCGTGGTGCTGGGGCATAAAGCCGAGGAAATAACCAGGACGATAGCCGGAAGGCCGGTCAAAATAGTGATTAACTCCGACTATAGCCAGGGAATGAGCACCTCAATCATCGCCGGGCTGATTCTGGTTGACCCCCGTTCCCGGGCGGTGATGCTGGCCATGGGCGACCAGCCCCTGGTCGAAAGCAGCACCATCAACCAGCTGATAGAGGCCTTTAATAAAAACAGGAAAGGCATCGCCGTCCCCACCTACCGGGGGCGGAGGGGCCACCCTATTATCTTTGACATTAAGTACAAAACGGAATTATTTATGCTAAAGGGCGATATCGGCGGTAGAGAGATAATCCATAACCACCCCGACGATGTCCTTATGGTGGCCATTGATTCGGAAAGCGTGGTCTCTGATATTGATACCAAGGAAGACTACCAGTCACTGGGCTAATTAACCCCCAACCCCATTTTTTTATCTATCAACCTCACCCCCTTTATCCCCCTCTCCACTCTTGTAGAGGGGGAATTTCTTTCTTAGGAGAGGGGGCTTCGCCCCCTCTTAAACACCCCCATTAAATGGATTTTTAGAGGTCTAACCTCCTAGGGCAGGTCAGGATGGGAAGCAAAACGGCGGCTACAAAAACAGGGGCGGGGAAAAGAAAATCTTAAAGGCACAGCCTTTGAGGGCGGGAGGGTGGGAAGTAATACGTTTGATTTGACAAAAGGGCTATATCGCCGGTAATATAATACTGACCGCTTCAGGTAAGGGCCAGAAAAGGTGACCGAAATACCCAAGTTCACCGTCAAAAAACCGCCCCAACACTCCCACCACCCCAGCCCGGGCTATGCGGTAAGGGGGCGGGTATGGCTGGAAAAGGACGGCGAGCTCTATATGGGCGGGGGCAGGGAGATGCTGCTGGAACGCATCGACAGGTTCGGCTCAATCGCCGCCGCCGCCCGCTCGATGAAGCTGGGCTACCGCAACGCCTGGCTCTGGGTAGAGGCAGCCAACCGCCTGGCACCGGCACCTTTAGTAGAAAAAATAACCGGCGGGGCGGGGGGAGGCCATGCCAGACTAACCGATGAAGGCCGCCGGGCGGTGGAAAAATACAAGCAGCTGCGGGCTAAGTTCAACGAGTTCGTCAAGGAGGTGGAAGAGTAAAGCCATAATTTTTTTTAGCTGACGCTATATCAAAAGCAATATAGCCACCAATCTAGAAAGGGAAAAATGAAAAGACGGCTGATCTTATTTTTGATAGGTCTGCTGGCTCTAGTCCCAGTTCTCGGCTGTCCCGCCCCGGAGGAGGCGCCGATGGGCATGGCGGTGGAGTTTATGGACCACGCCGCCTGCGCCTATATCAGCCGGGACAAGGGCTGGTTCGAAGAGGCAGGGCTTAAACTCACCGCCTACGAGAGCTTTGAAACCGGCATGGCGCTGGCGGCAGCCCTAGCCAGAGAAGAAATCGGGGTAGCCTATGTCTGCCTGGTGCCGGCGATAAACGTCTACGCCAATGGCGGCGTGCCCATAAAGATAGTGGCCGGAACGCATAAATACGGCTACGGCCTGGTGGTTGACCCGGCCAGGATAAAAACGGTCAATGATTTAGAAAATCCCGGCATCCGTCTCGGCTGCGTCAGGGAAGGCGGCGCCGTTGACGTGCTCATGCACCGAACGATAGACAGCTATAACCTCGATGAAGACAGGATATTAGGCAATACCCAGCGGATGAGTCCGCCGCAGCTGGTGCTGGCGGTCAAGACGGGGCAGCTGGACGCCGCCTTTCTCCCCGAGCAGTGGGCGACCATGGCCGAAGAGTTCGGCTTTAATATGCTCTTGACCAGCCAAGATATCTGGCCCGACATGCAGGGCAGCGTGCTGGTGGTCAAGCAGGAGTTAATAGACGACCACCCGGAGACCGTCCAGAAGCTGGTGAATGTATCGCAGATGGCGACTGACTGGATAAACGGGCACCCGGAGGAAGCCGCCGAGGTCGTAGCCAGGCAGCTTCAGGCCGCCGGCGAGACCGACTCCGCCCAGCTTGAAATCACCCCCGAGGTATTGCTGCGGTCAATGCAAAGGCTGGAATATACTACCGATATTGACCCCCAGATGGTTCAGGACACCATAGACTACGTAGCCAGTCTCGGCTATATCAAGAGCAGCTTTAAAGCCGAGGATATTCTGGACTTAAGCTTCATGGAGGCTCAGTAGTGCTTAGAAAAATCAGGCCGGGGTGGGGGCTTCTGCCGGTAGCCGTCTTCCTGGCGGCCTGGGAACTGGTCGCCAGACTGAATTTAGTCCCCGGCCAGCTCACTTTTCCCCCCTTCTCGGTGGTGGTGCTGGAGTTCTACCACCTCTCCGCCAGCGGGGTGCTGGGGGACAACTTCCTGGCCAGCCTGGTCAGGGTCTTAATCGGCTTCTTCGCCGGCTCCATCGCCGGCATCGCCGTGGGCATGATTATGGGCTGGGTGGAGAATGTAAACAAGACGCTTCACCCGGTAATCAGCCTCTTCTACCCCATCCCCGCCCTGGGCTGGCTGCCCCTGCTCATGCTCTGGGTCGGCATCAACGAGATGCTGCCTATCTCAATAGTCTTTATCGCCTCCTTCTTCCCCGTCCTCTATAACACCGTCACCGGCATCAGGAGTGTGGACCGGGAATACATACAGGTAGCCAGGACGCTGGGGGCCTCCGACGCCAGGATTCTGGCCACGGTGGTCATGCCGCTGGCCCTGCCCAATATCTTCACCGGCCTGAGGCTGAATGCCGGCATGGCCTGGCGGGTGATTATCGCCGCCGAGATGGTGGCCATCCCCACCGGCATCGGCGCCCTGATGATGAGGTCACAGAGCCTCATCCGCATTGACATCATCATCGTCTGCCTGATAGTCTTGGCTGTGATGTGCCTCATCTTCGAGAGGTCTTTCCAGTACCTGGAAGCCAGAATAACCACCAGATGGAGATGATATGCCCTCGATAGAACTAAAGAATATCTGCCAGTATATCTGCCGCGACGTCAGCCTGAAGATACGGGATAAAGAACTAATGGTCCTGCTGGGGCCCAACGGCGCCGGCAAGACAACTATAGCCCATATCATCGCCGGGCTGACCGATTACCGGGGCTCGGTGCTCTTCGACGGGGTGGCAGTGGATAAGCTGCCGGCCCACAAGCGGGGGGTGGGCTACCTCTTTCAGGACCTCGTCCTGTTCCCCCACCTCGATGTCGCCGCCAATATTGCCTACGGCCTGAGCGCCCGAAAACAGCCGCGGCAGCAGGTGGAAAGCAGAGTTAAAAAGCTGCTCCAGATGATGAAGATAGAGCACCTGGCCTCGCGCTACCCCAAGCACTTAAGCGGCGGGGAAAAGCAGCGGGCAGCCCTGGCCAGGGCTTTGGCGCCAGAGCCCAAGGTGCTGCTTCTGGACGAACCTCTATCCAGCCTGGACGTGCCCACCGCCAAGTACCTCAGGATCGAGCTCAAGCAGCTCCAGCAGAGGCTGGGCATCACCACCGTCTATGTCACCCATGACCTGCAGGAAGCCGAGGAGATGGCCGACCGGATAGCCGTCCTCCAGAACGGCTGCCTAGAGCAGGTGGACAGGCCGGAGAGGGTCTTTTTCTACCCCAAGAACGAAAGGGTCTCCGACTTCATCGGGGCGCCCAATATCCTGGACTGCGACTACTGCCGCAGCTTAGGGAAAGGGGTGATGGAGGTCGGCTGTGGGGGGCTGCCCATAATCGTCCCCCACGACGGGGAGGCCGTCCACCGCATCGCCCTCCTCCCCAGCGATATCCA
>Ga0315548_1000386_pt1 | contig 41342 bp, 37 predicted proteins | sample SalMarSW160110MG_2_FD_202540 | JGI IMG/M metagenome (GOLD analysis project Ga0315548, IMG submission 202540) | Salt marsh sediment microbial communities from the Plum Island Ecosystem LTER, Massachusetts, United States - Salt Marsh Sediment SW1601-110 ... | reverse complement strand
TGGGGAGTACGGTCGCAAGGCTAAAACTCAAAGGAATTGACGGGGGCTCACACAAGCGGTGGAGCATGTGGATCAATTCGAAGCAACGCGCAGAACCTTACCTGGGTTTGACATGCTTGGATGCCTGTCTGGAAACAGATTAGGCTGCCCTTCGGGGTGGAACTTGCACAGGTGCTGCATGGCTGTCGTCAGCTCGTGTCGTGAGATGTCGGGTTAAGTCCTTTAACGAGCGAAACCCTTGCCATTAGTTACCAGCGGGTAAAGCCGGGGACTCTAATGGGACTGCCGGTGTCAAACCGGAGGAAGGTGGGGACGACGTCAAGTCATCATGGCCTTTATACCCAGGGCCTCACACGTGCTACAATGGCGGCTACAGAGCGACGCGAGACCGTGAGGTGGAGCAAATCGCAAAAAAGTCGCCCCAGTTCGGATTGCAGGCTGTCAACTCGCCTACATGAAGTTGGAATCGCTAGTAATCGCGTATCAGCTATGACGCGGTGAATATGTTCCTGAGCCTTGTACACACCGCCCGTCAAGTGATGGGAGTTGGGAGTACCCGAAGTCGGTTTGCTAACCCGCAAGGGAAGCGGCTGCCGACGGTAAGCCCGATGACTGGCACTAAGTCGTAACAAGGTAGCCGTAGGGGAACCTGCGGCTGGATCACCTCCTTTCTAGGGATAACTAGAACGTCATTTGTCATTCCGAGCGAGGCCAAAGGCCGAGTCGAGGAATCTATTAAAACAAATGGCGATTTGTCAGGCCTTTCGCTGCAAGGCTTAACTGTACTTGTTTATGAAAAGCCCTGCTCTTGTAGCAGGGCTTTTTCTTTGTACGAGATACGAGCGACGAGATACGCGGCCAAAGGCCGGTATAGTCAAGCTAAGAGGATTTTAGTTTATTGGACAGCCGCCGTTTTAAATTTTGACTCTTAATTCAACTTTGTCATTCCTGCGCAGGCGGGAGTTTAATCTTATTCATCGTTCCCAATATCCAATAGAGGGGTGTCATCTGAAGGAAGATTAGCCGTAATTTCCCATCGCTGAAATTTATTGGTTGTTCTGCTTCTTACCATTTTGCCCCACACTTCTAATGATTTCCCTTCATGTAATGCTCGAGTATATATGTTTTTGGGTCTGCTAACATTGAGATCTGTTATATGTGAATACTCGTGGCCCATCTGATTGATTCCGCTAGGGTTATCAAATGTAATTATTGCATTGCCTGTTTCTTTGTGTATGCGGATAAATTTTATGCTAAAGCGTTCAAATCCTTTGGAAGCTATCCCTGGCTCAATATGGTATCCGCTTCTCAAGGCACGTTTATCGTTAGAAGTTAGTGTTAGTATTTTCTGCGATGACGTAATGGAAATAACAACTTTTCTGGCGGAATAATCTATTGGCTCAACTAGTTCGTTTAGTGCTTCATCAATCAAATCAAGCAATCTGACAACATCTGTAGGATTCTTGACCTCAATTTCAAATTTTCTAGCTAATTCTTTTAGAGCTTCAATCGCATCTTCTTTTGATATTAATTCTTTTTTACTTTTAATATGCCTTTTTACCAACGACCATTGCCACTTCCAAAGGATTTTGACGATATCGTAACTTATCATCAAACCAAGCGGAATCATTACAAGTCCAAAAACATCAAATGATCCGTTTTTTAATGCCTGTATTTTTATTTGTGTCCGCATGTCCGGCGGCAAAGGTTTAGGAGATAACTCTTTGTTAAGATATGCAGAAGTGCTTATTTCCCAATATGCTCTCCAGCCTTCCAATGCCCTCGTTAAGTCTCTAACGCCAATAACTCCCTTGTCCGCATCAAGACCAACAAAGGAAAGTTTAATTATTTGTTGTCCCTGCTTCGGCGACTTTGACTTGTCCATATTTTTCTCCCGGCAGACTTCCGCAATTTTTAGCGGCTTTCAATTCTCTTCTTCAAACTATCAAGATTGTCATCCTCAAATGACCAATTGAGTTGATTATTAGGCCCTGAGTAATATTGAAATGCCCCATTCATAGGATTTTTTCTGATATTACCAATATGTGCGGGTCCTTTTCTTACTTCAATAAGCCATCCGCCTAATAGATCTTTTTCCTTATATCTAAAAGTCCTCTGCATTATTCTCCCTTTCCTTCAATGATGGCGATTTCTTTATCTGTTAAGCCGTAGAGGTCGTAAACCATCTGGCCAATTTTTGTTTCAAGCTCGCTCGTATCTGCCTTGGGGTCGTTCTGCTTCACCACTAATATCTTATCCACCAATCTCTCTATCTGTTTTTGTGTTGTCTCATCAATGCTTTTAGGTATTGGCAGTTCATCTACTTCGTATCCGTTAACGTTACTGCTTGTACTTTTACACTTAAATACAAAATTAAAGAGCTTGCTGTTTATCAGTCCCAAAACAACGTTAAAGGGCATTGTTTTTTTATCAAGAAGATAATTACAAGAGTTTGCTAAAAATGCAGGTGGATCAATAATTGTAGCCTTGAGTCTGAAATTTTCGTTTACTCCGGTTAGACCTTGGAGAATCAATCTTCTTTTATATGCGTCTTTTAATTTCTTCCCTTTGTAGCCTTTTTGGAACAGTTCTACATTCAAATATTCAATTTCACCTTGACTTATTGCAGCAGGATCGTACTTAACCTCAAACCTATCGACTTGAACTCCCTTTATAAGTATCGCATCATTGCTGTTTTGGGTCATAGCATTTTTAGCAAACGTCATATCTGCTTCACCAGTGAGGCATTTGGATATGCTACCTAAATTGACTAAATTATTTTTCGAATATATTTTTGAAAGAACTTCATATTCGTCAGGATTTGTAATGGGTATTGTGCATAGGTCAGGACTTATTTTAATTACATCATCATATTCTAAATCAAATCTGTTTTCCGTCTCAATTTTTCGGGCATATGAAACACCTAAGTTAAATCTATCTGAAACTCGATTCTTACAAGTTAAAATTATCGCTGTTGACATTTTAGAGTCTTCAAAAACTCTAAGTTTTATGTTGTCTCTTTCAGGGAAAGCGTCTATTACTAAGAAGGAATAATAGTTAAAAATATATTGTCTTAATTTATTAGACGTTTTATCAGTCAAAATCCCGAATGGTATTATCATAGATTGATATCCATTCTTGCTCGATGAATTCAGGGCAAGTTCGTAAAATATTCTGCAAGCATTGATGCCACCACACGCAGCCTTTGGAAAATCTCTTTTGATAACTCGTACGCCTTCTTTCTGCATTTGGAGAGCAATTTTTTGGTTTTGTTTCTTGTTGAATAAACCATATGGGGGATTACCAATGACAATATCAAAACCTATAAAATCTCCAGTCTTTTCGTCCAAAACTTCTGGGAACTCAAAACGCCACTCAAAAGCATTTCTGTAAATCACTCCGCTCTTAAGCTCTTCTACCTCAGCTTCTACTTTCTCAATATCTTTAGTAAGCTTCTCGACTCTTTTTTGCCTGTTCTTTTTAGTTTCCATTAGGAAAAATTCTCTCTGGTCAACAATTGCGATTAGCTTACCCCTTAACTTTGCAAGTTTTTGTCTTTTTGGGTGACGAATATCGATGCCTTCGGTAAATGTATCTTTGATCTTATCAATGAGTTTTTGCATAGCATGCTTTTGTTCTTTGTTCTCTGCATTACGATAGCTGTTGACGGCAATTCGGTAGGCATCGATGGAAAACCTGCTTTCCCTAAGCACCTCTTTTAAGTCGGAATTGAGAGGATAGCGGCTTATAAGCGAGTTTCCGCATTTAATGTTAATATCGATATTTGGAAGCGTTTCAAGCTCACCATCATCTTTATAGTACGCATTTTTCAAAAGCTCAATCCATAATCGCAAACGGCATATACTTACAGAATTCGGGTTTATATCCACACCGAACAGGCAGTTTTCGATAATTGTCTGTTTTTCATGAAACAGTGTCTTTTGAACTCTTTGTGACTCCATGTTTTGGGGTTCATACCTAAAGAACTCGCCATTATTGTCAAGAATCATAAGCTCATCGTTTTCAACGTCGAACATATAATCCCGTAGCGGTTTATTACTGTCGTCTGTGAGTATTCCAAGCTCAGCCTTGATTGCTATTATCTCGTTAAGCGCAGAAACAAGAAAATGCCCGCTGCCTACTGCCGGGTCGCATATTTTCAGTGAATTGATAATTTCGTTGTACTTTTCAAGCTCGGCTTTTTTGTATTTGCCGTTGGTGAAGTTGACCAAATCGCCATAGTCGTCACTGTCAAAATCCGTTTGTTCTTTGAACTTCTGCACAACGGCTCGGCGGATTGTCTCTCTGCACATATACATTGTGACAAACCCAGGCGTAAAAAATGAGCCGTCTTTGTATCCGTTTATCTTCTCATATATCAATCCTAATACAGATGCATTTATCAGCGTTTTGTTTTCGTCCGCAATATCTTCTTTGCCCTCTGATGCAAAATCATACGCATCTAAAAACCTCAAAAGATATTCCAGAGCATTCATCTTTTCGTTATCGCTTTTTACTAATGTCTTTTTGTATAGCGGCAAACTTGTATCGTCCGGCAGATTGCTGATAAAAATCGTTTGATGTTCAAGCTCTGTAGGCTCGAATAGCGAGCTGTTTAGATACGGCACGTTTGGAAACTTCTTTTTTATATTGTCCCGTCTGTCTTTTGTCTCAACTGCCAATACCTCGAAGAACAGCGTATTCAAATCGGCATACTCTGCCACTTTTTCATTATTAAGAAAAAGATAATCCTTACTCTGGTGATAGCCCACAATCTGCGATTCTAAAAGTTTTAAAAAAAGTACCCTGTTTATCCAAGTTATAACAAGCTCTAAACCAACGTTAAAAAGCTGTTCATCTGTATTGTCACCGAATCGCTCAACATCTTCTATTCTTGAAAGCTTGTCTAAAGAGGTGATTTGTGTTATTGCCGCTTCAATAAGTGAATCTTCGTTTCGGTTTTCTTGCTCTTTGCGGCGAATTAACTTTTTACCTTTTTCCTTGTACTCTTCCAGACCTATTATGTGGAGCAGTTCGCTGTAGAATTCTTTGTTTAATGTATTGCTGTCATTTACAAACGGTAGTTTAAGCAGATGTGTCGGCGAAAGTATTTTTTGCAGTTCAATTAGTTTGTTATCATCTGTTTTGGTTTGTTTTTTAAGGTGCTTTTCATAATCGCGAATATCAAAATGGGTAAATGTTATTTTATTTTTTTCCTGTTCAAGTACAGGGCTGGCAATCTCTTTATAGAATAATTCTGTTTTATCAAATGACAGCCGTCCTTCTTCAAAATCTTTGAAATGCTTTTTGAGTTTTGCGTTTTCAGCTATTTTCTCAAACTCACTTGAATCAAAAATAAACCATTCACAGAGATTAGTTACTATAAGGTGTTTAATCTCGAAATTCTTTTTTGTAATCCTTTCTCTTAGGAAGTAGAGCAGAAGTTCCCGTGTTGCCTTTTTGTTTATATTATCGATTGTCGGCATCTCAGTTTTGATGCCGGGACGTTTCGTCTCAATAATAACTCCAACGCTTGACTTAGAATTTTTACCGTTATGTATAACAAGATCGCTTCTGTCTTTTGTGTTTATAAAATAATCGTTGTATGCGTTTTTTTTCAGGAAATCTTTAAGCAGCCCCTTGTGATATTCTTCGGATTCATTGAGGTTTGCCTCATCGAGCATTTTTACAAGCTCACACCTAAGCAGTTCAATTTCTGCTCTGGTTGGCCTTTGCTTTCTATACGCTTTTTTAAGCGATTGCTTTATATCTATTTGCCCGCTCATATCATCCCTTGCTTTTCAAGTTATTTATCTCTCCTCCATTTCGCCATTCCCTAAATTATCTATATGTGCTGCAAACCTCTCAAAGACTCAAAATTACCACCCCGGCCAATGAAAATCAACCAAATTCCCCCCTTATTTTAAACAGTTCAGCCGGTCGGCTTAATCATAAGTAGGCAGCGCCAGGCTGCCGGGTGGACGAAGGCAGATTTCTATGATAAAGCCTGTCCTGAGCGCAGTCGAATGGGCTTGCTTTGAGAATAGAATCTGCCAAGAACAACAAGCCGACTGAATCCGTGCAAATCCGTGTAAATCCGTGGTTACCGTTCTTCGTCTTGAGTCTGTAGTCTTTTGTCTCTCGTAGCCAGTGCCTTGTCTCCGACATTTTTATCGAATTGTCTTGAAATTTAACCTGTTTTATGGTATAATAACCACCTAAGTATGATATAACATATCATATAGCGGAGAACCGCAAAGCTTGTCCTCGAATGTCTTAGTCGGGGATATCGTATCAGCAGATACACGCCAAAAAGCATTATTTAGCATTAAAGCCAAGCAAAACAAGATTATGAATATAGTTACGAAAATTCATGTTAATTCGTGGTCAAATTCTCTTTGTGCCTTAATCCCTTTGTGTATATGCCCTTTTTCCTCTACAAATGTAGAGGATCCTCTACAAATCGACCTTTTTATTCAAAACAAACCCAATGTCAAGGCCGCTCAAATTAACGTAAACTCTTATATGAAAAGTAAATATGAAAAACTGGACACTTGGCTAAGTGGAAAAAACAAACCCAATTCAAACCCAAACAAACCCAATCTAAAAAAAGCCAAAATGAATGTAAACTCATTTATAACAAAGGATTACAGAAAAAAAGATGATTTCTTAGTCCGAATAAACAAACCCAATTTCCGAAATGGCCAAAATGAACGTAAACTCACTTTTAACAAAGGATTACAGAAAAAACGATTGTTTAGCCGCCCAAAAAACAAACCCAATCTCAGAAATGGCCAAAATGAACGTAAACTTATATGTTATAGAGGATTATAAAAATGATACCGCCTTCCGGCCCCAAAAAAACAAACCCAATTCAAACCCAATTCAAACCCTGTCCTGAATTAGCCAAAGCCCTGAGCGCAGCCGAAGGGGCAGTCGAACGGGCCAATCTCGAAACAACTCCAGGGCAGAAGGCAGAGGGATTTGCAAGAAGATGGGGGATTTATCAGGAGAGAGTCTTGGTCATCTCGGCAAGCTGGGTCAGGCACAAGCCGGACCACGTCTCCAAGGTATCCCGGACTTCGTGCAGCTCGGCAGGTGACATGAAGGCCATCTGGGTTATCATCTGTTCGCGCTTGCTGACCTTCGGGGCATCCAGAACCCAATGGTGGACTATTCCGAGATGTACACTTCCAACCTCGTTGGACTCGTCATTGAGCAGGGCAACAATGCGATCGGTATGGCTGGTTTCTACGGACACTTCCTCGGCCACTTCGCGCTGCACGGCAGTAAGATAATTATCGTATAAGTAGGCAAACAAAGAACTATTATCAGCATCAATCGGATTTATGTGGCCTCCTATGCCAATGGACCTGCTTCCGACAAGCCGAGCCTCGCCGGCCCGCCTTCCCCTAATGTAGCTAAGGTACTTGCCCTGGTAGCTCATTAGCACGTAGGGAATGAGCTGCTTGTATGCGGGATTTTCTTCCACCTGCGAGCGAGGCATGAAACGGGGGACGCCCTGAACAAAGAACTCGCGGAGATAATTATCCACGTCAAACGTGAGACCCTGAAACATCCCTACCTGTTCAAGGACTTTTCGTTCGATAACCAGTACCTGCTCTTCCTGGGGCATACGGTTACTCTTCTTATACGCATATAAACATACTATGGCTGTCAAATATTCACTTTTGAATATATTCTATTCTGCCCCCGCTGTAAAGATAATCAGTGAACCTATTCGAAAATTAGGCAAGGTAATTGATTATTGATTATTAAATTTCTAACCTGCCGAACTTTGATTTCACTAACAATCCTGCTATACTACATCAGAGACAATAATTGTTCATACGGTGAGTGGTATGTTATGGCTAAAAAGCAAGGTCCCGCCGCCTTCCTTAAAGGAAAAAGATACTGGTACGCACCCAAATAAAATACTGACATCGAATTGATGGCACATCACTTTAGGCAAGAAGCTCCGGTATTATCATCCAGTCGAGATGCCATTGATTATCGTCAGAATAATCCAAGCATACGATACCGCCGTTCTTGAATGCCACCGTGTTGGATGCTTCGGAGCCGGTTAAAAGCAATGACGCCAACTTGCTCAAAAAAGGCAGATGCCCGACAATCATAATATCCTTTTGGTCTGAGATTATTTCGTCCCTTAATATCGAAACATCATCATTCGGTGCAAGGCCATCGTGAGCTGCCATTTCTTTTCTGACTTCGATTACTTTAGCGAGAACTTCGGCCGTCTGCTGTGCGCGGTTTTTACCGCTGTGACATAAATAATCGACGGACAGGTCCAAGGGATTGATAAATGCAGCGACTTTTTGTATGTCCCGGCGTCCTTCTTCGGTCAGTGAGCGTTCCGGGTCGGTCTCCTTTGAGGCCGCCTTTGCATGCTGGACAAGATATAGTTTCATTTCGAATCTCCTTTTGACAGAATTTTCGTGGAATTATTATAGCACAATCCTTTAATCCAACAACTTTTTATGAGGTACCGACCATCCCCCGCGAAAACTGTTTTTTGAATAGATTTCTCCACTCCGCCCCCGTGCTTTCTTACGAAAGCAGGGGGGCATCGGTCGAAATGACAAAAGTGGGTGTGCTCAGGATGAAATGAAGGTATATTCGCGGAAGTGATGAAATATTGCACTAATCAGGTCCACAAATTTGGAAAGCGTATCGTTGACAATTCCTTTATAAACAGATAGGGTATCGGTTCTGTTAGGATTTTGGAGAATTGTAAATGACAGACGTAACTTTGATTACCGGCGACGGGATTGGGCCGGAAATTGCAGAAGCGACACGAAGATGTATCGATGCTACGGGTGCGGATATCAACTGGCTGATTAAAGAGGCCGGTACCGATGTAATGAAACGGGAAGGTACACCGCTGCCTGATGAAACCATCGAGGCGATAAAGAAAACCGGCGTCGCCCTTAAGGCCCCAATTACCACGCCGGTCGGGAAGGGCTTCAGGAGTATAAACGTTCATCTTCGCCAGACGCTCGATTTATATGCGTGCCTGAGGCCGTGCAAAAGCTATGAAGGCGTACGCAGCAGATATACCGATATCGACCTTGTGGTTGTGCGAGAAAATACTGAAGATTGCTATGCAGGTGTCGAGTTCCAACGGGGAAAAGATGACACAGATGAGCTGATAAACTGGATAAACAAACGCAGTGAGAAAAAGGTAAGAGAAAATTCCGGAATAACCATCAAGCCCATATCGGTCGAAGGAACCGAGCGTATAGTTCAATTCGCATTTGACTACGCCCGTAAGATGGGGCGTAAAAAGGTAACAAGCATTCACAAAGCGAATATTATGAAGTTTACCGATGGATTATGGCTTGAGGTAAGCCGGGAGGTTGCAAAGAAAAATCCGGATATCGAATTTGAGGACCGCATCGTTGATAATATGTGTATGCAGTTGATTCAAAAGCCGGAGCTTTACGACGTCCTCGTGCTGCCGAACCTTTATGGCGATATAATCAGCGATTTGTGTGCGGGCCTGGTCGGCGGCCTTGGAGTAGCGCCAGGCGGAAATATCGGCGAAAAAGGAGCAATTTTCGAGGCGACACACGGCAGTGCACCGAAATACAAAGGGCAGAACAAGGTCAATCCGACGGCCCTGATACTCAGCGGCGTGCTGATGTTAAGACATATAGGCAAAATGGCAGAGGCGGAGAAGCTTGAAAATGCCGTCGCTACGGTGATAGCCGAGGGTAAAAGTGTAACGTATGATATGAAACCGCACCGCGATGACCCAAGCGCTGTCGGCACAAGCCAAATGGCTGACGCTATTATTGAAAAAATAGGAACTCGTATCCCGTGAAGCGTACCACAAACCACCAAAAACTATCCGCCCTATGCCGTAGACTCACCTCAGGAGGAGCGTCTGGCCAATAAAATAATTTGACATTTTAAGGAGTGGTTTGTGTCGAGAAAATGCAGGAAATGTCCTAAGTGTGACTCCAATAGCGTCGCTAAAATTATATATGGGTTGGTAGCCTATGATGAGCAAATGGAACGCGATTTGGATGCCGGTAAAATTGTTCTCGGCGGATGCTGTATTTCCAATGATTCCCCTGAGTGGCACTGCAACGAATGTTGGCACAAATGGAGCTCTATGGGAAGGAAATCTGGATAAATCCTAAGTCGGCTGGCCAATAAAATAGGAAGATAAATGTCAGATTTCGATACATCTGTTCAGAATCAGCAGATTAACTGGCGTTCAAAGCATATTGTTTGTCAGGACCAAGGTACACAGAATTGGGTGAAAGGGAGTTTTATGAGAGGCTTATCAAAGACATTTATAAGTACGTTGAAATCGGGGTTTCTGCAACCCGTGTTAAATCTGGTTATACTTGACTCCACGCTATGTCTTGAAATTAGACAAAAATGCGCGGAAATCTATTACCGTGGTGGAGTTATATTAAAGATTGACGAAAGGGGTGATTCGTTTAACGTCAGCTTCGACAGAAAATACCTTGTTGAAGATTCGACCAGGGTTCCTAAGGAACTTCCCTCGCGACTAGCCGGTTCGGATGATGTTAAGAAATGGATTGATGCCATGCCTTTCTTGAAACATGAAATGGATAGATGGTTTGGGGAACATTCCAAGAACGAAAGGGAATTCCAGCAACTAATGCTCCGGGAAAACAACTTTGGAAAGTCAGCCAAAAGCACGGATTATTTCATCTGTGACATAGAATACCAAAGTCCTAACGGAAGATTCGACCTTATAGCGGTTCATTGGCCATCTTCGCCAACAGGACGAAAAAATGATAAGAATTTGGGCTTGGCTTTTATTGAAATGAAGTATCTGGACGATGCCTTGACCGGAAAAGCTGGATTAAAGGAACATATTAAAGACGCAAACGATTTCCTTGAAAATCAGGACAATCTGAAAAATATACAAAAAGAGATGAAGGTAGTATTTAACCAAAAGCAGGATCTGGGGCTAATAAATAACAAGAAAGCTATCGAAAGTTTCAATGATAATAAACCAGAATACATTTTAGCTTTGGTTAATCACGACCCTGCCGCGAAAAATCTGAGAAAAGAACTGAATAATTTGCCTCCTTGCCCATATGCAGAACTAAAATTTGCAGTAAGCAATTTTATGGGGTACGGTCTTTATGACCAGAATATCTATACCTTAGATTCTTTCCTGAGGCGATTTGAGGACAAGATTTAGTATGAAAGCAACTATTCATCGCGGTGCCAAAGAGATTGGGGGGACTTGCATAGAGCTTGAATCAGGAAACTCAAGGATATTGATTGATTTTGGGCTGCCTTTGGTTGATGAAAACAGGGAGCGGTTTGATTCCAGGAAAATCAAAAATAAGTCAAAAGAGGATTTAATCAAAAGTGGTGTTCTGCCGGACATAAAAGGATTGTATAAAGGCGAGCAATGTGCCTTTGACGCAATTTTGTTAAGCCATCCGCATCAGGACCACTATGGCTTACTATCCTTCGTAAATCCCCGGATTCCGGTCTATCTCAGTCAAGGATGCAAAGAGCTTGTTGAAGTTTCTCACTTTTTTGGGCAAACCGATTTTAAGGCTATAAATGTCAAACTAGTAAAAATGTGGCAGCCATTTAAGGAAGGGGATTTTAGAATAACGCCATACCTGGTTGACCATTCTGGTTTTGATGCGCTGGCATTTTTGATAGAGAGTGAAGGTAAGAAGATTTTTTATTCAGGGGATTTCAGAGGGCACGGAAGAAAGAGCGTTTTATTTGACAACATCTTAAAAAATCCTCCAAAGAAGATTGATTATTTAATTCTCGAAGGCTCTATGTTAGGTAGAGACAAGGGCCGATTCCATACTGAGACGGACATAGAAAATGAATTAACCCGTATTTTAAGAAATCAGGCTGCTCTATTCTTCATAGCGTGTTCTTCACAGAATATAGACAGACTCGTATCTATTTATCGAGCGTGTGTGAAGAGTAACCGAATTTTCGTGATTGACCCTTATACGGCTCTTATTTTGCACAAGTTGAAAAAGATTTCTCGACACATACCTCAGTTTGATTGGGGTAAAAACATAAGGTTGTTTTTTGTCCCTAATTGCTATACAAAAAAAATGGCGGAAGATAAAAGTTTATTCAAATTTAAGTCAGCTAAGATAACTTACCAGGAAATGCAAAGCATCAGGAATCAATTGTTAGTCAAGGATTCCTATACTACTCGGTGGATTTTTGGGAAAAAGAAGGATATGGTAAATTCAACACTTATTTATTCTATGTGGGATGGATATTTGGCAGAAGTAAGGCCATTTTGGGACAAACATAACGTGCCGATTGTAAGGATTCATTCCAGTGGTCACGCTTATATTGAAGAATTACAAAAATTTGTGAAAGCGATTAACCCAAAATATATAATTCCTAACCACACTTTTTACCCTGAAAAGTATTTTGAATATTTTCGAAGTAAGATCAAGATTGTCAATGATAAAGAAACAGTTGAAATTTGAATGAATCACAATGAATCAGACATTTCCTCACGAATCTCTTTCAGTCTATGTAAGATGGCAGTAATATGATGTTCTCTTAGCATTGCAGCCAGGTGCCCTTCACAAAAGCGTTCCTTGCGAACATGAGTTGTCAGCAGTTTTTTTAAAGTTTCGAGGTCAGCAGTCCTCAGTGCATTAGGATCCGACATTAATCGCTCTGCTTCATCCTGCCACTTCACCCATTCAAAGGGAATTATGAATACTTCTTCGTAAAGGGTCTTCTCAAACTCAATCACTTCCTTGCTGTAGTTGCAAGAGGGTATACAGAGAACGCCGTCTTCAAAGTTTTTCGGGCTGTCCCACTCAGAGAATTTATATCCCTCCTGCTGAAAAATGGGCAGGAATTTCAAAATCTTATCAATGCTATCGACAGTTATAGGATTTGGGGTTTCGTTCATATTTATATTATCCGTTGAAAGAATTTCATATGTATGTATTATGACTGAGTACCTTACTTTGTCCAAGTATATTCCGAGTTCTACTTGCGAAAAACTGGGTGGCTTAGGAACAAATGGGCAAGCGTGGATTCCTGCTTTCGCAGGAATGACAGAAATAGAGGATTTTCTGAAAGACTTTATAATTGAATCAGGATGCTTATCGCAAATTGATTTCGGGTCAAAAGGCAGGGCTTGTTGCAGCGCTATTGCGTTTGCTTTTAGGGGTCGCTGCAGCCGGTTACTCAATTGCTGTTCGGCTGCGCAATTTTTTATATTCCAACGGATGGCTGAAAGCACATCGCGCAAATGCAGCCGTGATAAGCATCGGCAATATTACGGTCGGCGGGACAGGTAAAACACCGCTTGTGGTCTGGCTGTGCAAACAGATAATTTCAGATTCCAAATTTCAGATTTTAAATTCTCAGTATTCGATACTTACACGCGGCTATAAAGCAATAAAAGACGCAAGACTCAAGACGCAAGACACAAGAGGCAAGACTCAAGACTATAGAGATGAGCCGGCGATTCTTGCTGAAAACTGTCCGGAGGTCAATGTTATTGTCAATCCGGACCGCGTTGCAGGAGCGGCTGAAGCCATTAACAAGTTTGGCGCGAAAGTACTGATTATGGACGATGGATTTCAACATCGGCGATTAGTTAGAGACCTGGACATTATAACAATTGACGGGACACAACCTTTCGGCTACGGTAAAATGCTCCCAGCGGGACTGCTGCGAGAGCCCATCGCGTCACTTAAGCGGGCTGATGCTGTTGTCATTACCAGGTGCGACCAAGTCACCGAGAACGAATTAAGCGAACTTGAAAAAAAACTGCGAATAATCAACTCGGATATGATAATTGCAAGGTCGATACACGCCCCCGCTTATGTAAAATCAGAAGACAAAAAGGAAATTAGTCTTGGCCAACTAAAAGACAAGAAAATATTTGCCTTTTGCGGAATAGGCAATCCAGACGCTTTTTTGAACACAATCAAACGACTCGGAGCAGATTTGGTCGGCTCAAAGGTCTATAACGACCATCATCACTACACAAACAACTGTTTAGCCGATATTTATGAGCAGGCCTTAGCTCTCAAGGCGGATTTGATACTGACCACGCAGAAAGACTGGACAAAAATTATTTCAGATTTCAGATTTCAGATTTCAGATTTTGAATCTTCACTGCCTTTGGCATATATAGGCATTGAGATAAAATTCCTGGCTGGGGAGGACAAATTAAGGGGCTTGATTGAAAAGACGTTAGCAGGTAAAATTCTCCAAAAGTAATTAAATAGTATCTGTTGTGGAAAACGAAAATTGACGATGTCACCCCTACGAAAACAGGGGGCAAAAAACTGGATTCCCGCTTTCGCGGGAATGACAAATACTGTTTCCGCAACAGGAACTAACTATTGACTTGTGTTCTTATGTATGAAAACCTGCTCAAAACGGTAACGAATCTCGGCTCGCCGAAAGTTTTGGTTGTGGGCGATTTTATGCTCGATGTCTATATCTACGGCGATGCCTTGAGAATCAGTCCGGAGGCGCCTGTGCCGGTACTGAAAGTTACCAAAAATGAATATCGCTGCGGCGGAGCAGGCTCCGTAGCGGCTGATATCGCCGCTTTGGGGGGGAGACCTTTTTGTCTGGGTGTTATCGGAGACGACCAGAACAGCGAAATCCTTAAACAAAAGCTGACAGAAATCGGGGCTGATATCAGCAGCCTTCATACAGTAAGCAACCACCCCACCATCAGTAAACAAAGACTCATAGGTCTTGCACAACATATCCATCAGCAGCAATTAATCAGAATGGACTATGAATCCGCAGAGCCACTCGCTGACGAAGTGAATGAGACGATTTTACAGACTTACAAAGAAACATTAGCATCGGCAGATATTGTTTGCCTACAGGACTATGACAAGGGTCTGCTTAGTCCGTCGCTCTGTCAAGAAATGATAGAATTGGCACGTGAAGCAGACAAAAAGGTCCTCGTTGACCCTTCACTGACAAGCGATTATTCCAAATACCTCGGTGCCACCGTCATTACGCCGAACCGCAAAGAGACTTCCTCGGCAGTAGGATTTGAGATAATAAATGCAGAAACTGCTTCCAAGGCGGCAGAAGAGCTTGCAGGAAAGTTTCAAATCGATGCTGTGGTAATCACGCTTGATAGGGAAGGGGCATATCTTAGAACAGAAGATATAAGTCAAATCATACCCACGAGGGGCCGCAGTGTTTATGATGTTACCGGAGCAGGTGATATGGTCCTGGCGACGCTTGCAATAACTTTGGCTGCCGGTTGTGATTACGAAACCGCTGTGCAGTTGTCCAACATAACCGGTGGGATTGAAGTGGAAAAATTCGGCACTGCGACGGTAACCATTGAAGAAATAGCCAATGAGATTGTTAATCAGAAGCGAGGTACAAGCGGCAAGGTACTCTCGATTGAGCTTTTGTTGGATGAACTTACCTGGCATCGCAGGGGGAAAAAGACTATAGTCTTTACGAACGGCTGTTTTGACGTTATACATAGAGGTCATATCGAATTTCTGGAATTCTGCAAGTCACAGGGTGACATCCTTGTTCTGGGCCTAAACAGTGACAGCTCGGTAAAAATTATAAAGGGCTCTGAACGGCCAATAAATAATCAGCACGACAGGGCCGTTGTCTTAGCTGCATTGGAAATGGTCGATTATGTTACGCTCTTCAATGAGCCGGACCCACTTAACTTAATCAAGAAAGTAAAGCCGGACGTGTTAGTGAAAGGCGAGGACTGGGCAGAGAAAGGCGTTGTCGGTCGTGAATTTGTCGAATCCCTCGGCGGCAAGGTCGTTCTTGCGCCGATAGTGGAAGGCAAAAGCTCAACCGTAACGATCGAGAAAATGAAATCACTGGAAGCAAAAACCTGATGAACGAAGATATAAGAAAACAAATTATAGAGACCATCGAAACACACAAAAAGATGACTGCTGAATTCGAGACAAGCGGCATCGAAAAGGTCGTATCAATTGCCGAGGCTATAACAAAAGCATTAGAGCACAACGGCACCGTTTATCTCTGCGGCAACGGAGGCTCAGCGGCGGATGCCCAGCACATAGCCGGCGAATTGGTGGGTAGATTCAGCAGGGAACGAAAGGCTTTAGCAGCGGTGGCACTTTCGACAGACACTTCCATAATCACGTCCATTGCCAACGATTACGCTTATGAGAACGTCTTTTCGCGGCAGGTAGAAGCGCTGGTCAGAGAAGGTGATATTCTGTGGGCATTTTCGACCAGCGGCACTTCGGCGAATGTGATTGCAGCCGCTGAGTCAGCAAAGAAAAAAGGTGCTTATGTAATAGCCTTTACCGGCACGAATAACAGTAAGCTCGAACAAATTGCCGATATTTGTTTTTGCGCCGATTCCGAATCAACGGCGCGCAGCCAGGAAATTCATCAGCTTGCCTATCATATAATCTGTGACCTTGTGGAACAAAGTTTCGCCAACAGTTAAGCTGTGAGTATTTAACAAAAAGACAGAATGCTGAAAAGAATAAAGAGGAAGAAATTGTTTAACAGATTTCTCGACTCCGCCCCCGTGCTTTCTTGCAAAAGCAAGAACGGGGGCTCCGCTCGAAATGACGGTTGAAGCCAGCTATTCATTTTGTTATATGTTCTAAGGATAAAATTTAATAGAAATGTCTGAGAAAGCTATATTTTTAGACCGTGACGACACTTTGATTGAAGACCCCGGCTATATCAATAGTCCGGAGCAGGTAAAGCTGTTAGACGGCGTTGCTGAGGCACTTATCGAGCTTAAAGCCCTCGGGTATAAGCTGGTCGTTGTCACGAACCAATCGGCTGTGGCACGTGGTATAGTTACCGAGAAAGTCCTTGGCGCAATTCATAACCGCTTAAAACAACTCTTAGCTGAAAAGAACGCATTTTTAGACGGGATTTATTACTGTCCCTATCATCCGGATGGAGCTGTTGCAAAATACCGTAAAGAAAGTGACTTCAGAAAGCCGAATCCGGGAATGCTGCTGAAAGCCGCTGAGGAGATGGATATCGACCTTGGCCAATCCTGGTGCGTTGGTAATAGCATCAGCGACATAGAGGCCGGTTTACGTGCCGGCTGCAAAACGATATTGATAGACCTTCCCTCCCATCAACAACAGCTCGAGCCGGGCCAGCCCAGGCCGGACTACAAGGCTGTAAATATTAAGGAGGTGGTCAATATCATAAAAAAACATCACCGTTCGTCCGCTGAGGTGGAAGTGCAAGCTCAGTCGGCCCCCACGGTTCAAACTGAACCGGTTCGGCAAGCTACTGAACAAATTCCAGAGGCCGTCGAACCGGTTTCGCAAGTTACTGAACAAACTCCTGATGCCATTGAATCGGCTTCGCAAACCACTGAACAGACTCCAGAGGTCGCCGAACCGGTTTCGCACACCGAGGAACAACAACTTCAATCAGCGCTACAAGAGCCGCAAACACAACCCACAGAAAAGGACATTGCCGGTGACAGAACCGAACAGTTGCTAAACAGCATTCTCAAAAACCTAAAAAGTATGCAGCGGACCGATATGTTCGGTGAGTTTTCCATAATGAGACTGATGGCCGGGATTGTACAAATTCTTGTTCTGTTTTGTTTGTTGATGACGATATGGTTCCTGATGAGTCCAAACAGGCAGGACAATTCGGTCTTCATTGCACTCGGCTTTGCTATGGTCTTACAGCTTATGTCATTAACTTTCTACATAATGCACGGGCGAAAATAGCGATGTGCAAAGCAAACGGCGAATCACAGATTCCACACCTTGAATCACAACTTCCCCCCACCGTTTCGCCTGGTGAAAAACGAAACAGTGGGGACGAGATTTTGGTGTGGCTTCCTTCGCCTATGGGTGATGCAATTCTTTGCACGCCGGCCTTGCGGGCCATTCGCAAACATTTCAAAAGTTGCAAAATTTCGTTTTTCGCTACACCAGTTGTTCGCAGTGTTTTGTCGCCCTGCAGCTTTAACGACAAATGGCTGGACCAAAAGCAGAAGAATCCGTTTGCGGTCGCAAAAGAACTCAAAAAACATAAATTCAAACAGGCAATCCTTTTTAAGAACACATTCGTTTCGGCATTAGCGGTCTTTTTAGCAGGGATACCATCACGTATCGGCTATGCCCGTGAAGGTCGAGGTTTTTTGCTGACCGACAAGCTTTATCCACCGAAACTGCCCCCCCGCCGTTTTGCCTGGCTAAAACGAAGCAGCGGGGGCAAATTCAAACCTGTTTCTGCGATTGACAGCTACCTTGCGATTGCATCTTGGTTAGGCTGCGATACAGCCGACAGAGACCTTGAACTGCTTATCGAGGCGCAGGATGAACAGCAGCTTTGTAATAAATTGCCTCAAGTATCAAATTTGGATGGCCCGCTTGTGGTTCTTGTGCCGGGTGGGGCTTATGGGCCGAGCAAGTGCTGGGACAGTGTCAGGTTCGCACAAACGGCCGATTGGCTGATTACCAACTGCAACGCAACGATTGTTATATCCGTTGGGCCTGAGAGGCTTGAGAAACAAATCGCCAAAGAAATCTGCACCTCAAGCAATCACAAACTTATCAACTTAGCGGAAATTCCCATAAGCCTCGGTGAATTAAAAGCACTATTTTCCATTGCGGATTTGGTAATAAGCAATGATACAGGTCCACGACATATAGGAATAGCCTTAGAGCGTAAAGTCATCACGCTTTTCGGGCCGAACAACCCGGCCTGGACAGATACCGGCTATGAAAATGAGATTCAAATAATCGGCAATGTCCCCTGTTCACCCTGCGACAAACCGATATGTAAAAAGAGCGGACATCCGTGTATGCAGACAATCACTGTGGAGATGGTTTGCGAGGCTGCAAAAGAGTTACTCGAAAATAACCTTCAAAAAGCAAAAATTCTAAGCCAGCAAGAATTTATTGAAACTTCAAACCTGTCCCTTCGACTGTGCTCAGGACAGGCCTCGAGCGAAGCGAAGGAATCATTTTTCATAGACAGCGATTATAAAACGGCGTTCAGTAAATCAGGCTTAACTTCCATCGACGAGGTCTTTTCTTTTGATGCAGCGGAGAACTTAACCAAAAGCAATCTTGCCCGGTTCCGCACTCGCCTGCAATTTGCAATAAATTCGCCGCAGCGGCCATCTTCAACTAAAGTATTTATGAAGCGCTATGACCGGCCGCCGGTCTTAGTCCAGCTTAGGAACTGGCTCTCACAGCACAACCGAAGAAGCTGCGCTCTCTGTGAATTAGAGGCGGCAAATAAACTAACAACAGCAGGTATAAACACACCAAAAGTTATCTCTTACGGCGAACAATGGGGCACCTTATTTGAGACAAGAAGCTTTATAATCACTGAAAAAATTCCGGAAGCCGAATCCTTAGAACGCAAATTGCCCGACTGTTTCCACAACCCGACTACAACTGAAAACCTGAAACTGCGAAGAAATTTTATCGTTCAATCGGCAACCTTTATAAAAAAATTTCACGAGACAAATTATCGCCATCGAGACCTCTACCTTTCGCACATATTCTATAGTGATACCGGGAAATTTTATCTGATAGACCTGGCACGCGTCTTTGGACCAATCGTCCTGCGCCGGCGATTTCAGATAAAAGATATTGCACAAGTTTATTATTCGGCCCCGGGCAAGCATTTCTCGAAGACCGACCGGCTGCGTTTTTATATGGCATACACCGGACAAAGCAAGCTCACAAAAAAGGACAAAATATTTATTCGTAAAGTAATAAACAAAGCAGAGCGGATGGCACAGCACGATATAAAGCACGGCAGAATTGCTCCTTTTGCAAGCTGATTGGATTATACGGTTGCTTCGTTACAGCTTTTTATTTGTGCAGGCACCGTCGGAAGGTTATAATAACAATATGGTTGGAACACCCAACACAATCATAAGAATATATGCCGATACATCAGTTTTTGGTGGTGTGTTCGATGAGGAATTTGAAGGGCCCAGCAAAACCTTTTTTGATGCCATCAAAAAATCGAGATTTCTTTTAGCGACTTCCGAACTTGTCAGGCAAGAAATTCAGGCTGGTCCCAAAAGCGTCCGAGAGCTATTTTTCGACATTTTGCCAATTGTGGATATCGCTGATATCACAGCCGAAGCCCTGAAACTACAACGGGCTTACACGGATGCGGGAATTCTGTCTGAGAAGCATTCTACAGACGCCTTGCACGTGGCATTAGCAACTGTCTCACGGGCTTCACTGACTGTAAGCTGGAATTTCAGACATATTGTTAACTTTCAGAAGATTCCTATGTATAATGCGGTCAACACGCTGAACGGCTACAGCGAAATCGCCATTTATTCACCCCTGGAGGTGATTGAGTATGAAGATTAGAACATTCGACTGCGTTCAAATGAAACGACGCGGCGCAGAATTGGTTTACAAGCAGCTTGAAGGAAAGTCGTTTGAGCAACAGCTCGAATACTGGCAAAAAGGAACCGACCAGCTAAAAGAACTTCAAAAGCAGGCCAAAGAAAAGAAATAACCAGCTCGGTGCTTTTTACTTGCTCTTACTTACATTAGACGGAACTAACAAAGCCGGCAATCCACCTTTGGTGGAACCTCCTTTTTTAGTGCCAACTGTTGTTTATATGGTTTCCGTATAACATCCCAAATCTCTGCAAGCTCGAGAAGGAATAACTGTTTTAATAGATTCCTCACTTCGTTCGGAATGACATTTTTTTTGAACTTTTGCAGCAAAGGCTTAAATAACTGTTCTTGGATCGAAAATCCTGTTATTCAACAGGGCTTTTTATCACAGAAACCCCGCCCACAGGTGTCGGGGCTAAACAGAATACTAAGCAAAAAGGCGTTTTCGTATTGAAGCGATACAGCAGGACACTTATACTTACAGGATAAAATGAGCAAGAAAGTCGCAATTATTGTAGAACGGGCGAATATAGCACTCGGGGGTGCGGAACGCTCTGTTTTCGAGCTGACAACTGCGCTATCCGGACTCGGCCTTGAAACGCACATACTCGCCGCAAAGGGACAGACAGAGGCTAAAAATATTCACATCCTATGCGGGGACACAACCGGCAAGCGCACTGGTTACTTTACCTTCGCGGAAGAATTAAGGAAGCATTTATCAGAAAATCAGTATAGTCTGATTCACAGCGTTTTACCTTTCGACATTGCCGATGTCTATCAGCCTCGCGGCGGGACGTATGCCGAGTCTATTTTGCGTAACGCGGCCAGTTATCAAAACAAGCTGCTCGAGTTTTATAAGAGGCTCACAGCTTTTAGTAATTTTCGCCGATCCATACTTCTGCGGGCCGAGCGTGAGCTCGCTCAGCAGCCGGATGGGCCTGTAATCGCTGCACTTTCGGACTACGTTGCCGAGCAGTTCAAACAACACTACGGCACCGATATACAGCGGATAGTGGTCATACCTAACGGAGTAAAAACAGACAAGCAAATCGACGCAGGCCAGGCCGACAGACTCCGGACGCAAATATTAGCTGAACTTGGTCTCAAAGAAGCAGACAACCCGGCCCTTTTCTTGTTCGCAGCAAACAATTTCAGATTAAAGGGACTGGCAGTTTTACTAAAAGCAATGGCGGCGGCAGCACGCTACGATACGGAACGCAAAAGTTACTTAATCGTTGCCGGTAACGGCAAAATACACAAATATCGCCATATTGCGAAAGGACTTAATATTTCCAAAAGAGTTGTTTTCTTAGGGCACATTGGGCATATTCAAGACGCTCTGTCAGTAACCGATGTCGCTATTCTGCCTACCTTCTATGACCCATCAAGCAGATATATTCTCGAAGCATTAGCCGCGGGCAAGCCGGTAATAACCACGAGATTCAACGGCGCAACGGATTTATTCGCGAATGACCGACACGGCAAAGTAATCGATGCGCCCGAAGACATATCAGCATTGGCCGAAGCTATTGTCTATTTCACAGATACAAACAATATCCAAAAAGCATCAAAGGCGATTGCTGAAGATAACATAGAAGAAAAAATCTCCATTCGCCGAGCCGCCAAACAACTGGTAACTGTTTATGAATCCATATTGCAAAGGAAAGGTCGAAAATAATGTATATAATTTTTGTACCTGCTATTATTGGAGCGTATTTGCTCGGCTCGATTCCAATTGGACTGCTCATCGCCAAAGCACACGGCAAGGACCTGCGCTCGATAGGCTCCGGCAATATCGGCGCAACCAACGTATCGCGGGCGCTCGGCAGGAAATGGGCCTATGTTTGCTTTGTGTTAGATGTGCTTAAAGGTATGGTCCCTATGCTCGCTACCTCGATACTCGTTTCTCGATACTCGATTCTCGACGAGCATCGAGCATCCAGCATCGAGTATCAAGTTATGCTCTGGTTATGGCTGGCTGTAGGGTGCGGGGCTATCTTGGGTCATATCTTTCCGATATATGTGAAATTCAAAGGTGGTAAAGGCGTTGCAACCAGCTTCGGCGTTGCGCTGGGTCTTTGGCCTTATTATACAATCTGTGCCTTTTTTGCAATTGCAATATGGATTGTGGTTGTCTTGATATGGCGGTATGTTTCCCTGGCATCCATCACTGCTTCTGTTACTTTTCCCCTCGTTTTGATTCTGGCGATAGTCCTGAAACCTGGCTGGGATTTTGTTAGTCTATGGCCATTGCTTATCGCGGCAACCGCAATACCACTGATGGTTATTATCCGTCACCGGGAAAATATAAAAAGATTATTGGCAGGAACGGAAAGCAAAATCTTAAAAGCTAAAAGTGATTCATAGAAAAAACTCCAAGCGAACCGCAAGCCCAGGCAAGGCGAGTCGAGAAATCTTGTTTTAATAGATTTAGCTACCGCCACTTCTTGTCTGCGCTTCGCGATGCTTCGCATCGCTTCAGCCCATTCGACTACGCTCAGGGCAGGCTTTTTTCGCTCAGGGCTACGGCTTTTTGCGCCGGACTTTTAAGAACGCTAACACACCAAGATTAGCACCTATGTCTTATACTGCCGTTGCGGGAATAAGGCAAAGCATTCTCAAAACGGAATTGCCGGTATTCCTGAACTGGTGCTCTTTGCCGCCGGGCACAAAAATCACGTATTCGGGGCCAAACTCGTGTTCCTGTCCTTCGTAGATAAATAAACCCTTTCCTTCGATAACAAAGACCTCATGTTCATGAGGATGAGTATGCAAAGGGGTATGTCCGCCGGGCTGCAATTCAAACATCCGCATTGCAAAATTTTCCGCCCCGTCCTCTTTGGAAATAAGCCATCTTATCTCAACATCTTTTGCACCCTCGACCTCTACTGCACATTTACTAACATTGCTGCTTTTTTCTATTTTCATACCTTGTCCTTTTTATCTATCACTCTGTCATATCCGAATTTGTTAGTGAGAACCCCACGTAAAACGTGGGGTTAATTAGTATCTGTTGCGGAAAGCAAAAACCGACGGTGTCACCCCTGCGAAAGCAGGGGTCCAGGGCGAAAAAAACTGGATTCCCGCTTCCGCGGGAATGACAAATACTGTTTCCGTAACAGGAACTAATTATTTAGCCTGTGGTTCCCCGCTTTCGCTGGGACAAGCTTACCGCAGGTTTTGTCCTGGGGACTCCTTACGGAGAACCTCAACCGAGTTTCTTAGCGAGAATCTCGGAAACAACTTTTGGATTTGCCCGGCCTTTTGTTTTCTGCATGACCTGGCCCAACAAAAAACTCCTGGCCTTCTTGCTTTTTTTGCCGCCGCCGGTTACATCTTCAAGGGCCTGTGGATTTTCCGCAAGCACCCGGACAACTATCGCCTCCAACTCGCTCGCATCGCTCTTCTGAATCAGATTGAGTTCTTCCGCTAAGACTTCCGGCTCTTTACCGGTCTCAACCATCGCTTCAAATATAGGTACCGAAGAACTGACGCTGATAGTATCGACTTCGATCATTCCAGCTAACTGTGCGAGGCTTTGGGGTTTGAGGCCCAAATCGCCAACGCTGCATCCTTTTTCATTCGCTATTTTCAGGCCGGTCTGCGTTAGTAAGTTACAAATTCGTTTCGGCTCGGCACCGGCCTTGACTGCTTCGTCGAACAAATCAGATGTCGAGCGTTCGGCTGTTAAAACTCCAGCATCGTAATCACTCAAGCCATATTCACTGACATAACGGAGCTGTCTTTTTATCGGCAGCTCACACAGACGGCCCCGGATATCTTGCAGCCATTCCGTTGTCAATTCGACCGGCACAAGGTCAGGCTCGGGAAAGTATCGGTAATCGTGGGCCTCTTCCTTTTCTCTCTGCAGGACGGTTACCTCTCTTTCATCGTCCCAGCCGCGTGTGGTTTTATTACCCATTTCCATTACCCGGCCGGTCTCCAGGAATTCGTCAAGCTGTCTTTGCTCTTCGTAGCCAACGCTTCTCTCAAGTGCCCGGAAGCTGTTGAGGTTTTTGACTTCGACTATGGGCGTTTTGTATTCGGCGCCGTCTTTTATGATAATCAAATTTATGTTCGGCTCAAAACGCATGTGGCCTTTCTGCATATCGCCTTCGGAGACGCCTAAGAATCTTACCATTCGCTGCAATTCGGCCGCCAGGGCCCGTACTTCAGCGGCGCTGTTCATATCCGGCTCGGTAACAATCTCCAATAACGGCGTGCCCGTTCTGTTCAAATCGACCTGCGAGAAATTTCCTGCTGTGTGCAGATTCTTGCCGGCATCTTCTTCCAGGTGAGCCCTTATTATCCTGATTCTTTTAGTCCGGCCGGACTCAAGGGGTATTTCAATAAAGCCGTTGGCACTGAGCGGTAAATCATACTGGCTTATCTGGTAATTCTTCGGCAAATCAGGGTAGTAATAGCTCTTTCTGTCCCACTTCGTGAATTTTGCAATCTCGCAGTTAAGGGCCAGCCCCACAAGAACAGCGTACTCAAACGCCTGTTTATTCATCACCGGCAAAACGCCGGGCATACCAAGGCACACAGGACAGACCCTGCTGTTGGGCTTCCGGCCAAATTCCACCGCACAGCCGCAGAACATCTTGCTCTTTGTGCAAAGCTGCACGTGGATTTCCAGTCCGACTATGACTTTGTATTGCAACTCACCCATTTTCCCACTCAATCAAATATAGCCACGAATTAGCACGAATTTAACACTAATTTAAGGCAAACCTATTACAAAATGGCTATATGACAAACCTTTCATATTCGAAGCTCTTCTTTGCAAAATTCAGTATCATAGCCAATCTCAACTTTGTAGCACGCAAATAATTAAGTACCTGTGCCCTATGCGCGTCCACAATTTTATCTACAGCCTTAAGTTCAAGAATGATTTTATTATCGACCAAAATATCGGCGTAATAATCTCCTACGACCTTTCCCTCAAAATAAACCCTAACCGGTGCCTGCTGTTGTGCAGGAATTTCATTCTTCTCAAATAGGACCATAAGGGCATTTTCATAGACTTTTTCTAAAAAACCAAAACCAAGTTTACTGTGCACCTCCATAGCTAAACCGACAATTTTGTAAGACAATTCTTTATAAATAATATTTTTGCTATTCGTGCTCATTCGTGAAAATTCGTGGCTAAATAATTGGTGGTTTCCTTTTGTGCCAGTTGGTTTGTTTCTCAAACATTCTCGCTATTCGTAGTAACTTGTCCTCGCCGAAGGCAGGTGCAAGTATCTGCAGGCCGATAGGCAAATTATTCTGGTCGAAGCCGCAAGGAACGCTGATGCCCGGAACACCGGCCAAGTTGGCGGCTATGGTATAAATATCGGAAAGATACATCGTCAGAGGGTTGTTAATCTTTTCGCCAATTTTGAAAGCCGTCGTGGGAGAAACAGGCATCATAATACAATCGCACTTTTCAAATGCGCCGGTAAAATCAGCCCGTATCAAATTCCTTACCTTAAGTGCTTTCAAATAATAAGCATCATAATAACCGCTTGAGAGGGCATAGGTTCCGAGCATAATTCGTCTTTTGACCTCTTTTCCAAAGGCCTCTGCCCGGGATTTGGAATAGACCTCGATATAATCCTCGGCCTTGTCGCTGCGATGGCCGTAATGTACACCATCATACCGAGCTAAGTTGCTCGATGCCTCAGCGGTGGCCACGAGATAATAGGCGGCAATGGCGTAATCCAGGTGAGGCATAGCTATTTCTATGATTTCGGCCCCGAGCCTTTTATATACATCTATCGCCTCATTCAGGGCCTTTTGCACCTGCTCATCGGCACCGGAGACGAATTCCGGCACGATTGCTATTTTCAAATTCTCTACCGGCTCATCTAACTTTTCAAGATAATCACAAAGGGGGGCAACAGCTTCATCAACGCTGGTGCTGTCGGCAGGGTCGTGGCCGGCAATGACATTCATCATCAACGCCGAATCGGCCACCGTTTGCGTTATTGGCCCGATCTGGTCCAGACTCGAACCGTAGGCCACGAGTCCGAATCGAGAAACTCGACCGTATGTCGGCTTTAAGCCTACTACGCCACAGAAGCTTGCGGGCTGGCGAATTGAGCCGCCGGTGTCAGAGCCGAGCGCCGCAAAACACAGCCGTCCTGCCACGGCAGCGGCAGAACCGCCACTGCTTCCGCCAGGCACACGAGAGGTATCCCACGGATTGACCGTCCGCTTTAAGCCCGAGTTCTCCGTGCTCGAACCCATTGCAAACTCATCCATATTTGCTTTGCCAACTATTACTGCATCAGCAGCCAACAGTTTTTCAACAACCGTGGCATTGTAAGGGGCGTGGAAATTCTCTAAAATCCGGGATGCGCAGGTAGTCGCTCCGAAAGTGGTGCACATATTATCTTTTATCGCGACAGGGACACCGGCCAGCTCCCCCACCGATTCACCGGCCGTTAGCCGCCGGTCAACATCCGCAGCCTTTTCCAATGCCTTATTGCGATAAGTGCTGATGTAAGCGCCAACGACCGGCTCAAGCTTATCTATCCGCTGAAAAACATCTTTAGTCGCTTCGACACTGCTTATTTTGCCGGCTGCAATTGCGTCACGCAATTCTTTTGAACTCAGGTCATCCATTACTACAAATTATCAGTTAGTATTTGTTGTAAAAAACAAAAAAAGACAATGTCACCCCTGCGAAAGCAGGGGTCCAGAGCGAAAAAGGTGGATTCCCGCTTTCGCGGGAATGACAGATACTCTTTCCGCAACAGGAAACAGTTATTTTTTCTTTTGACTTCTTCGATGTTCAAGAAACCAATCATAAAGTTGCTGGTTATTGTACGTTTCGGTCCAGGAGTCATGGCCGGCATCGGGATAGACTGTTAATTTGACGTTTCCGCCGCGGCTCCTTATGGCGTTGACCATTTCTTCAGATTCTTCAAGGGGAACTACCTTGTCTTTTGCACCGTGGAAGACCCAAACAGGCATATCCCTGAGCCTTAAAGCCATTATACGGTTACCGCCGCCGCAAATGGGTGCGATAGCTGCAAAGCGTTCGGGATATTCAGAGGCCAAAGACCAGGTGCCGAATCCGCCCATACTCAGACCCGTTAGATAAATTCTTTCAGTATCCACATCATACCTGGCTATGATATCATCCAAAAGATTTATGAGCACTTCAACTTTACCCGTCCACCAATCATCTTCGGGACACTGGGGAGAGACCACGATAAAGGGAAAATCCTTTCGGTTTTCGACAATCTTCGGTGGGCCGTGTACTTTAACCTTATTTAAATCACTGCCTCTTTCGCCGGCACCGTGCAGAAACATAATCAAAGGCCAGCGCTGCCGTTTTTTGCCGTAGTCTTCCGGCAGAAACAGCAAATAATTACAGCTTAAAGTTTTGGTTATTTCCTTTTCAAAGGTCTGAGAATGCTGACTACCCGGTGGAACAGGGCTTATTTTGCTTTTCTCCATCTGTGCACAACCAATCAAAAACAAGGGCATAAATACAGAACATGTTAAGTAACTGGCCTTCATTTCTAAATACCTCCGAATATACTTTGTATTAACTCTCTCTTACGCACCGGAACTATCATCGAGTATTTTCGGCACTTTGAAAAACTCCTCATCCCGCTGCGGTGCATTGGCTAATGCCTTCTCTGTTCCGAGCGATTCTTTGGCGATGTCCTGGCGGAAAACGTTACTAATCGGCAAACAATGCGCTAACGGCTCAACATTGGTAGTGTCCAGCTCATTCATTTTTTCCACATAGTCAAGGATTGCGCTTAATTGACCTGTAAATTCCTCGACCTCGGCTTGGGTCAATTCCAGTCGAGACAGTTTGGCGACCTTTCTTACCTGCGTCTGGTCGATTTTCTTTGCCATTTTCAATCCTTGAGATTCATCCCCTTCCGCTAATTCAGGGCTAAAGGCTCTTTTCGCTCAGAATGACAATAATATTATAAACAAAAAGCGAGGCAGAATCCGCCCCGCTCCAAAGAAAATCCTTTAAGGAAAATGCTTTTGTCAGCCAGTGTCCTTCTCGGCGGGTTTGTAATTTCGCTTGGGGGGCTTTTGCACAAGGCCTATACGAATGGCTTTGGCTGAGACCTTAATTCTGCAGACCTTGCCGTCAACGACAGCTCGAACCTTTTGTATGTTCGGCTTAAACTTTCTTTTAGTGACGCCGGTAACTTTTCTACCAACACCACCAAGATACTTAGCCTTACCACGCCGGGCGATACTTCTGCCCGCCACCGTTCGCTTACCGGTAAAGAAACATACTCTCGACATCAATTAGCCCTTTTCACTTTGAAATCAATGTACCTTCAATCATCTAAGATTACATAAATATACGCTTTCCAAAAAAATTGCAAGTGTGAAGCTAAACTTTTATTCCATAAAATGCACTTTCCCCATTAAAAATTGCCCAACTTCTATGCAAAATCAGCATAAAATTAGAAAACTATACATATTTTACTTGCTTTTGCCCTCAAGATTTGGCATATTTTTATTTTGGATTCCAGGAGGATTATTAAAATGGAGGAGCAAACAATTCGTTACTGTATTTAGCCCACAGTTTAATCGTGGGTTCGTTTGACAATTTTCCAAAGTCGAGAAAGAAAGGTGGGTTATGTTTAGAAAACAGTTAGCTCTAATAGCGGTAGTATGTGCACTTTTTGCCCGCAATCTGGAGGCAGAGGATTTCTATGGAGACCTCTATAATGGACCTGGCAAGACATTTATGGTGGACAGTCACAACTTAGATGTTTTTGGAAGCATCCAGAACTTCGGTACCATGTACATTGTTGAAGCGCTCTGGTCAGAATATGAGATTCAAAACTCAGGTTTGATAGTGGTTCTTGGTGACAAGTGCTCAGCTGATCAAAGTCTCAAGAATTATGCCGAAGGAATAATCAAAGGATACGGTCTCATCAACTCGGATAGTTGCATCGACAACAAAGGTCTTATTTGGAGTATGGGCGGATCACTGTTGCTCAATAGCTGGGACGATCCGAAAAAAGTAGGTATTAGCAATAGCGGGACGTTGAGGAACAATCCCGGAACAAGCCTGACGTCAATAGTCCTTGTGCCCAACGTGAATAACCAAGGCACCATAGAGATCAACGCAGATGGTGCCGTTGTCTTCGACTGTAACAATTTGAATAATGAACCCAACTCCGTAATTAAACTTTATGGCGGGACTTTGGCAGCGAAAACCGTCACCCAAAAAGCTGGTGCAACATTTGAAGGATTCGGCGGAATTACCGGTAATCTTGTAATCGAGCCTAAAGCAGTGGTCAAACTCACCGGTCCGACAAATATAGTCGGTGATGTAAATATTGACAAAGATGCGACATTGGAAATAAGAGATGGGACTATCTTGGTTACCGGCCAAACAACCTGCAATGGGACAATTCATCTAAAAGGCGGACAAATCATAACTCAGGTCGGCCTGTCAGGTAATTGCAACATTATTCGGGAACCGAGTGTTTCCACTGTCATTGCTGACTTTAACCTCGATGGAAATATCGATCTCAACGATTTTGCTGATTTGGCCGTAACGTGGTTGCAGCAGGCCGGCTAGAATTAAAACTGTACCTTCATAAATTCTACCGGCAAAAGGGGGGTAAAACCACTAAAAACCTGCGGTGAAACCGTAGGCTAAATAATTAGACCCACGTTTTACGCGGGGTCATTTATTGCTACACATATCGTTGCCACTTTTCTCATCAGCCGTTTTAACCTATAATGGGGAAAATAGCATACCCGTCGCCGTGCCGGCGACGGCTAAACTTGGGTCTTTCTGGACAAATTTTAATTGTAGAAATAGTATGAACATTTTAGGGATATCGGCCTTCTATCACGATAGTGCGGCAGCGCTTGTGCGGGACGGCGAAATTATCGCCGCTGCACAGGAGGAGCGGTTTACAAGAAAAAAGCATGACAACCAATTCCCGACAAATGCGGTTGAGTATTGTCTTCAAGCCGGCCGGCTCACCGCAGAGGACCTCGATTATGTGGTTTTCTATGAGAAGCCGCTTCGGAAATTCGAAAGGCTGCTCGAAACCTACATCGGTTATGCCCCCCGAGGTTTTAAACAATTCCTTATGGGTATGCCGTTGTGGCTGCGGCTGAAGCTGCATTTGCCCCGTGAAATGGACAGGGCTTTGCACAACAAATACAAGGGCCGTTATGTTTTCACCGAACACCACGAATCCCATGCCGCAAGTGCCTTTTTCCCCTGCCCTTTTGATGAGGCTGCCATTCTGACCTTCGATGCGGTCGGCGAATGGACAACGGCCAGCTTCGGCACCGGCAGGGGCAACAAAATCGAGCTTACCCATATAATGCAATTCCCTCATTCATTAGGGCTGCTTTATTCGGCTTTTACATACTTTACGGGTTTTCGGGTCAACTCGGGTGAATACAAAATGATGGGTCTGGCTCCGTACGGCGAACCAAAATATTATGAGCTGATATTGGAGAAATTAATCGACCTCAAAGAAGATGGCTCATTCCGGCTGGACATGTCATATTTTCCTTACTGTCATAAAACTGTAATGACCGGCTCGAAGTTTGAAAAGCTCTTTGGCGGTCCGCCTCGCAGGTCAGAATCGCCCCTCACACAGCGGGAAATGGATATTGCAGCGTCGATCCAGGCTGTTACAGAAGAGATTATGCTCCGCGCCGTCAGGCACGTGCATCGCAAAACCGGGATGAAAAATCTGGTATTAGCCGGTGGTGTGGCTCTAAACTGTGTCGGTAACGGCCGAATCCTGCACGAGGGGCCATTCGATAATATCTGGATTCAGCCCGCAGCCGGAGACGCCGGTGGGGCACTTGGAGCAGCTCTGTTTGTATGGTACCAACTGTTAGATAATGAACGGACAGTTGACGGCTTGGATAAACAGCAGGCGTCCCTGCTTGGGCCTGCTTATAGTAATGAACAAATTCTCTTGTTTCTCGATTCCGTCAACGCAAAGTATGATACCTACACCGATGAAAAACAATTACTCGATAAGGTCACGGATTTGATAAATAATGGAAAGGTAATAGGCTGGTTTCAGGACCGAATGGAGTTCGGACCACGGGCATTGGGCAATCGCAGTATTATTGGTGATGCCCGAAATGAAAAGATGCAATCAATAATGAATCGTAAGATAAAGTTCCGCGAGTCTTTTCGTCCCTTCGCGCCCTGCGTGCTTCGGGAGGATGTGGGGGAATATTTTCAGATGAGAGATGAAGAAGACAGCCCATATATGCTGTTAGTCGCATCTATTCAAGATGAGAAACGATTAACGCCGGATGTGCCGATTGAATCGCTCAAAGGACTGGAAAAGCTAAAGGTCAAACGCAGCGTCGTGCCGGCCATTACCCACGTGGACTACTCGGCACGTATTCAGACCGTCGATTCGCAGCGCCACCCAAAACTGCACCGTCTGATGAGTCTGTTTAAGGAAAAAACCGGATGTCCTGTGATTATCAATACAAGCTTCAATATCCGGGGCGAGCCGATTGTGTGTTCGCCGGAACATGCGTATCGCTGCTTTATGGCGACAAATATGGATGTTTTGGTAATGGAAAATCAGTTACTCTACAAAGAAGAGCAACCACAGGCAAAACAGCACGAGATAGACGAATATAAAGCCCAGTTTGAGTTGGATTAATTTAGAGGCCGAAGGAGAACAATACAAGATGTCTTTTGTTGAGATAAACTGGCACCCAAAGCGAAAACAACTGCAAAATTTCGGTAAAATCGCACTCGTAGCAACGGCCGTCATTTCTTTGTTGTTATATTTGCTTAAGGGAATGGCAATTCAATGGGCCTTGATTATCTTTGCCGTTGGTTTAATCATTTTTCTTAGCAGCGTTATCTCATTAAGGCTGACGAAGGGGATTTATGTTATTCTGACGGCCGTGACGTTTCCGATAGGTTTGGTCGTCAGCTTTACGTTGTTGGCGACTTTTTACTTTCTTTTACTGGCGCCATTGGGGCTGCTCTTTCGACTCACAGGCAGGGATGTGCTTGGCCGTAAGTTCGACTCCACTGCCGAGAGCTACTGGCAACAACGGAAACCGCCTGAGAGCGATGAGTATTATTTTCACCAGTTCTGAATCCGGAGAATATCGATGTCCAAGAATTCCGAATCCGATAAACAAAGCGAATTCAAAGAGCTTGCTCAAGAGAAGAGACCATCTTTGCTTAGAGAATTTTGGCTGTTTCTCAAATATAACAAAAAGTGGTGGCTGCTGCCCATATTAATCATACTGCTTCTTTTAGGTTTGCTCGTACTATTAGGTGGTACAGCAATAGCACCGTTCATTTACCCGCTCTTCTAAGAACGTAGCCGTACAAATTAAAAAAACGGATTGCGCCCGGCAGAAAGCTACTATATAACTGCAAGGGCAGTTACCATTCCCTTACCCCCGCGCTTTCTTGCGAAAGCAAAAGCGGGGGGCGGCTCTATTTTGAATCAGCGCATATATTTTTTGTGACTCGTATGATTAGACAGTATCTGTTGCGGAAAACAAAAACCTACTATGTCACCCCCTGCGAAACCTGTCCTGAGCGAAGTCGAAGGAGCAGGGGTCCAGGACGAAAAAGCTGGATTCCCGCCTCCGCGGGAATGACAAATCCTGTTTCCGCAACAGGAATTAGTCAGCGGCGTTCTTTCAATATAAAATCCAGGACTTGACGTGTCTTGACGGAATTGGGGTCTATCTGTAAAGCGGTACGAAGCTCTTTTAGGGCCTCGTCTCTGTGTCCTTGTTTTTCCAACATAATGCCCAGATTGTAATGCAGGTCTAAATCATCCGGTACGAGTATCAAGCCATTGCGATATGTTTGAACCGCTTCGGCAAGCTTGTCCTGCTGGAACAGGATTGTCGCCAGATTATTGTATGCCTGCGGCAGGTCCGGCTTTAATCGAATCGCTTTAGAATAATTTTCAACAGCCTTGTCGAGCCTGCCCTGAACGTGATATGCCAAACCTAAATTGAAATAAGCATCAGCAAAGAAGGGATAGATTCGTAGCGCCTTTATATTATGAGTGATAGCTGCATCCGGGTTTCCCTGTTTGCCGAATAATAAACCTAATTTGGCATAAGCCTCGTAACGATGCGGCACATAATTCAGAACCAAACGATACTGCTCGGCGGCAGCGTTGTATTTATCCAAATATTCGAGCAATTCGCCGTATTTCCAATGCAGCCACCAGTCTGAGGGTGTTTGCTGAATCGCCCAGCGATATTGACCTTCAACCTCATTAAGAACCTCCGGTGAAAGAGAGGCCATAAGAGCCTTGAGTTTTTGCTCCATTTTCCTGACCCGCAGGTCATGGTAGAGCTGGTTGGTGAATGGTGCCTGCTTTATAAAACCATCGAGAACCTCATTGGCAATCCTGTAACGGTCCCAATCCGTGTAGGCTAAATGCCGCGCACATTCGGCCTCGGTTAGGAATGGACGTTCATCCACCCCGTAATGTTTTATGCGTTTCGGAAGTATCTCTTCGACCTGCTTGAAAATTGTTCCGGCCAGAAGATAATTGCCTTTGAAATTCATGTGGACATGCTCATAAAACAGCTCTTCGCCGGGAATTTTATGGGGACTGTTTTTTTCAAATGTTCTCACAGCATCAACCAGGTAAACACCTTCAGCAGCTCTATCGCAAGCTTCATTACGAATAATCTCATTGATACGATTATCAGCTCGAAAGCGAAGTGTATCCAGCTCACGCGCTTGAACATATCGTTCCCTGCTCTTTTCATACTTGCCCACAGCCCAGTAACACCGCCCAAGCCGAAACTGGAGGTTGGCATAACTACTGTCAATTTCATCAGCTTTTAAGTACCTTTCCACCGCCTCGGCATAATTGCCGTCTGTCTCACATTCGACCCCCTGCTGATAAATCTCGTCCCAGTTTTTCTTCTCAGTGTCTGTTAGATTCGGCCGATGCAGCGATGCGAAAGGCGGGCTGTCCTTTAAGTTGCTGGGGACCGTGCAAAAAATTATATTTATTCCGCTCTTGCAGGCAATACGACTAATATCCTTCAGGTTCCTTTGAAAGTGCCGATAAACGATTTCCAAGTCAGCGTCGTTCGCCCTTACCTGCTTTTCGAGAAACATTTTCATGCCGCGCCAAACCCTGGGGACATCACCGGCGCCTGCTGATTCCAGCAAATTGGTTATAAGCTGGCCCAGCTTAGTAGCTTTAATAGCGATTCCGAAGCGGATTAGAGACAGATTGGAACTAAGCGGCGTAAAGACAGTTCCGGCCCCGTACGGGCCGACAACCTCGTTGTTGCCGAGGTATACGATAAACAGATCGCTTTGATATCGTGTGCAATCGTCGGCGATTTCAAGAACCACATGAGAATTTATTGCCGGCATTGCAGCAGTAATGACTTCAAAATTCGCTTGTGGATACCGTTGACGCAGCATCACCTGTAGAATCCGTCCGAAACAAAACGCTCCGTCCGGCGTACCTGCCGCAGCGGAAGCTCCCATCACAAAGATTCGATAAGTATCTTTTGATTTACTCGCAGGAAAAACAAACGGGTTGGCCATCCGGGCGACGTTCGGGTGAAAGAACCGCCAGGCAAATTTGGAATTGCTACGGTAAGAGGCCTTGTCGTTTACTTTGCATTTGATGGTTGTGGTCGTGGGGAAGCCGAAGCCGACTATGCGCAGGGTAATCTCCAGCAGCAAGAATAAAAGGGCCGGAATCACGGTAACAGCAATAACACGAAACGCCCAGAGACGCCAACCGGTTACTACGTGCGGTGACACTTTTTCCCTGCCTTTCGGTTTACCTTTACTCCCGGAGGACGAAATAGTTCTTTTCTCTGTCGGCGAACGCCTTTCGGTTTTGCGCCGTAGGGTATGTCTTTTAGTACCTGATGAGGATTTTTTGTCCTTTTTTCTGCGTTTGGCACGCATCGTTCAGCATCTATAATCGCGTTTTTTGTCTCAAGAAAACAATTTTTTCAAAGGTGCGCTTGGTATTTCATCGGCTTTTGTACATCGGCTGATTAGTCAGTGACAGTTTTTTTCAGGTAGGACACTTCAGCACTGGTCAGCGCTCTGAATTTTCCGACGCCGAGGCCTCGCGCGGTGAGCTTGCCGATTCGTATCCTTGTCAACGATTTTACAGGCAGGCCGACTTTCGCCAACGTTCTGCGAACCTGGCGGTTAAGGCCCTGCCGAATGGTAACTTCGACCAAAGATTCTTCGTGTCCGCGTTTTAATATTTTTACCGATGCCCTGCCGGTTTTGCCCTCCGCCAACCAGATTCCTTTTTTTAACTTTTCTATCTGTTCCGGGGTAATTTCGCCCTTGACCTTGACAACATAGGTTTTAGCCACTCCATATTTCGGATGCGTTAGCCTGTTCGCCAATTCGCTGTCATTTGTTAGAATAATCAGGCCCGTGGTATCGGCATCAAGTCTGCCGACACAAAAGATACGCTCAGGGGTATGGACAATGTCTATCGCTTTTTTTCTGCCTTGAGGGTCGCTGTTGGTACAAATCACGCCTTTGGGCTTGTTCAAAAGAAAATATACTTTCCTTGCAGCGCGAATCTTTTTGCCGTTTACGGTAATGATGTCTTTTTCGGGGTCAACAAATGCCGGCAGCTTATCGACCAGCCTGCGATTGACACGGACAGCGCCATCGAGTATCAGCTCCTCGCATTTTCTACGCGAATCGACACCGGCCGCAGCCAAAACCTTCTGTAATCTTTGTTCAGTCATAATTCGCTATTCGCATCTCGTGAAATGTCAAACGCATTACGAACAAAATACGAGACACGAAATTAATAAGCTTAACTACCGCCAAAGCTGGTACCGAGCTTGTTGGCGTAAATAATTATGATACATCCTATGACCCAAAGTACAAAGCCAATCTGAAACGGCAAATCATTGAGGATAAACTTTACTGGATCTGAGTATTTGCCCTTTTGTATCATCGCACTGAAACGGAAGATGCAGTACAAAACCAACGGCGTAGTATAAACAAGATTATTATTACCAAAAATCTGAAACGTTCTGTCATCCATAGCATAAAGCAGAAAACACACAACCGCCAGGCCGCTGGTTACATCGAGCATGTGGGCAAGCAGCTCGGGTGTATAGCCGGCCAGTGTACTGCGAAACGCCTCGCTGTCTTCACGAAGCTGGGCAATTTCACTGCGACGTTTGCCAAAGGCCAGAAACAGACATAAAGCAAAAGTGCAAATAATCAGCCAGGGTGAGATAAATACTTCCACCACAACAGCACCTGCAACAGCCCGCAGGCAAAAACCAGTCGATATCACCACGCAATCCAGAATCATAATTCTTCTTAGCACAAGCGAATAGAGAATCATCAGCCCAATATACATCAGGATGATAATTAAAAAGGTTGGGCTAAGTAGAAAACCGCCAATAATCGCTACCGCAGCACATAAGACAGACATTGCAGCGGCTGACCCGATAGTTACACTGCCCGCCGCGATGGGTCTTTGACTTTTCTCGGGATGGAGGCGGTCCCTCTTACGGTCGATTATGTCGTTGAGGATATAGACAGCCGAAGCAGCTAAGCAAAAGCAAACAAAACCACCAATCGCCCTGCCAACAGCCAAAGGGACATTAAGCTTTTGTCCGAATACGAGGGCTGCAAACACGAACATATTTTTGGTCCAGTGCAAAGGACGCATTATTTGCAAAAATTTCATAGCTCGCCTTTCCATATTTATTCGCTAAACACTATTCACTTAAAATTATCGACATTTGAGCCGATAATGCGTAAAATTATATTGTAACAAGCGTATAGTAGATAGCGTATATTTCAGCAATTAGGAAGCTCAAGACACAAAATATGATAACGACTGTTGTTTTTGATTTAGATGACACGCTTTACGATGAAATTGAGTATTGCAAAAGCGGCTTCAAAGCCGTAGCTGAGTTTCTTGCCACTCTACCCGAAACCCGCCCACCATCGATGGGCGAGGGTAAAGCCCCCCCTGCCGAGCGTATTTCCGCCGTTCTCTGGGAGCAGTTCACCGCCGGTAATCGCACAAAAACATTCAACTCAGCCCTCGATGAGCTTGGTCTGAGCTATGATGATGAGCTTATCGGTGAGCTAATAGAGATTTATCGCAACCACAGCCCCAAAATAAGCCTGCCACAGGACAGCCGGGACGTCCTTTGCGAACTAAGCACAAAATACACATTAGCTCTGCTGACGGACGGCTTTCTGCCCGCCCAACAATTGAAAGTGTCGGCACTTGGAATCGAAAAATATTTTAAGTCCATAGTCTATACCGAACAGCTCGGCAGGGAATGCTGGAAACCATCCCCCGCCGGTTTTGAAAAAATAATGCAGACCCTCAAGGTGGAGGCGGAAGATATGGCTTATGTCGCTGATAATGAAAAAAAGGATTTTATCGCCCCGAACAAATTGGGATTTTCAACCATCCAGTTAATCCGCGCTGCCCGGATACATAGAACCATCAGTGGGGAACCCGGGGCCTCTGCACAATATACAATATGCGAAATCAGCCAATTATCCGGCCTTTTAGAGAAACTTTGAGCCTTTATTTGGCACTATCGGACCCAGGCAGAGTCGAGCCGGCAATTGCTCAAGCAGCCGTTCTGTCTTAAAAACGCTTTTCTATCAGCTTTTTTTGTTGACTCCGATGCCTTTAGGGTCTATAATACAATTTGAAAACAAGCTATTACGGGTGATTTTTATGTATTTGTGAGGAGTTTTAATATGCCAGCACGCAGGAGAAAGCAAACCAACGCTATGCTCTACACACTAATAACCTTTGTCGGGCTGTTTATTGTCGCTACCACTGTTGCGGTTATTTACTATGTCGATGCTGAGGATAAAAAGACGAGGCTGGCCGACATAGAAAACCAGATTGACGATTTAGCCGACAACAACGAACGAAACGCATTGGGAACTTTAGTCGGCACAAAAGCAAGACGAAAGAGCTGGCTGGGTACAATGGTCGAGCACCTTGACGGAACGACATCGCTAATAGTCGGCGGCGTGCCTGAAACGACATCGGCTGAAGCCAAAATGAACGACGTCAATACAAAAGTCGGCAGAGTGTTACAATCGGCCAAAGAGTATATCGATATTGCAGAGCCCAATACAACAGGTCTTGTCCAGATAATTGGGGACCTAACAGCAGAGCTTCAAAACACTAAAAAGGCAAAACTCGATACACAGAAACAGCTCAATGACCTCGAACAAAAATTTGAGAGCGCGAGTAAAACTTATGCCGAAAGAGAACAAGTAATCCAGGATGAGAAAAACAAGCTACAAGAGCAGGTCAACACGATCCGAGCAGACTACAATGACCTTCAGGTTCGTCTGGAACAGAGCACCGAGGAGCAAGTTGACACTTATAGGAATCAATTAGAGCAAGCAAGAGCTAATTTAAAAGCACTGAATGACACACTGCTTAAAACTCAGGCGGAATTGAAAATGTCCGAGGATATTATGAAACGTGCACAGCAGGAGGTCATGGCTATTAAGCCGCCGCCGGACCATGAGATGCTGGCACATAGAGCCGACGGAAAAATAATATTGATTGACGACCAGGCAAAAGTGGTTCATTTGAATATCGGCAGCAACCAACACGTCTATCGAGGTTTAACCTTCACGGTCTATGACAGAAGCGGCGCTATACCAAAGGACGGCAAGGGAAAGGCCGAAATCGAAGTATACGATGTAGCGGAAACTTACTCTGCAGCACGTATAACAAGTTCAGAAGCAAAAAGACCCATATTAGAAGGTGACATAGTTGCAAATTTAATCTGGAACAGTGACAAAACAAATGAATTTGTCATTGCCGGTGACTTTGACCTTGACAACGACGGAAACCTTGATTTCAACGCTATCGGCAGAATAAGAGTGCTTATCGAGAAATGGGGCGGCAGGGTTGCCGATACCATTTCCATCGACACAGATTTCCTGCTGCTGGGCCAGCAGCCTCAGGTCCCAACACAGCAGCCAACTTTTGAAGAACTGGAGCTGGACCCGGGAGCAATGCAAAGATACGAGGCCTTGTTACAAAGACTCAACCACTACAATCAGCTCCAGAGCCAGGCACAGGCCCTTTGGATACCGGTATTCAGGTACGAAAGGTTCCTCTATTTTATCGGCTACAAAGGACAGGTAAGTCAAGCCGGCGCCATTTAGGTTCGTGAATCGTGAATCGAACCACGGATGTTGTTTTTTCACGGACAGGATACCACCACAAATCACGAATTTGGTTCAACACCAATCGAGGCAACGAAAATCTCACCCGTGTATTTAGCTGCGCTTCCGGATGCAAAACCCTTTTTGACCGCAACAAAAGTTACGGTATAGTTCGCCCTGATAGCCGCACCGAGCGGCTGACCCGCATCGCAATCTAAGCCGGATGGAATATCCACCGCCAGAATGGGACAATTACAGGCATTTATACTTTCTACCAATCTTTTATAGTCATCCCTCAACGGACCGCTTAATCCCGTACCGAAAATGCCGTCAACGAGCATATCAGCCCCGGCGGCGAAAGCTTTAACCAATGCGGGCACATCAGTATCTCCGAGATTTAACTGTTCGATTGGTCGGCCTAACCGCTCTAAAATATCGAGGTTTATCTTCGCATCGCCTTTGACCTTCTCGCGATTACCGCATATCACCACGACAACTTCAAAACCGCTGTTCAAAAGATGCCTGGCGATTACATAACTGTCGCCTCCGTTGTTTCCGGTCCCGGAGAATATGCAGACCTTCGGGGCGGCAACGTCTTTCAATTTTTCTTTAATCAGCTCGGCACAACTGCGACCGGCGTTTTCCATCAAGACCACACCCGGTATGCCAAGGGTATTTATGGCCCAGGAATCAACCGCACGAACTTGGTCTTTTGTCATCAAAACACATTTTTTGTCCGGAGAATATCTTTCCATAATCATCTATTGTACATTCTAAACTTATTACTTCAACTATGCTTACTCGTAATGCCCCATTTTTGCAAGGTAACGTTTGAAATTGGCCCATTCGACTGCGCTCAGGACAGGCTTTGATTGGGTTTGTTTTTTGGGGGCCGGAAGGAGGTTTTATTTTCATAATCCTCTATAACATATAAGTTTGCGTTCATTTTTACCCTCTGGGAAATTGGGTTTGAATTGGGTTTGTTTTTTCGGACTGCGAAATCATCGTTTTTTCTGTAATCCTTTGTTATAAGTGAGTTTACATTCATTTTGGCTTTTCGGAGATTGGCCCATTCGACTACGCTCAGGACAAGGTTTGATTGGGTTTGAATTGGGTTTGTTTTCACCAAGTGTCCAATTGGATTTATTTTCATAAGACATTTTCGATAAAATACTTAGGTTCATTTGCAATCCGCCTACGGCGGACAAGATTGGGTTTGTTTTGCATAAAAAGGGGTGATTTGTAGAGGGTTCTCGACAGATGTAAAGGGCAGACAACAGAGGACAGACGACAGAGGACAGACGACAGAAAACAGATGACAGAAGATTGATTATAAGTTTTTGTTGCATAAGGAGTTATCTGGTAGTTTGAAATCCGAAATCCTAAGCCATCGACTACGCTCAAGACTAAATCTTAGACAAATCCAAATTACACAAAATTAAATGTTCAAAATGGTTCCCTGCCTAAGGCATGCAGGGATTCGGGCCGGCTGGCTCTAAGTCCTTGCTGCGCTGCAGCTTACGACATGCAAACTGAAATGTCTATTTATTGCCGCCTACTGGCGGTTTATGTTAGCCTGCTGGTTAACATAGGTGTATTATACCAAATTTTGAGTTTGATTTCAAGTAGATTTTAAATAAATGTCCGAGACTGGGTGCCCGTCAAGTTTGTAGGTGAATTTTTCAAGCCGCCAGCGGCTTTTGTAACCACAGCTCATCCCATCTTTTATTCAGCCAAGTTATCCGTAATGCTAATGTTGCTGACGAGCCGGCTCTGCT
>Ga0315548_1000382_pt1 | contig 41472 bp, 40 predicted proteins | sample SalMarSW160110MG_2_FD_202540 | JGI IMG/M metagenome (GOLD analysis project Ga0315548, IMG submission 202540) | Salt marsh sediment microbial communities from the Plum Island Ecosystem LTER, Massachusetts, United States - Salt Marsh Sediment SW1601-110 ... | reverse complement strand
AGATGGGGGTACGATAGAAATTACCATCTTTGTGCGCCCAACCAAGGAGATGGGCAACAAACATGAAGAATTCTGCAAAGATTTCGATGTCATTATTATTTTTATGGCTAATCCGCCCAAACTCTTTATCAAGACTATCAATGTCATTGATTAACAATAACCTGAGTGTTTCGTCGTTAGTCACTACCTCATTAACACGTTTTCGGATTTTCTTTAGGAATGATTTGCAACGTTTTTTCAGATATGCTGGGTTAGAAAATGCGGAAGCCATTCCTGATGGACGTTTATCAAGCCCATAGAATTCCCACTCTGTAACCTCCATAGGCAAACAATAGTGGAATCTATCATTCTGCATTTTTTATTCGAACTCAATAATATGCAACACTTTTTAATATGCAAATATTATTATCCCCCAATTCTCACCAAACACAAGCCAAAACTTATTAGTGAAATTTTCTCCACATAACTCAAAACCCTGTCCTGCTTGCCCTGCGTAGTCCCTAAGGGACGAAGGCGGAAGTATCCAGAGTCGCGAATTGAAAAGCTCAGAATTTTCTTTGAACTGTGCGAAATACAGATATAATGTTGTTATCATGGCCAAGTATCCCATATTTCTCGAACTCGGCGGTCGGCGTGCGGTCGTAGTTGGTAGCGGTGCGGTTGCGGTGCGAAAGGCCCAGCCACTACTAACCGCAGGGGCTCGGCTGGTGGTAGTAGCTGAGCGCATCAGCGATATGATGACCGCTCTTTGCCGGGGCACAGATGCTGAATTAATAAAAGCTAAGTATTCCAAAAGTTATCTTACCGGTGCAGTGCTTGCAATAGCAGCCACGAACAAGCCCGAACTGAACAAACGGATTTACAAGGATTGTCAGGAGCTGGAGATTTTGTGCAATGTTGTTGACCAGCCGGAGCTTTGCGACTTTTTTGTTCCGGCTGTTGTAAAACGCGGCGACCTGCAGATAGCCGTAGGTACCGAGGGGCATTACCCCGCTTATGCAGGTCATATAAGAAAAAAACTGGAGCAGACCTTCACCGACAAGCACGGCGAGTTTTTAGCTGAATTGGAGATTCTGCGAAAACAAATCTTTAAAGATGTGCCGGACGCAACCAACCGCAAGGCCCTGCTGGGACAATTAGCCGATGATAAATCGTTCGAATATTTTATCGAGAAAGGCCCGGCTGCCTGGCGCAATTGGGCTGGAAAAATCATAGTTCCGGATTGTTCAGGTAAAACGGAGCAATAATAGTAATCAAGGCCGCCATAAATCAAAATCACCGCTACTGTGGAGGGGGCAAGCGAAGCAATCTATATTTAGCCTGCGGTTTTACCGCAGGTTCTTTAGCTGTGGACAGAAGTAGCCGACAAATCAACTTTACTTACCTGGCTTATAAAGTTTTCTTATTTGACAGTTCAGACTTTATGTAGTTTAATTTGCCCCAATATATTTACGGATAAGTCAAAGTATCCATTGAGATGCCAGAGAAAATGGGAGAATTTTGAATGCCGAAGCGAAAAGATATAAAGAAAGTAATGATTATCGGCTCCGGCCCAATCGTAATCGGCCAGGCCTGTGAGTTCGACTACTCCGGAACCCAGGCCTGCAAGGCCCTTCGTAAGCTGGGCTACGAGATACTTTTGGTCAATTCCAACCCAGCCACAATTATGACCGACCCGGGTACGGCTGACGTTACCTACATCGAGCCGCTTGACCTGCAGAGCATGATAGAAATCATCGAGAAGGAACGGCCGGACGCGCTTTTACCTAATCTAGGTGGACAAAGCGGGCTTAATTTATCATCAGAGCTTGCCCGTGCAGGTGCACTTGAAAAGTATGGCGTCAAGGTCATTGGTGTCGAGATTGATGCTATTGAGCGTGGCGAAGACAGAGGTATCTTTAAAGAGACAATGAACCGTCTGGGTATCGATATGCCAAAGAGCGCACTTGCCTTTAGTGTTGAAGAGGCTGAAAAGATTGCCGATGAAATCGGTTATCCCATTATTATCCGTCCGGCTTATACGATGGGCGGGACCGGTGGTGGGGCGGTTTTTAACGTCGAGGAGTTGCGCGTTGTCGCGGCTCGAGGTCTTTCGGTAAGTCTGGTTAATCAAATTTTGGTAGAGGAGTCTGTCCTCGGATGGGAGGAGCTGGAGCTGGAGGTCGTCCGCGATGCAAAGGGGCAGAAGATAACCGTTTGTTTCATTGAGAATGTGGACCCCATGGGCGTGCACACGGGAGATTCCTACTGCACCGCTCCGATGCTCACTATCGACGAGCAATTGCAACAAAGGCTCCAAAAGTATTCCTATGACATTGTCGACGCCATTAAAGTCATAGGTGGTACTAATATCCAGTTTGCTCACGACCCTGATACCGGACGGGTGGTCGTAATAGAAATCAATCCGAGAACCTCGCGATCATCTGCACTTGCTTCAAAAGCTACCGGCTTTCCGATTGCCTTTGTTTCTTCATTGCTGGCCGGTGGGCTGACTCTCGATGAGATACCATACTGGAGGGACGGCACACTGGAAAAATATACCCCCTCGGGAGACTACGTTGTGGTTAAGTTTTGCCGTTGGGGTTTTGAGAAGTTCAAAGGCGTCGAGGATAAGCTCGGAACACAAATGCGCGCTGTCGGAGAGGTGATGAGCATTGGAAAAAATTACAAGGAAGCGTTTTTAAAGGCCGTTCGTTCTCTTGAGACAGGACGTTATGGACTTGGCTTTGCAAAAAACTTCAATAAGCTTGCTCTTGACGAGCTGTTGAATCTTTTGACCTTTCCAACCAGTGAGAGGCAGTTCCTTATGTATGAAGCCCTTCGCAAAGGCGCTGATGTGCAAACGCTTTATGAAAAAACAAAAATCAAGCGCTACTTTATCAAGCAGATGGCTGAACTCGTCAAGCTCGAGGAAAAGCTTTTAAAATTCAAAGGCAAAATGCCTCCTGATAAACTTCTGATACAGGCCAAGAAAGATGGTTTTGCCGACCGGTATCTTTCCAAAATACTTGGCATTTCAGAAAGTAAAATCCGAGAGAAACGCATTTCGCTTGGCGTTGTTGAGGGCTGGGAACCAGTGCCGGTAAGTGGTGTCGAGAATGCCGCATACTACTTCTCCACCTATAATGCTCCCGACATAGTGGAATCCACCAGGAGAAGAAAGATAATGGTTTTAGGTGGAGGCCCAAATCGTATCGGCCAGGGAATTGAGTTTGACTATTGCTGTGTTCACGCTGCCTTTACGCTCCGCGACGAGGGGTACGAGTCGATTATGGTAAACTGCAATCCCGAAACCGTCTCCACAGATTATGATACTTCCGACAAGTTATATTTTGAGCCGCTTACTGTTGAAGATGTGCTGAGCATTTACGAAAAAGAAAGACCTGAAGGCGTGATTGTCCAGTTCGGTGGCCAAACACCGCTTAATATAGCCAATGAATTAGCTCAGGCAGGCGTAAAGATAATAGGAACTTCACCGGAGACGATTGACTTAGCTGAGGACCGTGACCGCTTCCGGGCTAAGATGAGAAAGCTCGGCATCCCTCAGCCGGAATCCGGTATGGCCAGCAGTGAAGAAGAGGCACTCGCCATCGCCAGGCGAATTGGCTATCCTTTGATGGTCAGACCTTCCTACGTTCTCGGCGGACGAGCTATGGAGGTAGTCCACGATGAGGATATGCTAAAACACTACGTCGCGAAGGCTGTTGAGGTAACACCTGAAAGACCCATTCTCATCGACAAATTTCTTGAAAACGCTATCGAAGCCGAAGCAGACGCCATCGCTGATGGAACAGATGCATTTGTCCCTGCTGTTATGGAACACATCGAACTGGCTGGTATTCACTCCGGCGATTCTGCCTGCGTTATACCACCGGTTAGCATACCGCAGAAGCACATTGACACTATTTGCGAATACACAAGAAAAATTGCGATAGACCTGAATGTGGTTGGACTGATGAATATTCAATATGCCATAGCTAATGATATAGTTTATATCCTTGAGGCAAATCCACGAGCATCGCGGACCGTTCCGCTGGTATCGAAGGTCTGTGGAATCTCGATGGCCCGATTAGCAACTCAGGTTATGCTTGGCAAGAAACTTTCTGAGCTTAATCTGAAGCACCGTAAAATTCCACACTTTGGTGTTAAAGAGGCTGTTTTTCCATTCAATATGTTCCCGGAAGTAGACCCCCTTCTTGGGCCGGAGATGCGCTCGACCGGTGAAGTGCTCGGATTAGCAGCTTCATTCGGACTTGCTTTTTTCAAATCACAGCAGGCCGCCAAGCAGCAGCTTCCTGCTGAGGGCACTGTTCTGATGACTGTAACTGATGACGATAAAAAATCCGCTCTCGAAGTCGCAGAACAGTTCCAGAAGCTCGGCTTCAAAATCAAGGCAACCGAAGGTACTCATCGGTACCTGACAGATAATGGGGTCAAATGTGAGCACATCCTCAAAATGCACGAGGGCAGACCCAACATAGTGGACGCCATCAAGAATAATGAGATTCAGCTGATTATCAATACCCCAGTTGGCAGGACGGGTAAGCACGATGATTCTTACATTCGCAAAGCTGCCATTAAATACAGAATCCCTTATATAACCACAACTGCTGCCGCCGCCGCCGCTGCAAAGGGCATCGCCGCCCGTCGAAATGGCTCTGCTCCTGTAAGGTCGCTGCAAAGTTACCACTCAGGCATTAAATAAGACTGTGTCACTTACCAAACAGAATTGACCCTTCGGTGAAGAATGCTCCTGCAACACAAGCCGTCATAAGGCAGGCCAGCGTCGCAGCGACCAGCGCATGAAATGCAACTTTTGATATATTGCGGATTTTGCCAGGGGCTAATGCACAGACGCCTCCTACAAAAATCGCCATCGACGCAAAGTGAGCAAATCCGCATAAAGCATACGTAGTAATCACTGCTGAGCGCGGATGCTGCAATAGGTTCTGCTCCAGCGCAGTTGCCAAATCCTTATAAGCCACGACTTCCGTAACAATCAATCGCTCACCGATAATTTTGGAAACTACACCAGCGTCATCCAGCGGAACACCCAGAACCACCGTAAACGGATAAAAAATATAACCAAAAATTGTTTTCAGAGACAAATCGGTACTGATGCCGAAGAGTAAATTTATCTTTGAACCAACAGCGGACAAAAATAAATCCACAAGGGCCACTAAACCCAAAACAGCTATCAGCAGCGCCACAATACCAACAATCATTTTAACTCCGGCGTTAGCCCCGTTAATAATCGCCTCAAAGACGCTGTTGTCTTTTTCGTAAAAGGGCTGAACGTTGATACCTAAAGTTTCCGGCTGCTCTTTTTCAGGGAAGATGATTTTCGACATTACAACTGCCGCTGGTGCTGATAACAAAGATGCTGAAACCAGATGGCCGGCGATTGTAGGAAATACCTTTTGCAGGCTAAATACGTATAACGCCAAAACATTGGAGGCGACCGTCGCCATCCCTGCTGTCAAAATAGTGCACAGCTCTGATTTGGTCATTCGATTAAGGTATGGCTTGACAGTGAGAGCGGATTCAATCCCTACAAATATATTGCTCGATGCAACAAGGGACTCCGCACCCGATATTCTCATCAGCTTCGTAAATACGTAAGCAAACCCTCTTACAATCAAAGGCATAATCTTGAAGTAGTACAAAATCGCAATAAGAGCAGAAAAGAAAATAATTGTTGGAAATGCCTGAAAAGCCAGAATAAATCCCAGTGACTGCTCACCCGATTCATTTACCTGCCCCGGTGCAAGCGCTAATCTGCCGAAAACAAACTTTGCCCCGGCCGACGCAGAATCAAGGACTTTTATAACAACATCGTTAATTACCAGAAAGACTTTGGCTCCAGCCGGTACGCGAAAAATAAAAACCGCAATTAATAACTGCAATCCAACCCCCCATCCGATTACCCTCCAATTCATATTTCTTCTGTCGTTTGATAAAATCCAAGCGAACCCAATCAGAACAAATATCCCGGCAAAACTGACAAGATTATAGACATCCATATTTCGCCATCTGAGGGATCAATCACACATTTTTATTGATGAGTTCCCTATCGTTCCGTCTCTTGTGCCGCAGAGGAGGTTCTTTTTTCAGTGCCTTGGTCCCCAAGCAACTCACGAATAGCCATAAGTTCCTTCAGCATATGTTCCAAAGTCTCCGAACCGCTTTCTTCCAACACACTTTCTTTGGCCTGTTCAAGTCTTGAGAGTCTGTAACCCCTGACCCGTTCCATAATTGTTTCTTTCACGCTCTCAAGGTCACGTATGCCAAACAAGCTAAGTTCTGCTTTCGCTCTCTCCAGCCCGCCTGCTCCAGCTGCCCCCGCTGTTTGTACGTTTATCGTCCCGAAATTCAATGCTCTTTGCAAAGGCCCTTGTACAACATCCACATTTGTTATCTTCATAAATGGCACGGTTACACTCTTCCTCCAAAAAACCCCCTTTTTCATCTTCGTACAATCGCTGCTAATCTCATATTCCAAGCTTTTATAGAACGCTGGCACCCAAAGCAAAACAAGTCCCATCACTACTACCCACGCAATCAGAGAAATCAGAAATACCAACCACGCCTTTTCCGAGGGTGGAGTAAAAACTAACAGCATCAGTAATACTGCTATACCAATAACAGTCGGTACAGCATAGCAAATAAACCATGCTGTTAATTGTTCTCTCTCAGGCTTTAATTTAATCACATCCATTTTTTTTCTCCTGTAAATCAAATTCCTTTCATTTTAGCACTTGATACTCGATATTTAACACACATCACCGTCACTCCTACTTCCATTTAGTCGTTGCAAGGAGTCCTAATGTGTCCTTGATTTTATCGAGGCGAAAACCCCATTTTTGCGTTACTGTTCCATAGTGTATCATTTGGTTTTCCAGATTGCAATGCAATCTTTGCCAGATTTGGATATGCTCTCAAAAGACCCTCTGGAACCGGCTGCTCTTGACCACTTAAAAGTGCTTTTAGTTCAATTGCATTGGCCAGTTCAGCTCCTCGAAAATGGTTGTTGGCAATAACCGTTAGGGTCTCAAACACCAAAGCGAGTCTATCGATTCTTTTTTTTATTTCTGCGATTTCATCTTCATTATAATAGTAATCATAGGTTGCATCTCTGCTCGCTTCTTTATCAAACCATTTTTCTTCATTTCTGCCGTGCATCCTGAAATAGCCGTTTTTGCCGATTGTGCAGTACTGCATATCGAACGAATTCCACGTCGTTGGATAATCGAGGTTGCAGACCGATACCCCCAATCCCTCCAGAAATTTCAGGCCATCTTTCTCTTGCCAACACTTATGCCTTACCTCCACAGCCAGATTAAATGCATCGGAGAAATTCTTTGCTATTTTTGACAGATGCTGCCGGTTTTCCTCGCTGTCATCAAAGTCATATCTAAATTGCGCAAGCAGATGTTTTAACTTCCCTGCCTCTAACATCGGCTCGAAGCCTTTATGAAATTGCTTTACCATCTGTGCATCGAGTTTGCCTTCGTGTGTAATGTCCCGATGTAATTTAGCTGTAAAGAAAAAATCCTCTTTTTTAGAGGTGCTTTCTAACCACGACTTTGTATTTTTTTCATCCGGCGGCCGGTAAAAGGTGTTATTGATTTCAGCACAGTCAACGAACCTGCTTACAAACTCAAGCTTGTCAACCTTCGATGCGGCATACACAATCCCTTTCCAATCCGGATACGACCAGCCAGCTATCCCGATATAAACTTTCCCTGCCATACATTACACGTTTACCAGCTTACTGTAATAGTTCAATAGTCAATCGAAAATCTTTTTATATTTGCTTTGTGTTTGCTTTTTATTCATTAGAGCGGCGTATGCCTTGTCGCAAATGTTTTGCTCCAGCGGGCAGGCCAAATCTGCTCCACTGACGATTTTCCGAAACCGTTCCTTATGCTGTTCGGTGAAGTCTTTTCCCTTCTTCAAAACATCATAAACCTCGTATAACGCAATAATGTATATCACCGCTAATCTGACCGCCTCCTCGTAGAATTTGACGTAATCCACGTCCTTTATATACTCTTGATACATTCGCGAATCAGGCCCATCCGTCTCGTATTCCTTCTGGGCCTTTTTGTAAGGTCCGAGCGTCTTGCAAGTTTTGAGCGTCAGCAGCAGGTTATCAACCGAATTTTCTATTTTCTCTTCCTCTGGAAATGTCCCGTACGTTTCAGCAAAGCCGCGCTGCAAAAAATAACGGAACCAGTCTTCGGTGTTTTTGGTAGTAAGGCTTGGAACGCAGTCCACCCATTTATTGAAATCCTGCTCAAAAAAGTCGTATGTGGCTTTCTGCATCCCTCGCAGAGCATGTCTTTTGTCGCGATAGACCTCTTCGTAAAGAAAGTAATCCTGAAAGACCTCACACTCACGGTGTTTCTTGCGGTTCTCACCGCTGCGGTAGTAGGGCTTGGCAATCTGATTTACCAACGGATGGATAATCTGGTCGGCTGCGATGTGGGTCAGATGTCCTGCGATGTAAGCTAACTTGCGGATGTCGTCCGCTTCGAGCGTTAACCGGCCGTCTTCATGGATGACGTCTTTGAACAGAATCTCGCCGAGCTTCAGGGGAAATATATTGACCTGGTTTGAGTGCAGATGGTAGGACCATGGTGTTACGCCGATGGCCTGAACGAAACCTTCGGTCAGCATATCTTTGACCGAGCCGGCTATATTACAATAGTAGTACAGGTCCGGCCCGATACTGCCGAGGTTCATATATGCCCTGCAGTTTTTTGCCAGGGAAGTATCATCGATTATTTGAGCGAAGTCTGCGACCTCGCCGCCTTTTTTTGTTTTCAGTTGTTCGATCGCCTTATGCGCTATGACCATATGTGCTATATTTGCCGGCATAGCATTTACCTTTCCTTTATCCCAGGCTAAGTCGGAGAATCAATGAGAAACACCATCCTGATTTACCTATTGTTTCTGCTTGTCATCGGTCCTGCTTTTCTTCTTTCTGTATTGTAAACTCAGCTTTGCATTTTGGGCATACTCCAGTATCCCCTATCATATCTTGGGTTGCTCCCGTTAGTGAACGACCACATTGAGGACAATTAATTCTAAGTTTTCTACTCTTTGCTTCGTAGTAGTTTATTTGTTTGTTTCTTGCCTTATTAACTTGCGAGCCGTTTTGTAGATTGCACAAATATTTGACCATGAAACACACAGGCCAAATTAGTACCCAACGTACTATTCCATATATAATCCACACGATTGAAAAAAGCAAAATGCCGTTTCCTAACCCTCCTACTAAATACCATCCCTTACTATCCCCACTTGCCTTAAGTATTGCGGGGCAATTTTGTATAATATACAATGAGAGAAAAACTGGATAACAGAAAGCACACAAAGATAATCCAAGTGTAACTTTAGTTAGCCATTTTTTTGTTGTCACAGTCCAAATCTCCCTATCTGGTTTCGATGTTTATAACCGATACTTCACCGCGTCATTTTAACGATTGCTTGCCCGGGTGCAACTAGCAACAATTCCCCAGAACCGCAATTCCCATCAAGGCAAAATCTATCTCAATTCGTTTTGTTCTCCGAGTTTCACCAAAAATGTCTTTTCGCAAATACATGGCCGGAGCCGGATTTCAGGTATTTTTCAAACGACTCGGCCTTATTATCATTGGCGAAGCGCAAGGCAACCACTATCTGCCATGGCGCATACTTAGCTGTATGGGGTGACCGGCCTGAGTTGTGTTCCTTCAAGCGTTTCTTCAAATTCTCAGTTATGCCAACATATCGTTTTCTTGGATGAGAAATACTTTCAAGAAGATAGACGTATTTCATTATTTTCCCTTATTGAAACGAAGCATGCTGTTATACTGACTGACCTACTTTGCTATTCTACTTCGCCGGAGGCTACGTAGAAACCAGCTACGTAGGTCATCCTCCATAGCTCGCAGAATGCGAGCGACGGAGGATGGAGACGGGGGGAATCGAACCCCCATTTCCGCGATGCGACCGCGGCGTGATCCCGTTACACTACGTCCCCTGAACTCTGGTAATTGGTAACTCATTTATTGGTAACCGGCTGGCAATATACAAATATTATCCTTTAACCAATTACCATTTACCAGTTACCAATTACCAGACTTAAAACTGCCACTTATTACAACAGACTATTTTTCCCATCGGCTCACGATTTGGCGTCTTCGGCTCATCAGCGGGATAACCGATTGTCATCAGCTCAATTATATTTATATCGGCTGGAATGCCGAGTATTGCCCTGACTTTTTCCGTCTCGAACGACCCAATCCAGCACGTCCCCAGTCCTAACGCTGTTGCCTGCAGGGCGATATGTTCCAGTGCGATAGCTACATCAATAGGCGCGACCGCCTGTCCGCAGCGCATTACCTCGTCGCTATTGCTGCACGCTGCAATAATCGCCCCTGCTTTACTAAAAACTTCCGGCCGATTCGTACAATTCGCCACCTTTTGTTTTATTTGCTTTTCTGTTACTGCTACGAAGCGCCAATCCTGCAGGTTTTTCGCAGATGGCGCCAGCCGAGCTGCCTCGAAGATACTATCGAGCTTTTCCTGCTCAATAGGCCGGTCCTGATATGCTCTGCACGAATATCTTTTGCGAATGGCTTCAAAAACATCCATAAAAAAACCTCCAATATCCAAATCATCCTGGACGATAGGATAAATATGGTACGCAAAGAATATAATAAAATCTGGTTATTGACGCAAGCCCCAAAAACCTGTATTGTATAATCGGCTTTGGGCGATTAGCTCAGTTGGCTAGAGCACCTGCTTTACACGCAGGGGGTCATAGGTTCGAGTCCTGTATCGCCCATTACTGAGCGCAAAATTAACTGTCGGCGGGATGTTAACCCAAAATATTTAGAGAGCATTTTCTCGGCGTTTTTTCTTGATAGCGGGTAGTAAAAGCGTATAATTGTAACAGCTTTTGTGGATAAGGCCACAAAGGAGGAGAATGTTCGAGCTGTTATGCAACTATTCTGGCAAATTTTGCAAGCTGGTGTCGGTGCATGAAGTGTGCGCCGTGAAAATATGAATAGTTCCCTGCTTTCGCAGGGACAGGTTTGAAAGGGTGGAAAAATGAAAACTCGAAAGACCTTAACGATATTGTTTATGGTGTGGATGCTACCGCTTTTTATTGTTTGCATTAGCTATGCGACGCCAATGGGTACGGAGTTTACGTACCAGGGCCGGCTTATAGATGCCAATAGTGCTGCCGATGGTCTGTATGACTTTCAGTTTAAGCTATTCGATGACCCGTGCACAGGCAGTCAGGTAGGCGATGACGTTAATAAGCCGGATGTGGATGTCATCGATGGATACTTTACGGTGGAGTTAGACTTTAACAACCCTTGTGCATTTAATGGTGATGCCCGTTGGCTGGAGATAGGTATTCGGCCGGGTGATTTCAATGACCCCTGCGAATATACCATCTTAGAGCCACGGCAGGAGGTAACACCGACGCCTTATGCGATTTATGCAGAAACGGCGGGCAGTGCCGCTGCTGATTCTGACTGGATTATCTCAGGGGTCGATATGTACTCCGGCATATCAGGCAATGTTGGTATCGGAACATCTACCCCCGCTGAGAAGCTTACCGTTGCTGACGGCACTATTAAGGCCACTAATTCTGCGGATGAGGGCAAGGCCATCTACGGCCAGGCCACAAACCCTTCTGTATTAAACTATGGCGGCTACTTTGAGGCCGCAGGCCTCTACGGTCGAGGTGTCTATGGCATAGCCACTTGTATCAACGACTCCTCCTTTACCTACGGCGGCTACTTTGAGGCCCTAGGTCCGGGATATAATGTGGGCGCCTGCGGCAATGGCGGTGCGGTCGGTGTCCTCGGAAAGGGTCCGTGTGGGGTCAGCGGCGAGACTGTAAGTCAGTTTGGTACTGGTGTCTCCGGCTCTGGCGGAAGTGTCGGTGTTCAGGGCATGGGTTCGCACCGTGGTGTCTGGGGTGGGGCCAGTGCTGTGACTGAAGAACTCACCTATGGCGGCTATTTTATGGCCACAGGCCCCTACGGTCGAGGTGTCTATGGCATAGCCAGTTGTACCAGCGATTCCGCCTTCACCTACGGAGGCTACTTTGAGGCCCCGGGCACTGCCGGATATAATGTGGGTGTCTATGGCAATGGCGGCGCAATCGGTGTCAAGGGCGAGGGGTCGTACTATGGGGTCTACGGTAAGACCAATAGTACTGGCTATGCCGGTTACTTTGAAGGAGGGCGGAATTACTTTCAGGGCAGCGTCGGCATCGGCACGGAGAGCCCCAGTAGCGAAGCAAAGGCTCATGTTCGGACGGCGAGCGACAATTTCGGAATCCTGATTGACTCTGAGGGTACTTTGGGTTCGGAGATTGGACTGCACACAGCAAACGCAAAATATGCAAGTCTGGTGAAAAATGCTTATTATGATGGTAGCTGGAAGAGATTTGACACCACTTCCGGTGCTTTTTTACAGGAGATTACACCAGCAGGCGATGTCAGATTCAGAGTTGCTGCCTTAGGCGCAAATCCAATTACCTGGACTGATGAGGTGGCTATGACAATAAGCGGCAATGTCGGCATCGGCACGACAAGTCCTGCAAGGAAACTACATGTAAACGATGTAATGAGATTGCAGCCGCGGGCAACATCGCCGAGCAGTCCGGCAGAAGGCGACATATATATGAATAGCACAACCCATAAGCTGATGGTATATGATGGAACGACCTGGCAAGCGTGCTGGTAATTAAGGAGGCGGATAATGAATACGCGAAAAATGAAATGGTTTTTGCTATGTGTTATATTTGTTTGGCTGATGCCGGTGTTGGCGCAAAGCGGCGGCCCGTATGTGTTAACATGGAGCACGATTGACGGTGGCGGCGGGCAAAGTAGTGGTGGGCTGTATGTGCTAACCGGCACAATTGGTCAGCCGGATGCGGCTTACTCGGCAGATGGAGATTATGAAATCTTAGGCGGCTTCTGGTCGGGTGGGCCTTTATGCTTTGTCGATTTCGAGGACTTTGCAAGATTCGCCGGGCAATGGCTTGATGCTGGACCTGGATTGGCTGCCGACTTGGACAACGATGGTGATGTTGACTATGCCGACTTAAATCGGTTTACTGATGAATGGCTCTATTCTTGCCCGTATAACTGGCCGTTAAAATAGAGATGAAATACTCGCAGTTAAACCGCCAAATATCAGGTGCAGGGAACTCTCGTTGCTTGACACTACCGAGATAGAGTATTAGAATCTGCATCCGGTAATTATCTTTTATTTCGATTGGGGTCAAAAATGCAAATAAAGTTACAGTTTTTAGGTGCAGCTCAGAATGTTACGGGTTCTCGCCACTTATTGCAGGCCAACGGAACCAATATTCTTGTAGATTGCGGGCTTTACCAGGAACGCCAGTTCAAGTCGAGGAACTGGGACCCATTTCCGATACCACCAGACAGCGTCGATGCGGTTCTTTTAACCCATGCACATCTGGACCATTGCGGATTACTGCCGAAACTGGTTCGCGAGGGTTTCAAGGGCAAAATATATTGTACCGCTGCCACCTCGGAGATTGCACAGATTATATTACTCGATTCCGCCCACTTGCAGGAAGAGGACGCCGAATACAAGCGCAAAAGACACGAGCGTGAAGGCCGAAAAGGCCCTTACCCGGAAATACCACTTTATACTGTAGAAGAGGCGCAAGCCAGTTTCCAGCACTTTGCGCCCATAGAGTACAAAAAGCCCATAGAGATTGTAAACGGTGTCGAAGCGACTTTTTATGATGCAGGCCATGTACTCGGCTCTTCGATGATAAAGGTCAAGGTACCTCTTAACGGTCAAAACAGGACTGTTGTGTTTTCCGGCGATGTAGGAAGACCGCACAGGCCCATTGTCCGGGACCCATCCTGTATCGACCAGGCAGACTACGTGCTTATAGAATCTACCTATGGCGACAGGGTGCATCAGGATGTGGAGGATACAAAGAAAACGATCGCCGAAGTCATCAATTCCACGAAAAAAGCAGGCGGAAATATTATCATCCCCAGCTTCGCGCTCGAACGCTCGCAGGAAGTTTTGTATTACATTAACGAGCTCTTGCTTGAAAATAAAATACCACATTTGAAGGTCTTTTTGGATAGCCCAATGGCTTCGAGCATCACAAAGGTCTTTCAAAAGCACAGAGAGTTGTATGACAAAGAGATGACCGAATATATCAGGCAGAATGAGTCGCCGTTTGATTTTCCGGGACTGAAAATGGCAGGAACGACCGATGAGTCAAAGGCCATTAACCACATAAAGGAACCGGTTATTATTATAGCTGGCTCAGGTATGTGCACCGGCGGAAGAGTGAAGCACCACCTCGTCAACAATATTGCTATTCCAGAAAACACAATAATGTTTGTGGGATACCAGGCAGTCGGTACACTTGGCAGAAGAATTGTTGACGGCGAAAAAGAGGTCAGAATCCTCGGCCAACAATATCCGGTCAAAGCAAAAATCGTGCAGGTAAACGGTTTCTCGTCTCATGCCGATAAGAACGAGCTGTTAAAATGGCTGAGTTGTTTGGGCAAACCACCTAAAAAAATCTTTGTTGTTCACGGTGAATCTGATAGCGCACACCAATTTGGTAATTTTATCAGAGAAAAAATCGGCTGGCAGGTAGCTGTACCCGCCTATCAGGATGAGATTATCCTCGATGGTTAAAACAGAAATAACGTCATTGCGAGCGCACCTGTCCTGAGCGAAGTCGAAGGAGCGAAGCAATCTCGTAAATACTTGTCCGCCTGTGGCGGATTTAGCCCCCAGCTTGTTCTCCGTCCTTTTGGCGGATTTTATTGGTGGTTATTTCTTAAGGCCGACAAGGTAGCTAAGTAGTATACCCAGCTCAAAAAGCAAATACAGCGGTATCGCCAGAGTTATTTGAGAGACTACGTCAGGCGGCGTAGCGATAGCTGCTACTATAACGATAAGTAGGAGTACATATTTTCTTGACCTGCGTAGTGCCTGGATTGAAACCAATCCTGTCCTGTTCAAAAAGAAAATGGCTATTGGCGTCTGAAAGCCGATGCCGAAGACCAGCATAAGCGTGGTTACAAAAGATATATATTTCTGCAGTGTCCAGCTTGGTGTAACGTCTATGAACGTACCGAACTTCAGGAAAAAACGCAGGGATATCGGGGCTACTATATATAGAAAAAACAGTGCTCCGGTAACAAATAAAATCGCTGAAAAAGGAACTGCAAGGTGTACGTATCGTCTTTCCTGCGGATAAAGCCCGGCAACTATGAACATCCATAGCTGATAGAATATCCAGGGCGACGATAATATCAGCCCTGCAATCATTGCTATCTTCATATACACGATAAATGGATCAGCCGGTGCAAGTACAATCAACGTCAACTCCGGCATTACTTTATTGTGAGGATAGTAGATAAACGTTCTTATATACTTAAAGAAGAAAGGAATCAGACAAATAATGACAGCAAGCAACATTCCACCCAGTGCGAAAAACAAACGCATACGCAGTTCTTCGAGGTGGTCGCCTATACTCATAGTACTTTTGGTGGAGTCATATTTGTTCTTGTGAGTTTTGGCCTTGGTGACTTTGTTTTTGGTATCGCCCATCTTAGAAATTGATTATTGATAACCAGATTTGTAGCGTTTTCTTTATCAATAATCACTCGGTGGTAGTGTCATCATTTAATCCGGCAGCGTCCTTGACTTCGTTTGCTACATCATCCTTAATTTTTCTGGCCTCACCTACTACTTCATCCTTGGTTTCTTCAGCTTCACGCACACCTTTTTTAAACTCGGTTAAGCTCTTGCCTATACTGCGGGCGATTTCCGGCAGTCGTCTGCCGAATACCAGCAAAGCAACCACAAGGATAACCAACAGCTCTGGCCAGCCAGGCGTCCAGGCCAAAATATATTGCGTATGTTCAATCATTTTAGTCTCCTTTTTTCTCTTTCGGAATATACTATAACTCGACCTCAGTGCTCTTGTCAACACCATTGAAAATTGTGATTGGTTAAATCGTCACACGAAGTGGCGGTAGTCCGCAGGACGCCTTATGGCGATAAATAATCACCGGTTATCAGCTACCAATTACCAGTTACCAATTATCAATTTGCCAGTTATGAATGGGTGAAAATTCTTCCAGCTTACGAAAGCATAAGTGCTTTAATAATAAACAGTTACGCTTTAAAAGAGCGTTTTTTTCTTGCTTTTGGTGCCCATTTTTGCTATCATAGCTGCATAGTAAATTAGAAACATTTGCTTACGAGATGGGTGATGAGTAAATTTTATTACGAAACTTGGCTTCCATTTATATTTACCAAAAGGCGGATCTTGATTTTGGCAATTGCAAGTTACATCGCCTTGTGTTAGGGTGTTTGGTCTTTTTGCACTCTTTCGCCGCTTGGTTCTGAGCGGTTTTTTTTATGCGCAAAGAAACTATTAAACATTTGACAAGGTCTCTATTTTAACGTAGATTGCAGCCTTTTAGTTATAGCAAGTACTTAGCCCCCCAGTCTTGCCCTCGAACGTCGTAGTCGGGGGTTATTGGGGCTTTATTTGGCCCTGTGCTTGTCCGCCACTTGCCCGCCGTTTGTTTGGCGGATTTGTGTGGCGGATTTTACACGGAGTTTGAATTTGGGGGATAAGCAAAATGATAATAGTTACTGGTGGAGCCGGCTTTATCGGCTCAGCACTAATTGCAGCATTGAATAAAAGAGGAACTACCGACATTCTGGTAGTGGACGAGCATGATAAAGCTCAGAGTAAAAATCTTGTAAATCTTTCCTTAACCGATTTCGCTGAGAAAAATGACTTTCTGAAAAAAGTTGATAACAAGAAAATTAACTCACGCATCGAAGCCATTTTTCATATGGGGGCGTGTTCGGATACAACAGAGACGGATGCTATATACCTTAGAAAAAATAACCATGGATACAGTAAACACCTGGCTCAATGGGCAACCAATGCGGATATTCGCTTTATCTACGCCTCAAGTGCAGCCACCTATGGCGATGGCTCAGCCGGCTTTAGTGATGATGAAGAGAAAATCGAGAATCTCAGCCCAATGAATTTATATGGACGCTCAAAGCAGCAGTTCGACCTGTGGGCAAAATTGCATGGACAGCTGAATAATATTGTTGGATTAAAATACTTCAATGTCTTCGGGCCGAATGAATACCATAAGGGCGAGATGCGAAGTTTCTGCTTAAAGGCCTATGAACAAATAAATGAAACCGGCAAAGTTCGATTGTTCAAATCTTATAAGCCCGAATTCGCCGATGGCCAGCAGATGCGTGACTTCATTTACATTAAGGATGCGGTGGATATGACACTGTTTTTCCTCGATAATCCAAAAGTGGGAGGATTGTTCAATATCGGCACCGGCAAAGCCCACACCTGGAACGATTTGGTAAGCTCGGTCTTCAAGGCTATGGGCAAAACTGTGAACGTCGAATATATCGATATGCCCGAATCAATCCGTAACCAGTACCAGTACTATACCTGCGCCGACATATCCAAGCTCCGCAAAGCCGGCTATAATAAACAAACCACTCCCCTCGGAGATGCAATTAAAGATTACGTCCAAAACTATCTGCAAAAAGATGGGTACTTAACCGGTACTTAGCAATTATAATTTCTCGAAGTAAAGTTCTAATGCCTTTTACACCATATCATTTTGGGCCGAGCGGATTTGTCGGGCTGGTTTTCAGAAAGTGGCTCGATATACCCGTATTTATGCTGGCTAATGTCATCGTTGATATAGAAGTTCTCTATTGGGACAAATGGCCCAGGCACCGCTACGTTCACACACTCTTAATCGGTGCAGCAGCAGGTATTCTCTGGGGCGTCGCTGCATATCCTCTCCGGCACCTTTTCAAAAAAATAATGCAGTTTTTTCGCCTGCCGTATCAGACTTCCCTCTTAAAAATGCTCATCTCCGGCGTGCTTGGAATTTGGTTTCATTTGTTGATTGATGCGATTTATCACTGGGACGTGCGTCTGTTCTGGCCGAGTGGTATAACACCGCTGTATGGATTGATAAGCAAGCGGCAGGTAGAAGCTGTATGTCTTGCCTTCTTTGTTCCGGCTTTTATTGTGTATGCAATTGTCGTATTATCATCTATACAAAAAAACAAGCTCAAAAAGTAATCTCCCGTGGATTTCCTGTCACAGATACCAATTTCAGAGTGGTTGTTGATTATTTTCTGCTGATGTATTATAATTTTGACTGTTTATTTACTCGCCTCCGGCGAAGTTTTGGGCGGAGCTGGGTAGGTTCAATTTATCTGTAGTGAGCAAAGTCAAACTAATATGGTGAGCCAGTCGAACCAATGACAGAGACGGTTGCAAAACAAATCGAGCTTCTAAAACGTGGCACGGTGGAAATCTTCCGTGAGGATGAGCTTGCTGACAAGCTGACTGAGGCCGCTAAAACCAGCAGGCACTTGAGAATCAAGCTCGGTCTGGACCCGACCTCTCCCGATATCCATCTTGGCCATACGGTCGTTCTGCGGAAGATGCGGCAGTTCCAGGACCTCGGCCACAAGGCCGTTCTTATCATCGGCGACTACACAGCCCGAATAGGCGACCCTTCCGGACAGGACACAACCAGGCCGGTGCTTTTACCAAAGCAAATCGAAACTAATGCAAAAACTTATTTTAATCAGGCAGGTAAAATCTTAGATACCTCGCAAGAGAAACTCGAAGTCAGATATAACAGCGAATGGCTTGAAAAGCTGACTTTAATTGAGTTGATTCAGTTGGCAGCTAAAAAAACCGTTGCACAAATGCTTCAGCGAGGCAGCTTTAAGTTACGTCTAAAAGCCGATGAGGATATCTATGCACACGAATTTCTCTATCCGCTGATGCAGGGCTACGACTCGGTTGTTGTAAAAAGTGATGTCGAGTTAGGCGGCACAGACCAGACATTTAATAATCTTGTCGGCAGAGATATTCAAAAAGCATACGGACAAAAACCGCAGGTTGTAGTTACTATGCCCATCCTTGTTGGTCTGGATGGCAGGGAAAAAATGAGTAAATCAAAGGGCAACTACATCGGCGTCACAGATGAGCCGAACGATATGTTCGGCAAGGTTATGAGCATCTCTGACGAAATGATGGAAAATTATTTTACGCTTTTAACCGAACTGCCCGCTAAAAAAATAGCTGAATTGGTCAATCCCCAAAAAACCCATCCGAAGCAAGCGAAGGTACTGCTTGGCAAAGCGATTGTAACTGATTTTTACGGAAGGGAAATTGCCGACCGTGCCGCCGCCGAGTTCGACAAAGTTTTTGCTCAGGGCCAGCTGCCTGATGAAATACCGGAAATTGAAATAACCGCCGAACCTATTATGGCCAGTAAACTTTTACTCCACTGCAAAATTGTTTCATCCGGCGGTGAAGCAAAGAGAATGATAAAACAAGGTGGCTGCACAATTGACAGCCGAAAAATCTCCGACCCTAACGAGCAAATCACACCAGCCAATGGTATGGTCATTCAGCTTGGCAAAAGAAAATTCGCAAGATTAAAAGTGAAATAAAATCCCAGGCTCACTTTGACTGCTTCAAGCCTCTTTCGAGGTCTGCGATGATATCCTCAACATCCTCAATTCCAACTGCAAGTCTAAAAAGCGTGTCTGTAATCCCCAACTTATAGCGTGCTTTTTTCGTACAGTCATAGTAGCTTACCAATGCGGGATGTGTTATCAGCGTTTCAACACCACCCAGGCTCGGTCCGATGTAACACAGTCTCAAGACATCCAGAAAGCGTTTGGCATTATTGATGTTGCCCTTTATTTCGAACGTAACAACCCCACCGCCGCCTTTCATCTGTGTCTTAGCTATCTTATAATGACGATGGCTTTCGAGGAAAGGATAATAGACCTTCTTTACCATTGGGTGATTCTCAAGAAATAGGGCAACCTTCAGGGCAGATTCATTTTGCTTTTCTACCCGCAATGCAAAGGTCTTCAGGCCACGCAAAAGCAGATAACAGCAATGTGGGTCGATGGTGCCTCCCATAGATTTATGCAGGTCGCGGACCTTTTCAACGAGTTTTTTCTTCCCGAGCATGGCGCCTGCCAAAATGTCATTATGACCGGCAAGATACTTCGTACAGCTATGCAGCACCACATCCATCCCGAACTCTATCGGCCTTTGGTTGTAAGGTGTGGCAAATGTGCTGTCTATGAGCGTAAGCACATTATGTCTTTTAGCTATCTTTTTAATCCTGACAAGGTCAAAGATATTCAGATAGGGGTTGGTTGGTGATTCGGAAAATATAAAACGCGTGTTCTTTTTGATGGCTTTTTCAAGGACTGCATAATCGCCGAACGGAATAATTGTGCACTCGATAGCAAACTGCTTTAGATAAGACTGACAGAATTCGAGTGTCTTCTTATAGCTGTCGTCGGTGATGACAATATGGTCACCTGACTGAACGAGTGATAGTATTGTCGTGGTTATCGCACTCATCCCGGAGGAGAAAACAACGCAGTCTTCTGCCCCTTCGAGGTCGGCAAGGCGTCTCTCAGCTATTTGTGCAGTAGGATTGCCATACCTGCCATATTCAAAGTGTTCCTTGCCCTTCTTGGTGTAATCTTCAATGTGCTTGCTGTTTTGAAATGTAAATGTAGAGGTTTGAATAATGGGCGTTGTCAATGAATCAGCATATTTTCTCCGCGGCTCACCGGCATGTATTGCTCTGGTCGATAAGGATTTACCGCCGCGTTTATTTTTGCGTTTGCCGGACGATTTAGCCATTGTTCATTTGTCCTTAATAAAATTCAATTTTTAAAACTTCCCACCCTAAGGCAATACTCATACACCCATCCCCATTCCTGCAGTTCCAAATTATACACACCCCGGCCGCAGATACAAGTTCTTAATTTTTGGATTTCGAAATTGTCCGTTCTCCGTAATTGCTACTCTACGAAGCACAAGACTACGAAGGATGAATTTCGAATCTTGTCCGCCTTTGGCGGATTCGATGCTTGTCTGACCCGCTGCCCCCCCACTTTTGTCTTCGACAAGAAGCCGTGGCGGGAGACGCAGGGGAATGCGACAGCCAAGATTTGAATTTTGCCGGTGGTTATTCTTATTCTTTAGTCACCTTCTCGCCTGCTGGTCGTGGTTTCGGTGCAGACTTGCCGGAATAGACTATCACTCCTGTCGGGCATTTATTCATTGCAGTCTCCGCTTGCCCGCCATCTGTGTGGCGGGCATGTTCTGTTGGTTGATACTTTTCATAATCTACGTGGGCTAAATTATCATCCACCGAGAAAATATCGCTTTGTTTGGCACACATACCGCAGCCGATACAGCCGACCTTGCACATTGTCCGTGTCACCTTGCCGGCCTCTCTGCTTCTGCATGCCACTACCATCATATTCTCTTGTGAGAATGGTATCATCTCTATCAGATTCCGCGGACAGGCCTTAGAGCAGGCACCACAACCCGTACATTTCTCGTAGTCAATGACCGCTAAACCTTCAACTATATGCAGGGCATCAAACTTACAAGCACTTACGCAGTCACCAAAGCCAAGACAGCCGAAGTTACACGCCTGTACGTTAGCCAATGCATTTGCCGCAAGACAGGTTTGTATGCCTCGATATTTTGCGTAAAATGTCTTATCAGCCGTATGGGCCCTGCAGTGTATAATTGGTCTTTTGATTGGGCCTGATTCACTTATTTGCAGATTGAGTATCTTAGCGATTTTACTTGTGGTTTGATGACCGCCGGGGGTGCATCTGCCGAGCAGGTCCGTATTTTTCAGAATCGCCTTTGCATATTGACCACAGCCGGCAAAGCCACACGCACCACAGTCAAGGTTCGGCAGCGCCTCATGGATTTGTTCTATCTTCGGGTCAACTTTGACCTTCAGTTTTTCGCTTGCTATCAAAAGCACAACTGCAAAGCCGCTACCCAGCCCAAGCATTATCAGGCCTGCCGGCCACGCACTATTCCACAATTGATATATATCTGCTAAAATCACCGTAATGAAAAATTAAATATCAAACATTAAATATCAAAATCACATATCAAAATGCAAAGTGTCATTGCGAGGCAGCAATGCTGCCGAAGCAATCTCTATTTTTGATTTTTGCTTTATAATTTTACATTTTGATTTTTACATTTTACACTTCTTATCTAATTCATCCCCGCAAAGCCCATAAAGGCCAGTGCCAGCAGCCCAGCCGTAATAAGGGTAATCGGTGCGCCTTTTAGGCACTCCGGCACATCTGCCAATTTTAGATTTTCACGAATACCAGCCATAATACAAATAGCCATTGTAAATCCGATCCCTGCTCCGAAGCTGAGAACCACCGCTTCGAGCAGGTTATCGATTCCCCACAGATTTATAAACAGGCACAATCCCAATATCGCACAGTTCGTCGTAATCAGCGGCAAAAATATCCCGAAGCTCTCGTATAGCGAAGGGAAAAACTTCCGAACATACATTTCTACAAGCTGTACGGCCCCGGCGATAACCAATATAAAACACACATATCGTGTTACTTCCAAGTTCCGAGGCATAAGTATCAGGTTGTCGATAAGCCAGGTCAGAGTCCCGCTCAGGGTAACAACGAATGTCACCGCCATCCCCATCCCAAACGCCATATCGATTCTGCCCGATACTCCAAGATACGGACAGATACCGAGAAATTTGGTAAAGACAAGATTATTGATTAGAACAATTGATATAAAACCAACAATTAAAGTATTAACCGTATCCATATATCTTATCCTTTAGCTTGTCTTTTGGTGACTGCATTAACCAGTCCCAATAATAGTCCCAGAGTTATAAAAGCTCCTACCGGCATACTCATTGCTGCCCAGGGTACGAACCAGCCGCCTTGCGATTGTAAATTAAGAATCGGTATTTCAAAAACAGCGCCGGTTGAAAGAATCTCTCGCAAACCTGCTAATACACACAAAGTAAGCGTAAAGCCGACACCCATCCCCAGCGCATCGATAACGCTTACGCCCAAGCTGTTTTTACTGGCGCAGGCCTCCGCGCGACAAATGATAATGCAGTTGACAATAATCAATGGTACGTAAGGCCCGAGCCGTTCGCTCATCTCCGGCACAAATGCCTTCAAAAACAAATCTGCTATTGTTACAAACGTCGCGATTGTTACCGTGAACATCAATATCCGAAGATGTGCCTTGAGCAGGTTTCGTATCATACTGACCACAATATTGCTGCAGACAAGTACAAAGACTACGCTAAGTCCCATCGTAAGGGCTGGCTTGACCGCCACCGTAACTGCAAGTGTAGGGCACATTCCCAGCAGTAGCCGAAAGACCGGATTCTCACGCCAAAGACCTCGAAAGAGTGTCTGCTTATAAATACCCGCCTGTGCTTTGCCGTTATTTGTCATTCGTGACTAAACCTCTGCTCTGCAACTGCTTTTTGACCTGCTCAACATAATGATTTATTATTTCAACTACCGCTTCACTACTCACCGTAGCGCCGCTTATCGCCACAATTTCAGAGTCTATAACTTTGGGATTGCCTGTCTTGGAAAGTTTAAGCTGCTCAGCCGGTACACCGAAAAACTGATTTCGATAAAAAGGACTCTTTATCTGGTCGCCGAATCCCGGCGTCTCATTGCTCGAAAGTACCCCGAAGCCCGCAATCTTTTCAAAGCCGGCATTAATTGTCAGCACAAGCTTTATCTTATCTGCGAAACCGGACCCCTCGCAGCTAAATGCCCAGCCAACGCATCTGCCGTCAGCCGCTATGGCTTTTTTGATATCCATCTTTATCTTTTTGCCCTTGGCAGATTGCAGTTCAGCTTCTTCGATGGCCGCTTCAAAACTCACCGCTTCGGTAAGCATCTCTTTGGCAAGGTTATTGAACTTATCTTCTTCGTTTTGCTCTATCCTGTCTTGCCAGGCCGCATTCGCTACTGCTATCAGCAAACCAAAGAAAAACGACACAACAATCAGAAGCCAGCTCTGCTGAATAAAATGTTTTATCCTAAACATTCCAAAACCTTCTTTGCCACCAAGGCAGTAAAAGTGTGAAGTGTCTAAAGTGTAAACTACTTAAAGTTTAGCAATATTAATATTCTTATAACTTTAGGCACTTTAGCTCACTTTAGGCACTTTTAATGCTTCGGTTTACCTCCCGCCGGGACCCACTTGCAGAATCTGTCAATCAATGGCGTCACGGCGTTCATTAAAAGAACCGAATACATCACACCTTCCGGGTATTCTCCGATTATTCTTATAAGCATCGTTATTGACCCGACACCGATACCGAAAATCCACATCCCTTTAGGGGTCAAAGGAGCGCTAACAGGGTCGGTCGCAATAAAAAATGCGCACAGTAAGAGCCCACCGCTGGTTAAATGAAACACCGGCTGGGCATATTTTTCAGAATCGCTCAGGTAAAAAATCCCTGCAAAGGCAAAAGCAGATAACAAAACCGCCAGCGAAATATGAACATTTATTGTTCGTCTTATCAACAGATATAGTCCACCGATTAATAGTGCAATTGCGCTTGTTTCGCCCAGGCAGCCGCCGACCTCGCCTGTGAATGTCGCTTTCAACTGTTCATTAACGACTTCAATTCCTTTTTTGCCTTTTATGGCCTCTTTACTAAATGCCAGTGGTGTTGCCTGTGTCCTTGCGTGTATCGTATTTTCCGGCGCAATTTTGGACATTGTAGCGTCGATTGGGGCCGGTATTGTCCATGTAGTCATCAATGCTCCGAAAGAGACTGTAAGGAAAGCTCTGCCGGCCATAGCGGGATTGAATATATTGGCGCCGAGTCCGCCAAAGACCATTTTGCCTATTGCAATGGAAAACACGCTGCCGATTATCGCCGCCCATACAGGCACACTCGGCGGCAGCGATAATGCAAGTATTATACCGGTTACGACTGCGCTGTAGTCACCGAGTGAATTTTCCTTTTTGCGAATTAGATTGCAAAGCCGCTCGGTTGCTACTGCTGAAATAATACAGGTTGGAATTAGGATAGCTGCATAGTTTCGGAAGTAATAGACCGCCGCCGCCATAGCTGGAACCAGACCGATTATGACGTCTATCATTACACCGCGAGTCGAACGGTACTCGCTTATATGCGGCGAACACGATACTCTCAAGTCCCTCAGCATCTACTTACTTCCTTACTTTAGTTCACAAAGGCAGTAATACACTAAAAAGCGTGAAGTGCCTAAAGTTGCGGATTATTTTTAACTTTAGCTCACTTTAGCTCACTCTTATTCTCTTTAGCTCACTTTTATTCTCTTCGTGGCAGAACCTTTTCATTCCGGTATCTTTTTCTTCTGTCTTGCGAGGGTTATTTTACCTGTTTTTATGTATCCTGTTACTTCTATATTGGCCGGGCAAACGTAGCTGCAGCAGCCGCATTCGGTACATGCGCTGATATAATAGCTTTCCGCTACATCCAGAAGATTATTTTTTACAGCATGGGCGATTTTCGTCGGCATCAGGTGTTCGGGGCATACTTCCAAGCATCTGCCACAACGGATACAGGCAGTTTGACGTCCTTTATATTTGGCCCTGCCAATTTGTTTTATCGTCAATACTGTTATTGCTCCGGTGGTTTTCGTAATCGGCATTGTCAAATCGGCAATTGCTATTCCCATCATTGGCCCACCGACAACAACCTTTGCGCTTTTTTGGGTAACACCGCCGCAGAAATTTATAAGCTCTTCGACCGATGTTCCTATCGGAACATAGTAATTACCCGGCTTGGCGATTGCTTCTCCGGTAACTGTTACGACCCTGTGTGTCAGTGGCCGTTTGCAAATGACCGCCTCGGCAACCGCTGCAGCAGTTGCAACATTAAGCACTACCACACCTATCATCGGAGGAATACCTCCCGTGGGGACATTCTTATTGAGTATTGCTTTGATAAGTTGTCTCTCACCGCCTTGTGGATATTTTGTTTTGACCGCAACTACCTTGATATCATCGCCATTTGCGAATTTTTCTACTGCTGCGCTCATAACCTCTATCGCCTTGGGTTTATTATCTTCGATGCCGATAATGGTTTTTGAACAACCGGACGCTCTTCGAGCGAGTTTGATGCCCGCAATAATTTGGTTCGTCCACTCGAGCATAATTCGGTAATCGCAGGTGATATACGGCTCGCACTCACACCCGTTGATAATTAATATCTCTTTGGGCAGGCGTGGATTTGGCTCTATCTTTACCCTTGTCGGAAAACCGGCCCCACCCATACCGACGATACCTGCCTCTCGAACTGCATCGCATATCTGTCCCGCCGAATATCGGTTTTCGTCGAAAGCTTCTGTAAATTTGCCGGCATTTAGTTGTTTTGATGTATTGTCATCGCTGTCAGCTTCTATAATCACAGCCGGGCTGCGCCCCAGAACTGCGTGCGTTTGTAAGCCGATTGCTTTTACCTTGCCGTTTATAGGCGAATGGACCGGTGCTGAGACAAACGTATCGCTATCACCGATCTTTTGGCCCGTTTGAACCTGTTCATTTTTTTCGACTAAAGGCCGGCATACTGCTCCAAGATGCTGGCTGAGCATTACTGCTACCTGTTTAACTGCCGGACCCTTCTTTATTTCGCTTTCACAGGTCAGCTCTTTCTCTTCAGGAGGATGTGCCCCTCCGCTAAAAGTCAATCTGCCTTTGGTATAAACTTGCATATTTGGTAGATTATGAAATTATTTGTTTTTGTATAACCGCTCGATTATCGTCTTTACAATAAATACAAGAGAGAAACTTACCGATATAGCCAATAGAAAGCTAAGGAGTGTTTTGTCAAAGATTTGCTCAAAAACCGCTAAGCAGACGATGAAGACCAATAGGGGTAGCAAAAATGCAATAATAACTTTTACTACCACTGAAGGGCCTTTGCTCTGGCCCAATTGCTGGTAAATCCTTCGGCAATCACTAATCTGGCTACACCGCTTACAAAATTTTTGCTCATCCATGGTTTTTGCTGCTATATAAGATAAAACAATGAATATAATAAATAATGTTGAGATTTTCAAACAAGAATTTTTACATTTGAGGGCATAATTATGCATGATATGGTTAAGAAGCTGAAACTTATGATATTAAGTTTTGCCTTTTGTCTATCAACCGGCTGCGCAACCAATCCCATTACTGGCGAAGAGCAGCTTATGTTGATTTCGGAAGACCAGGATATTGCAATCGGACGTGAATACGCTCCTGAGGTCGAAAAGCAGCTCGGAGGCCGAATTAGAGATGAAGCTTTGCAAAACTACATCGATACCGTGGGCCAAAGAATTGTCCGCATCAGCCACAGGTCTAATTGGCAATACCACTTCACAGCCGTTAATCACAGTATGGTAAATGCAATGGCTTTGCCGGGCGGTTATATCTTTGTCACAAAGGGAATGCTCGAGAAGATAGCCACTGAGGCACAGCTCGCAGCCCTGCTTTCTCACGAAATAGTGCACGTCGTGGCACGCCACAGCTCCGCTGCTATGAGCCAGCAGATTGGGATGTCTATGTTAATTCAGGGCGCAGGTGCTTCCGGTGCATTGCCTAATTCCGAATCGGCTTATCAGCTGACGCAGCTCACTTTGCAGCTTATTGGTCTTAAATACAGCAGGGAAAACGAAAGGGAAGCAGATTTGGCCGGTATGGACTATATGGTTCAGGCCGGCTATAATCCTTATGGTGCTGTTGAGCTTATGCAGATGTTGCAGCAGCAGGACCAGTTCAAGCCTGTTGACTTTCTCTCCTCGCACCCTTCTCCTGAAAACCGCATTTTATATCTTACCACAAGGGCCCAGTCGAGATATGCTAATGTCACGAATCTGAAAATCGCAAAAGAAGATTATCAAAAGAACGTCCTTGACAGATTGCCTGAAATTGAAGCCAACCAACCCTAAATATCGTCATTGCGAGGCCTGCGAAGCAGGCCGTGGCAATCTTATATTTAGCCCCTCAATTTATTGAGAGGTTTTCGTTTCCCGAAATTTATTGCGGCGTTCCCTTTACGAGTATCGAGAATCAAGCATCGAGCATCGAGTACCTATTTATCGAATGGTAACTTAACTCCTCCACTTCTGGTTCTGGTTACATCAGGTTTCATCCCGACTTCTTCAACTTTTTCGCTCTTTCTGATTCGGCAGATAAGACCTTTCGAAATCTTCGATGCATCTCCATTAATGACTTTCGAAAATGACATCTTCTGCGCCACTTTTTCGACCCTCACAGTTGCTACAAGATTTTCAATTTTTCCGAGCGACTCTTTAGTATCGTGGTCGAAAATTTCCTCGCCCTCGGCAAAAATATCCAGCAGCATACCCTCGGAAATCCTGTCGCCGCCCTGGTTTATTACGACCGTGCCGTCTTGCTGTATTGTTGCGATTCGTATTGGATAAATCCGGGCAATAATTTTCCCCACCACATCATTGGCGATGAGAGTAAGGATGCCGTCACGAATCTGCCCGGCATCCCATTCCGCCGGGTTCTGCTCATCGGCGATTTCTCTTATCTGTTCATTTTCAAGATACTTTTCTGCCGTCTCAGCCAGGATTATCTGTCTTGTAAAACCTGAAATAAGCCGGTAATTAAAAGCGAATCTGGCCTTGTATTCTGTAACCGTATAATCAGCCGCCTTCAGGTACTTCTCTTTTTTCTCCAGTTTCCCCTCGGAAATATTGCCTACAAGCAGGTAATCCGCACCCAATATTTCTGCTAATTTCGCTGTTTCTGCAAGCGGCGTCTCTTCTGTAAGTAGTATCCCTTTTTCTCTGGCAAACTCAGCCAGACTTTCCCTGTCAAGAACAGCGAACTTATTGGTTTGTGTCAGTCCGACGGCGATTCTCTGCGTAAGCAGCGACGAAAGCACTCCTGCCGGCACTGACGTATCCAAAAATGGATAACTTTCCTTCATTGTTCTGACAGGCATTAAGGCAACTTTGGACCTTTTAGCATCATCACGAGGAGCATAATCATGAACTGTCACTTTAAGCTTTACCTGATAAGTGGAATCGTCGATTTTTTTCTCTTCGAGAATGTCGTAGGTCTTGACTGAGCCGGTAGTTCTGGTTGCATAAGCGGTACCGGTCGCTGCAACTGACACCGAGTCGAACGTAATCTTTTTCTTGGCCTGTCCACTGTCGATATCGACACCGGCCTCGGAAAAACCAAAATCGTAAGTCCCGGAGCCAACGTCAACGCCTCTTACCTGGCTGACAGCTATGTACAGAGCATTTCTTATCGCTGCATCTCTACTGCTGCCCTGGCCGACGACCTCTCGCACAACAACATCATTTGCATCTGCTGCATATAAATTTGCACAGAGCAAAAGACCAACTGCAAATATAATATGAGCCCTTTTCATTTTTCGGCCCCCTTAAAAAGTAGTTCATTTTTTTTACCAGGCAACAGACTTATTGCTGCCTCTTTTGCCGACAATAATTTCCTTTTGCCAGAATCTCAGCCCCGTTTTTGCGTCGCTGAGTTTCAGCTGGAAGTAATACTCGACCTGCTGGCGCTTCTTGTCATAGCGGATATTTCTCTGGAAAATTTTACCGGAAATACTAAGCTCCGGAGCGAGAAGAGTTCCTTTTGCAGCTATTGAGCTTTGGTCAAATTCTTCGGAATCTCTTAGTTCTCTCGTTTCATGAATCAGCTTATCGGTGCCGCTGCCGACGGCTGACGTCATAACTGCCTGCCCGCTGTTCAATATTTCCTCTTCAATCTTCGCCATTAGCTGGTCGGTGTCGATCCTCTGCATTGTATCATTGACGACTCTGCCGGTTGCCACAACGTATCTGCTGCCGTCTTCCTTTTTAAGGGAACCTGAAGCGATCAGAGACTGCACCAATGAGCTTGCTGCCTGGTCGAAGTCCCTGTAATCGAGAGCCATAACGGGCTTACCCTCATCGTGCTGGAGATCGATATTGGTCGTTTTTTCTTCACAGCCAATCACCAAAATACTAAATAAACTAACTAAGGTAATGATTTGTATCGTTTTTGCTTTCATAATTTACTCCCACTTTCTCGTATCCATTCTGAAATCTACCGCATTTGTTCTTGGCGCAACAACCTTAAAACTAAATGGTGATTTTCCCATCGCCGATGTCCGCAGCCACACACTCGTCTTTGTTTCAATAACCAACCCATTGCTGTCGAGCCATTCGACCCTGTACCTGAACCGCTTGGTATCATACGACCTGTTGTGTCCGTTAACATGCAGCTCCAGAAAACCCGCATCATTTCTTCTCAGGATAGCTTCATCTATTTCAATACCTTCTCCTATCAGAGCGCTGAACGCCTTGGCGACCGGGCGGGTAACGATGTTATCGACGATGTTGTCGCTTTTAATTCCTTCCCTTACCTTGATTCTTGGTTCACGCTCTTCTCCGCAGCCGATAGCCAGGAACACAACAGAAACATAAAATAATATTAACCTTTTCATAGTCTTTCTCCGTTAATCAAAATTTTAATTTTCAATATGTCACAACATCATAAATTACCGCTGCTTCTTTAAATGGTATTTTAACATAGACCATTGCATTTTTACAAGGAGGAATTTGAATTTGGATTGGCATCCCACCTGGTGGAGCTATAGTGATAGTCCTGTCGTCCGGGATACTGAGCCTGGCCACTTGAAAATCCTTTGGCAGCGTCGTCCAAATCCTGACATCCGCTGCAGTTGTAGCGAAGGAATACGCAGCCATCCCGATAGATGCTACCATTGATGCGGTGCTACCCTCTTGTTGCAGAGCATACTGAGCTACCGCTTTTACTGTTGCTGATATTATTGCCCTTATCAAAATCGCCTGAAAGTCCTTGCTGAATTCTGTTTGGATGACCCTGTCCATATCTGCAATCTGCTGTGTTGGGTAGGTATTGTTGGCGGTTTTAATTGCTAAATATGGATATGCTTGTTCTTGAAAAACTAATTTCGGTAGTGCTATACCCACGTACCTAACTGCGCTGGTCACAATAAACAGGGGCAAATCTACCCTGAATTCTTCTTTGACCGGCCCCAGACCGTTTTCGAATATCACCCATACGGTATTGTTTAGCTGCTCCTTGCCGTCTAAGATTCTTTCGGTAACGGCGAAATCTTCAGCTATATAGTCATTACCCGGCACCATACCGTGGGATTCTTTTAACAAATCAACCGCTTTAGTATGGTCACCGACAAGGTTAAAATAAATCCCGGCTATGTAGGTTGTAAAAGGATTAACAAAATCCGGATAAGCCCTGAACTCGTATATAGATGGATATTGTTGGGATATGATGGATTTTACTTGGGGATTCTCAACGCTTTGTTGGACGGGTGCTTGGCTTTGTTGCTCTTGCTGTGCTATTTCATCTTTGATTTTAGCTATCTCTTTGGCGTATTTTTCTTTTGCTCGCCTTTGCCTGTCCAAGGCCCGGTTAAACTCTACTCTGGCAAGCTCATTCTTGCCCAGCTTCATAAAGTTTAATGCCTTGTAAGTATTGACCATTATTCCGTCATATTCTTCTCCTGCGTAGGGATTGACATTCTCATTAACAACTGTAGCGGCAACTGCCCCAGCCGTTTCATCTTGGAAGTCGTAATAGTTTAGAAACTCTTCTGATTTATCGAGATATTCGTTACTTTGTTCGTGATTACCTATTAACCTTTCTACAGAGCCGACTTGTAACGCCCACAGCAAATCTTCTCTTCTTGGGTTCTTGCCTTTGCTCATTTTTGATTGAGCGAATTCTATTGATTCTTGATATTCACCATTTCTGAAATGTCCGTTAAAGACCGTCAGCTGGTCTTTGGGCGCATTGCAGCCGGCAAAAATAAATAATAATAGAAGAAAATACCTGCTGAATGATAATCCTCGCTTCATAGATCTCTCCACACTTCGTTACTTTAGTGCACTTTAGCTCACTTTAGGCACTTTAGCTCACTTAAAAAGTATATTACCCCGACATCTTAACAAATTAAAGACGATTTGTACAACATGGAAATTGCGTATTTTTTAAGTTTTTTTGACGTTGTTTTTCGCATTTACCAAATCGCAAATCGAAAATCACATATTCCCCGCCATTTGCAGTATCCTGCCCGGCTCTTCCGGCTCCCCCGTTCTGGCTGAAAGATAGGCCGATTCTATCACTGCCATATTTTTTAGGTTCTCTTTACCGCTGCTGCAGAGTTTATTTTCATCAGGTGACAGTATACTTAGTGCGAAGTTATTCAGCAGTTTCTCCATCCGGCCAGACTCATCGTCATCGTATGTGAATGCTTCCTCCTTGTCCGGCGGCTTGTCCCCCGTAGCTTCAGCGAAGGCGGAAGCCTTGGCGAAGACGGAATTTTGCTCAGCGCCTTGACCTGCAGTTAGTTTCTTATCGCTGACCGTCACAATTTTATCTTTACCATAGACCCTCAAAAATTCCTCCCTCGGCCCAACCCCTTCACGCTGGAACGCTATTAGATTGCCAATCAGAGTATCGCTGAATTTCATCGTCACAACCGCCGTATCCTCCACTAAATAGAGCCGCTGCTGTTTATCCTGCGCCTGGTTCGTGTTTAGCGAGTAAATTTGCTGGGGAACGCCGAAGTTCAGGATGATTTGGTCGATTACCTCATAGCAGTCGTGAAGCAGCACTCCGCCGCCGGCCAGTTTCGGGTCTGTCCGCCACTTGTCTTTGGGTTGTTCGCTGAAGCGGCAAAAGGCCGTTATCAGAAAGACCTGCTCGATTCTGCCATCCCGCAAAAAATCGCCGAAGCCGAGATAGCTCTGACCGAAACGCCTGAGATTGGCAATGGCGAATTGTATATTCTCCTGCTCGGCAAGGGCCGCAAATTCCGCCGCCTTCTCAAAATTCCTCGCCACCGGCGTCAGCTTGAGAATATTGAACTTCTTTTTCATCCCCATACGGATATATTCGTCACAGCTATGCGTACCAGCAGCAACAAATAGGCAGTCAAGCTGGTTCTGGGTTATCAATTGCCGGTAATCGTCATAGAAATCGCATTTATATTGTTCTGCGATTTTTTCAACAAGGTTTGTATCTTTGTCGGCAACAGCCGCAATCTCGAAATGCTCAATCTTGGAAGCTACCTTGAGCAGAAACTGCCCCCTGTCATCTAATCCCAGCACCGCTGTCTTTAATCTTCCTTGACCCATGCCCTAATTTTACCTGCTTTTGCAAAAAAAGAAACATGTATTCTCGGCGTGTAACCTGTGATTTGTCAAATCGGCAATCGCAAATCAGAAATTACTGTCTCCTGTTTTCTGTCTCCTGTCTCCTGAGATTAAAACCCTCCGCCGGTGAAAAAATTAAAAGGCCTAAGCTTTTCCTTAGTTTTTAGTTTTTTTGCTGTTCCATACCCCCAACTGTTTTTCTTTTGCCTGCTTCTCTAAATAATCGAACTGTTTCATAAACTGGAACGGCTCATATATATAATTATAAGCATACCCCTCTTCGATGAGTTTAGCATTGACTAAAGTGCCATCTTCCAAAAAGACATATCTTAGGAGTCTATTGTATTTATCTCTGTTTGACTGCATTGGGTCTGGGATTAAATAGACCGGCTGATTTTCCAAGAGCTTCTTAGTATATTGGGCAGCTTCGGGGCCGAAATAATCATCCTGTGTATTACGAGGGCCTGCTATCTCAGGAGTATCCACCCCGACCATCCTTACAGTTTCAATTTTTCCTCCAATATCGACCTTGATTGTGTCTCCGTCAATTACTTCCACGACGCGGTAAGTAGGCGGGGCTTCTTTTTTAACAGACGATGGCTCGTGTGACAGAATTTTGATTTGACTTGGGTCTTTGAGGATAATCTCTGGCCGGCCTTTATAAGACTTTATCAAGCCGGTGATTTCCACAGTTTCTCCTTCGTATTGTTTTGGATTGGGAAATTTATGTGCGTCTGAACCAAAAATTACAGCACCAAACGGTGCGGTTTTATAATCGGGACCAAAATTTAAAAATGTAGTTTCTTTTGGGGTGCTAACATGATCTACTCTACCCACCACACAAGCATATTCTCCAATGTGATTCGGAGCTTCGGTATAATCGATGCGTATGGCGGCTTGTTGCAGCGGTTCGGTTTGTTTCGGCAGTTGTTGCGGCGCCGACCTTTTTGTCCACCTCGGCGAGCCTCCGGCGAGACGGGACAGCCAGATTGAGGCGGCAATTAAAGACGCTGCGACGATAATAGTCAGGGGTACTTTGTTTTTCTCGAAAAAATCTTTCATACAATAAACATCAAAAGGCAAAATGTGGCTGTGGCGGTGAAAAAATATACGTCCACTATTATTCTCCGGCAAGTGTAACTAATTTAACTGCAATGACGATAACTGACGCAAGAGCAAGAAATGCCAATCCACGGAGAAATAAATCCTCTACTAAAGATAGATGATTGGATTTTTTTAGAAGCGATTTTTCATTCCATTTTGTTTGTGTAACCATTAAGACTATTTGTTCTTGGATAGATATTTTGTTATTCTTTATAGAGTCAATGAATGTATCTGCACATGGGCGTGTAAAACCGACAATTCGCCTTGTTTTGACTGCATAATAGATTGCAATAAATAAATGAATTACCGCTAACAAATATGATAATCCAGCAGTTATCGCCCATTTCAGAGGAATCGCCTCTTTATTGCCAAGCAATACTGGCAACACAGATACAATACCAGTTATAATTCCTATATTTGACGCAAATGTAGAAGCCTTACCATCGAGAATTTCTTTTCGTTCTATTTCAGCATCTTGCATTCGCTCGGCCATAGATTGTATCTGTTTGCAGGACGTTTGGTCCTCTTTAGATAGTGATTCTCGTATCTCTTTTTCAATTAAGTTCAGCTCTGTATTTTCTCCTGTGGTTTTATATTTTTTATCGATTTCTTTACGGGTAACATATAGTTCATATGGGGGCCAGAGCAAAAATATAAGCTGCTTAAGTTTCATACTCTTTTCCTTCAAGATTGTCATAAAAAATCATTAAATCGCATAATGTTTCAGCAATCGGTAATCCTCCTGGTTTCTGAAGCCATCCCCACTCACCGTTTGGATTAATTTCAAGAAACACAAATCCATCGTTGCATTCAACAATATCTATCGCCCCAAACAAAAGTTTATTATTTGCTACAAAGGCACGGCAAAGGTATTGAATTTCCTTGTTTAGATCACAGGGAACAAACCTCAGGCCGTTCTTCTGAGTTCTCCAATCCAAAACTTTTTGAGAAGGATCTTCAAATTCAACCCTAACAGGTATCACTGTTTCTCCAATAACCGTAACCCGATAATCAATTTTAGGAACCATTGACTCTTGAAAAATGCATGGACTGAGTCGAATTTGATCGTCATCGGTTTCTGTGATGTCTTCGATTTCATTCGTAAATATAAAGAAATCTTTATCCTTTTCTTCTATAAGTGGCGAATATAATGCTTTAACCACTATTTTCCTGTGTGACATTTTAAGATATGTTCTTATTTTTTCGGGATCATTTGAAATAAAAGTTTTTGGGATTTTAAATCCAGTTTTTGAAGCGCAAAATAGTTGGCGAACTTTACTTTCCATAGCATCATTAGCCTGTGGATGATTTATCCAAGTGACTTTGGTAAGAAGTTGTAATGCCTCTAGCCACGAGTACCATTGGTCATTAATAAATCGCTGGGTTGCTAAAGATGGCCTATTTTCTACAGATATATCATCATATGGTTTTCCAGGTCGACGATTCCAAATAACATGTACATTATCGCTAAGATCATAAAGTTTTCCTCGCTTTGACAATGAGATATATAAATCTGGAAGACTTATCGTTGCTTGTTCAGAAGGAAGATCTTCAGTGTTAATACGTAAAAAAGGATAATTTCTTTTTGTCAGTTCCTTAACAACAAAATCTACACTAATATCCCATTTATTTGATAAGATTAAAATCATTTTGTTTTACTGTTATTGCCACATCCTACGGTCCTTATTGTCGTCTCCTTTTTCGATATCGCACTTTTTGGTTTTTGGTCCATTTTCACCTGCCGTTTCTATCGCGGGTGGTTGGTGATCCGCGCCCAACCAACGGACAAGGTCCGTCGTTTCATCATAAAAATAATCATCTTTGGTTTTTGTTCGACCGGGAGAAATACATGGTTTAGCAAAACGAAACAGAAAAGGTGTTGTTAGATGTGGCAGTTTGGAAGAAGTATTTGTGAGATTCATTTTAACTCCTGTTATTTATGTTGAATTATACTTTCCGGCTTTTCATATTTGGATAAATTGTAACCTTAAGAAGTAGAAAAGGCAAATATCGTTTAAGTTTTACCTGTCCATTTGTATAGTGAGCTTGTCGAATCTACTATCAAAATTCAAAAAATAACTCTCTGGGTCCTCCTATTCTCCCATCCACTCTTCACTCTTCACGCTTCACTGGCTGTTTACTCAAGTTCCACCTGCGTGTATTTCATATCAGTGCCGCTCATAACACGGATATTGTCGGGCGTCATTTTTATTACCACATACTCCGGCGCCGCCGGGTCATCGATATGCTCCTTCAAGGCCGGCACGGCCTTGAGCAGCCAGAGCTTTTCGGCGTTGTCGTTGCTGATGGTACAAGCCCCTGCGATACGGATATGTTTGCCGGTAGAATCGCAGAAACAATACTCGGCATAAGGCACTTTTCCAAGCTGGGCGACTTTGTCGGAGGAAGCGAATGTTGCGCACAGAAACTCGTTATCTTTCCATGCGAAGCCGCCCATCGGCCTGACGCCGACCTTTCGCCCGTCGCTTGTGGCCAAAAACCCCCATCCAACCTGTTTTATGAATTGTTTTAATTCTTCGAGGTTCATATAAGTTCTCCTTTCCGCCGCAGGCGGATAAATTCTGTAACGTGGATTGACATAAGTATACGTCGGAAGGGGAAATAAGGCAAAAAAATGTTTCGAACATTTGATTTTTGTAATTTGGACTTGTCCGCCGAAGTTTTGAAGTCTTGACGAAGGCGGATTTGCTTAGGATTTCGTGACCTATCCTGAGCCTGTTTTACACTGAGCTACGTCGAAGTGTCGAAGGGTCATCTGCCTTCTGCCTGCCCTCCATAGCTCAAAGAGCGTCGGAGGGTCTCCCGTCTTCTGCCTGCCCTCCATAGCTCAAAGAGCGTCGGAGGGTCTCTCGTCTCCTGTCTACTGCATTCTGTCTCCTATTTAACCAATTCACCAAGCACTAATTAACTAATTTTTTTATTGACTTCTGGCTGGCATTATGGTATAATCCCCCAAATTTTATTATTGGAGCATATTCTTAACGTCTCTCAGGAATATCCTCTTAACAAACAATACGGGAGACAGGTTTTATGGCCGATTAGTATAAGGCCGAAGGAGCACTTTAGTGAGTACAGGTACAGTAAAATGGTTTAATGGGCAAAAAGGTTTTGGATTTATCACTCCCGATGATGGTGGTGAAGATTTGTTCGTTCATCACTCGGAAATCAAAACGACCGGCTACGCCAATCTTAATGAAGGCCAGAAGGTCGAGTTCGAGGTCGGGCAGGGCAAAAAAGGCCCGTGTGCGACAAACGTAATCCCTTCTTAATCCAAAGCAAAATTCCGGAAAAACCAACGGGCTCCGCCTCAAGGCGGAGCCCGTCTCATTTCGATATATCCCCCCTCAATCTTTCAGCAGTATTGGTTGTTAGTACCGGCCTCTGCCACCGCTTCTACCAGAACGGTCTCGTCCTCCACCTCCACCTCCACCTCCACGGCCACGGTCACGGCCGCCACCACCACCAAAACCTCCCCGTCTTCCACCACCACCTCCACCACGACGCTCAACCTTCGGGCGGGCTTCGTTGACATTCAAAGCACGTCCCTTCAACTCCTTGCCGTTCATCTCTTCAATGGCTTTTTCTGCTTCAGCTTTAGAGGGCATTTCCACGAATCCGAATCCTCTTGACTCGCCGCTGAACCTGTCCGTTATTATGCGGACCTCTGTTACCTGCCCAAACCCCTCAAAAGCCTGACGAACCTCATCCTCGGTTGCCTCGTTCGGCAAATTTCCTACATAAATATTCATTTTATTTCCTTTTTCTAAAGAGAACTCTTGCCGGTACTACTGACGTTCAATAGCTACCTGCTGCTATATTATACGCCCGCCTCGAAAGTGTCAAGCAAAAATTAACCATAAGATTACGCTGTAAAAATATAGCCGCGAAAAGGCCCGGTTTAGACTCAAGACCCCCGACCAAAGACTCAAGACTAAAGATTGATTTGGCCACGAAGACACTAATACGAGAAGAAAATAATCATTATTTACTTAAAAAGGGGATGGCTCAAAAAAACGTCTTTAACGCCTAATCTTCTACCTCCGCGCCCAAAGTGCCATTATAATTATTTTTATTTATTTTTATTGACGTCCGGCTGGTTCCCGTGGTATAATACTTGCAAGTCGGGTTTATTCTCACGCCTCTCAGGAATATTCTCCTCAAAAACAATGCGAGAGGCAGATTTTATGGCCATTTAAAGGCCAAAGGAGCACTATTGTGAGTATAGGTACAGTAAAATGGTTTAATAGGACAAAAGGTTTTGGATTTATCAGCCCCGATGGTGGCGGCGAAGATTTGTTCGTCCACCACTCGGAAATCAAGACGACCGGCTATGCCAATCTTGATGAGGGCCAGAAGGTCGAGTTCGAGGTCGGAGAGGGCAAAAAAGGCCCGTGTGCGACCAACGTAATCCCCGGCTAATCCAGAGCAATAGCTTAGAAAACCAACGGGCTCCGCACAATGCGGAGCCCGTTTCATTTTCCCATTTAACCAATCAACTAATTCTCCATTCTCCGTCTTCTGTATTCTGTCTCCGGCGTAAGGCGTCCTGCGGACTGACCTCTGCAATTTCAACCAAAAACGCAGGCGGGTTTAGTTTTGAGTTCTGCCTGTACCTGTGTTTGCCTTGCCACAGGTGGCACAGGCACAGGTAAGTCTTGAGTTTTGAGTTGTGGTATCGCTGCGCGATGATATTTTTAATTGTTTGCCACAGAGTGCACCCATCCTCCGCCCCATAGGGGCTACGGAGGGCAGGCAGAGAGCACAGAGAATTAAAAATATAAGACAAAAAAACTTTCGGTGGAGAAAAAATGAGTATGGTGTCCCCAGATTTCCAAGATTCCAGATTTTTGCAGATTTTCACCCAGATTTTCAATTAATTCTATTGACCGAAAACAGGTAAAGGATAAGACATTGCTATTTTGCCATCGAGTTCAACCTGAACCCAGTAAACACCCGCCTTTGGAAAACGCAAATTTACAAATGCGCTAAAAATATCTGCACCATTAACCTTTGAAGGTAAGGAAAATTTCTGTGTTGTCCTTGCAATTTCTTTTAATTCTGGGTTTAGGATCTTTATTATTTGAGTATATTCACCTTCACCATTAATCCATCGATTTGCAATAAAAAACTGAGGAATTGTCATTGGTCTTACTAAAATACTAAAGACACCAATGAAGACAGGTTTATCACCAGTTTCACGAGGTGTTGCAATACCATCACACAAAACAGAGAATTGCAAAGTTGGCCGTTCAAATTTATCTTTCTGTTTTCTCGCCATAAAGTTGTTCACCTGATTTTATAGGTTTAGTAATTGGCATACAAAACTCTTCTGCTTCAAAAATTGTTGTTATCATTGTTTTACCATTACGAGACTCTTTTATCATCGCTGTATATAGTTTATGAAGTTGCCACATAGCCTCCCAAAGTTTTTGGTCTGCTTCTGTAACATTAAAATTGAGGTCCGATTTTGCAACTTCTGATTTTATCGGATAACCATGTGAATAGTATCCTGTGGCTAATTTTATAGCAACTGAGCGATACTTTTTCTTGTCTTTGAGAAGTTTTCCGGTCTTTAATAATTCTTCTGCATATTGTTTTGAACTAGATAAAGCGCGGCTATACTCACCAAGAGTATTTAGATTAATTTTTTCAATCAACGGAATATATTTAATTGATTTTGCCTGATCGCCTTTTGTGTATTTTTCGATAACTTTAAGCGCATCTTCAACTGAAGTAGCCGATACATTCATCTTCCTCCCATATTCATCTTTGATTTCTATTCTGGGATCAGTTGGACCAATTTCAGAAGCAGAACCCATAACTAATTCGTCGCTGCCCAAGCAAAGCAAAGTAGCGGCGCTTTTCGAATAATAGGGAATTATTACTCCAAAATTATCTTCAGCAAAATCTCGACACAACATCGCCATTTTGAAGGCCGGATCGGCAAAACCTCCTGGACTCAATAAAAATAAATCAAGTCTTTTTTGTTTACCTACACTTTGAAGGAGGTCAAACAAAATTTCAGAATCATCTTGCGAAAGGGTATCAAATGAATAATATACAATAACTTTCGACTTTCTTAAATTTTGAATAGCCTTTATTCTTTCTACACGAGTATTTCGTCTGCTATTTTCAAAAGCGCGTTTGCTGTGTTGTTTTTCTCGTTCAAGTGTAATGAAATAAGGTTCTTCAAAAGTTCCAACCTGTTTTGGCAAAGGCATTGACTCAGGCAATGGAAGAACTTCTGGTTTTTTAATATTTTCGTTTGCTTTAGCCATATTTTATATGTTCATTTCTAACATAATAAGGATTTATATTTTCTAACTTTTCATCCAATGTTAAAGGTGGCAGTTGTCTTGGTGAAATATGATGAGAAGTCCCTATGAGCTTTCTATATCTATCGTACAGTTTTATAAGTTTCACAATATCGTCTTTCTTTAGTTTAGTCTTCTTCATAAATTAACACTCTAACATCTTTACCCCATCTATTTACAACCACTATAGGCATTACTCATACCTATTATATCCCAAATTATACCATTTTAAGCCTAAACTTCAAAATCTGTTTTCCCCCTCTTTGATTTATTTATTCATTAGAAACTATGTTTCGAAGAATGATCGTCCAAATTTTACGCTCTATTCAACAACCTATATAAAAACTTGCCAAGCCACCGAAGAAAGTTAACAAAAATCACGCCATCTTTTCCAAAATTTATTGGTTTTCTCATTGTTTCGCCCTTTCCAGTCTTTCAAACCATCCTATCAAACCCCTCAATTCCCGCCAATTAAAAAACTCGGCTCTATTCGTGTTAATTCGTGGCAAAAAATTCTTCGCTGCATTCGCTTTCAGAAAAACAATACCCGAAAAGAAACCAAAAGTCAAGAGATTTCAGTGGATTAGTGATTGGTGAATTCCCCACATTTTCTTTCAGAAAATAAGCAGGGGGGACAGGTGAGATTGCCGCCCATTCGACAAAACAAAACCCCCAACATAAAGTTGGGGGCTAACCGACCTAACAATCTTTGAGATTCTTCGTCCGGCCTCGGCGGACTCAGAATGACAAGAACCCCCAGCATAAAGAAAACCCCGCACTTACGTTTGGGGCTCTGTGGTAAATAAAAACCGCCGTGAAATGTGGAAATAAATATACCCCCGTCGCCCACGCACCAAAGATTTTATTACCC
>Ga0315548_1000380_pt1 | contig 41532 bp, 30 predicted proteins | sample SalMarSW160110MG_2_FD_202540 | JGI IMG/M metagenome (GOLD analysis project Ga0315548, IMG submission 202540) | Salt marsh sediment microbial communities from the Plum Island Ecosystem LTER, Massachusetts, United States - Salt Marsh Sediment SW1601-110 ... | reverse complement strand
GCCCAATTCATTATCCCTCGTTTTAAGGTCCTGTTCTATATCATTCTTCATGCGGTTGAGCTCCTTGATCTCTTGTGACAGCTTTCCCTGCTTCTCTGTCAGGACCGACACGCTCATACTACTTCCTTTTGTGTTCAGCTCTTCCTGCAGGGCCTGGGCCTCCTTCTGTTTAGCAAGGTATGCATTTCGTTTTTCCTCCACCTCTTTTGCAAACACGGCATGGGCCGCTATTGCCGCTTTGGATTCCGCCATGATCCTCTGGGTGTCGATCACACCGAGCTTTATGTCCGCGGCGTAAGCTGAATTGATAGAAACAACACTCATAAAAAAAAGGGGGAAAACAACTGCTAATATCTTCTTCATAATTATGTTCCCTTCTGTTATCTTATTGGTATCAAATAAATATATTTGTTCCGGGATGATTTATCTTCGAAATACTGCCGCTGTACACCTATATTCTCCTACTCTATAAGCATGAATTTGTCAAGATGTGCGTAAGCTCCTGATCAACCCTTAAGAAATCATCCCGACTTATGCATTGCTGGTGTCCGTGGCCAAGCGCCGTTCTCTTGATATCCGAACTAGACTTAGAACAAAATACTATTTTACTATATCATACATTTTTATGATCTTATCAGTAATATCGATCGCGTCGTCAGAAGCCACAATCATCCTCTTATTGTGGATAATGGTATATTTCTCTTTCTTAGAATACTCCTGCACTACCTCTGATATCTCCTTGAGAAGGCCTTGGGTCAATTCGTTTTCCTTTTTCTTTAATTCCTCTTCCAGGTCACTTTTAAGGCGATTCAACTCCTTGACCTCCCGGGAAAGCTGTTCGGACTTCTCCTTCCTGACCGATGCCGCCATTTCACTTGCACTCTTTCTTAATTCCTCCTGCAGATCCTGGGCCTCCTTCTGCTTTGTATTAAGGACTTCCCTCTTTTCCTGAACTTCTTTAAGGAAGACAGCCCTGGCACTCTGCGCGGCCTTGGATTCTGCCATGATTCTCTGGATATCAATCACACCGATCTTCACATCTGCAGAGTAAACCGGCCCGACGAGGAATGTAAAACCAGCGAACATAAGCAAAAGTCCGGCAAACAATGATTTCTTCATAATAAAATTCCTTTCCGTGGTATTATCAAAGAAATTGATAGTCTATTGCCAAGCCGATAAAACTTGAACTGTAATTAAAACAAGCAAATAACTATTACACCCTTAATAAATAAAATATCATACCATTTGTCAAGCAATATCTGATTCTTACATCCTCCATAATACGAAGATAAAACAAGAAAGCTCGCGTAATTAAATTCTTGTGAAAATTGTTAAACAAATATAAATTATCAAATATAATCTATGATCGAATTATTCATTTGCCATATAATTAATATCCTAAAAAAATGATTTTCAAATATCTTTAATTTAATATGACAAATAATATCTTCCTATCTATTGTCATTCCCATAAAAGATGAAGCTAGAAATATTGAACCATTAGCTGAAGAATTAACAATTACATTTAACCAAAAACCCTGGACATGGGAATGCATATGGGTGGATGACGGCTCTACCGATGAAAGCCTTTCTGTTTTAGATCGTTTACATCGAGAAGACCCTCGCCATCGTTTTTTATCATTTCACAGGCACGCAGGTCAATCAGCAGCCTTATGGGCCGGGTTTAAGGAAGCAAGAGGCAATCTAATCGCAACTTTAGATGGGGACGGCCAGAATGACCCCTCCGATCTCCCCCGGCTAATAGATATGATATATCCCGGTGGGTGGGATATGATCCAGGGTTACCGTTACAATCGCCGGGATACTCCTGTGCGTAAACTCGCGTCATATATTGCCAACACCTTCCGCAATTGGGTTACCGGTAAAACAGTAAGGGATGTCGGATGTTCGACCCGGGTATTCAGGCGGGAATGTGTCGAATGCCTGCCACAATATAAAGGCATGCATAGATTTCTGCCCACTTTCTTAACTATGCAAGGATATAAGATCGCCGAGGTTCCGGTAAATCACCGTCCTCGTATACATGGGAAGACAAAATATAATATTAATAACCGGCTCTGGATCGGACTGGTAGATACATTAGGTGTTTTATGGCTAAAAAAAAGGTATTTTCATTATAAGATATCTAAAAGATCCGGGTAGGGGCTATATAAACTATTTTGAAATATTAATCGGAGCAAAATGATGAATATCGGTTTATTAGTGCTTGGTTTTACCGCACAGATACTATTTTCCGCAAGATTCGTGGTCCAGTGGATCGCGAGTGAACGGGCTAAAAAAAGCGTGATTCCCGTTTCTTTCTGGTTTTTAAGCCTTATTGGAGGGGGGCTTCTCCTGATCTACTCGATTGGGCGTAAAGATCCTGTTTTCATAGTCGGTCAATCCGCCGGCGTCCTTATCTATTCAAGGAACCTGTATTTTATATTTAAGGGCAAGTATCTAAGCAAGGCTATCCCAACAAAATGATTCAGCGAATTTGAAGAAGAGATAAAAAAATTGGACATCAAAATAACTGATCGTAGGACATCCATTATTCTTATCCTATTATTTATGGCAAGCTTGACATTAAGGATTCCAGGGCTTCTGGAAAGTCTCTGGTATGACGAAGTTTATAGAACCTCTCTAATTCTGAATAAAGAAACTATTATGAGAGTGTTATTTCATGATGTTCATAACTTTTTATATAATGGAATAATGTATTTGTGGATAAATATTTTCGGTGATTCCGGAATAAGTATCAGAATCCCTTCTCTTATATTTGGATATGCATCACTCATTATTATTTACTTGTGGAGCTACAGGAGACTGGGACCTAAGATTGCATGGGGAGTACTAATCTGGGTTCTTATTTCACCCTTTCATATATGGTATTCAACAGAAGCAAAAAATAATGCAGCTGTAATCTTTTTTACGGTTTTGATATTTGTCAGCTATGTCAATCTCATTGAGAAACCTGAATGGAAGTGGGTTATTGCTGCAACAATTTCAGGAGTTCTGGGCATTGCCACTGACTTTCTCCTTCTGCTACCACTACTTTCGATCCTGATAATGGTTATTATAAATCTTGTAAATGATTTTTCAGGAGATAGACTGAAAAAAGTCCTGACCGCTTTTCTTTTAAACGCGATCCTGATATCGCCCCTGTTCTTCTTTAAGATTTCCCGCACAGAGGAGATGCTTCGCACATACCTGAAATCATTTACATTAGAAGAGCTTTACCTGCTTCTCTGCAATTTCCTCCCAAATGGCAACGCAATCCTGAATATCCATATATACGGGGGACTGGCCAGCTTTCACGGGCTTTATGGATGGACATTCCTGATCATTTCCAGTCTGATATTTACCATTGTTTTATTAAGGGGCTTACATTCATTTATTAAATCCAAAACAGGAAATTTCATAAATATAGCTTTTGTGGTTCCTATTATTATTATGTTCCTCATGACATGGTATATGTCTTCATGGTATGAAGGAGAGAGGCATGATATATATCTTGAAAGAACTTTAGGATCAATACTGCTCTACTTTTACGCTTTGATCATATTCTGCGGGGCATATAGCATAAGATCCTTAAAGCTTAGATATGGAATATTGACTGCTATATTTGCCATTACTATTAGTGGCTCGGTATGTATGTTGACTATAAATGAAGATAAATGGTCAATATGGTTGCCGAATCCGGACTGGCGTGCTTTTTCGTATGACGTTAGACAGGAACTCGAAGGCGGTATAGTATTCACCAGCTGTCCATCTCTCGCAATGAAGTATTATTTGGAAGAGCAGGCTGACCTGGCAACCCCCATGCAAGTAGATCCATCAGGTAGCCTGGACAATATCAGGGCCTATATTGAAAAAGAGTTTCAACAACGTTCTGTTACAGAGCCTGAATATTTCTATATAGCGATCAACAAATATTGGGACCCCTACAAGGTCCAATATATAAATAGCAAGGTCATAAGGTGGATATACCCATTGCTGGAGGAAAGGCATTATCTTGCCTTGGATGTATATAAATATGGTCTTCCCGGCTAAAATCATTTTATCGAATTCAAAAGTTTATGCGTGAAGATTATGGGGTATCTATATATCTGTGTATGCGATGGAAAAGGAAATGATTTCAGTAATCATACCGGTCCATAACGGTGGAGAGAACTTCCGCAGGTGTCTTGTAAGCCTTTCCGAATGTGCGACTCAACCTGATGAGATCATAGTTGTGGCGGACGGTGAGTCAGACGGATCATGGCGTATGGCGGAAGACTTTAATGCAGATATATTGAAAATTCCAACGCCTGGTGGTCCTGCAAAAGCCAGAAATACTGGTGCGCGAAAGGCCAAAGGAGATATACTGTTTTTTGTGGATGCCGACGTTACAATTGATAAAGATGCTATAATACATGTTATTGAAGCCTTTGAGCGGGATTCTGATTTGGCCGCCGTTTTCGGTTCCTACGATGATGAGCCCTTTGAGACCAACTTCCTTTCACAGTATAAGAACCTTTTTCACCATTACGTTCACCAGACATCCAATCCGGAGGCCTCTACCTTCTGGGGCGCCTGCGGTGCCATACGGCGGGATATATTCCTAAAGGCGGGAGGCTTTGACGAGAGCTTCCGCCGACCCTCCATAGAAGACATAGAACTGGGTTACAGACTCAAAGAAGCCGGTTACAAGATAAGTCTGTTGAAAGATCTAAAGGTAAAACACCTTAAATACTGGGGCCCATTGTCTCTTTTAAGGGCAGACCTTTTTTATCGTGCCATCCCCTGGACCAGTCTTATCCTTAAAGAAGGTAAATTCCTGGATGATCTAAATCTGAAAATATCAAACCGTATAAGTGTAGCTTCCATTTTTATCTTGATTATTACTTTAGCAACCTCATTATACATGCCATGGCTGATGCTGATTGCTTTTTTTATATTCATGCTGCTATTATTTCTTAACAGGGATCTATACATGTTCTTTAATAAAAAGCGTGATTTTGTTTTTATGCTAAAAACAATACCATGGCATTGGTTATACTTTTTCTATTCAGGACTCGGATTTTTGATCGGGTTCACTGATTATTATGTAAAAAGACTAAAGGGAGAAAAGAGAAAACAGTAGAGAGGAAAGAGCGCGAAAGATCGAACTTATGAATGATAAACCAGTTATCATAATAGGGGCTGGCCCCGCCGGCCTGACCGCTGCATATGAATTCATCAAGCTGGGAACTCAGCCCATTGTCATAGAAAAGGCTGATAAGGTAGGAGGAATTTCCCGAACAGAATCCTACAAAGGCTATTACTTCGATATGGGAGGGCACCGTTTCTTCAGCAAGATCGAAAAGATTAATCGCCTGTGGCAGGAGATGCTAAGAGAGGATCTTATCAACGTCTCTCGTATATCCCGTATCTATTACAAGGGCCACTTTTTCAATTATCCCCTCGAAATCTCCAATGCGCTCTTTAATCTCGGCATAATAGAAAGTCTCTTGATACCTCTAAGTTACATCAAAGCACAGATACAACCCTATCCTAAAGAGGAAACCTTTGAACAATGGGTGTCCAACCGTTTCGGCCGGCGTCTTTATGAGAAATTCTTCAAGACATACACGGAAAAGGTATGGGGCATACCCTGCGGAGAGATAAGGGCCGACTGGGCCTCTCAGCGCATCAAGGGACTATCACTTATGGCCGCCCTGATAAACTCTCTTCTGGACATCCAAAAGGCCAAGACCTTGATCAATGAATTCCACTATCCTTTAAAAGGTCCGGGGATGATGTGGAAGCGCTTTAACGAGTATGTTGAAGAAAGGGGCGGCCAGGTACTGCTCAATTGGGAGGTAACAGGTCTGAGGCATGAAAACGGATCAATAGTAAGTATTGAATATATGAATGACGATAAGATCAAGGAGCTAGCGGTAAGCCACGTGGTTTCAAGCATTCCTTTGCCTGCTCTCGTGTCTACGCTGAAGCCCGGGCCCCCGGAAAAAGTGACCTCAGCGGCCGCAAGCCTATCCTATCGAGCCTTTATTATCGTTGTGCTTATTGTGGATAAAAAGGACATCTTTCCTGATCAGTGGATATATATCCACAGCTCTGATGTCAGGGTTGGTCGCATCCAGAATTTCAAGAACTGGAGCGTGGCCATGGTCCCGGATCCCGATAAGACCAGCATCGGGATGGAATATTTCTGTAATGAAGGTGATGAAATTTGGGGCATGAGCGATGAAGATCTTGCAGAGATCGCCTCTGGAGAATTGTCACATATAGGATTGGTAGAGAAAAATGATATCCTTGATAGTTACGTGGTACGCCAGCCAAATGCCTATCCGGTTTATGATGAGGGATATAAAGAGAACCTGGGTGTTATCAAGGAATATCTTGCCGGTATTAGCAATCTCCACACCATCGGCCGGGGAGGAACTCACCGGTACAATAACATGGATCACTCAATGCTGACTGGCATACTGGCGGTTCAGAACTATTCAGGTGCGCAGCATGATTTATGGAATGTGAACGAAGAGGAGGAATATCTGGAAGAGGATAAAAGAGTTATCGACAGGAGAGATGTCATTGAACAAATTCTTGGACGAACATTCGCTAAGATGGATAAACTGGCCTTTGCAACCGCTTTAGGATCGGTATCTGGCCTGCTGGTTTTCCTGGCAACGATCTGGCTGGTTATAAAGGGCGGGGAGGTTATAGGCCCAAATCTGCGGCTCCTTTCTCAATATTTTGCCGGCTATACGGTAACATTAAAAGGCTCCTTCATCGCCTTGGCATACACCTTTTTCTGGGGCTTTCTATTCGGCTGGCTGTTTGCCTATCTGAGGAACCTTGCTTTCGGGTTATATGTTTTCTGGGTCAGGGAAAAAACCGAGATACTGACGCTCAAAGATTTCTTTGATTATATATAAGGATCAGCTCCAAGTTAGTCAATCGATGATCAGGATTCAAGGGTTCTAGGAGTCAAGGATTCAAGTGAAATACTTTATGATCAAAGGATCATTATCTCCTCCCCTCTTAGGGGAGGATTAAGGTGGGGTCTCGGTTGATCTTTGAAGACCCCCTCCTGGCCTCCCCCTAAGAGTGGGAGGAATGACGGGGCGCTCTGCAACAATCAATAACCAGATTCGCCTGAAATCGGTGGGTTTTAATATCCACGAAAGGGATACTATTTTAAGCATTATAAGAGGAATGAAAAAATGGAGATAAAAAACCAAGGCGAGTTAGAGGAAGAGGAAAAGCTCCTGAAAGGAACCCTGTTGTTGAACGCTAAGGCGTTTGGACTTGTCCTCGGTCTTTTGACCGGCCTAATCATATTTATAGCAACAAATTGGCTTGTATTAAAAGGTGGTGATCAGGTTGGTCCTCATTTAAGGCTTCTTAGCCAGTACTTTATCGGGTACAGGGTTACCTTTGTCGGCAGCCTTATAGGTTTTGCCTATGGATTTGCCCTAGGAACTTTAAGTGGAGCGTTTATCGGTTGGGTCTATAATAAGATTGCTGCTTTAAGAGATTAAAAGAGATTAGTGTTATTTAATAGGTAAATAATGCTCCGGGGATTAGAAATAAATCATAAAAATCATATCCTTTTTGGCGGCTGTGATGTGGTTGATCTGGCAGGCGAGTATGGAACGCCTCTCTACCTGGTCGATGAGGACAGGGTTCACTCTAATTACCATAGATTTATTACCGCCTTTAAGAGATATTATCAGGGTGTTAAAGTCTTTTATTCCTTTAAAACGAACTGTGTGCCAGCGGTTCTCAAGATACTCCAAGAAGACGGCTGCGGTGCGGAGGTCGTCTCACCATATGAGTTTTGGTTAGCCCACCGACTTGAAACAGAGCCGTCCGACATAATCTACAATGGTGTTAATAAATCAGAAGAGGATTTGAGAACCGCCATCCAAAAAGGTGTAGGTTTGATCAATCTTGATTCCTTAAATGAACTCGGAAGGCTTAAGAGGGTTGCTGGTGAACTGAGGAAAAGAGTGAATGTAGGAGTAAGAATCCATCTGCAGAACGGGTGGAGACAATTCGGGGTTCAGAAGAACGGAGATAATGTCATCTCGGCCTTCGGGGAAATGAAGGAATCTGATTTTCTGGATCCATATTGTCTGCATGTTCACATCGGGACAGGGATAAGGGGAATAGGCCCCTTTAGAAAAGTGATTAAAAAAATATGCATATTAATGAAAGAATTAAAAGATAAAACAGGGCTGGAACTAAAATATCTTGATCTGGGTGGTGGATTCGGGATACCCACAGTCAAAACATTTTCTATTTTTGAAATGGCTTTCTATAAAATTTTCGATATCCCCCCAAAAGCGCCTGATATCAAGAAATGTCCTTCGATCGAATCTTTTGGGAAGGCTATTTCCGAGTGCCTGATTGCAGATTTAGAGCGATATGGGCTGAAAAAACCTATATTGATCCTCGAGCCAGGACGTGCGATAACTAGTGATGCCCAAGTCCTTTTAATTACAGTAGGTGATATAAAAAAAAGGAGCGATGGATCGAAATTCGCAATAACAGATGGCGGGATGCAGAATATAGCTTTTCCCCTTTCTTATGAATATCACGAGTGTCTTCTGGCCAACAAATGTAGCGCAAAGAGCGAGGACAGATATTATGTAACAGGCCCTTTATGTTCCCCTGAAGACCTTCTATATAGAAACTGGAGATTGCCGGATTTAAAGTCCGGGGATATCCTGGTTATAATGGATGCAGGGGCCTATTTCACTTCATTCTCAAATAATTTCTCCTTTTCCAGACCGGCAATAGTTTCAACTCAGGCCGGTTTCCATAAAATAGTACGGGAAAGGGAAAATTTTAACAACATGATAGGATTAGATAAAATTTAATACGCATATTAAGATCTATGGCTGGAACTGAAGAAAAAAGGAAAAAGACTAAAAAAAAATCAAAGAACCAGATTATTGCGAGCCGGATCGCAGGATTCTTCGGGCTAGGTTTCTACAATCTTTATTATGTTGAAAAAAACCTCTTAAATGATATTGAAATATTTGAATCGCGGATAGAAGTAGAAATTCGAAAGGCTACTGATAAAGATATCCACCAAATATTAAAGCAATTAGATCATAAAGACAGGAAAAATTTTGAATACAATATTGCGATTGAAAGCACCTGTTATATAGCAGCACATAAAAACAAAATCGCCGGTTACTCGTGGGCTAATCTCAAATATATCTATATTGACGGGATGAAGGTGGCTGAATTGCCGGCAAAAGGATCATATCATGCGGACACTTATGTGTTCCCTGAATTCAGGGGCAATAAGATATTACTAAAACTGGTCAGTTCGGTTTATGCTGATCTGAAAAAAGCAGGCTGTATTTTTACAGGTACTATAATCACAAAAAACAACGCCGCGTCAATTGCAACTACTAAAAAATTTCATGTAAAATTTCAAACTACCCGTATACTTAGACTTCCCGGGCCAAAATCGCTTTTTATTGGCAAACGGTTTTTAATAGGTGTAGCCTCTGATTTTTGCGACACATCAATGTAAATTCCTATTGGCTGAAGCCGATAACTTTAGGGGCCGTTGAATCCTAATCATCGGTCTACCAATTTGCAGATGATTTAACAAAATGAAGATATTACTTATTCATGATTATGCGATGAAAGGTTATGGCTCGGAGCTTCAAATGCTGGCGTTACGGGATGGATTGCGTAGACGTGGTCATGATGTCCGTATCTTTGCTAGCAATGCCCGACTCGTTCAAGAAGGCGATATTCTGGCTGATTACCAATGTATCGGCATATTATCACGCTTTCTGACGTTACTTCAAACGGCAAATCCATGGGCCTATTGGAAGCTTCGAAAGGTCCTGCATGAATTTAGACCTGATGTTGTCCATTCAAGGACATTTCTCACACAACTTTCACCATTAATCTTACCTTTACTGAAAAACATCCCGAGTATGTACCATGTTGAAATATTACGACCTGTTTGTCCGATTAACTCAAAAGTGCTACCCGATCGCTCAATTTGCAGGTTTAGAGCAGGCATCGCCTGTTATCACCATGGGTGTCTGCCCCTCCGTTCATTATTACCCCAGATGCTGGCGTTATGGCTCTGGAGAAAGTGGCGTGGCAACTTTGATAGGTTTATTGCAATCAGTCATAGCGTTCGGCAATACCTCCTTGATGATGGAATCGAATCTGTCGAGACCATATGGGAACCCGTTTCTGCCAGACCACCCCGTCCTTCCCTTTTATCACCTCCAACCGTTGCATTTGCCGGCCGCCTTGTCTGGGAAAAAGGTGTCGATGTCTTACTAAAGTCCTTTAAAAAGCTCTTGATTTATATCCCTGAAGCCAGGCTTATCTTGGTTGGAGAAGGAAAACAGCGAAGTTCTCTCATAAAACTTATCTCTGATCTTAGGATCTCTTCCCATGTCACCATGACTGGATATCTGCCCCGATCGGAAATGGAGATCCTTTTTGATTCGGCATGGGTGCAAGTTGTTCCTTCCATCTGGGTTGAGGCCTTCGGTTGTGTAACCGCGGAAGCCATGATTCGCGGTACTGCCGTAGTAGCAAGTCGTATTGGGGGCCTAGCAGAGATTGTCCAGCATGGTAAAACTGGCCTGCTAGTCCCCCCAAAAGATGTCGATGCCCTTACCGGGGCATTGAACCAGATATTACAGAATCGTGAACTTGCGGAACAAATGGGAAGAGAGGGACGAAAATATGCACTGAAGCATTTTAACTATGAAGAGTTCCTGGATAAAATTTTACTATTATATGAGTCAATGCTGTCCAAGAAAAAGTAACGATCCCTTCACAGCATGATTCTATTTTAATCATCAAAAGAGTTATCATCCTAATGATTAATGAAGTCCGATACTGGGATTCTATCTCTAAAACATTGAAAAAGGACAGGGCTGATTTCTTATGGCGCTCTCATAGCGACACCGTTAATACTGCTTTACTGGATAGATGGCTGCCACCTGAGAAAACAGGGCAGTTACTCAAAACAGACCTTTTTGATGAAGTGGCATCCAAAGGTATGTATCTTTTTCTTAGGGGAAAAGCAGAAAATATCATTGGAATGGATATATCTCCCTTGATCGTAACAGCAGCCCGAAACTCCTATAATGACCTCCAAGGAACTGTCACAGATATACGATGCCTTCCTTTTCACGGAAACAGGTTTAATACAATCGTTTCCATATCAACCCTTGACCATTTCAGCTCAGAGATGGAGATAATTAACAGCCTACGCGAGCTACATAGAGTGTTGCGAATCAAGGGCCAGCTGATCATTACTCTTGACAATCTAGCAAATCCCATCGTTTTCCTGCGAAGCATACTTCCATTTCGATTTTTATTTCGTTCAGCGATTGTTCCCTATTATGTGGGAAAATCTCTTACACCACAACGTCTGGTACATATACTGAAGCAGTTGGACTTTAATATTTTAGAAACCACTGCGATTATGCATTGTCCCAGAGTCTTAGTGGTTGCATTATCTCGTTTCCTTGAAAAGACAGCATCTCCGCCCACTATAAGAGGGTTTTTAAAAATCCTTATATCATTTGAGAGGTTATCATATTGGCCCACCCGCTATCTAACCGGTTATTTTACGGCTATTAGGGCAATTAAACGGTAATCACAAATAAGAATTTCTCAGACCAATAACGTTTTATAACTTTTTCTGGCAATTCGGTTAAAAGCATATTGTATTTTCTTAATTATTTATTTATATCATGTGAGATGCAACTAGAAAGCAGGCATAAATATAAAAGAGGGACCCTCCCCAATTTGGTAATAATCGGAGCTGGAAAATGCGGTACGACAAGTCTGCATTATTATCTCGGGCTTCATCCCTCAATATTTATGTCAAAAGAAAAAGAGCTGAATTTTTTCGCTGTTGATCGGCAATGGAATAAAGGTATTGATTGGTATAAGTCAAATTTTACGGGCAATACGAAGATTTTTGGCGAATCTTCACCTTCTTATACAGCATACCCTCTTATAAGAGATGTTCCTAAAAAAATGCACTCGGTAATTCCGGATGCCAAGCTGATATACAGCATCCGAGACCCGATTGAACGGATCATTTCCCATTATGTTCAAAACTATACAATAGGCTTGGAAAATAGAAAGATTGAAAACGCTTTGAGCCAACTTGACCATAACCCTTATGTTTTAAGAAGCATGTACTTCACTCAATTAGAACAGTATTTGGCCTTTTTCCGAAAATCCAATATCCTGATAATCACCTTAGAGGATCTGAATAATCAACGGATTCAAACCCTGCGGAGAGTATTTAGGTTCCTCGATGTTGATGAGGATTTTTATTCCCCTAAGTTCCAAATAATAAAGCATGACTCCAAAGAAAAAGGACGCAAAAACCGGATAGGTCTGTTCTTAAAAAGAATGTCCGAAACAAATTTTGCAAAGATTTTTTCAACACATATGAGAATGAACATTGGAAAAATACTTTACAGACCATTCTCGACCAGTTTTGAAAGGCCTGTACTGACCGATGAAATAAAAAATAGATTAGGTAAACATTTAGAAGATGACATTTGTCGTTTAAGAAAATATACCGGCCTCGATTTCAAAGACTGGAGTGTGTAGTCAATTGCTTACAATGCCTTCTGAAAAGCATTTCATAAAAGGAAACCTGCCGAATTTGATCATAATTGGAGCACCGAAATGTGGCACAACGAGTCTATATTATTATCTCGGGCTTCATCCTCAAATATATATGTCTAGAGAGAAGGAGCTGAATTTTTTTATAGAGGAGGCTAACTGGAAGCGAGGGGTTCATTGGTACAAGTCAAATTTTACAGGCAAAGAGAAAATTCATGGTGAAGCATCACCGAATTACACGAACTATCCTTTTTTTAGCAGTGTACCACTTAGAATGCATTCCATTGTACCAAAGGCCAAATTAATCTATATCGTTAGAGATCCGATTGAACGCATCATTTCCCATTACGTTCACAGGTATGCGGAAAAGAAAGAACATCGGACAATAGAGGATGCTCTGAGCAATTTTGAGAATAATCCCTATATACACTGCAGCATGTACTACATGCAATTAGAGCAATATCTAAGAATTTTTTCTAAACCCAATATTTTGATTTTGACTACTGAAGACCTGCATATTAATCGCCGTAAAACTCTACAAGAAATATTTGATTTCCTGAATATCGATAGATCTTTTTTCTCTTATAAATTCCTTTTTACTTGGCACAAGTCCAAATATAAAAGGCAAGAAACACGAAGTTGGTCGAATTTTAAAAAAAACTATCTGATGAGATATATCCAGATGTTCCCTTTTGAATTGCAAGGAGTTCTTAAAAAGTTGCCCTATCTTTTATTCTCACGTGAAATAAAGCGCCCCAAACTAAGTGAAGGTCTACGGCATGAGTTAATCAAATTCTTAAAGACAGACATTAATTATCTCAGAAAACACACCGGCCATGATTTTAAAGATTGGTGTTTATAAATACTTATTATATTGATTCATGGAATTCTTCCATGAACAAAAATCGACTTAACTCATGAAAGAATATGACTTATCCTTCAAAAAGCACCAGTCGCCACTTAATGACCGGAACCATAAGAATCTTTTTGGCCGAATCGTTAATCATACCGACCGGATTTATCACAGCTGTTTATCTCGCTCGAAAGCTCGGGCCTATTGATTATGGTTTGTTCGCCCTGGCATCAGTCTTTATCCTCTGGATTGAATGGCTAAATGCTGCGTTATTCTCCCATACAACCATAAAGTTTGTGGGAGAAGCCAAAGACTGGAAGCCGATCGGTATCACTGTTATACAACTGCATCTTATTTCCGGTATCGGCATTGCTATATTAATCTGGTTCCTCTCATCTCCACTTGCAGGAATATTCAACGAGCCAAGCATGGCTAATTACCTGAAGCTCTATGCGGTCGATATACCTATATTCAGCCTGGCCCGAGCCAATTGCAATATTCTTATTGGAACCGGTCGTTTCAAAGAACGAGCCAGGATAACTGTAGGTCGAAGGATTGCAAGGCTTTTATTTATCATAATGTTTGTGGAGATGGGACTATCCGTTAACGGGGCCATCATTGCAATTATCGGTGCTTCGGTAGTTGAACTGGCTATCAGCAGGCTATACATCAGCCTTCCATTATTTTGCCGATCTTCATTCGCAATACAAAAACTACTGGGTTTTGCTACGCCTCTATTTCTATCCGGGCTGTGCTTAAATATAATCAGGCTTGACCTTTTCGCCTTAAAAGTGCTGGGAGGTACGGCAGCCCTCGTAGGTTTCTATGGTGCGGCCAGAAACCTCTCTATACCTCTTTACCTTTTTTCAGGCTCCCTTGCACAGCCTTTACTTTCAACCCTCAGTAGCTTAATCAGCAATGGAGACGATCGCAAGGCAAAGGATATAGCCACGACTTCCATGCGTTCTATCGTGTGGATTATGCCATTGATAGCCATGTGTGTAGGGGCATCCCGTGAACTTATCCTTTTAATCTTCGGAGAAAGATATCTGCCAGCAAGTACTACTTTTTCATTTCTCATAATCGCGGCTTTAGGGCTTATTACAATCAATATATGCAAGGCTATTCTTACTGCTTTAGGAAAGCCCGGTTGGACGTTTATACTTACCGGCCCCATGGTTCCTGTAGCGTTGATCGGACATCTGATATTAATACCCTCACTCGGCGGAGTGGGCGCGGCAATGGTAACCGCAATAGTAATGTGTTTAGGGGCTCTCATATCATTATATACGGTCTTCAGGATATGGAATGTTTTTCCTCCCTATAAAACAATTATTAGGGGTGCTATATGCACAATTATTGCCTTTGCTATCGCAGCTATATGGCAGACAGGAGGTTTTATGTTAATTCTAAAGCTTGTGATTGTTGTGTTTATAATTCTAATGATTTTTTATCTTTTAGGTGAGTTTACAAAAAATGAGATACATATGATCCGATCTATATTACATCGAAAAACAGTATCAAACACGCCAAAGGGGACGACTTATGAAAATTGAAAGCCTTTTTCTTTCTGTTATTATTCCTACTTATAACCGTCCCGAGCAACTTGTTAATTGCCTTCAAGCCCTCTCACGATTAGATTTCCCCGGAGAAAGGTTTGAAGTAATAGTTGTAGATGATGGCGGAGGATACTCCCTCAAGGCCCTTCTGGAACCTTTTCACAGCCTAATTGATTTGAAAATCCTTAAAGCTAAACATGGCGGTCCCGCAAGCGCACGCAACATTGGCACATCAATCGCAAAGGGAGATTATCTGGTCTTTACCGATGATGATTGTGAGCCATCTCCTCATTGGTTGAAGAATATCTCGGCCCTTTTTTTGAAAAGGCCCGATAATGCGATCGGGGGAAAAACAATCAACGGACTACCGGATAACATCTATGCAGCTACCAGTCAATTGCTTATTAGTTATCTTTACGAATATTATAAAGCAGTTACTGATTACAGGCGCTTTTTTACTTCAAACAATCTTGCGGTTCCTGCAGATGGTTTTCACGCCATTGGTGGTTTCGATGAAAAGACATTTTATCACGCCGCGGGGGAAGACCGAGATTTCTGTTATCGATGGCTGCAACAAGGGTTTCCAATGATATATGATCCGAACATTATCATTTACCACTCACATAGGTTAAATCTCTTAACCTTCCTGAAACAGCACCTTAATTATGGCCGCGGTGCCTTCAGGTTTCATCATTCTCGTAAACGTCTCAACAGTGAACCCATGACAATCGAGCCCATTTCTTTTTACATAAACATGTTAAGGTTTCCTTATACGGACGCACAAGGTAAAAGATTATTGCAGATTCAAATGCTGCTTATTTTATCCCAGGTTTTAAATACATTGGGGTATTTTATTGAGAAATTTAATTTTAGGCATATCTCTTATCTTTAACTTTTATAGAACATATTCTATAAAGATCTCTGTGACAAGTTGACATTATTAGGATACATATTCTGTCATAATGGTATCGTTCTTGTTTTAGTTAAATCGGATCCAATACCTTCCATGGTGATTATATGAAGAAGTTTTTTATTACCTGCGTTGGTTGTACCAGAAGAAAATTGGATTGTGAGAGAATAAAACACTATCTTATTGCAAATGGGATGAGGATGGTGACGTCTCCTGAAGAAGCTGACTACCTTCTCATGTCCACATGCGGACTCAGCAAATACCATGAGGATGAATCAGTAAGAAGGATCCTGGATTTAAAGGGTATGGACGGAGAATCAATAGTTTATGGTTGTCTGCCGTTAATGAACACCGAAAAAGTAGCCAGCGTGTTTAACGGAAGAATAATCAATACCAGAGATATAGATTCTATAGAGACATTTTTTCCTGATTTCAAAATCAATTTCAAGAATATTTCTGACGCAAACAAAGAATATAAAGAACCCTATCAGGTAGAACATACAGGCTTAAAACACAGGCTTAAAGAGAGAATCAAGAAATTTGATCTGCTGTACCCCTGCATATTTTTTAACATTATTGTTTTCTTTCTTGAAAAATGTAGAACAGGTATCAACAAGTTGATTCCCGCTGTTTTCCCCACTCCTCTTGTTTTAAATCCCCCGGTGTTCGTCGTAGATCCGAAAGACAATTTCATGCTTCGAATTTCATCGGGATGCATGGGGAACTGCAGCTACTGCAATATTAAAAAAGCAATCGGAAAATTAAGGAGCAAACCTATCTCTCGGATACTTGAAGAGGTTAAAAACGGATTATCTAACAACCACTATAGATATAACATCATATCCAGTGACACTGGTAGTTATGGTAAAGACATAGGAACAACACTTCCTGAACTCCTGAAGGCGATTTTAGATGAGGATGAAAGAATTACAATCGACTTTATTCAGGATTTCCATCCAATGTGGATATGTAAATACAAGTTTGAACTCATTGAATTAATAAAAACTAAGAGGATCAAAAGCATACTGGCTCCGGTACAATCCGGTAATGAGAGGATACTGGAGTTAATGAACAGGAAAACAGACATTAAAGTATTTAAGGGTGTAATAAAGGATATGAAGAAGGTGTTTCAGCGCTTAAGGCTCAGAACTCAGGTGATTGTAGGGTTTCCAACAGAAACCGAGAATGATTTCGAAGACACCATAACACTTGTTGAAGAGTGCGGACTTGATGAGGTAGACATATTCCAATATGTGGAAAGAAATAATATGACCTCATCTAAAATCTTTCCAAAAGTTCCTAATGAGGTCATCTATGATAGAATCAGGAAAATAAAGACATACCTTCCAATGAGAACAATAACACATGCCATCGGAGACTACTGGAATCAATACGAATTTATTAATAAAATCTTCAGAGACCACCAGTTGGATTAAACAACACGACTTCGTCAATCGAAATATTAAATTAGATCCCTATTCTTACGGTCCTGTTTTTCAACCCATCTATCATCGCCTTCAATATCCAGAACATATGCCAGAAAAACCTCAGCGGATCATATTTCAATACAAAGCCTAAAAGATCCTTTGCTTTTTTTATGTTCGAGTCGTTCATGTTTAAGACATTACCGTAAAACCTCGTTCTTATATTAGCGTAATAATACATATCCATTCTTTCCCGTGCTGAATAATCATCAGACTCAAAAATGGAAACAATATCATTTCCGCAATGCAACCCATTTCTCCAATCTTCCATGAATCTATATCGACTGTCCGTTTCTATTATATCAAACAATTTTGTCCCGGGATAGGGAACTACAATACCCCACATTATATTATCCAAATTCATTTTCATTGAAAGAGATATGGATTTTTTATCCAATGATCTGGTACTATTCGGCAAGCCTATCAGGAAAGTTCCTCCCACTTTAATACGATTTCTTTTGAATACTCTTATCGTTTTAGCAATATGCTTTAGTGTCCCTCCCTTTCCAATACCTTCAAATACCTCCGGGATAGCGCTTTCCACACCGAAATTTACATGATGTACCCCCGATAGTTTCATTAGCTGAGGCAATTCTTCATCCGTAAACAGCGCCTTAAGGCCCCCAGGGCATTGCCATTTTAGTCCTATTTTCTCTCTTATTAGAAGCTTGCAGAATTCCTTGGCTCTTTCAAGATCCACCGTGAAATTATCATCCAATACCGCAAATTCTTTTAGATTGAAAATACGCCGCATATTTCTAAGCTCTGTAATCACGCTCTCAGGTGATCTCGATCGCCACCTCCTTCCAGAAATAAACGGAACAGAGCAATACAGGCATTTTGAAGGACACCCTCTACTTGTTATTATAGGATAATAGTTGTATGGGAATGGAGTTCTGTAAACAGAAATGGAATCAAAACATTGATAGTCCGGGAAAGGCAAATGATCCAGATCACTCATTTCCCTTTTTTTATTTTCAATGACTTCATCTCTTCTTCTGAATATAATGCCATCAATTGTTTCTAGTTTGTTTCCTCCCGCGATTTCGGTGATTGTATCCTCGCCATCTCCAAGGACCGCTACGTCAAATACGCTGCTTTCTCTCAAAAAAGTAACCCCGTCAATTGTTATATGTACCCCTCCACAAATAATAAGTGCTTCAGGATTGATTCTTCTTGCCTTTTCAGCTAATTTAAGCCCTTCATTAACCGTCGAAGTTTTGATACTTATGCCTATCAAATCAGCATTTTTTATTCTAGCTAATCTTTCCTCCACATCTTTTAGACAATTATTAAGATCTAATACATCGACATCATGACCTTCCCTGATCAATGACCCCGCCAGATATGCAAGTCCAGTGTTAAGACCTAACCGAGTTCCTTTAGGATCTATAAGCTTGATTTTCATAGGGCCTTTTTGTCTACCTGGTTTCTGTTATACTGAGCTTTTCAACGCATCATCTAAATGCATACACTCATTCAGGTCATAACTAAGACAATCTCCAATATTAGTATCCGAACTTATCAATCAAAAAACCGTCAATTCCTTTGATTTGGATTGAAAATGAACGATAAATATAGTTGTTTTTATTTCTTTGTTTGGCCATAGAGATTATAAAAGGAATTGATGTATTCAAGTTTGTCATTCTCCTCTAAGGCCTTCTGTTTATCAATCCTCCAGAGCACCTTGATCAGTTTTGTTCGGGTCCTTCTAAGTCCTGAGTTGAACTCGAGCGCCTTCTCATATGCACTAATTGCATTTTCAAGCTGGCCCTGGTTAACCATCATATCGCCGATCATGTCATATTTATTTGAAGCGGCATAGGAATCATCATGAATCTTATCAAGATAGGAAAATGCCTTCTGTTTATCGCCTTTGCTGTAATATACCCCCACCAGGGATAGATTCGCAAAGTCTGAATAATGTTTTTCCAAACTTGAGGACTTCTCCCAGTATTCAATGGCTTCATCTTCAAGCCCCTTTGAATTAAGAATAATGGCATGGGTATTCAGAAAGGCCGTCATATCCTTGGAATCCTTAACGGGGATAAATTCAATAATGAAAAATCCCGCAAGAACAACAAAATAGATAATAGCCTTTTTTGATTCTCTGTTATTTATGTAATACCTCAAGTAATTAACCCCGATAACTGCAAACGGTATCAGGATAACCAGCAGGGGCAGCCTAACCCGGATGTTTGTAAAAAAAGCAACAAGGGTTAACGCGTAGATAATGAACACAGCGCTCAAGGCGAATTCCTTCCTGCTCCTAGTCATATTCAGGACCATTGCGGTCATTCCGAATGGGAGGATAAGCCAGAAGCCGAAAAAAGGCACCTTGAAGAACATCACATAATCACTCATAAAACCAATGTTATAATGATCGCTATTTTCAAACCAGTGAAAAAAACCAACCAGTTTTTTGACCTTCTGCCATGTAAAGGCAGCCGGCTGTTCCAGGGCCGTCCTTATAACCTCGTTTGTCCAGTAACGCGATGCCTCCCCTGAAGAGAGCTTCTCGCCCACCCTCCTGCTTGCCTCGATAGTAAAATGTATACCCATTTCAGCCGGTGCGGTCGAGGCGAAAGGGACAGGATATCCATACTGAAAGTTATTGCAGATAAAAAGATTAAAGCCAGACTGACTAGGAGTGGCCGAAGTCTCACCCGCGACCATGTAGTTCCTGATCATAAAAGGGGACTGTACTATTAAAAGCCCAGCAATATAAATTACCAAGGTTGCTGCCAGCACTTTTAGAGAGAATTTTTCCTTATAAGCGTTCCAGGCAAGGAGCAGGAATATAATTGGGATCAGGACTAGGCAGTTGGGCCTGACATTGTTAGCGAGAGCGATTGCAATACCCAGAAATAGTGTCTTTATTATTGAAAATCTTCGCATAACCGCTACCAGAAGATAGCACACTAAAGCAAACAGGAAGACGGAGAAGGATGTCTTAAGGGGCACGATACTGTAAAATATAAAGGGCTCGTAAATAGCGGCCACGAGGCATGCGAAGAGGCCTATTGGCTTATTTGCCAACTCTTTTCCGATAAGAAAGACGAGATAACAGGTAAAGACTCCAAATGCTATATTTACTATTCTGATATAGACCACATCAGGAGAAAAAAGCTTGTAGATCAGGGCCATGAAATAGGCGGGCAGGGGGGCCATCTCATAGACGGATGAAGATTCGAATGTTCCCCTCGCCAGGTTCACAGCCCAAGCATGGTAAAGCCTCTCGTCCCAGAGAAGAAAATCGAAGTAGATGCTCCCTTTAAGGCTCAGAAGTGCCAGCACCCTGAGAATTAAGGCAAGCAAGAGAATGCCTATCAGAATTACATGGAAATACCTGTCAAGAAAAAAGAAAGTGGGCTTCTCTTCTGGCCCGGGCTTTGAGCGTCCTTTTTTTGCCATGGGTCAGATCATATCTGAATACGCTGAAATTTCAATACATAAATGGTAACTAATCAGGAGTCAGAAGTCAGGAGACAGAACGGGGAGGGGCAGGAGGGGGTCTGGGGAGGAAGTTAGAGGATTCGAGTGAAATTCATTCAACATATAAAAAGGACTTGAACACTGTACAGCTTTCTCCCGACTAATTCATCGTCCAACTCCTTATCTTTCTCCCCCTATTGAGGCTGTGTCACAATCCGTCATCCCGGCCAAGCCCCGTGCAGCGGGGCGCGAGCCGGGATCCAGAACTCTTCGATATGATTTCATTTTCCTGGATTCCGGCTGTTCGACAAGCTCACAGTCCTGAGCCTGTCGAAGGACTTTCGCCGGAATGACAAGTTTTTCTCATTATTACACAACCTCATTAGGGAGGGGCAGGAGGGGGTCTAGGGAGGAGATCAAAGGAATAGAGGATTCAAGGGGTCAAGGCGCTTTCGACGATGCCATTTTCGACTGGCTCATGGTCCAGAGCAACGTCGAGGGACTCAGGGCCGTGAGCTTGCCGAACGGCGTGCCGAACGGGTTCAAGGGGTCGCGTGAAATGACCATAAAAAAAGGCACAAGGCAAATATTACAATCCGCCTTGTGCCTTCGATTATTTCTTAAGAGTTATTAGTCAGGCCTGGCCACTCCTGCACCGGTGCCGGAGAATGTAGTCGGTGTGTCAATGGTTCCTGCGGCACCACCTTGGATATCGATAGAATAACCGCCTACGTTGCCTGATCCATCAACACTGGCATCCCAGTTACCACCAACACCCCCAGTGCCGGTTACCGTGAAGTCCACACCGCTGAAGCCAGTTCCGGTCAAGGTCGCCGTATCGTCAACGGCGATAGTTGTGGTTGTTGTCCCGTTCACAGCACCTGTCGCCCAGATACGTGGCATAGCACCGTCTGAATAGGCAAAGAAGGTTACATCGTTCATGTTCACTTCAGTCAGGTTTCCTCCGCTTCCGGTAAGGTCCGTCCTCCCTATCTCGATATATGGGATATTAAGCGCCTCAAGGGCCTCATTGCCCGCCGTATTTGCAGGATTAGCCATATCAAGGAACATCCGGGTCTCCAACCAGGCGCCTGCCGCAACGGCCTGCCATTCCATAGGATCAAAGGTTCCTTTGAGTTCACCGCCCAGAACGCCCGTGACTCCCTCAACGTCAACCCAGGCCCCTGCCACCTTGCCGGCAACCTCGTCATCATCCCACTGGGTGCCAATGACCTCTATCCATTTTGAACCATCTTCACTGTACTCGGCCAGGGACATCCACCAGTCATTGGAAGTAGAACCGCCATATCCTCCATACCCGGTCATTCCAAATACACCCCAGTCCTCAGAGTCAAAACCTCCTCCATATCCCATCATGGAGTAGATATCAATATATCCACCGGCATCAAAGCCTCCGTATCCCATAGGGAACATCGCACCGAAGTCAGTTCCCTCACCACTGGCAGCAGTGTCGGTTATCTGGATATAGTCCAGGCTCCCCTCGGCCATCCAGACCCCTCCGTAACCGAAATCCAAATAGGTCTCATAAAAGTTCCCGGTTAGATCTCCTGTGAGGATACCGGCGCTGGACTCGGTCTCAAACACGGCAAGCACCTTGCCGTCCATTTCACCGTCACTCCAGATGCCACCTGTAAAGCCGAGGATTTCTGTTCGCTCAAAATCATCGTAAATATTCGAGGCCCAGAGATAAGGCATCACGCCGGAACCCATACCATAGGGATCATATTCATATTCACCCATGGCCAGGTAATCGAACGTATCATCTCCATTATCAACAATCCCGATCAGTCCGTAATCATCACCAGCATAGTCACCATAAAAGTGCAAGCTGTCGCCGCCTTCTTCCTCTCCCCAGTAAGCCACTCCGTCTGGTGTTGTTTGCTCTATATTACCTGAGTATGCCCAAGAAGCTGGATTGTCTGTGTACATCTCGCCGGAAAAACTACCCATGGCCGACTCTGTAAGGTAATAGAGGTTGAAATACCCGCCATATCCATCAGAATCAAATGTACCGATCCCTGGTGCAAGCCAGTAGCCTTCTTCATCAGGTGCGACTTCATAATATCCATGGGCAAGAAATCGGGTTATACCCCAATCTTGATCATCAAAGTAGAACTCATTGCCAAGGATCCCTCCATATCCACCCATAGTCCCTGCTTCAAAGGTATCGTTAGAAAATTGTATGGTAATTTCACCGGAAATAACATCTTCCATAAGTTCATCAGAACCGGGCGCTGGATTTTCTATATCTCCGAGTGTGAGCGTGCCATCGGCATCCCACATGCCGATGCACGGATAATAGGTCCCGGTGAGATCTGAATAGTTGAGAAAACCACCATATCCATCATCACCCATATACATGCCCACGGCATTACCCATCAGTTCATTCCCCGATGAACTAAAATCCAGAAGAGCCACAATATATGTACCATCATCATCAACAGCACCACCTTCTGTCCCCATAGCCCATAAGGGAGTGTTGAGATCATGATAGCCCATGAAGGTAACATCCATATCCTCAGTTACACCCATAAGACCTTCTATGACGCAAAGATCAGTATATTCCGCGTACCACGAATCCCATTGCATATCATCGAGATATCCGCTTAATACGAGGGGCTCTCCGTCGTAAGTCCCCACGCTGACACCTATCCAGGTGCCATAATCAGTGTAGTATCCGCCGTAACCATAGTAATCGGCATCATACTGACCATAAAATAACCCTTCGATTATGCCTATGTGACTTCCGGTCAAATATCTGCCTGTCAGGGTTCCGTCTATGGTTCCATAGGCCGCGCCTCCATATCCTTCGGACCAGGTACTTCCTATACTTGCCACCCACACGCCAATATCTTCCTCATTATGACCGAAACCGCCGTATCCTCCGATGTCCGCGCTCCACATGACATCCCCTAGCGGTTTGTTCCAATAGTAGTTAAAAGCTCCACCATATCCCAATTTCAGGTTATAGATGCCCCACGGCAGGCTTTCGTCACCAGAATCATATGTGATAAATTTTGTTTTGCCTCTATAATACTCACCGAAGATAGTGTTCTCACTGCTCCCTTCAAAGCGACCTGCCAAATCCCCTGCAAGAAAATTCTCGTATACCGATTCGGTATCAGGTTCATAACCCTCAGGGGTTTCCATAGGCATTGTTGTAAGAACACCCTGGGTTAAGAACATGCCTCCGTAACCGGATTCAGTCATCTCATAAAAATCACCCAGCAAATCGCCGCTCATGAGGCCGACTTCCCCTTCGTCAGTATAATAGATAACAGCCGCATGACCATCCATGCCTCCTGTATCAGCATCCGGACTATCCTTTTGCCAGAAACCAGTGGTAAATCCTACCACGCCGCCGTATCCGCCGTATCCTCCATCCACGACCTGGTATCCGTAAAGCGACCCGCTCCAGACATAGGGTCCGCCGTAACCTCCCTCCAATCCGCCATAGCCCCAGTCAGAATAGTCGCCCATGGCCAGAAGGTCGTAGGTTCCGTCCCCATTGTCAGTAAGCCCGAGGTGTCCATCAGGCCATCCGGTCCGCTCTATATCACCGTAATCGTTGTACAGGAGACTGCTGTAATAATTTCCTCCAAAGTCAAGGGGCTCTCCTTCAAACTGACCTATGCTCTTGGCAACCCATCCACCGCCGTATCCGCCGAATTCTTCGTCATCATTAACCCCATAAAGTTCACCCCAGATATTACCCATCTGGAAAGCAGTAATGTAATAACCAAACGTGTTCTCATTTTCGGGAACCGCTCCCACATCTCCTGTCAGCTCACCGCCAGGCGTCCAATCACCCGAGACCGAGGCAAGCCACATGCCGTATTCGTCTCCATAATAAGAACCACCGTAACCAAAGATACCATCTCCTCCGATTATTCCGGACCACTCGGTGTCATAATAAGGATTGTAATGGAAATTAAAATCCCCAAGCATCACGTCGTAGATTCCCCATGGTAAGCTGGTTTCCTCATTCCAGTCATACAGAAACCAGGTCCTACCCGGAGGAATCATTTCATGGTATTCACCATCGATCCAGCCTTCGCCTTCAAAATCTCCGAGCAGGCTGGCTGTAATAAATCCATCCCAGATATCTATAAAGTAAGGATCCAGACCGCTTGCCTTGGGTTCTTCAGATGTCAGATTTCCTGAGAGCATCCACACCGTGTCACTATCTCCGGTAAAATAATTACGTCCTGAAAGACCGCCCATAAAGAAACCGGCATCGCCCGTCTCTGTCAGATAGATCCCTACCAGGTCACCCTCAAGAATTCCATATGTCTCACCATCAGGCTCCCTGGCAAAACCTCCGGAAACATCAATTATTCCGCCATATCCGTACTCTGACTCTGATACGGGACCGCCATAGGAGATAAAGTTCCAAAGCACGCTTCCTCCGTAACCCCCGTAACCGCCGTAGGTCTCACCCATGGCAAAAAAGTCTTGTGGTGGAAAGCCGTCCACTCCGCCAGCAAGACCCTCGATATATCCGCCGTATCCTAACCATCCATAATCATTATACATCGCCGCACCATAACCAGACTCACTCCAGGCAAGGCGCTCTCCCTCAAACTGCCCTATGCTCTTGGCGACCCAGCCACCGCCGTATCCATCATAATATTCGGTATCATTGACTCCATAGAGATCACCCCAGATATTGCCCTTCTGATAGGGTGTTATGTAATAACCGAACATATCAGGGGTCTCTGTTCCCGGGGCCGCACCCACGATTCCTGTAAATTCACCAAACTCAGCGGCTGGATCCCACTCACCGGATACGGAAGCAAGCCACCTACCTTCTTCATCTCCATAGTAACCACCGTAACCAAAGATACCGTATCCTCCCATTATACCGGACCAGTCTTCCTCCTCGCCGGGGTTGTAATACTCATTTTCAATTCCAAGCATTACGTCATAGATACCCCACGGTAAGCTGGTGCCCTCATCCCAGTCATACAGAAACGCCGTCATTCCCATCGCTATTTCACCCTCGATAAAGCTTGGTGATCCGTCAAAATCTCCTATTAGGCCACCCTCATTCAGACCACCTTCATCTATTATCATTAATTCTAAGGGGGAAGGATCCACACCGGTTTCCTTCTGCACAGGTATCAGACCTCCTGAAAGCATCCACAACGTGTCACTATATGTGGTGAAATAATTACGGCCTGAAAGACCGCCCGTAAAGAACCCGGCTTCGCCCGTCTCTGTCAGATAGATCCCTACCAGGTCACCCTCAAGAATTCCATATGTCTCACCATCAGGCTCCCTGGCAAAACCTCCGGAAACATCAATTATTCCGCCATATCCGTACTCTGACTCTGATACGGGACCGCCATAGGAGACAAAGTTCCAAAGCACGCTTCCTCCGTAACCGCCGTAACCGCCGTAGGTCTCACCCATGGCAAAGAAGTCTGACGGTGGAAAGCCGTCCACTCCTCCCGCAAGACCCTCGATATATCCACCATAGCCTAGCATCCCGTAATCATTATACATCGCCGCACCATAACCATGCTCACTCCAGGCAAGGGGCTCGCCTTCATAAGTACCAACACTTTCACCTACCCAAGTGCCATAATTGTAGTACTCCCCGTAGCCATCGGGATATGCATCATACAGACCATAGAAAGGACCTCCAATGACACCTTTGTGGATGTTGGTCAGATAAACACCATCAAGAGTCCCATCTATTGTTCCATCCCCATTTGCCGACTCTGCTGACCAGCTGCCGGCAACCTGGCCCAGCCAGTAACCATATTCACCACTGTATCCTCCATAACCAAATTGTCCATATCCACCAATATCAGCGGACCACTCAGTTAATCCTGGAGGTTTTCCGTAATAAGAATTAGAGCTGCCCGACTTCAGATTATAAACGCCAAATGCAAGGTCGACATAACCCGTATAGTCATAAAGGAAAGTGGTATGTCCGGGGGAGGCATAATTATGGATTTCTCCCAGATCTCCAGCAAAGGACCCTGCCAACGTTACATCAATATAGCCTCTGCCGTCATCGATACTGGATGGATCTACGGTTGCAATTACGTCAGGTGTTAGAATTCCATCAGCCTCCCACATCCAGATCCCGGGATAGAAGATCCCCGAGACATACTCGTCAGTGAGAAATCCGGCGTTTCCATATGAATCGTACCATACCAGCGCTATGTTGCCGTTATATGTAAATTCGTCTGTGAAAGCCTCCCATTCAAGGAAACCGCCGGCATAACCGTCAGCTAGTCCATAAACTTCTTCTCCATTTAAGAGCTCATCGGACCATATATCGGAATTTAACAGGTAAACCTCGTTATTTTCTGGGTATCCAAAATCACCACCATAATCACCTATGGCCAGGAACTCGGCAGGTCCGTCAGCAGGAGCCGTAAGGATGCCAAAGATGCCTCCCTCTCCTCCTATGCCATAAAGGTCTCCTTCGACATTGTCATAAATAGACGCACCTCCCCACGATCCGCCAAAGGCAAGAGGTGTATCTACCAGCCCGGACCCTGTCTCGGTCCCCTCCCAAATCCCGCTGGCAATCTCGGTGAAGGTGCCGGTGAAAGTACCAGTGCCTTTACTGAGGCTTGTTGGCGTCAACTGGGTGAAATCCGAACTCCCTGCCGCTGCCCCTGTGCTCGTATCAATCGAGCCGGATATCTTTGAAAGCCAGTAGCCGCCATAAGAATGGGAATAACCGCCTGAGAGCAGACTGAGTGGGCCGTCATGTGCTCCTTCCCACTCGCCTTCCATATCGATCTCCCAGCCGCCCCAGTCCTGTCCATCCACTGCAACAGCTCCACCGTAACCGTATCCTGTTATGATACTACCTGTACCGTAAACACTGCCCTCCAACGTGGACACACTGAGGGAGAATGTAAAGGGCGTAGTCGATATATTGCCCGCCTCATCGGTCGCGTCAACCGTCCAGGAATAGTCGCCGTCAACCAGACCGGTGTTGGCCGCACCATAGTCATAGCTGACAGTCCCCGGCTCAGTATTGGTGTAAGACGCCGTTACCGTCGCAGCCCCACCTTCAGGATAGGCGGCAAGTTCTATCGTCGGCACGATAGTGTCATACGTCCATGTATAACTCGATATTATGCTCACATTGCCGGCCTTATCCGTAGCTTTGAACGCAAGATTGTGACTGCCGTCCTTGGTCCCGTCCGTTGCCAGCCCCAGATTCAAGGCCGTGCTTGTCGCTGTCCAGGCACCTCCGTCAAGGCTGTACTCCAGTTTGTCAAGGTTTACATCTGTCGCGCTAAATCCAAAACTGGATGTGTTTGCAAAAGCGGCAGGTGTTGTGGGAATGGACGCAACCGGCACGATAGTGTCATACGTCCATGTATAACTCGATATTATGCTCACATTGCCGGCCTTATCCGTAGCTTTGAACGCAAGATTGTGACTGCCGTCCTTGGTCCCGTCCGTTGCCAGCCCCAAATTCAAGGTCGTGCTTGTTGCAGTCCACGCCCCTCCGTCAAGGCTGTACTCCAGTTTGTCAAGGTTGACATCTGTCGCGCTAAATCCAAAACTGGATGTGTTTGCAAAAGCGGCAGGTGTTGTGGGAATGGACGCCACCGGAGCGATTGTGTCATAGATCCAGGTATAGCTGACAGCCGTGCCTGTATTTCCGGCCGCATCCGTAGCCTTAACACTGATCGTGTAAGGTGTCCCTTCCGTTGCTGCCAGCGACAGATTCAGGGCCGCGGGGGTCGATGTCCACGCGCCGCCGTCAAGGCTGTATTGATAGGTTATGCCCGCGCTTTTATTGGTGTCCGTCGCGTCAAAGCCGAAAGAGGATGTATTGGCGATATCAGCCGGTTTGGTGGGGATCAAAGCTACAGGCGCGGTGTAGTCCGTTGTCCAGGTATAGCTCTTGGTGGCGGTATTATTTTCCTCGTCAACCGCTATTATTATCAACTGGTGCGGTTTCTCCGAGAGCCCGGAAAAATCTATGGTATAGAAATAGGGCTCGTCACCAAGTTCCTCGATCGTCTCTTCATCAGGAGGCTCCAGCTCAACCACGTCTCCTCCGTCCAATTTGTAGGAGACCAGAATCTTATCTATATCACTAGTATTGTCATCTATTGAAAATTCAAATAACGCCTCGCTTAGATGGGTGATTGTTTGCGGTTTAAGGCTCAGCAATATGACAGGTGGATAAGTATCCGCCATCCTCCGGTCATCCTCTTCCAGCAGGTCTCCCTTACTGTAATCCGTGACCTCCACGTCAAAACCAATCTCGGCCTCTCCTTCCTGGGGAGGCGCCGCCCCGGGTGTAGCGCCAGACTCAACAGCCTGCTCCTGAGCCTCCTGGGACGCTGCTATAGCCGCGTCAGCCGCCGCTATAGCCGCCGCCGCCTCGGCTTGGATATCCGGGTCAGGGTTGTTCATCATGGCCTCAGCCGCTGCCTTGGCCTCCTGAGCTGCCGCTTCTGCAGCCTGCGCCGCCGCGTAGACCGCGTCGGCATCCGTAATCTCGCCCGATGCCAGCTTCTCCTGGGCCTGCTTGGCCTGCTCCGCCGCGGCCGCGGCCACAAAGGCCGCCCGCTGGGCAGGACTGAGGTTAGCCAGCTCGGTGGGCACATCCGCCGCCACCCCGGAGATGAAGTCGCCTATGGTATCACCCCCGCCTTCCGTGAACTGGAGGTAGGTCTGACCATCAGCACCTATACTGAGAGTACCCGCGGTACCCCTCAACCCGCAGACCATGGTAGAGGTGGCAAGACTGGTCTTTGTATCGGAGCCCCTGGCGGTCCTGAAGCTCATCTTACCCAGGAACAGGCGGAGCCGTCTCTTCAGACCCGAGATCTTTTCCCCGATACCGGTTTCCTCCTCTTCACTCTCCTCTATAAGCAGGTTGGAATTGGGATTAATCTCTATCACCGCGCCGTCATTAAACGTTACGGTGGCAATGCCGATTTTGGTGACGATCTTGTCATCCGAGTAAAGGGGAAGCCCCTCCTCAGGCTCCACCCCCCAGGACCCCTGGCTCTTGATAAGGACCGTCCCTGAGAAATCAGTCAGCCTCGCTATAGACCGTTCCGCTGAAAAGGCCTGACTGGATATCAGCATCGCGCAAACAAAGGCAAAAAGGATCAAAAACAATATGCCTGACCTTGCCCATGAGATAATCTTTTTCATTGCACCCCTCCTTAAACCTGAGTAGCGTGTATGGTTTTTATCTGGCTTTCAGCGTTCAGCTTTCAGCCATCAGCTAAAACACCACCATTTAATCGGTCTTACTGATAGCTGAATGCTGATAGCTAATCGCTATCAAATCAATGTTCCACGGCTTTAGCCCCGTGCCAGGGGCTTATCTCATAATCCTCGCTAAAAATAATAGCCATACCTCTTGATTCGGTCCGAAGCACCTTCCCGGAAAGCCTTATGTAGGCATGCTTGTAATCTTTCTCCCCCTTCTCCAGCCTCTTGACCAGTTTATCCAAGGGAAGGATAAGATCTACTTTCACATCCGTGCCTTCGGATAAAGGTTGAGAAGTATGAAAATAGGCACCTCCGGAACTTATGTCAGTCGTCAGCAGATCAAGGGCTCTCTCTTTCCGTTCGGAGGATGTAACCTTGATCCTGGCGGGAATCTCAAGATCGAATCGCTTTAATCCCCTTTTTTCACCCTGTATTGCTTTCATGGGTATATTATATATAGTTTAGTAATAAAAAAACAATAAGTAAATAGTATGATTTTTTTAGTATTTTTAAAAAGCAAAATGAGCCGAAAAAATAATAATAAAGTATTAGGATAAAAAATCTGTCTAATGCTTTCGCATTAACTGCTCACTTGAACCCGTTCGACACGCTCACGGCCCTGAGCACTGTCGAAAGGGCCTTGACTCCTCGAATCCCCGAACCCTGATTTTCTAAAGATTCTTTGCCGCCCAGAGTGCTGCCTGAAGCCTGTTCGGCACATCTATTTTCTTGAAAATATTGTATATATGCGTCTTGACCGTATTGGGGCTTATACATAGCTTATCGGCGATTTCCTCATTTTTAATCCCCATGCATATCATAGCCAGTATCTCCACTTCCCTTGGAGTAAGCGCTGTCTCCTCCTGGTTAACATAAACAGCTTTAGGCCTGTTTCCTTCTACATATTTCGATAATACTTCCCTGGAGACCCACAGCTCGCCTTCAAAGATCGCTCCTATCCCTTTCCGGAAGCGTTCAATGGAATCCTCTTTATAAAATATTCCCTTGATTCCCATGGCAACAGCCCTTTCCTCCAGTCCTTGTCCACGATCAACATTGAAGATGGCCGCCTTGTGACGCTCCGGGATCCCTTTAACATCGATCTCAAGTTCACTCAGGAATGTCTCAATATCTCTGTCCGGACACTCAATAAGGATTAGCAGGTTCTTGCCGGCACCCTTGACATCCTTTTTTTTAGACCTGGAAGGGCCCTCGCTTAGGGTGCATTGAACACCCATCTCTTCCCTAAGATAAAAGGACAGCAACTCATTCTGAAATTGGTTTTGCCCAATGACATGAACAGACCGGTCTGCCAACCTTTTGGTGCCTCCTTTTTTGGAAGTTTGAGTTGCCATATCTTTTGTTATCTAAGGAGCCATTAGCCAGGACCCGGAAATTCAAAAAAGCTCAATGCTAATTGCTAACTGCTAATTGCTAAATCCTAAAATCTATACTCTACCCCCATGGTAAACAGGTTCCTGGTATAATCATAGGCCTTGATGTTCGATTCATTCCGGTTATATGAATACTGAGCCACAAAGGTCGTATCCTCGAAGTATTCCCAGGTAAACCCTCCTGAAAAGGAATAAATATTATCATCTCTCTTAACATCGAAAGTGGTGTGCGTGTTCTCAAAATCCTGGTCCTTAAAGCTGCCGTTGAGCTGAAGCTTGACCCTCTCCGCCACCGGCATGGCAAAATTGGCTGAAAACCCGTGACTTATATTATCCCAGTTCTTGCCATCCGTGTTCAGATACCTGAACTGATATCTCAGGTTCAGGAGAGACTCCTCTTTAAATAGCCACATCCAGCTTGCATAGCTCTTATACCCATAAGAATCCCTATCTTCCTCCGGCGCCAGGGAAGGCTTGAAATACTCCGTATTGGTGTACCCGGAAAATATCTCCAGAAGCTGATTTCCTTTTATCGCGAATCGAAACAGGGGGCCTGAGCTGAAAGAACCCGAATACTTCTTATAGCTCGGTCCACGCACCATGGAATGGCTATACTCCGTGGACAGGTTGACGGCAAAGTTGCCAAAATTATATCCAGGATTGATCGAGACATAGTTGCTGAAGGAATCGTGGCTGTGCACATTCTTCTCGTGAAGACTGGACATAACAGCATACCGCGCGTTGAATAGCCACGGGCCTTGCATGGCAGGTACATAATTCACCCTGAAGGAAGAGTTCAGCACATTGCTCTCCTCGTTGGTAGCGATCGAGGCCTGGGCCTCGTCGTTCGACTTCAGAACCATATTGTCGTCGTACTGGCCGAACATACCCAGCGTAAAACGGAAAGGCCTTTCCAGCTCAAGCCTTCGTTCAACCGTATCCAGATACTGCCTGGCAAAACCCGCCAGATCCGACTGGGGATCCTGCGTAATGGCGGACTCAAAACTCTCTTTGGCCTTTTTAAGCTCCCTTTCCATTATATGGCCGAGGGCAATCTGTATGTCCGAGGCCTGGGCAATGGTCGGATCCAGGGATTTCGCCTTTTCAAAAGCCTCCTCAGCCTCTCTGTTTTTACCCTCTTCCCTCAGTATCAACCCCTTGAGAAACGCCGTCTTAGCCGGAAGCACATCCGCTTCCTCCGCAACTCCTATCCATCTTTTTGCCTCCTCTATATCTCCTAGTTGCATCGCGACATCCACCAGTTCTATAAGGGCCTCTTTGATCCTGGGAGTCAGAGTGACCGCGTCCCTGAAATGACCTAAGGCCTTTTCATAATCAAATGTCTGTTTGTAGGCCAGCCCCAGATAGAACGCGGCAACAGATGAATCCGGATCCTCGGCACGCGCCTTCTTAAACGCCTCAATAGCCTCTTTATAATTTTCCTGCTTGTACTGGTCCATTCCTTCCTGAAGTGAAGCAGGCTGGCAGAAGGCAACAGGGTTATATAGTAAAATGGTTGAAAGCAAAAAGACAAACAACAGGGAAGTAAACTTTATCGTATTCTTTATCATGACGGCCCCCTTACGCAATGTTTCCCAAGAAAACACCATGAAATGTAATTTTGTATCCGTTTTCGCATACTAAATTTTTGCTTGAAGAATGCCCCCCCGGCGGGTAAGAATCTATATTTTCTATCAGGATCCTTGAACTGTGTCAATATTATATTATCCTTACCCTATTTTTCTCTTTTCGCATTCCACATTCCACGGTTCATTGTTTATTAGCCGCCCCTGTCCCGTGTTCTCTGAATTCTTGAATCTTCTCCATTAATTCAAAGAATCAACCTCCCCCAAGTTTACTTGACTTATGATTTTATGGACTTAATTTTATTAAGGGTTTTGGCTTTGGCATCCAGTCATCTTGCCGTTGCGCGGATGCCAATCCCGGACTATGAAAACCCCTTTTATTGTTCACCCATGCAGGAGGTAACGAATAATAAAGATGCGTCTTGATAAACTTACATTAAAGGCCCAGGAAACCCTGCAGGCTTCACAGCAACTGGCTGAGAAATCAGGGCATCAGCAGATCGAACCTGAGCATCTCTTGATATCCATTCTTGCGATGCAGGAGGGTGCTGTTCCGCCCCTACTGGCCAAGATAGGAGCAAACCAGGCGCAACTGAAAAGGGAAGCGGAAAGCACCTTGGCAAAGATGCCCAAGGTTTCAGGTACAGGCTACGGAGAGCCTTACATATCTCCCAGGACAAAAGCGGTGCTGGAGCAGGCATTTAAAGAGGCCGAACAGATGAAGGACGAGTATGTAAGCCTTGAACACATCCTTATTGCCCTGACCGAGGAAAAAGAGGGTGAGGCGTCAAGGCTCCTGAATGCGTCCGGGATCTCAAGGGACAGGATCCTGGCGGCCTTGGTGGATATCCGGGGCGGACAGAGGATCACCGATCAGAACCCCGAGGATAAATACCAGGCCCTGGAGCGGTTCAGCCGGGATCTTACGGCAGTGGCTTCCAAGGGTGCTCTCGATCCTGTTATCGGCCGTGACGACGAGATCAGGAGGATCATCCAGGTCCTCTCCAGGAGGACAAAGAACAACCCGGTCCTAATAGGTGAACCGGGTGTGGGAAAGACCGCCATCGTGGAAGGGCTGGCCCAGCGTATTGTCCAGGGCGATGTCCCTGATACCCTGAAAGATAAAAGGGTCGTGGCCCTGGATATGGGCTCCCTGATCGCGGGTGCCAAATACCGGGGAGAATTTGAAGACAGGCTCAAGGCTCTTCTCAAAGAGGTCGTTGATTCCCATGGCGGAATAATCCTGTTTATAGATGAGATGCATACGCTGGTAGGTGCAGGGGCCGCCGAAGGATCGGTTGACGCGTCCAATATGCTCAAGCCGGCCCTAGCCCGGGGGGAACTGAGATGCGTGGGCGCCACCACCATTAAGGAATACAGGAAACATGTCGAAAAGGATGCGGCCCTGGAGCGAAGATTTCAGCCTGTCATGGTGGAGGAACCCACCGTGGAGGATACCGTCTCCATACTCAGGGGATTGAAGGAAAAGTACGAGGTGCACCACGGGGTGCGTATTAAGGATTCCGCCCTGGTGGCGGCAGCCTCCCTTTCTCACAGGTATATCACGGATCGTTTCCTGCCCGACAAGGCAATAGATCTCATCGACGAAGCCACTTCCAGGCTCAGGATCGAGATAGACAGCATGCCTGCCGAGATCGATGATATCCAACGAAAGATAACCCAACTCGAGATAGAGCGGGAGGCCCTGAAAAAGGAGAAAGACAAGGCCTCCAAAGACAGGCTGGAAAGAATTGACAAAGAGCTTAAGGATCTGAAATCACAGACCGAAGAAATGGTGGCCCACTGGAAGCAAGAGAAGGCCGCCATCCGGAGAATAAGCGATATCAAGGAAAAGCTGGAGAGCGCCAGGTCCCAGGCGCAGTTGGCGGAACGGGACGGGGATCTGTCCAAGGCAGCGGAGCTGAAATACGGTACCATGATCGAGCTGGAAAGAAGTCTTGAGGAAGAAAACGGTAGACTGGCGGAACTCCAGAGCGATAGAAAAATGCTCAAGGAGGAAGTGGACAGTGACGATATCGCGGAGGTCGTTGCCAAATGGACGAATATCCCTGTCGCCAAATTGATGGAAGGCGAAAAAGAGAAGCTACTGAGTATGGAGGAGAGACTGGGGAGCCGGGTGGTCGGCCAGGAAGATGCTATAACTGCTGTAGCCAATGCCGTGCGCAGGGCCAGGTCCGGTCTGCAGGATCCAAACCGGCCTATTGGTTCCTTCATCTTCCTGGGACCAACAGGAGTGGGAAAGACCGAACTGGCCAAGGCATTGGCCGAGTTTCTCTTTGATGATGAACAGTACATGGTACGCATCGACATGTCGGAATACATGGAAAGGCATTCCGTGGCAAGACTGATAGGCGCACCTCCCGGGTATGTCGGATATGATGAGGGAGGATATCTCACCGAGGCGGTAAGACGCCACCCCTATTCCGTGGTCCTGTTCGACGAGATAGAGAAGGCCCATCCGGAGGTGTTCAACTCCCTCCTCCAGATACTGGACGATGGCCGGATGACCGACGGAAAGGGGCGCACGGTTGACTTTAAAAACACGGTGCTGATCATGACCTCCAATGTGGGCAGCCAGTGGATAAACGAACCTGAAGGACGTGACCCTAAAGCGCTTGAAAAAAGGGTCATGGATGCCCTGAGGAACACCTTCAGGCCGGAATTTCTAAACCGGATCGACGAGACGGTTCTCTTCAATTCCCTGGGGCGGGAAGAGATCAAGCGGATCGTGGATATCCAGCTTGGGCTTTTAAGGAGACGCCTGGCGGACAGCAAGATCACCTTGGAATTGACGGACCAGGCACGAGGGTTGCTTGCCGATATAGGATTCGATCCTGTGTACGGGGCACGGCCGCTCAAGAGGGCCATTCAGCACTATGTCCAGGACCCCATTTCCATGAAGATACTGGAAGGCGGCATAACCGAGGGAGGCAAGGCGTTGATGGATGTAAAGGATGGGGAATTGGTATTCAAATAAAGGATTCAAGGGTTCGAGGGACAATAGCTAATAGCTGATAGCTAATTCCCGGTCACACTTGTTCTTTTCAAAATGACATCTATATTATTCGGAGGACGTGTGCTTATTTTCAAGGGTTTGGCACACACATTCTTCGTAGCAACAGGAAATTCTACCAGGGGTTCTGGTGGAGCAAACCCTTGAAAATAAGCACACTGCAAGCCTTGGGTGGGATTCTTTTGGAGATGTCGTCTTGAAAAGAACAAGTGTGACCTTAATCTGCCCCTAAGGCATGGCATTAGGGCGTAGGGCTGTCCCTTTTTTGAGTGACTATCGGGAGGGCGCCGTTATTTCAGGAGGTTACGGGTGGGGGACCCCCTGGCTCCCGTGCCAAAGGCACGGGAGAACAGCGGAGGGGGTAGGCATCCCACGGCCGTAACCTTTTGAAATAACCAGCCCGGGAGATCCGGAACGAAGAAAAGGGACAGCCCTACGGTCACGGCTGCTCTTTTGAAAACGACGTGTGTTAGGATTCAGGGATTCGAGGGTTCGAGTGTATCTAAATGGGTTGTTAGACTGTAGGCTGTTAGGTCACTTTTTTACATTCTGCCTTCCGGCCGTTCGATTCGCTCACGGCCCTGAGCCATTCGGCCTCGAGACACTCGGCGAGCTCGTGTCGAGTCCGCTCATGGCCGAGAGGCAAAGTCGAAGGGCTTCTGACTCCTGTCTCCTGATTTATTCATCCTCTCCTTCAGCTTAGAGGAGCAATGGAATGCAACTATCCTCCGGGAATCCAGGAGGATCTCTTTTCCTGTCCTGGGGTTTCTTCCTTTTCTGGCCCACTTGAATCTTACGTAGAACTTTCCGAAGCCGGAGATAAGGACCTGTTCACCCTTTTCCAGGCTTGATTTTATTATGTCGATGAGGGAATCAACAGCATGTGTCGCCTGTTTCCGGCTTAAAAGGGCATAATCTAACTCCGGGAAGAGGTATTGCTGTTTTTCTTTCTTCCTCTTTTTAACATGAACTTTTTCAATAACGCTCTTAATAAGATCCGCCTTATTCAGTGTCATAACATGCCTCGCTGACGGCAAAAAGGACCGCGCCCCGAACAACTCACCATCTATTTCCACACTATCAATGGGGCTGATAATGCTGATTCTTTATTGGCAAAAAATGGCATATCTGATATGATTTGTCAATTATTCCGAATCTTGGGATCATAATAATAAAACATGCATCATGATTATATATTCAGATTCTGTCCGGTTTGCGGGGCTGCGCTTAAAACAGCCAGATTAAAGGGAAACGAACCGCCCAGACTTATGTGCACCGGGTGCGATTTTATCTTTTACCTGGATCCCAAACTGGTGTCATGTTCCATAGTGGAAATTGATAAAAAGATTATACTGTTGAAACGGGGAATCCAGCCCGCAAAAGGCAAGTGGGTTATACCCGGTGGATACGTGGACCGGGGGGAAGAGATCGAGGCCGCCGCCCGCAGGGAGACCAGAGAGGAATGCGGGATAGACATCCGTATCAAAAATCTGCTCGGTGTCTATTCCTATCCCTCATACCTTGAGGTGGTGATAGTGTATGTGGCAGAACCCCTGTCCGGGGAACCAGTGGCAGGTGATGAAAGCATTGACATAAAGCTGTTGCCACCCGAGGAGATCCCCTGGGAGGAGCTTGCCTTCAGGAGCACAAAAAACGCCCTTAGGGACTATATCAGGATTCAAGGGGTCGAGGATTCAAGGGGTCAAGGTGTCAAGGGATCGAGTAAAAGTATTAGGAAACAAACACTTGAACCCTAGAACCCTCGAATCCTTGGCCACTTTCTCCCCATAAATTGGGAGAAGAACCAAAAAGAAAAAATTGAAAGGAGAACAGATCATTGATTAACCTACGACCCGAAAAGATAAAAGACCTGGGCCCGGATAAAATAAGGGCCATAATGGAAAGATCCATGCAGGACATCTCTTCCATCTACGAAGACACCCGCCTCATAGTAACGGATGTAAGGGAAAAAGGTGACCCTGTTATCCTTACTCACTACAAAAAACACAAGGATGACATCACAGTCTCGGATCTTGAAGCAACCCGTGAGGAGATTGATCAGGCCTACAAGCAGGTGGACTCCAAGGTGGTGGAATCTCTTAAGAAGGCCGCGGATAATATCATCCGGTTTCACCAGGCCCAGATAGAAAGAGATATGTGGTCCATTGAGGTAACCGAAGGGATCCTGGCCGGCCGAATCACCAGGGCTCTGGATATAGTGGGCTGCTACATACCGGGAGGTAGGGCGGCCTATCCCAGCTCCATCCTCATGACCGCACTGCCTGCCAGGGTGGCGGGTGTGGGAGAGGTAGTGGCCGTTACACCACCCGGTAAAGGCATGAAAGCAAATCCTGTTACCCTCGTCGCTGCCGATGTTGCCAAATGTGACAGGATATTTAAGGTTGGGGGACCCTGGGGTGTGGCGGGCCTTGCCTATGGGACCGAAACAATGCCCAGAGTGGATAAGATAGTAGGCCCGGGAAACAAATATGTTACAGCCGCCAAAATGCTGGTTTACGGCCAGGTGGATATAGACTCGCCGGCAGGTCCCAGTGAGGCCCTTATCCTTGCGGATGATACCGGTGACGCGAAGTTGATCGCGGTGGATTTCCTTTCCCAGGTGGAACATGATCCTGATTCAGCCGCAGTGCTGGTAACCACCTCTGCAAAACTGGCAAAAGATGTATGCGATATCATAAACAGAGAATTCCCTTCTCTTCCCAGAAAAGATATCTTTCAGTCCTCGCTTTCCAGACACTCTTATGTCCTTGTAGCGACGGACATGAATCAGGCCATTGGTTTTACCAACGATTACGCGAGCGAGCACCTCCAGATCCTGACCAGGGATCCCTTCATTACCCTGAATAGGATAAGACACGCGGGATCTATCTTTTTAGGGCCATACTCGCCCATACCTGCGGGCGACTATGCCTCAGGGACAAATCATGTTTTACCTACGGGCCAGTGCGCCCGCATGTTTTCAGGGCTTTCTGTGGATGAATTTATTACAAAACCCACCTTCCAGTATCTGAGCAAGGAAGGACTGGCCGGATTGAGGGATGTCGTTGTTACTCTGGCCGAAGCCGAAGGTCTTCCCATCCACGCCAGGGCGGTCAAGGCGAGGTTTGAATGAAGGTTTGGCTCACTGCTGATCGCTGAAGGCTGAAAGCTAAATATAATTTTTTTTGACAATAGATTTTAAAAGACTTATATGGTATAAACTTCCAATTGGGCCGTTAGCTCAGTTAGGTAGAGCAGCGGACTTTTAATCCGTTGGTCGTGAGTTCGATTCTCGCACGGCCCACCAGGACCCGCTCTGAGGTGCTTGCCCCGTAAAATCTGCGACAGCAAAAGCTTTGCGTATTTCACTGGGGAACACCTCGACGGTGACCATCCATCATCAGCGTTTGCAACGCGTCCCCATCGTCTAGCCAGGTCCAGGACACAGGCCTTTCACGCCTGCGACAGGGGTTCAAATCCCCTTGGGGACGCCACTGTTCATTAAAGTAACATATCTTCCAAAAATTGTTCCCTTTTTATATCCTGGTCATTGGGCATCACCGAAATCAAAAAAGCCTTGACTTTCCGATTAAAATCATATAATTTTTTTGTTAATTTTGTTAACTTCGATAAATCTGTTAACCTTACTTTTATGCAATTTATCAAAGAGGCGTGACTTGTCATGAACGAAGATCTTCTAACCATACCCCAGGCCGCCAATTACTGTTCTCTCAACAGAGTGACTGTATGGAAATATGTCAAGGCAGGAGAACTGAGGGCGTCACTCACGCCCGGCGGGCAGTACAGGCTCCTTAAAAAAGACCTTGAGTCATTTATGCGGGCAAAGGGAATGCACCCCTTTGCGACTTACCAGCCTCAAAACAAAAAGGTCCTTATAGTGGATGATGACCCGCAGATCCGTAAACTATTCACCAATATATTATCCCATCACGAGTATTTGACAGAAACAGCTTCAGACGGCTTTGAGGCGGGCGTAAAGGTCGTTTCCTTCAATCCGGGCCTGGTGATCCTTGATCTGTTCATGCCGGGCATAGACGGTTTTGAGGTATGCAGATGGCTAAAGAACAACCCTGATAAATCACATATAAAGATACTGGCCGTTACAGGTTACGATACCCCGGAGAACATGAAACGCATTATGGACGCGGGCGCGGATGGTTATCTAACAAAACCCCTAGACAGTGAAACGCTGATCCAGAATGTTATTTCCTTATTGGAAGGCGCAGAGGTGTTCAACGGGAAAAATTGATGAGGGATTAGAAGGCTCAATAATTGAAGATTATTAATCTTGTAAAAAGTTGAAAACCCCATTTTTAGTCATTCCGGGCTTGACCCGGAATCCAGTGTATTCAGGTAGTTACAGATCGTCTGGGCTCCGGTTTTCACCGGAGTGATGACTTTTTACAATTCCATCAAGATTGAATATTGATGATTACTTAATGAAAGACAGTAACAATAAAAAGACATGTTACGAAAAACCAAAAGCATTTCCCTGAAGGTTATAGAATAGTGACCGTGCACCGGAAAATGGCCTGCGCCCCTCGGTTGCCAATCTATTTCGATCCGTCACGCGGGTTTCGGGTCCGCAGGCGGTGGGGATATTGCTTACGGGTATGGGAAGAGACGGCGTAGAGGAACTAAAGGCCATGAAAGATAAAGGTGCGGTCACCATTGCCCAGGACAAGGAAAGTTCCATTATACACGGTATGCCCAGAGAGGCTATCAAGATCGATCCAGCTGCTCATATCCTTCCACCAGAAGGCATCGCAGAACTCCTTGTCGCTCTCTCCAAAAAGAAAAATGGAGGTCATCAATGAATGCAAAGAAAAACCCCTCACAGGGTAAAGTCGAGATACTCGCTGTAGAAAACAGTCCCACCCAAGCCGAGAAACTGAAATATTTCCTGGAGCGGGAGGGTTTCAGGATAACGGTCGCCGAGGACGGGAACCAGGCCCTTGCCCTCTTAGGCGAGCTCAGACCGACCCTGGTCATCTCGGATATCATCATGCCGGGGATGAACGGCTATGAACTCTGCAAACGGATCAAATCCGATGAAATCAACGGGGATATTCCGGTGATCCTTTTGACCTCCCTTACAAGCTCGGAAGATGTGCTTGAGGGTCTGGCCTGCGGGGCGGACAACTTCATCACAAAACCCTACAGCGAGGAATACCTACTATCAATAATTTCAAGGATCCTTGCGAGCGGGAAGATCCGTAAGAGCGAACGCATGCGCATTGGAGTGGAGGTAGTTATTGGGGGAAAAAGGCGTTTCATCACGGCAGACCAGCAGCAAATGCTCAGCCTGCTCCTTTCCACTTATGAGGCGGCAGTACACCGTAATACCGAGCTGATCCAGACACAAGATCATTTGAGATCGT